>Ga0114932_10002537_pt1 | contig 19107 bp, 13 predicted proteins | sample 2SBtaG_2_FD_87286 | JGI IMG/M metagenome (GOLD analysis project Ga0114932, IMG submission 87286) | Deep subsurface microbial communities from Kolumbo volcano to uncover new lineages of life (NeLLi) - 2SBTROV12_ACTIVE470 metaG | ecosystem: Environmental > Aquatic > Marine > Volcanic ... | reverse complement strand
TGCTTGCATTGCAAGACCGAAACCGTTCCAGTCACCTAATTCATTATCAGAGAATACCGCTTCTATGATGTCTAAAGAAATGTCTAAACGGTCTGCTTCTTCTGCATCAACAGTGAAGTTAATGTCATATTGTTTAGCTGCAAGTGCAAGTTCTTTTAGTTTAGGCACGATTTCAGTCATTACACGTTCACGATGTGTGAACTCATAACGAGGGTGGATCGCAGAAAGCTTTACAGAAATACCTGGGCTCTTGATTGGGCCTCGGCCATTTGCTGCTTTACCAATGACATGAATTGCTGTCATGTAGCTGTTAAAGTAACGCTCAGCGTCGGCCATGGTGCGTGCACCTTCACCTAGCATGTCATAAGAATAGGCATAGCCTTGTGCTTCTTTTTCTTTAGCGCGTTCAAGAGCTGCTTCAATGGTGGTGCCCATTACGAACTGCTGACCCATGATCTTCATTGCATATTGCACAGATTTACGGATAGCTGGCTCGCCAATACGGCCTATGGTGCGCTTTAGTAGACCAAACTGTTCTTCTTTTGATTTGTCTGCATAGTCAACCATCTTGCCAGTCAGTAATAAACCCCAGCTTGATGCGTTAACAAATAGAGAGTCACTGTTACCTAAGTGAGCGCTCCAGTCACCTTGACTTAGCTTGTCACGAATTAGTTCGTCTTGTGTTTCTTTGTCTGGCACACGAAGCAAAGCTTCTGCTAAACACATTAACACCACGCCCTCTTCAGAAGATAAAGAATATTCTTCTAATAGCGCATCAACACCGCCTTTACCTTTTTGGTCTTGACGAATGTTTAATACCATTTGACGCGCGCGCTCCCAAGCACGGCTTCGAGCAGAAACACCAACTTCTGCTAAAGGCAAAATCTGATCGATGACTTGTTCTTCATCGATGCGATAAAAGTCTCTGATCTTTTGACGGATCGGACATTGGGTTATTAAGTCGCCTTTAAATAGCATAATGTGAACCCTCTATAATTTTGTAAGGTGATAGAATTTTTGTGCATTGTATATAAATTGCAGCAGGATATGCTGGTTTAATTTAGCTTTTTACGGTAATTTACGGGGTAAATTAAAAATAATTCAGCATAAAATCCTGTATGACAACTTCAATTAAAACACGTGTGCTTGATCGCATTGATTTAGCTATTTTAGACGCTCTACACAAAAACGGCAGAATTTCGAATGTAAACCTCGCTAAGGCAGTAAACTTAAGCCCCAGCCCGTGTTTAGACAGAGTCAAAAAGCTAGAAAGTGAAGGCTATATAGAAGGGTACAGTGCCAGATTAAACCCTGAAAAATTGGGCCAACATTTGGTTGCCCATGTTGAGATCACCTTAAAGAGCTCGACTGAATCGGTATTTGAAACCTTTAAACAGCATATTGTGCTGATCCCCAATGTCGTAAGTTGCGATATGGTTGCAGGGGGCTTTGATTACTTAGTGAAAATCCGTGTACCAGACATGACTGTCTATCGTGAAGTATTGGGGCAAATCGTTGAAATTCCAGGGGTAGGTACAAACCACACTTATATGGTGATTGAACATGTAAAACCAGATTTAGGGGTTGGAGTGCTCTAAGCTAAGTTATGTGATTTATAGAGCCTAACCTATTAAAAGCTAGTAGTACATTCATATATCTATAAGCTTTTGCTCGCTTACTCGCTTACTCGCTTACTCGCTTACTCGACAAATAAAAAAGCCGTGCATTGCACGGCTTTAAGTCCAGTTTACTTTATAAATTAAGAACCACCAGTACCAGTTACTTCACGTTCAATAACATCACAAGTGGTAGGTAAGTCTAGTACTTGTTCAGTTACAGAACCCTCAGCAACAGTGAACTCAGCACCAGTCACATATGTAAATGTAGCCGCGTCATAACCAGAAAGTTTGTAAGTACCTTCTTTAAGGTTGTCAATAGTGGCTGAACCGCTGTTATCTGTGTAAGCATATGTTACAAAGTTATTATTTGCGTCTAAAACATATAGCCATGTAGAAGTTGCAACAGGTTCAGGTGCTACATCAAACTCATCTGTGTTAGAACATACAATCTGAGTTTTAACAGGTAAATCTACACGAGCTGGCGGTGTATCAAGTGTAAGAACAACTGTTTTGCCATCTAAAGCACAAACGTCGTCTAACTTAAGTCTACTTGCAGTGCCATCAACAACATTGTCAGTTGTTTCACCTTCAATACCATCAACCACATTCGCACCGTCGTTGATTAACTGCATAAATACAGAAAATGAAGGTGGGTTTGCAATTGTCGCTTTGTTATAGAACGGGAACTCGTATCCACGCTTATATTTACGATAACCACCAGACTGAGACTCAACAAGTAAATCAAAAGCAGTTACGTTATCAACAGTACCACCAGCGTATTTGATGTCGAAGTTGACTTGACCATTTGTGCCACATTGACCACGGTTCGGCTCACGCCAGTTGAAGAAGTCAAGGTTCCAGTATGATAAGTGAGTTACCTGAACAGCAACATCAAACACAGAAGCGTCATCAGGATTTACTTGAGCTACACCGTAGCTTTCGAAAGACCACTCCGCTACATCAGCGTCATAACTCCATACAGGAACAATGTCACCAGCTTTAATTGTACGACCTGGAATCGCAGTGCCATCTGACGATATACAAGCACCCTTACGGAAGTATGCACCATCAGTTGCTTTTGCTGAGTCTTTAGCGAAAGCAGCTACAGTTTCTTGTGCAAGTTCTCCAGTGTAATTCATTGGGCATGAGTTAGCTGTATTTACGTCTACTTGCATTTTTACTTCGATACTATTCTTTTTAGCATCTTCGCCTTCACCAGTAGAACCAAACTCTTTAACTTTGTTACCTTCTTCGTCAGTAAGTTCGATAGCAACGAAACCTGCGGTCGTGAAGGCACCAGCTTGAGCAGTTTCTTCAGCGCCGTCTTCATTAGAAGCAGGAACAGGGACAGCTAAGTCTAAACCACCTGGGAAGAAGTCTAGAGCAGAAGTAGTTCTTGTTTGATCTGCAGCAGGTGCATCATCAGCATTAGCAGCAGCAGTAGAGCTAGCTTCATTGTTAAAGTAAGCGACAGCTAACTTAGGCTTACCAGCTAGAGGAACAAGTTCACCCTCAGCATTCTTTGTTAGCATTTTAGAACCGCTTGGGATACTTACAGACACACCGCCTTTGTCATCTTTTTCTGTTGCATCTTCTTTAGTAACAGTTTTTGCAAGCACAATTGGGTTGCCGTCTGCAGTTTCAATAGTACCGTCGTCGGCGAAAGTAACTGTTTCATCTAACTCAATTTCTTCAGCTGCGATAGCAACACCTTCAACTTCTCCACGAGGTGTTAAAATAACGGTCGTAGCGACTTCTGTGTTATCAGTTGAAAGAGAAATAACAGCACTGTTATTGAAGTATCCATCAGCTGTGAAATTTACAGTAATATCTGTGCCTTCAGCCGACACTTCACTTAAAGAAGCAGCGAAAATACCAAGGCCAGATGTAATTTGTAATTGCTCCGCAGTAAGCGCTTCACCTTTGGTCGATACTACGTTTTCACCATTTTTTGTGATTCGAACAGTAACAGGTACTTCAGCTGTACCTAGGTTTTCACCAGCGACATTTTTTACAGCAATTGTGAGAAAGCCAGCTTGCTTTTCAGCTGCTGTACCTTCAGGAATTTCACCTACTTTTTCAGTAACAGGTGGCTCTGGCACCGGTGGCTTGATATCAATGTTGTTGTCATTGTCACTGAAACAGCCTGCTAGGCCAAGAGTAACACCCATTGCTAGGGCAAGTTTGGTAAGATTAAACTTTTTGTTTCCCATGATTTTTACCTTTTCCTTTAATTTCAAGTAAACTGAGAGTGCACTAATTATGTTGCAGATATAAGAATGCCTTGCCCCGCAATGCAAATTAGTTACTAGAGAATAATAGTTCATTATTTATTCGTCAAGCTGCTAAATGATACTTTATTAAAAGTTCATATACAAATTTAGACGCCTAATTTTTTTATTAAAATCAGTCCCTTTTTTTGGGCTCGCGTAACTCGTTATAACAATTAATTTACTTGGCAAACTTGGCGTTCTTAAATATTTCTCAGCACGCAAAACTGTCGACAAAGTCGTCTAGAGCATCAATGTCAACCGGCTTAAGGCCATCTGGAGTTCTGACTATTAGACCTTTATCTACTAGTTCCGTGACAACACGGCGATAAGCTCGCTCTGTGGTAGCGAAACGTTCGGCTTCTGCATTTACTGTGCTGTAGGCTCTGAGGAGGGTTGGATTACTGTTTTCTGCGCGCATTAAGCAATCTTTTGCAATGTTGTAGCTAAGAGGAAGTAGCAGCTTATCTAAATTCACTTTTTGGTTTTCAATGAACTTAGCTGCGATGGTCTGTGCTGTGTATAAACTGAGCTCTGGTTGATCGAGCAATAATTGTCGCCAATGCTTGAGCTCAATGAGGTTGTACTGCACTTCATTTAAACAGGTAACCGTGTATGTGCAAGGGTGATTGTTGAGCGCTTCAATTTCACCGATTAAGGTATTATTACAGTCAAGCTGACCAAGTAATAAGCGTCTACCATTACCGACATCGTAACTAAAAGAGACGGTCCCGCTTCTGACCAGAATTAATTTGCTTAATGGTTCATCTTGGTGAATAAGCACATCTTTCTTAGTGTGTACGAAAGTATTACCCGCAAACTGCAGTAATTGTTCAACTAGATTGGCAGAAAAGTGGTATTGGAACATCTAAAAGGCTCTTAGGACAATTGTCCTAGTTAATCACATTTTGCGAAGATAGCATGACTTATGCCTTATGCTAAGTGGTTATTGAGTTTTTACCTTAATTTTTGCAGCCGAGGCATTTCAATAAAATTTGATGTGGCACTTTTTGATTAAGAATGAAATTTGTTGGAGTGAACGATGAGTTGGGAATATTTAGGGTATTTGGCGTCGGTTTTTTTAGTCTTGTCATTAATGATGACCAATGTGACTAAATTACGTTGGTTAAATTTAACTGGGTGTATTTGCTTCACCATTTATGGTGTGATGATCCAAGCTTGGCCTGTGGCTTTTACCAATGCTTTATTAGCGTTGGTGAATATCTACCATTTAATTAAGCTCTTTAGACAGAGTAAGCAATAATCGCCTATTGCAAAATTGAGTAGCCTTAGCATCAATGAAATATACTAAGGCCACTAAAGAACACACTAATTACTTCTTCTCAAAACGCTTTTCACCTGCTATCCAAGTCTGCTCAACGGCAATTTTGAATATTTCATTTTCAGGCACGCTAAAATAATCTCTGTCGATTAAAATAAAATCTGCCCATTTACCTTTTTCTAAACTGCCTAGTTTATATTCTTGAAATGCCGCATAAGCAGCATCTAGAGTAAATGAGATTAATGCCTGTTCTCGAGATAGCTTTTCATCTTTACGCCAGCCATTTTCAGGTGTTTGTTGCTTTGACATGCGCGTTACAGCTGAATACAGTCCGTCAAATGGGTTAGCCAGTTCAACCGGGAAGTCAGAGCCTGAGGCTACTTTACTTCCTTGTTTCAGAAAACTTTGCCAAGCATAAGCCCCTTGTAATTGTGTGTCGCTCAAACGCTTTTCTGCCATATGCATATCAGAGGTAGCATGAACTGGCTGCATAGAAGGAATGATGTCGAGTTCTTTAAAGCGAGGAATATCATCAGGGTGCACAATTTGGGCATGCTCAATACGGTTACGTAGTAACTTGCCACCGACAGTTTTAAATTGTTGCTCATAACTGTCTAGTACGATGCGATTTGCTCTATCACCAATGGCATGGGTGTGCGCGCTATATCCATGTTTAAAAGTCTTACTCATTAAGGCTTCGAGTGCAGGTTTATCTTCAAGCATAAGGCCTTTGTGGTTTTTTCTGTCTTTGTAGTCTTTGATGAGTGCGGCACCGCGACTACCTAGAGCACCATCAGCATAAATTTTTACGCTGCGAATACTTAAAAAATCATTTTGTTTTTTGATCACACCGGCATTTAACATGTTGTCTAGTTTTGGGCTGCTTGCTGAGAGCATGGCATAAATGCGAAATGGCAGTTTGTTTTGCGCTGCTAAATCTTGATACAAGCGCCAGGTATCATAGTCAATACCTGCATCGTGTGCTGAGGTAATCCCTAAACTAAGTAAGTGCTTTGATGCGGCAAATAAGGCGCGTTGCTTTTGTTCAATAGACTGTTTTGGGATATGTTTTAAAACTAAGTTTTCTGCTTTATCAATGAAAATACCTGAAGGTTTACCTGTAACTTGAATAATTTCACCGCCATCTGGTGATTGCGTTGCTTTTGTGATGCGAGCCAGTTGCATGGCTTTACTGTTGACCCAAATAGCATGGCCATCAACGCGAGTAAGAACAACCGGCCTGTCGCTGACAAACTTGTCTAAATCGGCTGCAGTTGGGAAGTCTTTGTTATCCCACAAGGTCTGATCCCAGCCACGGCCAACTAGCCACTTGTCAGGGTTGTTTTTAGCATAAGCCTGCAGCTTTTTGCCAGCAGCTTCTGCAGAGGCAACTCCCCGTAAATCGAGCCTTTGCAGGTTATTACCTAGACCGATTATGTGGCCATGAGCGTCAATCAACCCTGGAAGTAAAGTTTTGCCTTTTCCATCAATGGTTTCAGCCTGAGGAAATTGTTTGACTGTGTCTTTATCACCATATTTAACGACTTTGCCATCTTTAAACACCAAAGTAGAAAAACGTTCAATTTTGCCATCAAATGTCGGTGTGTAGCCGTTAACGTTATGAATTAAGGTTGTATGTGCTGTACTGACAGCAGTAAAACATAACCCTATTAAGAGCGTGAGAGGTTTTATCATTATATTTCTTCTTGTCTATTGATTTCAGTTTTTTAGTAATAGTCAGAATATTAAATTCCATCATGTTATTTATATCAAGTGCATTAAGGCCTTGCGTCAATATTGCGGTGAGCAATATATCTTGCCACTATACACTCTTATACAAGGCGTGAAGCTGTTTTGGTTTAATGTTTAAGGAATACAATGCATTTATTCATGGTTTATTTGGGTGGCAGAATAGCTGGCTGTCATATTGAAATGCACGATATACGCTTTGTCGTAGGTGAAAATATAGAAGCATGTTTAGATAAATTAAAAGCACAATGGGTTGGAGATAAAAATAAAGTGCATATGGACAGCTATATGACAGTTAAATATGTCGATGGCTATGAAATTACATTCAGTGAAACGCCGTCATTACAAAGAGAAAGATTGTTCTTTGTGAATATGGGGGCGTATCGGGCAGACAGTTTAGCCGAGCAACATGAGTTTATGCTTTGTGTTGCATTAAGCGCCGAAGAGGCAAAGCAAAAAGCGAAATCAAAGTTATTGCAGGGGATGTTACACCGACATAAAGATGACTTGTATGATGTGGATGATTGCTTTGCCGTCGACTTATTTGACACTGGTTACAATATTCACCTTACGCCAAGCGAGAAAACCCAACAGCTGGTGCCTGATTGGTTTGGCTATCAGGTTTTATAAATAGCAAAACACGAGCAAGTTAATCGTCTTGCTCTTTTTCTTCTGCTTTGAAGGCCATTTTTATGGCGATGATCACAACTGCAAACATTACAAAGGGCAGTGCCGCTAAACTGTATTCAATGATGTGGCTATCTTGATAATTGGGTTGCAAAATAAAGTGGCCGCCAACACAAAGCAAAATGCTGATAAAAAGCAGCGGCAGCATAATTAATTCTTTTTTCTTTGAATGTTTCTTCATATCTACTCTTTAATTTGTATTCTACCGCTTTGCGCTTTGCGCTTTGCGCTTTGCGCTTTGTGGCAATTTTTTCAAGTGCATAAAAAAGTCACTTTAACCCTAAACATGAAGGTTAAAAAAACTGCTGTAATTACCTGCGGTATTTTAGCTGTGTGCATATTAGCATTGACTCTGAAATGAATAAATTTTACTTGTGCAAAAAACTGGCTCTGATATAACCAATGAGGTATTCATTGGGGGAGTTATGAGCAGAAAATTGGTTGTGGTAAAGCTGGGAACAAGCGTCCTAACAGCAGGCAAGTTGCATTTATACAAACCGAGAATGGTTGATATTGTGCGTCAGTGTGTTGAGCTTAGAGAAAGTGGTTATAAGGTAGTTATAGTATCGAGTGGTGCCGTAGCCGCCGGGCGTAGTCAACTTCCCACACCCATAGGTAACTCAGTCAGTGAAAAGCAAATGCTCGCTGCAATTGGTCAAGGTCAGCTTGTCCATCAGTGGCAGTCATTGTTTGGCCTTTATGATGTGCCAGTAGCACAAATGCTTTTGACTCGTGCCGATGTAGAACATAGAGAACGATACCTGACAGCAAAAGATACCTTAACCCAGATTTTAAAGCATGATGTTATTCCTATCTTTAATGAAAATGATGCGGTGGCAACGGCAGAAATAAAAGTCGGCGATAACGACAATTTATCGGCGCTGGTGGCGATATTAGCCAATGCCGATAAACTTATTTTACTTACAGACCAAGCAGGCTTGTTTACTGCTGATCCGCGTTCTAACCCAGACGCTGAGTTGATAACCCAAATCAGCGAAATAAACGATAGCGTTAAATCTTTAGCAGGTGATTCGGGTACATCACTTGGTACTGGTGGTATGGCGACTAAGCTACAAGCGGCACAAATTGCACAGCGTGCCGGTATAGAAACCATAATTGCAAAAGGCTCTGAAGCAAATATTTTAGTTGATGTACTAAATGGTGAAGGGCCAAGTACTCGAGTTTTAACGTTTGACGCACCGCTTGAAGGTCGTAAAAAGTGGCTACTAAGTGGTCCAAAATCCACAGGTACAATTATTTGTGATTTAGGAGCTGTAGGGGCTTTAACTTGCCAAGGGGCAAGTTTGTTAGCAAAAGGAATTGTAGGGGTAAATGGTGTGTTTACTCGTGGTGATTTAGTCACCTTAAGTGATAATGATGGTAGAGTTTTCGCAAAAGGGTTAAGTGCATTTGATTATCAGGAGCTTGAACAAATTAAAGGGCTACACAGTCAAGATATTGCTAAGCAACTGGGTTTTGCATTATCTAATGTGGTGATCCACAGAGATGATCTAGTGATTTTATAAATTTTTTGGGTGTTTCTAGTAAGGCAATCTACACTCTAAAAAAGCACCCAAATTTAATATTTTCATGCAAACATCAAATTGTGGCTATGGATTAGTTAAACAACTAGTCTCTCAAAAAAATGAATCTGACTTAAACCTTTGCTTTAGTTTGATCTTACAAGAGTTGCTCAGTGACAGATTTGATGCTTATTTTTTTAGTAAAAAGTGTTGTCACGTTAAGGCGCAAATTGAATTTCAGTTTACCGTCCATGCGTCGGGAGTGCTCCGTCAAGATGAATGCAATACATTGTTAAATTTATTTAAGAGTGCACTTCAAGATTTACCCGAACACATTAAATTATTAAAGCAGCCTTCAAGAACTGTTTTCTTCGCGAAAACTGATATCCAAGCTTTAGGTGGGTTGATTGTCACCAATAAAGTCAATAACCCCGGCAGCATTGTCCTTTCTGAAAAAGAAGAAGGGTTAATATTTCACATATTGGATGTCTACTTTTTGCAACTTAAGTTACTTCACAATAGTGCGATAGACCCCTTATCTCAATTACTTAACAGACAGAGTTTTGAGCAACAACTTACTGACATTATGCACAGTGAAAACTGTATGCAAACTAAGAAAACAGACCCTGAAAATAGTTGGTTTCTAGCCATGTTAGATATTGACCACTTTAAAAAAGTAAATGATACCTATGGGCATGTAATTGGAGATGAAGTGATTGTGTTGGTCTCGCAATTACTCAAGTCGCATTTTCGGTTTGATGATTTACTTTTTCGTTATGGCGGTGAGGAATTCGCAATTTTATTTTCAACGGAAAGCACAGAGTTAGCATTGAAAGTACTAGATAGAGCAAGAGAGCTAGTGGCAGATACTCGCCTTCCACAAGTGAGTCATGTCACAATGAGCGTTGGTTTTATTCAGGTCGGTGATGATTTTCAGTTATCAGAGTTAGTTAATAAGGCAGACAAAGCACTTTATTATTCAAAAGAAAATGGTCGAAACCAAGTAACTAATTATCAACAGCTCAACTTGGAACCACAAACGATTTCTGACTGTGATATTGAATTGTTTTAATTTGTGATACACTCCGCGGGGTTTTTAAGCGTTGGAGTTATTATGAAATTTGTTCGTTGGTGTTTAGGCCGTATCATTCTTCTTTTAAACTTTATTTTCACGCCTAGAAGTAAAAAACGTGAAGCACAAGCACAGCAACAGCTTGATGCAAAAACTGAGAACTATAAGCTTTATCAATTTGAAGCTTGTCCTTTCTGCGTAAAAGTACGTCGTGCCATTAAACGCGAAGGTTTAAAAGTTGAAACTCGTGATGCAAAGAATAATGCAACTTATCGTCAAGAGCTATCTGAGCAAGGCGGGAAAGTTAAAGTGCCATGTTTACGTATCGAAGAGCAAGGTAAAGTCACTTGGATGTATGAATCAAGTGTCATAGTTGCGTTTTTGCAAGGCTTAGATAAAGCAGCTTAAAAAAACTCAAAATACTAGGTAACTTTTTGTCGAATAATGGCGGGTGTGCTAGCATACCCGCCATTATTTTATTGTCTAATCAATTAAGAGAAACCACATGACTATCCGTACTCGTGTTGCTCCGTCACCAACCGGTGATCCGCACTTAGGCACAGCTTATATTGCCCTTTTCAATTACTGTTTTGCTAAACAACAAGGCGGTCAATTTGTTCTTCGTATTGAAGATACTGATCAAGTACGTAGCACGCCAGAATCCGAACAAGCGATCATGGATAGCCTACGTTGGTTAGGTCTTAACTGGGATCATGGACCGGATGTTGGCGGTGAGTTTGGTCCATACCGTCAGTCTGAGCGCAGCGATTTATACAAGCAGTTTGCGCAGCAACTTGTTGATGATGGTAAAGCGTTTTATTGTTTCGCAACAGCCGAAGAGCTTGACGAAATGCGCGAACAGCAAATGGCTGAAGGTCTTCGCCCTAAGTACGACGGTCGCGGTCTGTTGTTAAGCGATGACGAAATCAAAGCAAACCTTGAAGCAGGTAAACCTTACGTTATCCGTATGAAGATCCCGGCTGAAGGTAGCTTTAAGTTCAACGACTATTTGCGTGGCGAGATTGAGATCCCGTGGGAAAATGTAGACATGCAAGTGCTACTTAAAGCAGACGGTTTCCCAACCTATTTCTTAGCGAACGTTGTTGACGATCATCACATGCAGATCAGTCACATTTTCCGTGGTGAAGAGTGGATTAACTCAGCACCTAAGCTATTAAAGCTATATGAAGATTTTGGTTGGGAAGCACCAGTGCTTGGTCACCTACCACTACTTCGTAACCCAGACAAATCTAAGCTGTCAAAGCGTAAGAATCCGACGTCAATCAACTACTATAAAGAAATGGGTTTCTTACCAGAAGCACTGCTTAACTATTTAGGTCGCATGGGATGGTCAATGCCTGATGAACGTGAAAAGTTCACATTGGCTGAAATGATCGAACACTTTGACATGAAGCGTGTATCGCTTGGTGGTCCAATTTTCGATATCGACAAACTAAACTGGTTAAACGGCCTTTGGATCCGCGAAAACTTATCTGATGAAGAACTGATTCAGCGCTTTGTTGATTGGAAGTTCAACGGCGAAACATTATCCCGCATTTTACCTCAAGCTAAAACTCGCATTAACAAACTGTCAGACTTAGTGGACCTAGCAGGTCACTTTGTGGGTGGTATTCCAGAATATGACCCTGCGCTATTAACTGCAGGTAAAGCAGATGAAGAAGTTGTTCGTCAGGCACTTCAATTCTTTATTTGGGAATTGGAGGCCCTTCGTAGCTGGACAAAAGATGAGATCTTCGCAATTGCAAAAGCAATAGCAACGCACCACGAATTAAAGATCAAAGACTTCTTAGAGCCAATTTTTGTTGCCGTCACAGGTAAAACATCTTCAACGTCGGTTGTAGATGCAATGGAAGTTTTAGGCTCAGATCTGTCTCGTGCACGTTTACGTGTAGCACTTGAGCATATAGGTGTGTCTAAAAAGCAAGCTAAGAAGTTAGAAAAAACATATCGCGACTATCTAAAAGCGTAAGCTAATAAATTGATTTATTTAAATTTAAAGGCCACTTTATCTCAAAGTGGCTTTTTTATTGATGCTTTTTTGTCAATTTCACAACAGATACGACCTCTATAACATTTTATTCTGCTACTATAGCCTGTCCTTAAAGTTGTGGAATTAGATGTATGTTAACGCCTTACTACCAACAAAGAGCTGAATTTGTCACGATCACACGTGAGCAGGGTAGCCAATTCGCTAAAAAAGTAGCAGATGACTTTAATCCATTACATGATGCTGATGCGAAGAAGTTTTGTGTGCCAGGTGATTTGTTATTTTCATTGGTATTATCACGCTATGGTGTAAGTGAGAACATGTACTTCAAATTTGAAGGCATGATTGACGAAACGTCACAACTTCAATTCCCTGAATCGGCAGATGAGTTTGCTGTAACATCAAACGATAAAGTGATGTTATCAGTGAAACGAGATGGCGAAACAAGCCAATGCTCATCTTTAATTGAAAGCTTAACGAAAAATTACGTGGCTTTCTCAGGCACAACGTTCCCGCATATGATAGTGCCTGTGATGGCTGAAAAAGGGGTGATGATCAATCCTACGCGCCCAATGGTAATTTACGAATCAATGGCGATTCATTTTGAAGATATCAACGTAAAGTCGGTCGAATTAGAAACGAGTACGCCTGAGTTCGAATTCGAAGGCAAGCGAGGCAAGATCATTCTTAAGTTTAACTTCATCAGTGAAGGAAAAAAAGTCGGTCGTGGCGAAAAGCATATGCTGGTGTCTGGCATTAAAGCTTATGACCAACAGGCAATTGACGATTTAATTGCTTATTATAACGAGCGAAAAGCGACGCTATAAAACTATTCACAAATAAGTAATAACATTTCAAAAGCGCGCCTTAGGCGCGTTTTTGTTATACTCCACACAATCGATTCTTTTGTTGTGATTTCTATGTCTTTCTCTTCTTTTTCTTTGGCACCTGCCATTTATTCTGCTCTTGAAACACTTGGGTTCGAAACCCCAACCGATATTCAGTCTCAGACTATGCCACCTGCGCTTTCAGGCAAAGACATCATCGCAACAGCGCAAACCGGTACGGGTAAAACAGCGGCGTTTATGTTGCCGCTCCTGAACAATCTGTTACGTGATGACACTCTGCTTGGTCAAGTTAGAGCGTTGGTTTTGGTGCCAACGCGAGAGCTTGCGCAGCAAGTCGCTGAGAATGCGCAGCAATATGCAGCCAATACAGAACTAAAGGTGGTGTGTTTATACGGTGGCGCAAACATTGGTCCTCAAGAAAAGCGATTGAGAGCAGGCGTTGATATTGTTATTGCAACGCCTGGACGTTTATTAGATCACTTGATCAAGGGCACTTTGTCACTCAGTCAACTTCAGCATTTGGTTTTTGATGAAGCTGATAGAATGCTAGATATGGGCTTTATTGGTGAAATAAAACGTATTATGCGTCATGCGCCAAATTCTAGACAAACCATGTTGTTTTCTGCAACTTTAGATGAAAGTGTTGAGAAGTTGGCCAGTCGTTGGTTGTCAGATCCTAAGCGCGTAGGTATCGAACAGCAAAACACCATGGTCGAGGCAATTGAACAAACTTTTTATGCCATTGACGAAGAAAAGAAAGCAGCGGTAATTGCTTACTTAATTGGTAAGAACAACTGGCAGCAAGTGTTGGTGTTTACTCGAACAAAAGCGCAAGCAGATAGCCTTGTCAAAGAGCTAATTAAAGACGGTTTGCCGAGCAGTGCAATTCATGGTGATAAATCACAAGGTGCTCGAGATAAAGGATTGGCTCATTTTAAAGAAGGTAAAGTGCGTGTGCTTGTTGCTACTGATGTTGCAGCGCGTGGTATAGACATCAACACATTAGATTACGTGATTAACGCTCAGCTGCCTTATGTGGCTGAAGATTATATCCATCGCATTGGTCGTACAGGTCGAGCTGGGCGATCTGGTAAAGCCATTAGCTTGGTCAGCCAAGATGAGCAGTGGCTTCTCGAAGAACTTGAAGTGTTATTAGATGAGCGATTGACACCACAATGGCTAAGTGGTTTTGAACCTGACTTGACTCGAGAGGTCAAAGATACTCGTAAGAATACCAATAAGGCACGCAAAGACAGAGATAAAAAACGTGTACTTGGGCAGCGCCAACGCAGAAGAAGATAGTTTAGTAAAGTGGCTTAGCAATACCAATTCGCAATAACACTTAATCATTTTGAGGGATTAAATCTGATGATAGCTGCGTTAAATATGTCTCATTTAGAGCAACTAAATAACAAAATATTTGCCTTGCCCTCATGAATGTAGGCACCTCAGCGATAGCAGTAGGCTTGAGCGGTGCTACCAACAAGGTTTTCTTGCCTCAAAATAAATCACTTACTTAAGCGTATTGGTATAAAACAGGAGTTTTTATGAATGTACTGATTATTATAGGCAGTTTAATTGTCAGCTTATTGATTTTGATCCCACTATTAGAGCGTTATCAGGAGAGCTTTGGGCTACACAAGATGCAAAAATACAGTAAGTATATCTTGCCCCTAGTTATGGTGTCTTTGGTGATTAAACTGATTTATATGCTTTGGCATGGTGGTTAATCTGAATCTTTCTTAATAGCAATAAGCACAATAAAAAAGCCCGTAGTTTGAAACTAGCGGGCTTTTTATAATCTGCATATCTACTCTGAGCGTTGCTTGATGAAGTCTTGCATGAACATCATCGCATCGGTGTAGTAATCGTCTAATCTGTCTCTGAAACTAATTAACTCATCAATGCTTAATTCGCGGTCCTGACATGCCTGTTCGAATAGAATGGCGATTTCGGCCACTTGCATTGCCCCAACTGTCCTTGAAATCGATTTGAGCTGGTGGCAGTCTGAGATGATCTTGTCTTGTTCACGCGTCATAACATTAGCAAAAATATCGCGGATCAACTCACTGCTTTGTTCAAGGTACATTCTAAAGAAGCGCAGCTTTTTCGCTTCATCATGATTGACGTATTTATCAAACATATCAATATCGACCACAGAGAGTGTTGAGAAATCGATTTGTTGATTTTCAGTACGCTCTTCTGAAGATAAATTACTTTCGGTAGTGGCAATAATTTCAGGTTCAACCTCATTAGGCTCTGCGTTAATAGCTGAGGTTTCATTAGTAGGATCCGCCTCTATCTGACCTTCAACTAGCACTTTAATTTCAGGCACAGTATCTACTTGAGTGTTGTTAGAGTTAAGTGCATCCTGAGAAGTCCCTTCTGGAGCTAAAGCAAAGCTTGGCGTTGGGAGCGTGTTATCAGAGGCTTGGGCTGCAGGTTCTGCTTCCCAAGTTGATTCTAATGAAATTGAACTTAGAGAACCGGCTGAATAGCTCGTCTGAGAAGGAGCAACTGATTCAACCTCTTCTGTTTCTTCAACCTGCAAAGTTACAGTATCTGTTGCATTATCTGCTACAGTGGTTTCTGTTTTTTCTTCGGAAGAGGCTGAAGCAGTTTCATCAATATCATTGAGATTTTGCCAATCAATATTTGCTTGGCTGTCTAATTCAATATTCTCGATGTTAATTTCATTCTCGAGATCATCAGCTTGCGCGTTGTTGGGATCGTCTTTCCACTCTAAGTCACTGTCACTGTCACTGTCACTGTCACTTTCGCTAAATTGGCTCAGGTCTAGAGCCTCTTCAGCTATATTTAAGGAAGCATGTGTAGAAGGAGCGTCCTCTTGCCAATCTAAATTACTGGCTTCGTGAGACTGCATTGATAAATCAAGATCGTAGTCATCTTCATGCGTGTTTGTAGAGTTTGTTTCTTTTACTTCAGGTTCTTGCCACGATAATTGATCATTATTTATTTCGGTTAAAGCATCTAAATCTATAGTATGGGTATCATCTTCTATCGTAGCTTGTGGTTGCTGAGGCATTTCTTCTGTCCAATTAAGGTCGGAGTCAAAAGTTGTGTTTACATTAGATGTTTCTGTATTTGCTTCCTCAAGAGGCGTATCAAAGACGTCATTAAATTGCTCATTATCATTCTGTGTTCGTTGAATGATAGAAGAAAGCTCACTTGATGCTTCTTTTTTATTGTCAACATGTAGGGTTGAGTCATCATCACCCTCTTGCGAAGCTGACATTTGAATATGCTTTTCGGGCTGCCATTTACCTAATGTGGCTTCAAGAACGTTTAATTCAATTGGCTTAGTTATGTAGTCGTTCATGCCTGTTGCGATACAACGCTCTTTCTCACCTTTTAAAGCATTAGCTGTGACAGCAACAATATAAGGCTGAGCCTTGATATCATCGCATTTCTCTGCCTCCTCGCGAATTGCTTTAACCATGTCATAACCAGACATCTTTGGCATATGTAAGTCGGTCAGAATAATCGGGTAGTGGTTTTTCTTCCACATTGCTAACCCTTCTTCTCCATTTTCAGCGACTTCAACGCCATAGCCGAGTAAGTGAAGTTGGTCGGTCAATACTTGTTGGTTTAACACATTATCTTCAGCCAGTAGCACAAGTTTATTCTCTGCGCGTGCTTTATCGACATTTAAGAAGTTATTTAAAGAGGTCGCTTTCTTTAATTGTTTGGGTCTATGTAAACCAGCTGCAACCATTACAGACGTCATAAAGCTGCTCTTACATAATGGTGCCGCATTCAAATAGAATATATTGGCATGATTGAGCGCAGACTCGTCCATGGTGCTCAATACAATAACTTGTTGCTTGTTTTGCTCTAGAGAATAAAGCAGAGAGCGTAACTGGTCATTTACTGATGCCATGCCATCTAAGCCATCAAGCACCCAAATTAAATTTGGTGTGTGCTGAAATTCTTCGGCTTCATCAATTGAGTCAATGGCGTAGATATTCGCACCCATAAATGAAAGGTAACGACACAGAATTGCTTTATGATCAGGGTTGTCAGTGAGCACAACAACTGGTTTTTGCGCTAGAACGGCTTTATTAGCATATTCAACTTTGCCGTCGGTACTAAATGGTAGTTCGACCACAAACTCACTGCCCATACCCAAATCACTGGTGACATTAATCGAACCTAGCATGAGTTCAATTAGGCTCTTACAAATAGAAAGGCCCAACCCGGTACCACCATATTCACGGGTGATTGAGTTTTCAGCTTGAATAAATGGATTAAAAATTTCGCGCAACTGCAGTTGCGTCATACCTTTACCATTATCTGTTACAGAGAATCTGAGTGTGTAGTGCTCAGAGGTATTTTGTGCTACCTCTACTGCGACTTTAACAAAGCCTTTTCTCTTTTCATCTGTGGTTGTGAACTTTATGGCGTTACTACATAGATTATATAAAACTTGACGAACACGAATATTGTCGCCAATTAGATTTTTCGGAATATCTGGGGCGATTGCCAGTTGTAAGTCGAGCTTACGTTTTTTAGCCACAGAAGATAATACGCGCGCCACTTCTTCAATGGTATCGGTAACAGAGAAAGCAGTATTATCGATTTGTAACTTACCGGCTTCAATTTTAGAGAAGTCCAAAATATCGTCCAAAATACCTAGCAAAGAGAAAGCAGAGTCACGAATGATGGTACTGAGGCGGTGTTGTGCACCATCTAAATTTGTTTGGCGTAATAAATCAATTGTACCTATAACACCATTCATCGGTGTTCTGATCTCATGACTCATAGTGGCTAAAAAGGTCGTTTTGGCTTCGTTGGCACGTTCGGCATTCATGGTAGCCTTTTCAAGCGCCAATGTTCTAGCTTGTACTTCTGTTTCTAAGCTAGTTTGAAGTTGCTTAAGTTCTTTTTCAGAGGTTTGATTGTTGTTTATCGACGTTTGCACTTGCTGTAGTACATCATTAATAGACTGGGCTACTTCGTCAAAACCAAATCCTAAGTTGCTATCAATGAACCTTTTATAATCTTGCTCTTCTGATACTTTTTTAAGCTCCGATTTTAGCTTTTGCTTGTCAGTCGAAAGTTGTTGAGCAAGGCGGCGTTGTGCAAAAATTGCGAAACAAAATGCAAGTAACAAAGCCAGTGCAAATAAAGCATATGCAATATTGCTCGTATTGCTGCCGGTTTCTACTTTGTGCTGGATAACCAATTCGCCAACATACTGCCCATCAAGTTTTAAAGGCTGATGTATAGTTAATGTATTACCAACTTTAAACTGTTTTACTTGTGAAATTGGTGCAACCGTTGTTATGTCGCTTTGATAGATGAGAGCTGGCTCTGCCATACCCGTCATACTATATAGATAATATTGTGTATTAGGATCAGTTTCAGAAATACCGGCTAGTAACTTCTTAACTTGACTGAACCCTTGTTTCATCATGGTGTTCGCAAGTGGTTCAGATAGCATTTGTGCTTGATTGGCAAAATCTATTTGTGGTGCTTGTTGTGATTTAGGAAGAAAGTAAGCGGCTGCAGCACAAATAGAGCCAACAGTTAATATACTTGTTAGCACCAGAGGTAAAAAGCCTGATAGTTTTATATTCTCAGAGTTTGACATTGATAAGGTCCGATTTAACTGCTCTAGAATTTGATTATTATTGGTTTATTAAGTATCCAATCGTAACATTCTCTTGTTATTAAAGCTCGCCGTTTTTATGCATTTTCAATTCATTCTTAGAGCATGGTTATTTCTTGTTTATGGTCTAGTTTTGAGCAATTAAGACTCTGTTTGTACAAACTTTGCTGTCGGTGGTTGAAAACTAGGCAAGCGAACATTGCTTTTAAAAAAAGGGTTGACTTGCAGTGGTAAAACTCGTTTAATACGCCGCACGCCAAGATGGTTACCAAGTTTAATCGTCTTGACAATGTGTTTGCCCAGATAGCTCAGTTGGTAGAGCAGAGGATTGAAAATCCTCGTGTCGGTGGTTCGATTCCGCCTCTGGGCACCACCTTTTATTGGTGTTGCCGACTTAGCTCAGTTGGTAGAGCAACT
>Ga0114932_10002534_pt1 | contig 19125 bp, 18 predicted proteins | sample 2SBtaG_2_FD_87286 | JGI IMG/M metagenome (GOLD analysis project Ga0114932, IMG submission 87286) | Deep subsurface microbial communities from Kolumbo volcano to uncover new lineages of life (NeLLi) - 2SBTROV12_ACTIVE470 metaG | ecosystem: Environmental > Aquatic > Marine > Volcanic ... | reverse complement strand
TCCACGTCCCACGTCAGACGTCCCACGTCAGACGTCCCACGTGTCACGTCAGACGACTTCACGACCCCCGTGCACGTGGACGACCACGTCTCACGACCCCCGATTCACCGCACGCTGCTAGTCGGTCGCCCAGAGAGGAGGCCCCAAGGCCGCCGCCAGCGCAGCCACTTGGGTCACGGCGGGTTCGGCGAGCAGGCTCGCCACGGTGTGGGGCCTGTCATCGCCGGTTAGCGCCAGGACCGCGACCCTTCTCAAGCTCTCGGCGGACTCCGGGTGGTGCCGAGCCCAAGCCGCCCAGCACCAGTGCAGGTCGCGGGTCCACGTGCCCTCCAGGGGCATGACCAGCTCAAAGGCTGAGCGAAGCACCGTCTTGCCCAGCCACAGGCAGACACCGTCCAGGTCGTCGTCGTCCGCGAGCTCCTGGCGGGTCCGTGCCAGGGCATCGGCCAGGAAGAAGACCGCGGCGTGCAGGCTGGGATCCGGTCTGCAGCGCGGCAGGCTCGGCCGCAGGTCCGGGCCCCAGACGCACACGGCGGAGAGCTTCAGGAGCGCCCTCGCATGGGCCGAGCGACGGCCGCTCAGGACCCGGTCCAGAGGTGAGACGCAGAGCTCCAGATCGACGCAGTCCGACTGCCCCTGGAGCAGGGCCTGCGACGCGCCTTCGGCCCAGTCGGGGACCTGGACCAGGGGGCCTTCCAGGTCCCCAGAGACCAGCGCCCAGGTGTCCAGGTCCGACAGCCCGGGCACCGCCAGGCCCCTGGCCGCGGAGCCCCGCACGTAGACGCTGTGGAGCGAGTCGCCCAGGTGGGTCTGGTAGGCCTGGGTCGCACGGTCCGCGAGCGTCCGCCACACCCCGGTCAGGTGGACGGTTCCACTGTCGGGGACCAGGAAGCCCTGGTCATCGGTGACCAGCACGCGGCCGTGGGGAGTAAAGCTCGGTGCCACCAGGCCTGTAGGGTAGCCCGCAGGGGCGGAGCGGTGCCGTGAGTTGACCTGGGGCGGCACGGGCGTAGATCGGGCCGGTCGAACCGGCGGTGCCCATGACCCTTGGCCTGATCCTCACCGGCGTGCTGCTGGCTGCCCACCGCGAGATCCGTGGGCGAGGCCGGCGTTGGCTGGCGGCCAGCTTCCTGTGCTTCGCGACCCTGGTGGCGACCGGCGGCGCGACCCTCGAGGGCTGGATGCTCTTGCGCCAGCACACGGACCTGGGCATGGACCAGGCCTCGCAGCTCATCGACGCAGGGGTCGACGGCCTGGAGCTGGCGGCGTGGGGTACCCTCGGTGTCTGGGCCACCCAGCGGGTGCGCCGCAGCTGAAGGACCCGGCGTGTCTCCCGATCTGCTCGACACCCTGATCGTCCTGTTGGGCCACCCCCGGAGCGACGCCGAGCTCCTGGGCTCCGCTTGTGCCGCGGGCTTGCTGTTGGTCCTGGTGCTGGGCCGTGTCTGTCAGGCCCTGGACGACCCCCTCAACGGCCCCGGCGGCACGCTGGGTGCGGTCGCCCTGGGCGTGGTGCTCATCGTGGGCGGATCCTTGCTGGCAGCCAGTCAAGGCTTGGCGCTGCCCGGGGCGCTGCTCATCGGTCTCCTGACTGGGCTCACCGTGCTCGTCGAGAGCCACCTCTACGGCGTCTCCGTCCGGACCCTGGTCCTGGCGTGGGCGGTCGCCCTGGGGCTGGGCATGGCCTCTGCGCGCATGGTCGGGGCTGGCTTCGACTTCTTGGAGTTCGGTGGGCAACACCAGCGCGATGCGGTGCAGGGCCACTGACCAGCAGGCTCAGTCCCCCCGGTAGAGCGCCGCGTGCTCCAGGAAGACGAAGTCGCCGCTGTCGGTGTTGACCTGCCACACGACCTCGCCCAAGGGCGTGACGTCCTGGATCTCGCCCTCGCCAGACCAGACGACCTGGGTGTTGCCGTCGTCCAGCCGGATCACGTCGCCCTTGTGCAGGACCAGGTAGTCCGGGTCGTGGCGGAAGCTCCAGACGCTCTCGGCCGTCATCGCGTCCAGGTCGAGGGCCAGCTCCACGGCCCGACTGTAGCCCTGGATGCTGTCGCCGTTGTCGAACAGCACCACGCCCCCGTCCACCACGTCGAACTGGTGGTGGTTCGGGACCTCGAGGGTGCCCTCCAGGTAGGTGAACTGCTCGGCGGCGCTGCCCAGGATCCAGTTCGTCTCGCCGGAGCTGGCGTCGACCTGGACCAGCCCCTGGAAGTCCTTCAGCGACAGGGTGTAGGCGTCGATGTCCGCGTCGAAGTCAAGGCCGTTGGCGTGGGTCCAGTTGGTCTCCGGCAAGGCGTGCTCCCCCAGCACGTCCCACGCGTTCCAGACCTCGCGGGTGCTCCCGTCGAGCCCGAATTCGACGATCGCGTCCGCCAGGCTGTTCTCGGGGGCCGCGGCCGGGTCCCGGGGTTCCACGACCACGATGGCGGCGTAGCCGCCCTGGGGCAGCTCGAGCATGTCGTGGTCGATCCCGGGGGTCGAGAGTGTCGTGGACTCGGCCTGGTCCAGGGTCCAGCGGGTGACGGTGCCTTCCTCCAGGGAGCCTCGGACGCCCGCCATGTACGTGATCATCGCGGTCCGGTCGAGAGACAGGCTGGTGCGGATGAGCTGACCCCCCTCGGGGATCTCGTCGTACCAGATGATGCGTCCCTGGTTGTCGATCATGACCGCGTAGTTCACCATCCCGGCGATCGGTCCCACGAGCACGCCGTCCCACGACGTCGCCGTGCCGGTGGCGGTCAGCTTGGGCAGGTACTCGGGGAGCGCCAGGGTCGAGACCGTGCCGACGTCGGTGGACCAGGTCTCGACCCGGTCCGCGTCTTCGCTCACCACCTGGAAGTGGACCTGGGTGAGCTCGGGCATGCCCAGCAGCAGGACCTGGTGCTCGGTGCCCAGCTCGGTCCGGTCCGTCTGGCGGCCCAGGGCTGCGCTGTCTCCGAAGCGGACCCTGCCCCGGGTCTCCACGTCGGTGGTCCAGCGCACGCGGATCACCGTGACTACCTCGTCGACCACCTCGGCGACGATGTCCATCGGTGCTGTGGTGGCGTCCCAGGCGGTGTCTGACGCCGAGTCCGTCGCCGTGGCCGTCGCGGTGTCCGTCGGCACCGCGGTGGCGGTGTCGTCGGTCAGACCGGTGGGGGGCGTGGGGTCGTCGGTGCAGGCGAGCAGTAGCAGCAGGGGTGTCACTCGGACTCCAGGTCGGGCACGTCGATGGACAGGGAGAAGTCGAACACATTGACCAGCACTTCTTCGGCCGGGCACAGGTCCACGATCAGGTCGTCGTCGAGGCCTTCGGGCGCTGCCAGGTCGGGGTCGCAGACCTGCTGCACGACATCGCGGCTGTTGTCGGCCCAGCTCACGCTCTCCAGGGTGGCACTGGCGCCCTGGAGGAACAAGCCCGCACCCTGGGCGCCGAGCAGAGTGCTCCCCACCACCCGCAAGCCACTGTCGCCGTCCCAGGTCTGCACACCATTGGTTGCGTACAGGGCGTCTCCGTGGATCACAACCCCAGGCGCCAGCTCCACCTGGGGCCCACCGGACAGGGTGCTGTCCACCAGCTCATAGCGGCCCGGGCCGTTGATCCAGGCCCCGCCGTAGGGGCCGGCGGCGATGGTGGTGTCCTGGACAGTGCTGTCCAGCTGGACGACCAGGCCTGCTCCCAGGGACGCCTCCTCGTTGTTGGACAGTCCAGACAGATCGACCCCCTCCAGCGTGCCCACCGCGCGCTCGTTGTAGAACAGACCGCCGAAGCGGGGTCGCTGCACGGCCAGGTCCTGGCCATCCAACGAAGCCCCGTCTCGGATCAAGGCACCCCAATAGGCCACGTCCTGGATGGTCGCACTCTGGACGACCACCTGGGTCCCGTCCTCGACGACGTAGGTCCCGTGGCCGTCCACGTCGCGGATCTTCAGGCCTTCGACCGTGGCCTGGGCACCCTCCAGCACGGCCACGCCAGCGGTTTGGGGGGTGCCTTCTGGGGTGAGCACGGCTGGGGCACGGGTGTTGATCACGGTCAGGTCCTTCAGGTCCAGCGCTGTGCCTTCACCCTGGACGGTGACGGCGACTCCGACGGTGTCCTCGATCAGTACGCCCGTGCCTTCCAGGCGGCCGGCGTCGACGACGCCCAGCCCCACGGACAGGAAGTCCCCTGGGACGGGCTGCGCGCCGTGGATGGTCACGTCGGTCACCGAGAGCAGGACCCCCAGGCCGGCGCCTTCGAAGAAGGTGTCGGGCACCGATCGGGCCAGGGTGCTGCGGCGCAGCGTGAGCGCAGAGGGGTCCTCGTCGGTCAGATCCTCATTCTGGACCAACACGGCGATCCCGGAACAGTCTTCCAAGGTGCTGTCCTCGACGAGGGCCGTGCCGCCTTGGTCCACGAACAGGCAGGGCGCAAAGCTGGCGAAGTCACCAGAGGTCTCCCGGATGGTGCCTCCGCGCCAGTCCAGCGACGCCAATCGCCCGGTCACCACCGCCCCCACCCCTTCGATGTCTCGAATCACCAACCCCGAGACCACCGCGTCGCCGCTGCCGACCCACAGCCCTGCGGGGACCGGGTCTCGGGTCTTGTTCCGGGTGCGCAGCCCACCGTCCAGGCCACCACGGAGGGTCAGCCCCGACAGCCCGAAGGCACCTGGTCGTCGTCGCAAGGACTCGCAGGCACCGTCTCGTCGGCCGGGCCTTGGTCGCCCGCACAGCCGGCCCCTGTCAACGTGGCCAACGGCAGTGCAGGCGTGCCATGGCCGGATTCTGACAGATCGGTACCTGCCCCCTCGGTGTCCCGGTGCAGAGGCCCCACGAGACCCGGTCGCCCCACGCCAGATCGGCCTGCCCCGGTACCCAGAGCCTGGCCCGCCCCTTGCAGTGTGAAGGGGTGTGACTGTTCGCCTTCCCCTGGTCACGCTGGTCTCGCTGTGCGCCTTCCTGTGCAGCGATCCAGCTCTGGCCGACGACTGTGGATCTGGTGCCGCGGGTACGTCTGGGGACGCGCGAGCGCTGCTTGCCCAGCTGAATCAACAGTCGCCCACGTTCTCCAAGGCCAAGCCCTCGCCGACCGAGCCGGTCACTACCGCCGAGCCGGTGAGTCACCGTCCCTCTGACAAGAAGATGGCCAAGGTCTACGACGCCAATGACAAGCGCGCGGACAAGGCCAAGGAGAAGCTCACGGCCGCCCAGAAGAACGATCTGAAGTCGTTCTACGAGAACTGGGAGAAGAACAAGGCCAAATACCAGGCCGTCGCCGACAAGACCGGCATCCCGGCCGAGCTGGTGGCGGCCCTCCACTGGCGAGAGAGCACCGGCGACTTCGGCACCTACCTGCACCAGGGCGATCCCCTGGGCAAGAAGGCCGTGCACGTGCCCAAGAACATCCCCCTCTTCCACACCTGGGAGCCCGCTGCCGAGCACGCCCTGGACATGAAGAAGTGGCTGCGGGACAAGCTCAAGATCGACAAGAACACCAAGGATCTCGCGGCCCTGGCGACCTATGCCGAGTACTACAACGGTCTGGGCTACCACTACAAGGGCAAGCCCAGCCCCTACGTCTGGTCGGGCACCGACCAGTACAGCCGCGGCAAGTACGTGGCGGATGGCCGCTACAACCGCCGGGTCAAGGACCGCCAGCTGGGCGTCGCGGCGATGGTGCAGCACATCTGGGCCCAGGACGCCGCCATGGACGTGCCGCTGCCGACCCGGAATCCCGAGCGCTGAGCGCGGCCAGATCAGTCCTCCAGCATGCTCTCCAGTCGCGCCAGCCGGGCCATCTCCCGCTTCCAGACCTTGTGGTGGTTGCGGTTGACCAACAGGTTCTCCTGGCCCAGGAGTTCGAAGGCACCCTCGCGGCTGCCCGTCGCCTGCTCGGCAGCACGGAGCACCAGGCCGCGAAACGCGCCGGCCGCGTCCAGGTCCGGGCTCGGGTCGGCGCCGTCTCGGATGGCCGCGACGTAGGCTGCGGCGCCCGCCGCGAGCTGGCCCAGCAGGCTCACCGGCCCCTCGCCGCCCTGCTCGAAGCCCAAGGCCTGGGCCACGTGGGCACGGGCCACGACCAGGTCCTCGGACTCGCTGCCCGGATCGGCCAGGGCCATGGAGTAGGAGCGGCGGATGACGTTGTCGAGCTGGCGCAGGTTGCCGGGCCAGGCCTGGGCGGCGAGCACCTCGGCGGCCCCCGGCCCCAGGGATGCGCCGCGTCCGGGCTTGGCCGAGGCGTGGCGCCGCTGGAGCATGAACGCCGCCCAGTCCGGGATCTCGTCCACCCGCTCGGCCAGGGACGGCAGGCGAACCGGCAGCACGTTGATCCGGTAGTACAGGTCTTCTCTGAAGCGGCCCTCCTGCACGTCTGCGAGCAGATCGGCGTTCGTGCCCACCACGAAGCGCACGTTGGCCGGTCTCGCCGACCCGGCGTCGCCCAGGACCCGGTACCGGCGGTCCTCGAGGAGGCCCAGCAGGCCGCTCTGGGCCTTCAGATCCAGCTTGTCCACCTCGTCCAGGAACAGGGTGCCGCCCTCGGCCCGGGCCACCGAGCCGTCCTGGTCGCGCACGGCGCCCGTGAACGCGCCCTTGCGCCACCCGAACAGCTCGGCCATCTGCATGGCGGGTGGCACCGAGTTCAGGTCCACGACCTCGAACGGGGCGCCGTGGCGGGTGGAGCGGGCGTGGATCCAGCGGGCCAGACGGCTCTTGCCGGCCCCCGTCGGGCCCGAGATCAACAGGGTTTCGTCCTGGTCGGCGAACACCGCGAGCAGCCGCACCAGCGCAGCGGTCCGGGCCCCGATGACCGGCAGCAGCGGATCGGCGCCTTGGGTCGCAGGGGGGTCAAGGGGCTGGCCCAGGAGGCTGGGGGTGACCAGGTCGGCCAGGAGCTCGAGCTCGGTCTCGTGGTCGTGCCACACGAACGGCCGCCCCGCAGCGCGAGGACAGGACGCCTCGACCGTGATCATGCCCACCACGCCCCCGGCCAGATCGAACAGCGGAAGTGCCAGCAGGTGGGTGGTGCCCCGGGCCCTGAGCTGCGCCAGGGTGTGCGCCACGTCGGACGTCTCACTCTCGCTGTCGGGGTCCAGGTCCAACAGGGTGCCGTCCCCCACAGCGCGGGCGGTGCCCCGCTCCACGTCGAAGGCCACCGGCCGAAGCTCGCTGCGCACCTGGTGCCAGGCGGTCAGCGAGCGGCGGAGGGCGGGGTCGTCAGCGGCGTCGACCAGCTGCCGGGACCGGGCGTCGACCGCCACCAGGGCGCGGTAGCCACCGTCGGGTCGCAGGTGGAGCATCGCCCGGCGCATCTCGCCGTGGTGTTGGTACCGGCTGGCCCGCAGCGCCGCGTCGGCCCGATCCAGGAAGACCCCCAGGGCCGCGCGCGCGGCAGCGCCCAGGGTCTGGGCGCTGCGGAGCTCGAGCATCAGGGATTGGTGGCGACCCACTTGGCCCCGAGTCTACGCCTCTACAGGCCCAGGACCGGCGGCATGGTGCAAGCGACGCGGCAGGCCACGCCCACGCCCTGCAGCTGGGCCAGCGAGCGATTCACCTGGCTCCGGACGGCGTACAGCTCGTCGCCCTGGCTGGCTTTCAGCGCCTGGGCAGCGCCGGGCAGTTCCTGCTCGGCGGCCACCCGGGCGGCCCAGACGCGGCTGTCGGTGGGCACCTGCCAGTCGCCGATCATCGGCAGGATCCAGGGTGCATCGTCGGCGGAGATGGTCTGCTCCAGGGAGTCCTGGGCGGCCTTGCGCAGCTCGGGCGAGGCGTTCTCATCGCGGACGGTGTCGCTGGTCCAGCTCTGCAGGGTCTGTTCGGCGGCCTGCATCTGGGCGGTGGGGTTCGGGGAGTCACCGGCGTAGGCGTTGGGGGCGGCGGCCAGGGCCAGGGCAGTCAGGGCGGCGGTCAGGGCGATGCGGGACATGGTGACTCCGGGGAAGGGCGGTGGTCGGTGTGTCGGACCACGCTGGGGAGGGATGCAAGCGCCAGGCCAACACCGGCCAGGTCGTCGTGTTCGAGCCATCGACCGGCTTGAGGTGCGGTTCCGTACGTCAACCTGGCCCGGGGTGTCCCGAAGAAATGCGTCCGTTTGAGACGCATGAATCAGGTCCAGGACGCAGTACTGCGTCCATTCAGGACGCTTCGTCGGGGTGTACCCTGGCGAGGCCTGGGTGAACTGTGGGGGTTGGCGTGCGCATCCTGCTCGTCGAAGACAATCCCTCCGACGCGGTGCTGGTGCGCACCTGGCTCCGCAGCGAAGGGGTGGACGACTGGCTGCTCCAGAGGGTCGAGAGCCTGGACGAAGCGCTCCAGGCCCTCGCCGATGGCGAACCCGATGCGGTCCTGCTGGAGCTGCACCTGCCGGACAGCACGGGCCTGCTGACCCTGGAGCGCATCGTGGGGGTCGCCCGTCCGACCCCGGTGCTGGTCATGACCGGTCACGGAGACGCGGAGCTGGAGGACCGGGCCCTGCGGCTGGGGGCCGCCGACTTCATCGCCAAGTCCAGGGTGAGCGGACCGGGGTTGGTGCGGGCGCTCCGCAACGCGAGCCGGCGGGCCCAGCTGCTGGACACCCTGCGGCGCTCCCAGCAGTCCTTCCGCGCCATCGTGCAGCGCAGCGGCGACGGCCAGGTGGTGTGCACCGGGGACGGCGGGCTGCTGTATGCGAACCCGGCGGCCCTGGTCTATGCGGATCTACAGGGCGTCGCGCTGAAGATCGTCCTGGCCGATGGCACCGGCGACGTGGCGCTGACGCTGCCCACGCGCTCCGGGGACGTGCGGGCGGTGCTGGCATCCCGCTCGGTCACGTCGTGGGAAGGGGTCCCGGCGGCGCTGCTGGCGCTGAGGGACGTGACCCTGGTGCGCCAGGCCGAGGCCCGCGCCCGGGCCCGAGAGGCCCAGGCGGAGCAGGCCGAGCGGTTGGGCGGGCTGGGCCGGCTGGCCGGCGGCATCGCCCACGAATTCAACAACCTGCTGATGGTCATCCAGGGCCACGCGGAGCTCTTGGCTGGGCGGAGCGATGATCCGCGTGTGCACCGGCACGCCGGCGCCATCTCCCACGCCAGCGATCGTGCGGCGGCCATCGCCCGTCAGCTGCGGGTGTTCGCGTCTCGAGACAGGACCGCCCCCGAGCCTGTGGAGCTGGCCCAAGCCATCCGCGCGACCTTGGGGACCCTGCGTGACCCGCTGGGCGACGGCGTGGTGCTCGACGCGTCTCTGGGCCCCGACGCGATCCGGTGCAGCCTGGTCCCGGGGCAGCTGGAGCAGGTGCTCATCAACCTGGTCTCCAACGCCCGGGACGCCATGCCCGGCTCGGGCCGGATCACCTTGAGCCTGGTCCCCGAGCCCCGGGACAGCCGACCGGGGGTCTGCCTGACGGTCCAGGACGACGGGGCAGGCATGGATGCAGAGACCCGCAGCCGCGCCTTGGAGCCATTCTTCACCACCAAGGACGTGGGAGGCGGGACTGGGCTGGGGCTCTCGGCGGTCTACGGCATCGTGCGCCAGGCCGGGGGCGAGCTGGGCTTGGACAGCACCCCTGGCGTGGGCACTCGGGTGTCGATCTGGCTGCCGTTGCTGGACGCTCCGGACCCGCCAGAGGTGCCGGCTGCGCTGCCCGCTCCACAGGCCGACCACGGCGTGATCCTGGTGGCCGAGGACGAACCAGCGCTCCGCATGGTGGTCGCGACAGCGTTGACACGGGCCGGCCATGAGGTGCTCGAGGCCGAACACCCGGCTGCCGCTCTGGCGCTGCCGGCGGCGGACCTGGACCGGGTGCAGGTGCTGGTCTCCGACTACGCGATGCCGGGTGCGTCGGGGCTCGACCTGTACCGCCGGCTCAGCGAGCGCCTGCCCGGACTGGGCTTCATCCTGGTGTCCGGCTACACCCGCGGCGCCCAGGTGGCCAAGACCGACCTGCCGCCCCACGGGGTGTTCCTGCAGAAGCCCTTTGCCCTACGAGAGCTTCAGGTCCAGGTCAGCCGTCAGCTCGAGCTGCGTGCCGAGCGGACTTGATCAGCCCAGGGTGCGCAGCAGCTGCCCCACGAAGCCCACGGTCGTGATCTGGACCGTGTGCAGGATGACCAGCGGGTAGATGCTCCGGGCCCGAAGGGTGAACCAGCCGCTGATGGCGCCGCCGACCAGCGACAGGGCCAGCTCCACGCTGGGCTTGTCGTAGTGCAGCAGGAAGAACGGGATCGCCTGGACCCAGATCGCGGTCCAGGGGTCTCCCCGTCGGTAGAAGCCGAACAACAGGACGCCGCGAAACAGGAACTCCCAGCCCAGGAAGTCCACCAGGATGCCGAAGTGACGCAGGGTGAAGTTCGTCCAGTTCTTTCGCGCCCAGCCGCCCGTGGGGTAGAAGTCCGCCAGGCTGTCGAAGGCCAGCGTGGTGAGCACGCAGCCGATGACGAGCGCACCCACGGCCAGGGCGGCCCGGGGAACCCACCAGCGCCAGTCCCCGAGCCCCAGGCCCCAAACCGCCAAGCCTTCGCCGCTGCGGCGGGAAGCCAGGAGGGCCAGGACCATGCCGATGACCGTCGACGCGACGAGCAGCTCGGGGTGCTCCTTCAGGTCCTTCAGGCCGTGGGGTGCGAGCATGCGCCACAGCACCGGGGCAAGGGTCAAGCTGGCCGCGGCCGTCGCGAGCGCTCGGCCCCGCCGTCGCACCCAGGCGCCCCACAGCACGACGCCAGCCAGGGGCACGGCCCCGTGAACGGCGAGTCGGTAGAACGAGCGCACCAGCGGGTGCCCGTTCAGCGAGTGCCACTCGCCGGCGATCATCGCGAAGCACGTGATGACACAGATCCAGCCGATCAGCGCTGCCGACCCGCGCTCCGGGACCCGGTGCGCCACGTCGCCGAGTGCCCAGCGGACCAGGACCTTCAGCTCGTCCCGTACAGGGCCCCTCAGCTCGTTCAGCATCTCCGCCTCCGCTGGCCGCCGCTCTCTAACGCCGCGGTATGCTCCACGACCGGGGAGGCAGAGTGTCGGAGATCGCGGACGGCCTGGCTGGCCTGTACATGTTCCGCACGGTGCAGAAGCGGCACCTGGAGGCTCTGGTGGAGATGGCACCGCCGGTGACCTACTTCGGCGGTGACATCGTGTTCCACCAGGGCGCAGCCGCGGACTCCGCCGTGCTGGTCGTGACCGGCAAGCTCATCGCCTATGTCGACCCCGGCGGCAACCGCCGGGTGCTCGGGGACAGTCGGCCGGGTGAGATCGTCGGGGAGACCGCGCTGTTCACCCGCGGCGGCAAGCGCAACGCCACCGTGGCCGCCGAGGGCGTCAGCCAGTGCCTGGAGCTGTCCCGGGAGACCTTGACCCGGGCCGGTCGCAACCCGGCCATGGTCGCGCTGGAGCAGCACATGCTGGGCACCATGGCCCGCCGCATCCGGGCCACGAACACCAACATCCAGCGGGTCTGGAAAGAGGCCGAGGCCGCCAAGGCCGAGCTGGCCCGCAACACCAAGGCCCCGACCCTGCGAGAGCGCCTGGCCGGGCTGTTCGGAGGTGGCAAGTGAACCTGAACCTGGCCCGCGAGGCCGGACGAATCCTGACCGTGCACCCCTATGCGGGCGGTCGCTCGTCGGACCTGGCCAAGGTCCTGGAACGGTGCGAGCCCAAGACCTTGGCCATCGACGACGTGCTCACGAGCGAGGGCGATCAGGGTGAAGAGGCCTACTTCCTGCTGCGCGGCACCGTGCGCGTGCTCAAGAAGGGACCTGGCGGCGACGACCAGGAGCTGGCCCAGATCCCGGCGCCGGCCCTGTTGGGCCACATGAGCCTGGTCGACCACAGCAAGCGAAGTGCCACCTGCGTGGCCGCCGACGCCTGCCAGATCCTGGTGATGGACCGGCGCACCTATGGCTCGCTGCTGACGGAGTCCTCGTCCAGGGGAACCGCCCTTCGACGGCTGTTGCTCTCCAGCCTCACGCGGCAGCTCATCTCCGGCAATGCGCGCCTGCAGGGGCTCCTGGTCGAGCCCGACGACGAGCCCGCCTCCACCGCTTCCCGCAGCACGCCTTCGGCAGCGACCCGCAAGCCACGCAAGCGCCGAAGCGCCGGCTCCGATGGCGACATCAGCAACAACGACTTGCTCCGCGCAGCGGGGGTGCTCGAGGGCTGGGCCGTCGACACCTCGGGCGTGGACGACATGCAGATGGTCGAGGACGAGGACATGCGCCGGCGCCGAATGGACTCCAAGCAGCGCTGGTAGGACCTGTCGGGTCAGGGCCCGCCGAATTCCGAGAATTTGCGGTATCGTCGGCACGCCACCGTGCCGACTCCCCAAGACAGGGGGGCGCGTCCCCGCAAGTGAGGCCCTGTGCAGGTACTGGTCGTGTCCCCGAACCAGCAGAACCGGACGGTGCTGAAGACCGAGCTCGAAGAGTGGGGCCACGACACCACCTTGGCCAGGGACGCCCTGTCCGCGTGGACCGAGCTCCAGGAAGGCGTCGCGCCCAGCCTGGTCATCCTGGATCAGGGCCTGCCGGGCTCGGGGGCGCTCGATCTGTGCCGGGAGATCCGACGCACCTTTCCGCCGGAGCCCTACGTCTACATCGTCATCCTGGGCGCGGCGGCCGACCGGGGGCACCTGGAACAGGTGCACTCCGTGGGGGCCGACGACTACATCGCGGGCCCCATGGACAATGTCGAGCTGCAGATGCGGCTCCGGTCGGCCCAGCGGATCCTGGACCTCCAGTCCAAGCTCCAGGCGGCCCGGACTGCCCTCAAGAAACAGGCGACCCGGGACAACCTGACCGGCCTGTGGGCCCGGGCAGCGATCCTGGACATCCTGGCGACCGAGATGGAGCGGGTCCGCCGAGAGGGCGGCCAGCTGGGCGTGGTCATGATGGACCTGGACCACTTCAAGGAGATCAACGACAGCCGCGGGCACCTGGTGGGCGACGCGGTGCTGCGCGAGGTCGGGGTGCGCATGCACCAGGCCGGTCGGCGCTACGACCTGATGGGGCGCTACGGCGGCGACGAGTTCCTGGTGGTGCTCCCCGGCTGCTCCCTGTCCCAGTCCCGGTCCATCGCGAACCGGCTTCGGGCCCGGATCAGCGAGACGCCGATGGACCTGGCCGAAGGCACCCTGTTCATCACGGCCACGGCAGGGGCCACCAGCTGGTCCCGGGGAGAGGCCCAGCCCAACGAGCTCATCGCCCTGGCGGACCAGGCCCTGTACCTGGCCAAGGAGCGGGGGCGAAACCGGGCCGAGACGGTGCCGCACATCCCCAAGGGGCACGAGTCGCTCCGACGCTACCGGGCGATCTCCCTGGGTCGCCAGGGCCCGGACGCGCCGGACGAGCCCGACGAGGACACCCACTCGGTCATCCGGGCCCGCGCCCGGGCGGCCGAGAAGCCGTCGGGAGACAGCATGCCCGACCTGTTGCTCCTGCCCGGCAGCGACGACGAAGGCACGGACTCGGAACCGGTCGTGGACGAGAACCGCGAGCGGGGCTGACGGATCACCCTCTTACATCAGGTTCCGGGGGTCCACGTCGACCGCCAGCCTCACGCCGCGACCGGGTGAGGCCCAGTCCTGGTCCTTGAGCCAGGCTCGGAAGTGCTTGGGGTCCCGACCCCGCAGCACGATCTGGTAGCGCCAGCGCCCGACCAGCCGTGGCCGGGCTGCGGGGGCCGGGCCCAGGACCTGGATCTTGTGGCCATCGGTCGTGGACCGGAAGCGCTCCGCCAGATCCCCGCTGGCCCGCCAGGCGTCCCTGCGGTCGGCGGCCTCGAGCCGCACCAGCACCAGGCGGGTGAACGGTGGGTAGGCCAGCAGTCTTCGTTCCCGGGCCTGTTCTTCGTAGAAGGCCTTGGGGTCGCCCAGGTGTTGGAGCACGGGGTGCTCGGGGTGCAGGGTCTGGACCAGCACCCGACCCGCGACGTCGCCCCGGCCCGCTCGGCCCGCGACCTGGGTCAGCAGCGCCGCTGTGCGCTCGGCGGCCCGGAAGTCCGGCATCCGCAGTGCGTGATCGGCGCTGACCACCACCGCCAGGTGAACGTCGGGGAAGTCGTGCCCCTTGGCGACCATCTGGGTGCCGACCAGCACCCGGACCTCGCCCGTGCGGAAGCGCTCCAGGAGCGCGTGGTGGGCCCCGCGCCACGACGTGGTGTCGGCGTCCATGCGGGCGATGCCGATGCCTGGCAGGAGCTCGCGCAGGGTCTCCTCGACCCGCTCGGTTCCAGTGCCCAGCACCTCGATGCGATCCCCACCACAGGCGGGACAGGCCCGGGGCTCCTCGCGGTGGAAGCCACAGGTGTGGCAGGTCAGGGTGTGGTGTCTGCGGTGCAGCACCAGGCTCACGCCACAGGAGGGGCAGCCGTAGGCACCGCCGCAGCCGGGGCACATCACATAGGTCGCGTACCCCCGGCGGTTGTAGAGCACGATCGCCTTGCCGGGGCCGTCGAGCAGGCACTCCTTCAACGCGTCCTGGACGACCTGGGCCAACAGCGGCGTGCGGCCTTCGACCCGCTCTTCGTGCCGCAGGTTCACGATCTCCACCTGGGGCACCGGCCGTGGAGTGGGTCTGTCCAGGAGCTCGATCAGGCCGTAGCGTTCCTGCTTCGCGTTGCGCCAAGACGCCATGGAAGGGGTGGCTGAGCCCAGCACCACCGGGCAGCGGGCCAGGCCGCCGCGCACCACCGCCATGTCTCGGGCGTGGTACCGCACGCCCTCGTCCTGCTTGTACGAGTCGTCGTGCTCCTCGTCGACCACCACCAGGCCCAGGTCCTTGAACGGGGCGAAGAGCGCCGAGCGTGCGCCCACCGCCACCTGGGCTTCGCCGGCGCGGATGCGGCGCCACTCTGTGAGCCGCTGGACCCCGGTCAGGCCCGAGTGCAGGACGGCCACCGCCTCGCCGAACCGGGCCCGGAAGCGCCCGGTCAACAGCGGGGTCAGACCGATCTCGGGGACTAGCACCAGCACCTGTTGGCCGCGGGTCAGCACGTCGGCCGCGCAGCGCAGGTAGACCTCGGTCTTGCCCGAGCCCGTCACGCCGTACAGCAGGTGGGGGCCCGGCGGCCCCAAGACCTCGTCGACCGCCGCGATCTGGGCCGGGGTGAGGGTGGGGGGCTCCCGCTCGTCGGGCAGCACGCCGGCGACCACCGGGTCTCGCAGCTCCCGGGTGCCCAGCTCGACCACCCCCATCTCGGCCAGGCGCTTGACCGCCGTGCGGGCATAGGGGCCTTGGGCGGCGACCAGCTCGGCCAGGTCCGTGAAGCCCCCGGCCGTGGCCAGGGCCTGGACCACCTGGAGCTGACGCTTGCCCGCCGTGCCGGGAAGGTTGCCGATCAGACGGACCTCGCGGACCCGGCCGCTCTTGCCGCCGGTCTCGACGGTCTCGGTCTGGACCCAGCCCTTGCGCTTGAGGGCGTCCAGGGTGCGCTCGGTCTCGGCCGGCTCGACCAGATCCCGGAGCTTGCGGGCGACCCCTCTGCGGGTCAGCCCGGGGCGAGCGACCACCTCGCGCAGGACCTCGGCCAGCACGTCCTGGGCCTCCTGGGTCGCGACCGCCTCGACACCGGCAGCCGTCGGCTCCCAGATCAACTTGGAGCGGACGTTCATGCGGGCGGGCAGGGCAGTGGCGATCGCCTCGCCCAGCGGGGCCAGGTAGTAGTCCGCGATCCATCGGAAGAACCCCAGCTGCTGGGCGTCGAAGGCAGGCTCCGGGTCCACCAACCGGACCGCGGGCTTGAGCTTCTTCGGATCGCAGTCCGGCTCGGCCAGCGTCTCCAGCACATAGGCCGTGACCTTGCGGGGCCCAAAGGGCACCAACAGCACGTGCCCCAGCCGGACCACGCCCTGCAGGGCATCCGGCAGCGCGTAGGTGTAGGTGTCCCGAAGGGGCAGGGCCACGGCCACCCGGACGAAGGCGTGCATCGCGCTCAGCTCCGGTGATAGCGGGCGATCAGGGCCCGCACCCCGTCGGCGCTGTCCGGTCGGGACAGGCCCAACACCAGCGTGGCCTCGAGCAGGCCAAGGGGCGTGCCGGTGTCCAGGCGCCGGGCGGCCAGCTGAACCCCCGTCAAGGCGCGCTCGGAGGCCAGCTCGGCGAGGGCGTCGGACAGCTGGAGCTCTCCATGGCGTCCCGGTCGTGTCTGGGCCAGCAGCGGGTGGATCCGGGGGGGCAGGACATAGCGCCCGACGAACACGTGCCGACTGTCCGTGGTTCCGGGCGGGGGCTTCTCGATCACCCGCGCGACCTGGAGCCGATCGCCGTGCCAGGTGCCTTCGCACACGCCATAGTGGGCGGTCCGTGCTGCGGGGACCCGCTCGAGCCCGGCGACAGCGCCGCCCGTCTTGTCGTGGACCCGGAGCAGCGCACCGATGGCGGGGTCCGGGCCGACCAGGATGTTGTCTGGCAGGAGCACCGCAAAGTCTTGGTTGCCGGTGTGCGGCGCCGCGGTCCACACGGCGTGCCCCAGGCCCAACGGCGCCGACTGGTGCACAGCGATCACCGTGGCGTGTGCCGCCAGGCGGCGCATCTCCCGGAGCGCGTCGGTCCGCCCGGCCCGCTCCAACAGGGCTTCGGCCGCCGGATCGGAGCGGAAGTGCTCGATCAGAGCCTGCTTGCCCGGGGAGACCACGAAGATCAGCTCGTCGAGTCCGGCGTCCAGCGCCTCGACCACGGCGAACTCGACCACCGGCCGGTCCAGGACCGGAAGCAGCTCCTTGGGGACGCTGCGCGTGACCGGCAGGAAGCGGGTGCCCAGCCCGGCGACGGGCAGGACGGCCCGGGTCAAGTCGCTACGACGACCAGGACCGGCGCTCGAGCCGCTCCGCTTCGGTCTTGCAGTCGATGCACCAGGTGGCGACGGGGCGTGCCATCAGGCGCTTCTCGCCGATTTCCTCGCCGCAGTTCTCGCAGTAGCCGTACTCGCCCTCTTCGAGGCGGCGCAGGGCGTCCTGGATCTTGCGGATGAGGATGCGCTCACGATCCCTGAGACGAAGAGTGAATTCCCGGCTGGACTCCATCGCTGCGAAGTCGATGGCGTCGGCCAGGTTCTCTTTGTCGTCGGTCAGCTCGCGCAGCTCGGCCCCCGCTTCTTCCAGCAGGGCCCGCAGGCGGTCGTTGAGCAGGTTCCGGAAGAATTCGAGCTTCTCGGGTTCCATCGAGACTCCAGATCGGCGACGGATGCTACCTTGTGCCGCCGCTCCGAGCCATCGATGGCTCGGATTTGAACCTCGCCATACTAGCCACGGGCAACATGGTCAGCAACATCCTCGTCGTGACTCTCCTGCTCGGGTCGGGTGTATCGGCCCCAGCGGCGGCTGCGGAGTGGGATCATGCTGGCGTCGCCGGCATGGCGGGTGCGGGCACCGCGAATCCCTATGACAACTCGAGCACCTTCAAGGCGCCTGCGACCGCGGCGCTCGTGCCCCTGTACACGACCCAGGTCGACTTGGGGCTCAACAACTCCCTGGACGAGGGGTGGTGGGGCACGACCACGGTCCGCGACAGCCAGTCCGGGTACACGTCGGCGGTCCTGTCCTACACGCGCACCGACTCGAACCCCGATCCGCTGTCGTCTGAGTTGCCGGGGTGGATCAACCCTGGGGAGACCCTCGAGAACGACACCACCGAGCACGATCTGCGCCTAAGCCTGGGCTACGGCCTGGCGGCGCGGCGCCTCAGCGTGGCGGTCTCCGGGGCCTGGCAGCGGCGGGTCTCGGATCTGGTGGGCAACCAGAACCTGTGGGAGATGGACCTGTCCATCGCCGGCCTGCCCCTCGAGGGCCTGGTGCTGGCGGCGACTCTGCACGACGTGCTGCCGGGCGACGACGGGCGCCCCATCACGGGCGAGGTCGGTGCGTGGTGGCGTCCGGTGGACACCCTGTCCCTGGCTCTGGACGGCACCTGGACCGAGTCTGGGCTGGGCTTCCGAGGCGGGGTCGAGTGGGTGACACTGGGGGTCGCGTCCCTGCGAGCCGGGTACTCCCACACCTTCGGAGACGACCGCCAGGGCCTGCTCGGCCTGGGCGTGGGTGCGGTCAGCGAACAGGCCCGGCTGGACTACGGGCTCCAGTGGGTCGTGCTGGGCTTGGCGCAACACCACCTGGTCCACACCATCGGCACGACCGTCACGTTCTGACCGGCGCCGATCGCTGTGAACAAGGCCGAGGCCCCTGACAGCTCGGATGAGCTGACAGGGGCCAGGGCCGCATGTGGACAGCCCTCGAGGGCGCTGGAACCAGGCACCCTCGTCGGTCTCCTCCAGTGGGATCAGTCGTCGCTGCGGTCTGCGCCGGTCTGGTTGATCGCGGCCAGGGTGCGGGCGGTGCGCAGGACGTCGAGGGTGTCGACCTGCTCCACCTGGGAGCGAGCCATCAGCGCCTCGCCCTTCATCAGCAGCCGCAGGTGCAGGTCTTCGTTGTCCAGGCGGTAGCCGTCGAGCCAGTTGAGCTCGGCGGCGAGCAGCTGGCGCTCGAGGCGATCGAGGGGCTCGCCCATGACGGGGCCGGCCAGGATGGCCACGAGTCCGTCGACGCCTGCGTCGTCAAAGGTCCGGGGGAGGAAGAAGGCGTCGATGTCTCGGGACAGCTGGGCGGCATGGTGCTTGGCCCGGTTCGGGGCCTGGGGGCTGAGCGCCTGGGTCAGGCGGGCCTGCCAGGTGGCGGCGTCCAGGGCGGTGCCGGAGATGCGAACCACGTGGGCCGTGCAGGCCGGGGTCGGGGGGTCGACCAGGCAGTCGTCTGCGGTCGGGGCGTCCGCGGCGTGGGCGGACAGGGCGAAGAGTGCGGCGGTCAGGGTCATCATGTCCCGTGCTCCTTGGTTGAGTTGCCGGTACCTACGCAGCCTGGGGCGTCTTCGGATGTCCGCGGGCCGTCTCTCGGTGTCACCGGCTGTCGCTGGCATAGGATGCGCCCGTGATCACCCTGCTCTTCGCCCTGACCGGCTGCACCTACGACGACGAGTACACCTGCGAGCCCTGGCAGGGCTGGTGGTCCGGGGAGCTCACCGGCGACCTGGACGCCACGCTGATCGGCGAGTTCTACGCCTTCTTCGCCGGGGTCGTGATTCCCGGCGGAGGCGGGTCCTTGAACCTGAGCCTGCGCGACCTGGATCTCGGTCCGCTCATCGACCAGCCGAGTCCCGTGAGTCCCAGCGCCGCCTATGGGGTCGCGTCGATCGAGGGGGGCGAGTGCGAGGCCGC
>Ga0114932_10002533_pt1 | contig 19130 bp, 13 predicted proteins | sample 2SBtaG_2_FD_87286 | JGI IMG/M metagenome (GOLD analysis project Ga0114932, IMG submission 87286) | Deep subsurface microbial communities from Kolumbo volcano to uncover new lineages of life (NeLLi) - 2SBTROV12_ACTIVE470 metaG | ecosystem: Environmental > Aquatic > Marine > Volcanic ... | reverse complement strand
TCTCTACCGGCGGTTCGAATCCGCCCGGTGCCTCCAATTTTCCCCGTAAAACCTCATTCTTCTAAACAAAAACTGGTAATTCTTAAGCTTTTCCCTAAGAATAGTACCCACTAAAACCAACCGAGTCGTAGCTCTTGATTGAAGCCGAGTTTCTTTACAACCCTGTGGACAAAGGGATGCACTGCCATTGTCCAACTTTACTTGAATGCCAGTCGGGCAACCTGCTCGCTGTCTGGTATGTATATATCCAGGATGAATACCGCCAAGGAACTTTAGCCCTGGCCAAAAAGAATTTAAACGATTCTATCTGGCAAACCACCCAAAATATACCGATCGCCTCAAAGTATTCTCTGGGCAATCCGGTTCTTTTTCAGGAACCGAATGGAAAGGTCCATCTCATGTATGTGGCTTTGAAAGGAACGTACTGGAATGATGCAGTTTTATATAGCATCTACTCTGAAGACGAAGGGGAAACCTGGACAGAACCCAGTTTGCTTTGGAAGGACAAAGGGATGATGGTGCGACACCCCCCCGTGTTTCTGGATAATGGAACTTGTTTGTTACCCGCTTACGATGAACAAAATAAAAGTTCCATTATTTTATCCAGCCAACCTCCTTATGCAGCTTGGGAAAAAAGTTATATTTTTGAAGGCACGGATATTATTCAATCGGTTCTTTTAAAAACAAATGCGGACCATCTAATCATGTTCTTCCGTCCCCATTCGGACCCAAGATTTATCTGGAAAAGCCACTCCATCGACCAAGGGCTTTCCTGGTCTACACCCGACATGACTCCTTTGCCCAACCCTTTATCAGGTATTTCTGCAGTCTCAGTAAATAACGACATAGCGATGATATACAATCACACACTCGAACATCAACGCTATCCCTTAAGCATTTCTTTAAGCCGGGACCGAGGAACCACATGGGAAAAAAACAGGACATTGGATAATGTGCAGGTAGAAGTTTCTTATCCCAGTTTTATAGAAGGAAAAAACAAAATCCTACACGGAGCCTACACTTACAACCGTCGGATGATAAAGTATGTTTGCATTGACCCAAAAAACTTTTTCTAAAATATGAACGAAATATCAAACTACAAAAATTTGCACGCGGGGAAAAATATTTTCATCCTCGCCTCAGGTCCTTCCCTGGCACAGCAAGACCTGTCATTATTGAAAAACAAAATGGTGATGGGGTTGAACCGGTCCATCCTGATCTATCCAGGCCCTTATTATCATTGCGCTTTCGACCAACGGCTTTTCGATCAATATGGTGAGGAATTTAAAAAAGTCAGGCAGATATTCACACTTGAAGGCCGCCCCATGGGCCACCCCTTAAAATTACTTGGGGGAGATGGATTTAGCTGGGATCTGGAAGAAGGAATTTTTTCTGGTTACACCATTTCTTATTTCGCTCTACAAGTGGCCGTTTATATGGGATTCAAAAAAATATTCTTCATGGGGTTGGACTTGAAACATGAGGGAGCTCAAACACATTTTTTTGGGCAAGATATACAAACCATAAATCATGAAAAAACCGAATTCCCTCGAATGCTAAAAATGTTAAGTCACGCTGCCAAGGTCCTCAAAAATTCCAATGTTAAAGTTTACAACTGCAGTCCAATCACTACATTAGAAACTTTTAAAAAAATGGATTATTTGGAAGCGGTGACCCTATAGCTGTGTGCCATATCAAAATGAAAAAAATTTTAAGGGTTACTAAAAGATAAACGATCAAAAATTTTAAAGGAATCCATTTTGGAGTGTGGAGTTCCTGAGAATTTGGCGGAAAGGTGGGTACGCATTGACTATGCTTTCAAACATTCACTGGTAAAAAAAGATGTGAAAGAGTGTGAAAAACGTTTTTTCACCGACGAAATATTGAATTTCCCTAAACCATAGTCAAATCCCATAAAAAATATTAGAGTATAGTTTTTATCCACTCTCCTCTCAGCTTCACAAGTCCATGTGAGCGAGTGTGAATAACGTTTCACCACTGACCCAATATTGAATCCCCCCAAACCCCGAAAAAATCGGTAACACACTTATTTTTCAACCATTTCTTATATTTCTTTCCTTCAAAGAGGGGTGGTAATTTACCCGATTCATTCTCCAAATAAAAAAAAATAATCTTAAAACACTTAAAATATTTGATTTCCGATTAAGTTTCTTGAACCCTAGATAAAACAATTTAGATTCAAGAGTTCATTTTATTTGATCGGATTAATTGCAGCTAATAAGAACAAGATTCCGGAGAGCTCAATCATTTAAATAACCTCGCCCCTTTTAGAAATGCAAATGTAATGGAGAACTTTTATGAGTTGGTTTAAGAATTTAAAAATAGCACAGAAGCTGGGTTTTGGTTTTACGCTTATGGGAATTTTCATGCTGGCGATGCTTTTCGTTTCTTTAAATAAATCAGAAGAAGTTGCTGGAATAACCAATAAGGTAAATAATTTAAGAGTACCTACCGCAAGAGCCAGTCTTGAAATGTTGAATGGCATCAATCATTCACTGGCCGCTTTACGTGGCTGGATGATTCTTGAAAAAGATAAATTCAAAAATGAACGGGCGAAAGCCTGGTCTCAGGAAATAGAACCCTCTTTGGCAGCGATGACCCAATTTTCCAAAAACTGGACCAATCCCAAAAACGTCGAACGGCTAAAAATCATTCGCGCCAAGCTTAAAGATTTCAAACAATTTCAACAGGAAATTGAGGATATTTCTGGAACTGAAGAAAATCTTCCCGCAACCAAAATCCTTTTGATGGATGCAGCACCCAAAGCAAATATTTTGCTGACCAACATCACTAAAATCATCAACATTGAGGCGACTCTTCCGGCTACACCTGAAAGAAAAGCCATGCTCGGAATGATGGCGGATACGCGCGGAACTACGGCGCGGGCACTGGCAAATATCCGCGCTTATTTATTATCAGGTCATCAGAAATTCCAAGAACGTTTTGATAGAATGTGGACAAAAAATATCAAGCGGTTTGGCGATCTTACAGCACAAAAAGCCAAATTGAATGCAGAACAACAAAAACTTTTCCAGGAATTCAGTGATGCGCGAGCCGCATTCGCCCCTCTCCCACCAAAAATGTTTGAAATTCGTGGAGGTGACAGCTGGAACATGGCCAATAAATGGTTAGGGACCAAAGCGGCGCCCACAGCTTTTACCATCAAAGAACAACTCGAGGGGATGGCTCAGAATCAAAAACAACTGCTTGAAAAAGATTTGAAATTAGGCGAAGCAACAACGGCTTCCATGATCGATCTTTTATGGACCCTTTTAGGCGCAGCGGTCATTTTCACAATTGTATTAGCTTACTTCAATATAACTGCGATTACCCGTCCTTTGAGAAAGGTCACTGAAGCGGCAAACCAAGTTTCCATTGGAAATTTAAAACAAGTACCCTTAACCATTGAATCGGAAGATGAGGTGGGTCAATTGGGGAAAAACATGAATGCCACCCTGCACACACTACAACTTCTGGAACAACAAACCCAGGAACTTGCGGCAGGAAATTTTCAGGTCGAAAAGTGTAGGAAAAATTTAGAAAACGGAATGGATTTTGATTCTGCAACCAATTTTGTAGAGGAAGAATTTAAAGAAACTCATGGTGATTTAGCCGAGTCCCTGGATAGTTTGACAGCCCAGCTGAGGAAACTGGCAGTTCAAGCAGCATTTCTTTCAGACGATGACTTAAAAGCCGATGCGTTAGAAACAAAAATTCAAGGCGAGTTGGGGGATTCCTTCTCAACATTATCTGAGAAAATGCAATGGTTTTCCGGGCAAGCCAGCCTCATCGCCGACAACAGGCTTTACCACGAAGACCTCAAAGACGACAGTACCGGGACATTGGGTTCTTCCATATCAACTATGATTAAAAATCTGCGTGTTGCGACCACCGAGATGGCCAAGACGGATTCCATGATGAAACAAATGCCCGTCAATATTATGTATGCGGATACCGATCTGACCATGCAGTACCTGAACCCAGAGTCAATCAAAACTCTCAAAACCATAGAACAATATTTACCAATCCGGGTGGATGATATGTTAGGTCATACCATCGACGTATTTCACAAAAATCCGGCACATCAGCGCAATATCCTCGCCGACCCGAAAAACCTTCCGCATCAGGCAAATATTCAGTTAGGTCCTGAAACGCTTGACCTGCTGGTCAGCCCACTTTTCGATGAAAACAAAAATTATATTGGCCCGATGGTGAGCTGGAGTTTGATCACCGAAAAGCTGGCTGCTGAGCAACGTGAAAAAGAGGATGCTGAAAAAATGCGAAAGGTGGTCAATCACATCGCTGAAAACTCGCAGACTCTTGCCGGTGCTTCTGAAGAATTAACAGCTACCAGCCAGCAAATGGCCGGCAACGCGGAAGAAACTTCAGCACAAGCCAATGTCGTTTCAGCGGCATCAGAAGAAGTCAGTAAAAACGTGCAAACAGTCGCAACCGGTACTGAAGAGTTGAATGCAAGCATTCGCGAAATCGCTCAAAGCGCCAACGAGGCCGCCCGCGTCACCACCGAAGCGGTCACCATGGCGGACTCCACCAACAAAACCATTTCCCAACTGGGTGAAAGCTCTCAGGAAATCGGTAACGTGGTCAAAGTCATCACCTCCATTGCCGAGCAAACCAACTTACTGGCATTGAACGCTACTATTGAAGCTGCGCGTGCCGGTGAGGCAGGTAAAGGTTTTGCGGTGGTAGCCAACGAAGTTAAAGAACTGGCAAACCAGACCGGAAAAGCAACCGAAGATATCAGCCAACGTATTCAGGCAATTCAAGGCGATACCACAAGTGCAATTTCTGCGATCGGTGAAATCAGCGACGTCATCAACAAGATCAATGATATATCGAACACCATTGCCAGCGCGGTAGAGGAACAAACCGCCACAGCCAATGAAATGAGTCGAAATGTTGAAGATGCCAGCAAAGGAACCGCTGAAATTGCCAACAATATTTCTGGCGTGGCGCAGGCCGCCGACAGCACCACACAGGGGGCCAGTGACAGCCAAAGTGCTGCTGCAGAACTGTCTCGCATGGCTGCCGAACTGCAACAAGTGGTCCGAGAAAACACGCAAGAATAATCGGATTCAATCTACATTTTTAAAATGCCCGTTTCCCTGCCTGGGGAAACGGGCTTACTTTTTCTTACAATCTTCTCGATTCTTTACCTCCTGCATTAAATTCTTTTAATCCTTTTTTCCTCCACTTTTCTGCTTTTCCCAAAACTCAATGCTAAAGGTCTTGCAGTTTCCTGCCGAAACTTAATTTGAATATAGAAATTTTGTTGAAAGGAAGATCCATTCATGCTGAGCGAACATGGTCGGGAAACCTCATTAAAGTCGGTATATAGCCCCATAGAAAAATGGCTAAAAAAGATTTTTCGCATTAAATCTGCAACTCCAGAAAAATCCGGTGCTGATAGAAGGGATTTTTTCCGACTCACACACGATGAAATTCAACCGTTGGATCTTTGCCTGACAATGCAAGATGAGCAGGTTTTCTGCACCTCCATTGAAGACCTGAGCGCAAGCGGGTTCAGTTGCCGACTGACCGAGTCAGGCACCATTCGCTGCGGTGAACCTATGTCTGCCTTATTTGTTCTGGCATTGGAAGAACCTGTCATTATACGCACCGAAGTATTTCTAATCTCCATAGAGGGCCACAAGGACGAAAGACTTTTCCGCTTCCGTTATTTTGATGAGATGAAAGACGATGATCGAGAATTGATTCACCGGTACATTGTCCAGAAACAATTTGAATTACTTCAAAATAAGAACCAGGAAAACTGGCATGAAGAGGACGAAGAGCAACCAGATTCCTCAACTGGAGATTAACGCGTCAACAAAGTTTTTTGAATCAAATGCCTGCAAGTCTTCCGCTTTTTCCCCCACTCCAATAAAATGAACCGGAAGTTTTAATTCTCCGGATAAATTAAGCAGAACACCCCCTTTTGCCGTTCCATCCAACTTCGTCATCACGAATCCATCCAGCTCAAGTGCTTCGTGAAAAAGCTTTGCCTGTGAAATACTGTTTTGCCCTAGCGTAGCATCAAGAACCAATAGAGTTTCATGGGGCGCACCCGGCAACACTTTTCCTATGACTCGTTTAACTTTTTTAAGCTCTTCCATTAAATTCTGATTGGTTTGCAATCGGCCGGCCGTATCGATGAGCACCACATCCATATTCCGTGCAACAGCCGCTTGAACTGCGTCATAGGCTACCGCAGAGGGGTCCGCCCCGCTTTTCTGGCTGATGCAATTTATGCCTGCGCGCTCGGCCCACACTTGCAACTGGTCGATAGCAGCGGCCCGAAACGTGTCACCTGCGGCCAACAAAACATTTTTTCCTTCCTGCTTCCATTTTTGCGCCAACTTGCCGATGGTTGTGGTTTTTCCTGATCCATTGATGCCAACCATCAAAATAACCAGGGGTTTGTTTTTGCTAAATTCTATGGGTTTTGTGTTTTGTGATAAAACTTCAATCATCCGGCCTTTCAGGTGCTGCAAAACTTCATCATTTTCCCGAATACGGTTTTGGGCCACATCCTGTTTTAAATCTTCCAGAATGAACGCCGTGGTTTCCATGCCAACGTCGGCAATAAGCAGGCTTTCTTCCAACTCATCCAGCAATTCCGGCCCCACCTTTGCCTTTCCCTGAACGATATTTTCTATTCCCCCGGCAAGACTGGACCGGGTTTTCTGCAGTCCCGATTTGAGACGGGCAAAAAATCCGGATTTTGGCTCTTCTTCCGTTTGCTCCATTTCTTCCATTCAACCCTCGCTTTTACTAATTGTTAACTTCACTCTCATCATGGGACTATACCCTGTTTATTGAGCTAAATTCCACGGAAAATCAACCGGATAGACCACCTCGAAAGCCTTTATAGGTAAAGTTTTATTTGATTTCAACCGTTATGGCATTTAGACTCTTTTTGCTAGAGGACCCCTCGTTCCGGTTCCGGAAAAAGAGCTGAAATTTACTCACAGACGAAGCTTGGTAAAAAGCTTTGCAGTATTCAACCTGCGTATCCACTTAGGAAAATATATGAAAGTTGCAGTTTGTAATTCCGTTGGAATCGATGCCGATGGCTATGCAATGATTCACTCACCGAGCCGTTGGACCAATAGCACAAAAGATCACAACATATTCACCTACTACCCCTGGCAGCTCGCCTATTGCTCATCTATCTTGAAAAGAGATACCGATCATGAGGTCAAATTTTTTGATGGCTGCCTGGAGAAATGGGATCACGATGCCTTCGTTGAAAAGGTTTCTGAATTTGCTCCTGATTACCTGGTCATGGATTGCGCCACGCGAACCATTGATGCAGATAGCCGATTTGGCATAGAGATTAAACGCCGGTTCGGCACCAAACTTATTTTTTGTGGGCCTCACCCCACAACCTTTCCAGAAGAAGTCAGCGAATATGCCGATTTTGTGATCCTGCGGGAATACGAAATGGTTGTGCTCGATATTTTACAGGGAAAAGACCCTAAGGACATCATGGGCCTCTGGCCGAACACCAACATTCGCCCGCCTCTTGATGTAAACAACTTACCCTTACCCGAGGACGATGATGTTTCTCGTCTCGATTATGGAATGCCGGGTGAACCCTCCAGCGAATACCTGGAAATCCAAGCCTACGCTTCACGTGGGTGCCCGCTGTCTTGCACATTTTGTGTATGTGGAAATATTTCGTACCAACGTCCCAATTGGCGCCCTAGAAATCCAGAAAATGTAGTTTACGAACTGCAAACCCTGCGAGAAAAATACCCGCAGCTTGAAGGAATTTTCTTCGACGAAGAGGTGCATAACGGCAGCAAAAAATACATTCTCGAACTAACCAAAGCCATTCGCGAAAACGGACTCGATGATTTGAAATACGATGTCATGTGTGGTCAATGGCCTATGGATGAAGAAGTGCTCGACCATATGAAAAGCGCGGGCTATTACATGGTTCGACTAGGCATTGAAACCGCAGGAGAACACGCGGCGAAAGGCATGGAACTGCAACGAAAATTTAATGTCCCGAAATTAAAGCAATTAATGCAGCACGGAACCAATATCGGTTTGAAGTTTTACGGAACGTTCACCTTTGGTGGCGAAGGGTCTACCGATGACTGCGATAAAAAAACCCTCGACCTTATACGCGAGTTGCTGGATCGTGAACTGTTATGGAGATTTCAATTATCCATCAGCACACCACAACCGGGCACTCCTTTTTTCATTCGCATGAAGGAACAGGGCCACCTTAAAGATTTAGACTGGAAACATTTTGATGGTGGCAATCATGTCGTTGTCAATCGCCCTGAATATCCGGCTGAAAAAATTATGGAAAATTTTCGCGAAGCTGAAAAGCTTTATGAAATGGGTTTTAACCAACGTTACAAAGCAACGGCCCAAGACAATTTTAAATCTGTCCAGCTCAAGCAAGACGGCGAAATACTCTTGTTTCGCAGTTCCAGGATGAAACAGGTTCACGATGTGGTCAACTCCCTTCACAATCAGTTCAAGAAAGATGTGACCGTTCTCGCACAACCTTCGGTTGAACCGGAATTACGGAAAAACCCGCATATCAATGAAGTCCTGTTATATGGAGACAGCCATTTCAATCAAAAAACTTTTCCAGATAGCATGGTTGGAAAATTGAGAAAGAAATCTTATTCCTTAGGTGTGATTCCCTTTAACAACATTTCAGGCAACGGGTATGCAGAAATTAAGGCCATTGCAAAACAATCTGGGATCCAAAAACTGGTAGCAGTCAATGTTGAAGGGAAAGTTTTTGATTTGGATAATCCCGGTGATTTCGGACGCGCCCACATTCCAGGATAAAAGATGACCGAAGGAAATCGACCCAAAAAAATCCTGGTCATTCGATCAGCAACCCGAATACTCAATCAGACACTTGTGTCACTTCGAGAAGAGTTTCCGGGATGCCACATAGCGGTTCTGGCACCCCAATCGGCAAAAGAGTCGATGGAGCAGGACACCCAAGTCGATGCAGTGCTGACCATTCCTGATCAACGCCGTATGAGTGTCGCCAGTTACGGAAAAGAAAACGTACGAAAATTACAGGAAATGAAATTCGATCTGGCTGTTTCCCTCTACAATATCGACCACGGCCTTGGCTATTCCAATATCGACAAACTCGCCTGTGCTGCCAAAGCCAAAAGCGCAAGAGGTTACAACTCCAGAGGAACTTTTGTAGAAATAACCAACTCTACGGTTACAAAAAAATCTTTTCTCGAAAAAACAACTTCCTTCTGGGTGGCGGCCAACTACATTGCAACGAGCATTTTATTTTTCGTCATCACCTTCGCGCTGATTGGAGAATGGGTTTTCCGCCAGTTGTTCAGAAAAAAACAGGTTTCTCCCATCGCCAACCCTGTTCCAGCATCATCCCCAGCAGTTCGCGAGCCAGTAAAGGCACAGGTTTAAAAATATGGATATCCTTGTTGGAAATTCGGTAGGGGTGGATCGTGATGGTTATCATATGGTACACGTTCCATCGCGCTGGTCTTTGGGTGTCAAAAATTTCACCAATTGCGGCTACTACCCCTGGCAGTTGGCCTACACTTCTTCCCTTTTAAAAAGAGATACCAACCATAACGTAAAGTTTTTGGATGGAGTTCTGCGCGGATGGGATGTAGAAACTTATTTGCAACATGCAGGAAAACCCGACTGGCTGATCATGGAAAGTTCCACCAGGACCATTCGAGAGGACTTGCGTTTTGCAGCAACACTCAAAGAGAATTTTGGAACCCGGCTAATATTTACCGGTCAACACCCGATGGCGCACCCCGAAGAAGTTTTAAAAACGGCAGACCATGTCTTCATTGGGGAATATGAATTCGCTGTTCTGGATTTAGTTCAAGGAAAAGACCCGAAAAATATTGCAGGAGTATACCCAAATGAAAGGGGAAGCTTAATAGATATAAACCAACTCCCTTTCCCAGAAGATGATGATGTAAGCCGCATTGACTATCACGAACCGAATTGCAGATACAAACAAATTCAAATGTACGGGTCGAGAGGCTGCCCGCGTCGTTGTAATTTTTGCGCCGCCGCCACTCTTTACTACGACGAACTGAATTGGCGACCCCGCAATGTGGATAACGTCGTGAAAGAAATTCAAACTCTCCATGAGAAGTATCCTGAAATGGAAGGTGTGTTTTTTGATGAAGAAGTACACAATATTAAAAAAAGTTTCAACATCTCTCTAGCCAGGGCCATCCGGCAAGCAGGCTTGCAAAACTTAAAATATGAAGCCATGTGCGAATACGCATCATTGGATGAAGAAGCCATGGAAGAAATGCGAGAAGCCGGGTACTATAAAATCCGTTTCGGAATTGAAACCGGAAGCGACCGCGTAGCTGAGAAAATGACGCTTGGGAAAAAACATGACCTGAAAAAATTAAAAGCCATGGTCGAATTTGGAAAAAGCATTGGCATGCTTTTCTATGGAACCATCAGCATTGGCGGGCTGGGCTCTGATAAAAATGAAGACCAAAAAACCGTCGACCTGATATATGATCTCGCCGCAAAAGGTTGGTTGGATGAAATTCAAGTTTCTATCAACACTCCACAGCCAGGGACCGACTTCTACAATTCCTGCACGGAGGAATCATTAATTCCACCCTCAAATGATTGGGAAGGTTTTGATGGCAATGGACACGTTGTTGTCAATTATCCGCATTATCCGGCAGAAGAAATTCAAGCCAGTTTCAAGAATGCCTTGAACGCGTTCGACTTGGGAAAAGGCATAGCCCAGGCAAAATCTTTTGCAGAAAACACAAACACCTCCATCATACCGGCTGGATCGCGAATTCTCATTTTAAGGTGTGTGCGGAGTTGGATGATCAAGCTAATTATGGAAAATATTTTTCCAAAAAATAAAGCTGATATCCTGGGTCAGGATAGCTCTTTAAACGACTTAAAGGATGTGTCTGGATTAGGTGAGTATTTTTCCTACGGTAATGGATTCTTTGCGACTGAGTCAATCACCCCTGAATTGATCAAAGAACTTAAAGAAAAACAATACGACCTGGTGCTCATCCCCGTTGCCAACAACCATCTTGAGGGATTCCAGAATGTCCTGGAAGTCGCACATTTGCTCGAATCAGAAAAGATTAGCTACGTCTACCCAGAAGGCCGCATTCAGCCTGCCGAAGATTCCCCAGTAAGCATGTAATCAAACAATTTTATCCGGTCGTTTTCTTTGCAACTGGATTCGGTTTAGGATTGATCATGTTTTTCTTGGTAAGAATATCGATCAGGTTTTTATCCCTACATGAAGTTGCAATATCTATCAAACCATCGCCGTTGAAATCACCAATAGCCATGCCTTGGGGATGCTCATCGACCCGATGATAAATGGGTGGGTAAGTAAAAGTACCGTCTCCCTTACCAAGAGAAACGGATATCTGATCATCGGTGGAATTGGAAACGGCAATATCCTCAAATCCATCTCCAGTAAAATCGGCAGCAACCACAAATTTCGGGAAATTCCCTGACGCAAAATCTTTCAAGCTTGTGAAAGTTTTATCTTTATTATTAATAAGAGTCGTGAGGGCATGAAGAGAGTTACTGGAAGTTACAATATCCAGATAACCATCGTTATTGACATCTATATTCACCACAGTGAGTGGCTGTTTGCCTCCCTTAAAAACTTTTGAGTTTTCAAACTTTCCATCCCCTTTACCCCATAAAACCTGCACTCCCGTATTCCCCGAACCTGCAAGCCCTACTGCAATATCAATATTTTTGTCCTTGTTATAATCACCAATGACAATTCCTGTAGGCTGGCCGTTGACGTTGATAACAACCGGTTCCTTATAAAACCCATTGCCTTTTCCTAAAATAATCACGACCTGAAAATAACGCATGGTGACCGCAAGATCTGGGTTGCCATCATTATTAAAATCACCGGAAATCATATTGATTGGAATTTTTCCTGGCTTCAGGGTTTGTTTCGTTTTTTTGAAACTTCCCAATCGGGTATTTAAGAAAATTTGTACCGTCTGATCTTCGTAGTTGAGCACAGAAATATCTTTATAACCGTCATTATTAAAATCTCCTGCCACCAGACAAATAGGACCTCGCCCGGTGTTGTAAACCAATTGTTCGTTGAACTCTCCATCTCCCAATCCCTTATAAAAAGAAAAGGAATGCGCACCACTGTTAGCAACAACCAGATCCAAAACATCGTCACGGTTAAAATCATCGGTGATTAAGAAAGAAGGTTCGAGTCCGGTTTCCAAGGTATTGCTCAACGCAAAAATACGCGGCATTTTCTTTCGGGCTTTTGGAGGGGGGCAGCCAAACAAAACAAAAACCAATAATAGACAAACTAAGGTATGGAATTTTTTCATAAAGGTCTCAAGTGAAACCGGAGAATACCATAGGAGAACAAATGAAACAATTTTTATAGTTTTTTTTAAGCGGTTTGACTTATTTTATCCGCCGGGAGATTGGCTTTCTGGCGAAGAATAAAATGCCCGACAATGCGAGACGCAAAATTAATTACCAGAGGAAAAGATGCTGTTTCGCAGATTATGCGCTTATAGGAGAGATGTCCAGAAACACTGTTAAACATGGCATTCATAAAAGATTTATCCGATGCCGCCACCGCAATCATCTGGTCCATAAATTTCAGATCGGTAGCTAGGTTTGTCAAGACCCTCACGCAGCGACCATAAGGTAAATCCTGCGTCAACTCCCAACAATCTTTGTAAAAATTTTCTGCAAAGGCTGCTTGGGAAACTCCATGGTGCATTATGGAACGCGCTGCGAAGATGCCTGTGTTTATTGCCGAATTTATTCCTTTCCCCTTAAAAGGCCTCATTAAACCTGCCGCATCACCGATGGTCACATACCGGTCGCCAAAAAGATTTTGCGCAGGAGCGATCGGAAACTTGCCTTTAAAATAATTGAGGGGTTTTTCCGTGCGTTGGTGGGGAGGAAGGAATTTCTGCACCGGCTCTGATCGCAAAAACTCAAGCATCACCTTTGATGAAACATTGCGGCCGGCAATATTTATTGATATATGGTCGCCCTTGGGAGTCACTGCTCCAAATTCCAATCCAGGGTGCGATAATAAAAAGGCATGTATTGTTGATTTCATCCCTTTAATAAATTCCGGCCCAGGTGAAAGCCGGGTAATAACGGTATTCAAAAAATCCGGTTGCTTATAGGAAGTTCCTTGTTCAAACACCCGACACGATCCATCATCCAAACCAAAAGCACCCACCACAACAGCGGCCTTATAATTGTCCCCCTCACTGTAAACCATCACTTCTTCCGGGTGCACTTCTATCCCCGTTACACGGTTGTGGACCACCATCGCCCCAGCTTTTTCAGCTTCTTGCAACATAAAAGCGTCGAACTTGGATCGCTTGACTGAAACACTTCTGCCTGTTTCTTTTCCCACAAGGTTTAAATCCAATCGGTCTGAATGCAGGCAATAACCTTCTATCTCACTAAGAATTAAATCATCAGGGATAACCAGGTCGAGTTCTTCTTTAAGTATATCTTCGAGGGGTGGGGACAACACACCAATGCATTGATTGTAATGCCGATGTTCAGAAAACTTTTTATGTTCGAAGATAACGACTTTAACAGGTTTACCTATAGCCTTGGACTCTTTAAGAAGAGCTATAGCACAACCCGCCCCTCCCGGCCCTCCGCCAACGATGCAAACCGTATCGCCCTCTTTAATGAATTTTAATTCTCCGCTCATAAATTCACCTAATTTGTAGTAGCTTCCAAACTTTGTTTTTTAAAATACTCCAACATCCCCTTAAATATATAAGAATGAAAATTGGAGAGAGCCACCCAATAAATATTTCCCCAAAAAGGTTTAGGAATGAAATGGGCTCTCAAAATTAACCGGGTACCGTTTTCAGTTTCCGGACTGAGTTGAAATTGCAACCAGGACAAACCGGGGGTAATCATTTCAGCCCGCAAAAGTAACTCTCGATTTGCATCCAGTTTTTCCACTCTCCAAAAATCGACTGAATCACCGGTTCTCAGGTCGGACAAGTCTCTTCTTCCACGATGCAACCCCACTCCACCCAGAACTCGATCTATCCACCCACGAATTTTCCAAAGCAGATTGGCATGGTTCCATCCGTGTTTACCTCCAATCTTGCAAATATGTGGGAACACCTTTTCGGGAGGAACAGGAATGAGAACATCGTGTTCCTCAATGATAAACTCAGTTGATTCAAATTGGCACATTGGGAGAAGGTCCGTCATATTCTCTGGCGGCACATCACTCCAATGAGAAAAAACCATCGAGTTTTGTTCTTTATCCTGAGCCCATTTTACCGAGGTCATAAAATCAAGCGGCTCAAATGGGAGGATAGAAGCTATATTATTATCGGTGCAAACCACATCCGTTTTTAGACTGTTTAATAATAAGGAAGTAATATTAATAGGAATTGAGATGAAGCAATGTAACCAGTATGCGTAAATTCGACACATCCACTGAACCGGAAATGGAATCCAGGAAACATCAACGAAACGCACATTTCGATTGAGTATTTTTGAAAACTTAATAAGCATTTCTTTGTAAGTCAAAATATCTTTGCAACCAATCTGGTAGATACTGGTCTTCAAACCTGGAGTTTCCATAACCCCTACCAAATATTTAATCACATCCCGAATTGCAATCGGTTGGCAAAGAGAATTAAATTCGGGTAAAAATGGAATGAACCGGTTATTCACAATCAAAGCCTTCATGAGTTCATAAGACGCACTCCCCGTTCCCACAATAATGGCAGCACGGACGCGGATAGCAGGAACACTGCCTTCTGTGAGGATATGACCCACTTCCCGACGACTTCTCAAATGCGGCGACATTTGTTCTTTTTTTTCTCCAAGCCCGCCCAGATAAATAATTCTTTTAACGCCATAACGTTCAGCAGCTTCACGAAAATTCCTGGCCGCTCTTTGGTCTTTTTCAATAAACTCATTATTTTTTTCCCGCATGCTGTGAATGAGGTAATAGGCATAGTCCACATCCTCTATCGCTGAATTAATCTCTTCTTCATTCAGGCAGTCAGCATAAGCAACTTCAATATTGGGATGAGATAAAATAGGAGGGGCGCTGGTGTTCCGGTACATACAGCGAACCGTATAACCACGGAACAGAAGTTCCGGAATCAGGCGATGTGCAACATACCCATTAGCACCGGTAACCAAAACCCGGGTACCTTGAGGCCAGGGGTTGGTAGAAAGGTCATCCGTGTAATGGTAATTGACTTTTTCCGGATCCATACCTGCAATATATTCCTAAACGGGCGAATCGCAAGCTTCTGACCCAAAAAGAGGTGAAATTGTTAGGATCGTAAGAAAAAGGATGGCGAACCCAATGGACTGGCATAAAAACCATTTTTGGTTTTTCGTCTGGGAAATGGCGTCAGGACTGACTTGAGTCGTCCGGGCCAGAGATCAGAAGGAGACTGGTTTTAACGTCCTTCTCCGGCACATTCCCCATCGTCATGGGTTCTTTTATCCTTCCTTTTGTTCAATCGGTTTCAATTCCTCCAATTGGTTTTTCTTCGGTTTAAAAATGAATGGAGATTCGGCAAAGACATAAACCATGCCAACCATCAATCCTCCGCCTACCATATTGCCTGCCGTGACAAACACCTGATTATGAACAAAACCCGCCATAGAAACTTCTGCGCCATGAGGTAAGAACATAGCAAGGCTCATTAAAGATTGATTGGCAATGCTATGTTCGTATCCACTTCCAATGAAAGCGAACAGGCACCAGAAAATCATCACCAGCTTGGCAGTTTCATCGCCATTGCGGTTGGCAATCCATACCGCCAGACACACCAACCAGTTGCACAGAATGCCACGGAAGAAAGCCTCTTTAGCACCCAGCGACATTTTCATTCCAGCAACTTTTACGATCAAGGCCTGAGCTTCTGCAGAAAGACTGCCTCCCTGCACCACCAACCATGCAAGAAATATTGAGCCCAGCAGGTTGCCGATAAAGCAAAGGACAAATAGTTTCACGATAGGACCCAACCCTACTCTTTTCTGCAAAGCCCCAACTGCAAAAACCATATTGTTGCCAGTAAACAATTCGGAACCCGCAAAAATAACCAGACTCAAAGCCACTCCGAAGCTGAGCCCCATGATCAATTTCATAAAAGGCGCAAACTGAGTTCCAGCCAAAGGTGCGCCAACAGAGAAAATTAAAACAATTCCAAATCCAAGATATGCGCCTGCCAAAGCAGAAATCGCCAGGTAACCCGGAGGAAAACGGTTCATCAACTTTATTTTCTTTTCTGAAGCATCAGCCAGTTTTCCAATGTCATTTTCAAACACGACTTGTCTCCTTTTTAATTTGGTTCATTAGCTTTTTTTTTTCGGAATCTGAATTTCCAGACCCTTCTGTCGGGATGGCTGCCTTCTTCCAGTTTCGTTTATATTTTTTCCCTTTTATGGGATGCATTTTTTCCCTTGTATGATAAGGCACCACAAACTCCAAAACTTTCGCCAGGTCATCACAAGGCACATCTTCCATCACTTTGACCGCAAGCTTGGGGTCAATGCCTGTTCTTCCCCCCATATAAACATCCACTGCTTCCACCACCTCTTTGCCCTGCTTGATTTTTTTACCCAACAATCCAATATCCGCAACAAGGTGATTGCCGCAACTCGCCGGGCAACCCGACCAGTGCATGGTGATGGGCGCCGTGTCCGGTAACTTGCCTTCCAGTTCCGCAGCTACCTGCAAAGCCCTGCCTTTTGTTTCAATGGTTGCCAGATGACAATAATCAATGCCCACACAACTCACCAGTCCCCGCATAATGCTGGAAGGATTATAAGTAAACTCCTTAACCAAAGATTCTTCCAGCAAGTCACCGAGTTTCTGATCCGGCACATTGGGGATGATCAGAGAATTGGAATGTGAAAAACGTACCTCACCGTTTCCATATTTTTCTGCCAGACGGGCAATGCCTTCTAATTTGTCCGCATGAATCCTGCCCACCGGAACTTTAAGTCCGACATAGTTCATCGAGACCTGCTTTTGACGGTACGCACCAATATGTTCCGACTTTTCATTGCTTCTCAAATCCACTCCGGCAGGAGTTAATGGATCGCTTAATTTTTCCTGCAAAGCGGTTCGGAATTTTTCTTCGCCCCATTCTTCAATGAGAAACGACAACCTGTTTTTACTGCGCACTCCTCGGCTGCCATGATCTCGAAACAAAAGAATAATCGCTGAGCAAACCTTAACAACATCTTCTGGCACTACGAAAACATCTAACGATGTGGCAATTCGGTATCCGCCGGAGCCCAACTTGCCTCCCACTAAAATATTGAATCCATACACCGAGTTTCCACCCAACTCCTGAACTGCCGGGACCAATGCCAGGTCCTGAGTTTCGGCATGAACACAATCATCAGCACAACCGGTAATGGCAATGTTGAACTTTCGCGGAAGGTTAGAAAACTCAGGGTTACCAGATATATGCTCTGTCAAAGCTTTGACTTGCGAATAAGCATCGACCTTTTCTTTAGGACTCAACCCCGCCACCGGACAACCCATAATATTTCTTACGTTATCCAGCCCCGTTTGGATGGAGGTGAGACCGACCTCTTCCTGAATGGCAAAAATTTCCGGAACATCGTTGATTCTTAAATTACGCAACTGCACCTGCTGACGTGTGGTGATATCAATGATGCTATTTCCGAAATCATTTGCAATCGCGCACAAAGCTTTCACCTGATGCGAAAAACAAATTCCGTTTGGTATCCGTACCCGCTGCATGAAAAATCCGGGGGTCGGGTTGCGCAAAAACAACCCATACCATTTGAGACGTTGGATGTCGTCTTCACCGATAGACTCCCATCCCTCTTTCGCAAAACGGGCGATGTCTTCTTTTACTTTCAGTCCATCTTTTTCGGATTTTAAAACTTCAATCTTGTTCATGATTCCCTTTGGTTATAGCGAGAAGGTGAACCCCTCCCTCTGAATTTATTCAAAGGGGATTACAAGTTGCGTGCCAACTTTCAGCTAAACACGATTAAGCCTTGTCTAATAGGGAGTTAGATGAACCAGGCAGGAAAACAAAAAAAACAACTCTGCTTAATATTGAAACAAAAAAACGGAGTAATGCGACAAAATAAGGCGACCGATGCAACCGCCAAAGGTCTATTCCGATATACCTCTGTGGGGCCACTCTTCCGCAGAGGGCGAATAAAAACCACTCATGTGAATGTGAAGAGGTGATCTTCTCCTTAACGATAAAACTTTCTTTTTATAACCTCTTTCATTTTAGCCAATTATGGGTATTGCATCATTTTGTTGGATTAGGGGATTGTCTTACATGCTTATAAGCAGTATTATTGGCATAGCTCAATTTCTACCTTCCGAATTTAATCCTGCTTTGGCGGGTTAAGTACCATTATATATGGCATCACAATTACAATTCTTACGACACTAAGTTTTAATCTTATTGGGGAGAAAGATTATGAAACGCCTACCTGCACTTGTATCTCTTTTCACAGTTCTGTTTTTCATACTCAGTCTGACTGGGAATGTTTTGATTGCTGACACTGTGTTCACCAGCATAGCTTTTGCTGATGATGACGATGATAAAAAGAAGGGGAAAAACAAAGAGAAAAATAAACTAAAAGGTAATAAGCGGTTGCGTGCGGCAGTGGCTGATTTGCAAGGTCGTGTTGATGGACTTGAAGCAGTTGGTCCTCCTGCTGATGGGCAAGATGGTGCTGATGGCGCAACCGGCGCAACGGGACCACAAGGTCCTGCAGGTAACGACGGTGCCGATGGCGCGACGGGCCCACAAGGTCCTAAAGGGGATACTGGTGCTACAGGCGCAGCAGGAACAAACGGTGTAGATGGTACGAATGGTGTTGATGGCGCACAAGGTATTCAAGGTCCTAAGGGGGATACTGGTGCAACCGGTGCGGCAGGAACCAATGGTACTGATGGAACAAATGGAATAGACGGAACCAACGGTACAAATGGTACCGATGGACAAGACGGTGCTGATGGTGCACAAGGTATTCAAGGTCCTAAAGGGGATACCGGTGCAACCGGTGCGGCAGGAACC
>Ga0114932_10002532_pt1 | contig 19134 bp, 16 predicted proteins | sample 2SBtaG_2_FD_87286 | JGI IMG/M metagenome (GOLD analysis project Ga0114932, IMG submission 87286) | Deep subsurface microbial communities from Kolumbo volcano to uncover new lineages of life (NeLLi) - 2SBTROV12_ACTIVE470 metaG | ecosystem: Environmental > Aquatic > Marine > Volcanic ... | reverse complement strand
GGCAAGGTACGCATCAGAGTGGAGGAAGTGTGATGGCCAAGCGAACGCTCGAGATCGACACAGCCCAGCCGTGGTCCGACTGGCACGCGCTCTTCCGCGAGTACGAGGACTACCACGAGAGGGCGTGGAGCGGGCAACTCGATCCCGAGCCCCTCAGGTCGGTACTCGGTACGGCGCCTGAGGTCGTTAACCTGTGGGCTCACATGATGGGCGGGGGGGGCGATTGATGGACATCAGGAAGGGTGAGTTCTGGCTCCGACTCGAGTCGAAGGGGTTTACGGTCGAGCCTCTCTCAACGGACGCCCTGAGGGTGCGTGGACGACAAGGTTCGACGGTTGTCTACGGATCTGAAGTTCGACGCGACCCCGAAGCGGAAATGGTGCGGGTTGTGTGTGTGGTAGGGAAGCCCGACGGATGCGATGTCGAGATCGGGCCGCGGCAGCCTGTTATATGGCACACGGACGAGTGGGAAAGGGGGCCTCATCGTGGGTGTACATAAAGCGACTGAAACCGAACGGATCGACGGCGAGGGGAGGGCGCTCCTGTGGCGTCGCCCCAACGAATGCCGCTCTCGGGTCACAGCCACATGCGAGGAGTGCGGCGATATGTGGAGTTTCTACCGCTACCCGAAGCAGCGGCGGCCTGAATTCAAAGTCTGTGCCGACTGTGCGGCCAAAGCCTTCGCACGCGAGACGGACCCCAACTCGGGTTAGAAATGTTGGGCCAAACGCTTGCCCCCGTGATTCGATCTCTGCCTCAGGGGGGATTCCCAGGATGGCAGCACGGAAAAAGCGAGCGACCACCAAGACCGGCACCGAGGCCAAGGCAGCCAAGAGCGAGCCGAAGTCCGCATCCCGTCCCGTCGCAGCGGGAAAAGCCACCGAGCCGAAAGACCCGAGGCGACCCGCCTTCCGAGCCATCCTGCTTGCCAAGGCCAACAAACAGGGCGTCCCCCGTGACATCCGGGTCTACGATGATCCGTTCTACACGGGCGAACTGCGCGCGGCCCAGGTCGAGGCGCTCATGTTCGTCGGGAAGACGGCGGAAGAGGCGGTGGACGCCATCGTCGAAGGCTCAATCCAGCAAGCGAAGGCCGAGGGGCGCAAGCACTCGGGGACGCTCTGATGGGCCTGAGGGCGGCCTGTGGCGGCAAAAAAGAAACCGGGTAAAACGACTGGCATCGGGAAGGGCACACCAGGTCCGGGTAGGCCGAAGGGTGTCCCGAACAAGGTCACGCGCGACATGCGCGAGATGGTCTGGCAGGCGTTCGAGCAAAAGGGCGGCGTCGACTACCTTGTTGACCACGCCGACCAGAACCCGCGGGCCTTTATGGCGCTCTTGCAGAAGATGCTGCCTCAAGCCCTTGAGGTAGACCCCGCCGACGGAGCACGAGTGGCAGAGCGCATGAGAGAAGCCCGCGCTCGGATGCGTGAGAGCGGCGAGAGTGGCTGAGGTCGCACCGGAGATCGAGGCGGAACTCGCCGATGACCTCTCCCGATTCATCGAAGATCCGCTCGGCTTCGTCGAGTACGCCTTCGCGTGGGGCAGCGGAGATCTCGAAGGCCAGACCGGACCTGATGAGTGGCAGCGAGAGTTCCTCGTGGAACTTGGGGAGCAGGTTAAGCGGCGTGCATTCGATGGGCACACGTCGGTGCTCCCTGTCCGTATGGCGGTCGGCTCAGGCCACGGCATCGGGAAGTCCGCACTCGTCGCCTGGGGGATTCTCTGGATTATGTCCACCCGCCCTGGGTGCCGGGGCTCTGTGACCGCCTCGACCGTCACGCAGCTCCAGACGAAGACGATCCCCGAACTCCAGAAGTGGGCGACTCGGTCGATTTGCTCCCACTGGTTCGACGTGGACACGACGAAGATCGTTCACAGCGAGGACAGGAAGTCGTGGCGCGCGGACTTCCTGACTGCCCGCAAAGAGAACAGTGAGGCATTTGCAGGGCAGCACAACGCGCAGTCGACTTCGTTCTATGTCATGGACGAGTCGAGTGGCGTTCCTGATGAAATCTTCGAGGTCGCCGAGGGTGGGCTTACCGATGGCGAGCCCATGATGTTCTGCTTCGGGAACCGAACGAAGCCCACGGGGTATTTTAACTCGCTGTTTACGAGAAGATCGAAGCGGTGGTGGACGCGCTGCATCGACTCTCGATACGCGAAGATGACCAACAAGGCCCAGATTGCGGAGTGGGCCGAGGATTGGGGCGAGGATTCCGATTTCTTCCGTGTCCGCGTCATGGGGCTCGCTCCGTCGGCCAGCGCCGAGCAGCTCATCCCGGTCGACCAGATCGAAGACGCCCGCACACGCACGCCTGTGTGGACGCTGAAAGACGCTCTCGTTATGGGAGTCGATGTGGCTCGGTTCGGCGACGATGAGAGCGTGATCGTATTCCGGAAGGGTGGCGACGCTCGGTCGATCCCGTCGCTGCACATGAAGGGCTGGGACACACAGGACGTGGCGGAGCAGGTGGCGGCGTCCATCAAGGAATACAAGCCCGCGGCGGTGTTCGTGGACGGGGGCGGTTTAGGTGGAGGCGTGGTCGACCGCCTCAGAGCGCTGGGCTTCCCGCAGGTGGTCGAAGTGAACTTCGGGGGTCGGTCACTCGACCCACAGTGGTTCAACAAGCGGGCGGAGATGTGGGGCACGCTGAAGCTTGAGATAGGCCGTGGTCTGGGCATCGAGGACCACGACGAGCTTCAAGACGAGCTCGCGCAGCAGGAATACAGCGTGGACGAGAAGACGCGGAAGACGCGCCTTGTGGGCAAGCAGGACATGCGCCGGATCGGACTGAAATCGCCCGATTGGGCTGATGCGCTGGCGTTGACCTACGCACAGCCTGTTGGATGGGACGAGGATGGCGCCGAGGTGCAGGAATACGCCATCATGTGACTGATGGCCTACCTCGCCGCATTCGTCATGGGCTGGTGCTGCTGCATCATCGTTGCAGCGCACCGCAACCGCGTGAACAGGCCACCCGTCGAGGTCTACACGCAGAGCGGAAAGCGCGTCCGATAGAAATGTTGGGCCAAAAGCCTTGACCGTGCCCACGCTTCCGGCGTGGGTGAGAGGCTCTTTCAGAAGCTCGAGACGGGCGACCAGATCGCCCAGGCGGCGCAAGAAGCGGAGGCGTGGGGATTCCCGCGTCCCGTAACGCCGTATGAGCTCGCCGGCGCCGATTGGTTCCGTATGGGATCGCTCGTCGTGTTCTGGTTCGAGCACTACAGCATCTCCCCCACTTGGTTCGTCCATCTCGCCGTCAACCCCAAGGCCCGAGGTCATTGGGGCGTTCGACGTTGGTTGAAGTGGATTTACCAGTACGCGCAGTCCGAGGGCGCATCTGAGCTCGGTTTCGTTCGCTGCGAGGGGGCCGACGCCTCTGAAGGGTATCTGCGGCGCTTAGGGTGGCGTGACACGGCTTATGGCCTGTCGATGCCACTGGGGGTGGCGTAGTGGGTGGCGTCGTAGCAGGGATTATCCTGGGGTCGATCGTGGGCGGAGGCGTGAGCGCAGGTATTGCCGCCGAGGATGAAGAAAACTCGGAAGGCGACATCCTGAAGGCGGGTGCCATCGGCACGGCGATCGGCGGGGCGTCGGGGGGTGTCGGGGGTTATCTGGCAGGACCGGCGGCAGGTACACTCGCCGGCCCGGCGACCTCGACGGCAGTACAGACAGGCACTCAGACGGCGACGCAGGGCATTACGCAGGCGGCCGTACAGGCTGCTCCGGTGGCTGGTCAACTCCCAGCCGGTGCGGGCGTGTTGGCCCCGACCGCAACGAGCGCAACATCGACCAGCCCGCTTTTAGCCCCGGCTGCGGGCTCTGGCGTTCTGACCCCGACGGCGACAGGCACAGCGAGCGGTGTCCTTACGGGTCAAGCCGCGGTTGACGCAATCAATCAAGCGGCAGCGCAAGGGCCGACCATCAGGGCCGAGGGCAGTGGGTCCATCCTCTCGAGCAAGGGTGAGGATTTCCTTGCCTCCGCACTCATCAGCGGAACGAGCACAGGGCTGCAACTCGGACTCGCTCCATCGGTGCCGTCCCCGCAGGCGCCCGAGAAGAACCCCAGCCGTGCACGTCGACCAAGCCGGCCTCAGGGCATTGCAGCCAACATCCTATCGGGTGGTAGGAGCCGCACGCTGGGCGGTGGGGGCGGCATCGGTAGGCGCACTCTCGGGGGTGCAGCCTGATGCAGAGCCCCGCAGAAACGATCCTCGCCCGCCTCGACACGCTGAAGTCGCAGCGCCACAACTTCGACAACCTTTGGCAAGACGTGCACGACGTGATGAACCCGCATGGCGGAGACTTCAACGTCAGGCAGCGTTCCTCGGGTGAGAAGCGCACCGAGTATCTGTTCGAGCAGACGGCAGCCAACGCGCTCGAGAAGTTCACTGCAGCGATGGAAGCGTTCATGACGCCCCGCACGCAGAAGTGGCACCGGCTGCGGGCCACGGATGAGAAGTTGAACGACAGCGATGCTGTCCGTGACTTCTTCGAGCAGGCCGAGAACGTGTTGTTCCGGTTGCGGAACTCCCCTCGGGCTCGCTTCTACGGGCAGATATACGAGTACAACAAGTCGCTGGGCCAGACGGGTAACGGCTGCTTGTTCGTCGATGAGGGCGCGAACGGGGGTATCCGTTACCGCTACAACCACGTCGGGCAGACGTGGATTGAGACGAGCTTCGAGGGCGTCGTAGATACGGTCTATTACGAGTACGAACTGTCGGCGCGTGCTGCGGTGCAGAAGTGGGGCAATGACGCCCCGAACTGTGCCACGAAGGCCCATTCAAACGATCCGCTCGCCACGCACAAGTACGTGCATTGCGTGCGTCCCCGCCGCGATCGTGACAGGGGAAATCCGGGTCCGGAGGGCAAGCCCTTCGAGTCGGTCGATGTGGCGGTGGATGACCGGACCACGATCGGCAGCCTCAGCGGATACGAGGAGTTCCCGTACATCTGGGGTCGCTACACGGTGAGCCCGGGCGAGATGTACGGCCGAGGTCCGGGCATCCTGACCCTCCCCGACGTGTGCACGTTGCAGGAAATGCAGAAGACCTTCCTGCGCTCGGGTCGCAAGGTGGCCGATCCGCCGCTCCTCGTGCATGACGACCGCAGCCTAGGTCGCGGTGCGAAGAAGATCCGCCTCGACTCGTCGGCCATCAACATGGGCGGGCTCGACTCGGAGGGGCGCGAACTCATCAAGCCGCTCATTACGGGTGCTCGGATCGACATGACCGACGCCATGATGGACAAGCTGCGCGAGAACATCGAAGAGGCGTTCCTTGTGCCGCTGGTCGACTCGTTCCTTAGCGCCGATCGGCAGATGACGGCGACGGAAGTCCTCGAACGAGCGAAGGAAAAGGGCCAGATCATCACGCCCGTGATTGGCCGACAGCAGGCCGAGTTCCTCGGGCCGCTCATTGAGCGGGAACTGGGCATCGCCCAGCGGCAGGGCCTCTTGCCCGAGTTCCCCGACGAACTCATCGAGGCCAATGGTGAGTACGAGATCGAGTACGAGAGCGACGCCACGCGGATGCAGCGAGCCGACGAGGTCGCGGCGTTCGTCCGGTGGCAAGAAGTTATGGCCCCGTTCCTCCAGGCCGACCCTGCGCTGCTCATGAAGATCGACGCTGACGAGGCGGCCGAGCACTACGGCCACGATCTAGGCGTGCCCTCCAAACTCTTCCGATCCGAAGAGGACATGGAGGCGATTCGGCAGCAGCAGGCCGAAGCCGCGGAGGCTGAAGCGTTGGCTGCTCAGGCGCCTCCGCTTGCGGGTGCCGCGCGTGACCTGGCGGCAGCGGGGGCGGGTTGAGTCGGATTGAGGGGCTAAAGCGACTGTTCGAGCGCCGTCCACACGATGTGTGGCGCGCGGTGAAGGCTTGGGACGACACCCCCAACGCAACGACAGCGTGGGCGTGGTTCGCCGAGTTCTGCGGCGTGTGGGAAGTCGAGGACTTGAACAATCCGCTTGCATTGGCCCGTGCCGAGGGGCGTAGGGAAGCGTTCTTTGCATTGTGGGATCTCGTATCGACGCGAGGTGACGCGGTGCTCGAACTCCAGAAGAGAGCATCACGAGAAGGGGGCGAAGGATGAGTGAAGGGGAAGCCGCGGCAGCGGTGGAGACGGCAGGGGCAGAAGCGACGGGCGGCGAGGCGACTCCCGTACCGAGTGCATCGGAAGCAGTGGCAACGGCGGGCGAGGCGGCACCGGAGACGCCCTCGTGGGCGAACGGGCTCGATACCGATTCGGTCGCGTTCATCCAGAACAAGGGCTGGGACAAGGCCGAGAACCCGGTGAGCGAGATGCTTAAGAGCTATCGCAACACCGAGCGGCTTCGTGGCGTCTCTGCCGATCAACTCGTCCGCATCCCCGAGCAAGGCAACGAGGAGCAGATGGCCGAGTGGCGCACTCGTCTGGGCGTCCCCGAGACGCCCGACGGCTACGAACTCGGCGACATCAAGGCCAACGGTCAGGACGTGGACAAGGGCGTCGTCGCGGGGATCGCGCACCGCATCGGGGCCACTCCTCAACAGGCACAGGAACTCGCTGGGGCGGTGGCCGAGTTCGTTGAGCAGTCGGCCGTGGCGCAGCACGAGGCGCTGAACGCCGAGATGTCCGCACAGAAGACCCAACTCGACAAGGATTGGGGGCCGGAACTCGAGGCCAATACGCTCGCCGCGAAGAAGGGCTTCGGTGTCCTCGGCTGGGACGGTGAGGCGATCGACGCGGTCGAGCGGGCCATCGGCTACCGGGGCGTGATGGAACTCGGGGCCATGCTCGGCAGGCTCACGGCCGAGCCTTCGAGGGGTGACACGGGAGGCGGTGCCGCGGACATGCCCTTCGGCCTCACGGCGGCTGCGGCTCGCGACCAACTGAAGCTCAAGGGCAACGAACTCATGGCGCGTGCACAGGGCGGGGACGCTGCGGCGAAGCGCGAACTCGATCAGCTCAACACGGTCGCCTTCCACTCCAACTAGAAATGTTGGGCGAAAACTCTCGACCCCTCTCAGGCTATCTGCATAGCTGACAACCCACTGCGAGCAGTGGAGTTCGGGACAAGGCCATGCGCCCCCCGGACTAAGACGCTCACGGGCCAGCGAATCGTTTCGATGATTCGGCCCCGCCTCATAGGCGGACAAGCCAGACCAAGGCTTTCCCAAACCTATGAGGTGACAAAATGAGTACCGAGATCACGGTTGGACATTCCGAGGAATACGCCTCGAATGTCAACCTGCTCGCACAGCAGGAAGACTGCCGCTTCGGCATGGCGGTCACGGTCGAGAACAAGACCGGCAAGTCGGCACAGATGATCAACCAGGTCGGCAGCGTGACCGCGCAGAAGCGCACCACGCGACACGCCGACACGCCGCTGATCGAGACGCCCCACGATTCGCGCTGGGTCTTCCCGGTCGACTACGAGTGGGCGGACCTGATCGACAAGCAGGACGACGTGGGCGTCCGGTCGATCGTGTCGTTCGAGAGTCCCTACGTTCGCAATGGTGCGGCTTCCATGAATCGGGCGAAGGACGCCGAGATCATGGATGCCTTCTTCTCGGACACGACGAAGACGGGCACCGACGCTGGGACTACGACCGACTGGACCACGTTCGTTGCGGCGAATGCGGGCCATCAGATCGCGCACGGCAGCACGGGGCTGAACAAGGCCAAGATCCTTTCGGGGATCAAGGCGTTCCGTGCCGCGAACGTGGATCTGACGGCCGAGCGCATCTACATGGGCGTCACGTCGGAGCAGGTCGAAGACCTCTACGGCATCACCGAGTTCGCGAGCCTCGACTACACGGCGAACCGCGCGTTCGATCGTCAGGCGGGCGACCTTCCGTCATGGTTGGGCGTGCAGTTCATCCACTACGAGAGCGTGACCAAGTCGGGTTCGACGTGGTCGTGCCCGATGTGGGTGCCGTCCGGTATGGGGCTCGGTGTCTTCGACTCGATCCAGGCGCGTGTCACCGAGCGGGACGACAAGTCCTACGCGAAGCAGGTTTACACCTGCGGGACGTTCGGCGCCACGCGGCTCGAGGAGAAGAAGGTCGTGGAGATTCAGTGTCAGTAGGCGCTGAGCGGGTGATGGCCCGGCCGTAGTGGAGTCACGCGGCTGGGCCTCTCACCGAACGGGGTAGCGGAGTCGCGCCCCAGGAGACGAGGAAATGGCGAATCTTTTCGGTTCAGCGGTAGCGAGCTCGGGTGGCAGCATCCGGCAGAGCACCCGCTCTTTTGGTGGTGCTCGTGAGCGCACCACACTTTCGACCCATGACGGCACTCCGGCGACGACGGATGTCCTGATCATCGGTCTGGTGAAGTCGGGCGACCTCTGCGAAGACATCGAGTACTGGACGGACGGTGGCGCGACCGCGGGTGCGTTCAACGTCGGTCTGAGCTCGGTGAACCTCTCGAACAACGGGTTCGAGCTCACCGTGGTCGATGCCGACCTGTTCGCTTCGGCGCAGGCGGCGACCTCGGCCATCGCCTACGACGCGCGCGTTTCGGTCTTCGATGAGGCCGGAACGCTCGATGACGTGATGGATCGTGGAAAGACGTTCTGGGCGCTCGCTGCGCTCGGTGCGGCTTCGTACACGTCGGACCCGGGCCTCACGTTCGCCATCACGGCGACGCCGTCGACCACGCTGAATGCGGCCACCGAACTCGGTTTCCGCGTCAGCTACGTCGCGGGCGACTGATCGGATTCCTGCTGCTGCGGGATGACCCCGGGGTCGGGTAGTAGCCCTTCACTACCCGGCCCCCATCCCCGCACGGGGGATTGAATGGCAACTGCTCTCGAGATCGTGAACCAGGCCCTTTACCGAGTGGGGCAGGGTGCCATTACGTCGGGTGAGTTCACGACGCCCACGACTGAGCCGGGCCGGGTGGTTGCAGCCTCCTGGCCTTTCGTGCGTCGTGAGGTGCTCCGCACTCATTCGTGGAATGCGGTCACTCGCCGACAGAAGCTCCGCCGTGAATTGTACGCCTCGGGCACGGCCATCAAGCCGGACTTCGACTTCACGTCAATCTTCCGCCTCCCGAACAACTGCCTGCGCGTGCTCGAGGTCGATACCACGGGCGCATGGCGGGTCGAGCGCGCCCCGGTCGTCGATACGGCTGTGGCTGCCTACTCGCTGACCTATCCGCAGGTCGTGAATGACGAGATTTTCGTCACGACGGCAGCGGCGCACAACCTCACTACGGGCGATCTCGTCTACCTCTCCGATGCCACAGACACAGACATTGAGGAAGCGATCCTTGAGGTGACGGTCGCGCTGTCTACGACGTTCACGCTGCCCGAGTTCGATACCTCCGGGTTCGTGGATGGAAGCGGTGGCGGTGGCGTCGTCATGAAAATGACGATGGAAACGTCCGTCCTGTGTGATGAGAGCAACCCGGTAGGCGTGCTCTATATCGAGGATGTGGAGGACCCCTCTAGCTTCGATGCGATCCTGACCGAAGCCCTCGTGCTCCGCATGGCTGCCGAGATCGCCGAGCGGATCACGAACTCTCGTACGCGCCGCGAACTCTTGCTGGTCGAGTACGACAACAAGGTGACCGAGGCTCGTGGCTCCGATAGCGCCGAGTCGTCCCCGATGTCCTACGTCGAGGATACGTGGCTCACGGTGCGTAACTGATGCCGGATGCGTCGCCGATCCAGTACGCATTCAATGGCGGGAAGCTCGGGCCGCGCGTACAGGGCAGGTCCGACCTGGCTCGCTACGCCACGGGCTGCAACACGCTCACGAACTTCATCCCCACGATCCAGGGCCCTGCGGTGAAGCGCAGCGGGTTCCGCCACCTCAAGGAAGTGGCTGACTCGACGAAGAAGACGCGCCTTATTCCGTTCGAGTTCTCTCGCGAGCAAGCCTATGTGCTCGAACTCGGCGAAGGCTACATGCGCGTGATGAAGGACTCGGGGGCGGTGCTCGAGTCGAGCGTCTCCGTCACAGGCATCACGGCAGCCAATCCTGTCGTGGTGACTGCCACGAACACCTACAGCAATGGCGATGAGGTCTACCTCACGGGGACGGCTCAGGCCGAGGTGAATGGCCGGTTCTTCACGGTGGGTGGGGCGACCGGAACGAACTTCACGCTCGTGGGTGAGGACGGCACGGGGCGTTCCACGGGCTCAGGTGGTACGGCAGCACGCACCTACGAGATCACGGACGGCGTGTCGTCGAACTCGCTGCCGTGGCTCGAGGCTGAACTGTTCGGCATCTCCTATGTCCAGACCGCCGACGTTTTGTACCTGGCGCACGGCAACCACCCGCCGCACAAGATCAGCCGGACGAGCGATACGGCGTGGACGGCGGAAGCGATCGTCTTCGATTGGCCCCCGTTCCGTGAAGAGAACATCGACGACGACGTGTTGATGACCGTCGAGGAGAACACGGGTTCCTCGAAGAAGGTCCGCCTGCGGGGCCGTGTCGACGACCAACTGACCATCACGGGGACGAGTAATGCCTCTCCGGTGGTCGTCACGTTGGCGGATACGGGCGATCTCGCGAACGGAGACACGGTCTACATCGACGGCGTCGCGACGGCGACCAGCCTGAACGAAAATCACTACGTGGTGGCGAACCTCGTTGCGAACACGAGTTTCGAACTCTCCGGCACTTCGGCTCCCGGTGCGGCAGGAACTGGCGGCACGGCTGAGAAGCTGCTTTCGGTCGACACGCCATTCACGTCGGACATGGCGACTTCGGGAGAGGAAGCCTACATCAAGCTACGCGAAGTCCCGCTGTCTTATGTCCGCGATTGGGTGGCGCAATCGAACATCGTGAACATTGATGGACGTTGGACAGCTAATCCGCCGGCCGGGACATTGATTGCGGAAGATGGTCGAGTCTATGAGTGGCTGAACGGCGCTGGCGTGGCCGCTGTGACCGGCAAGCAGGCTCCGGTTCACGACAAGGTGAAAGACGGATATCTGTCGGATATCGCGGCCGATACTAATTCCCGGTGGCGCTTCTATAACCGCTTTAGCGGCTACGCGAAGCTCGCGGCGGTGTCTTCCGATCTCTATACGGCGACCGTCGATATCGACGTGAACATGCCGTACTCGATGAGTGAGTCTCACCCGGGAGAGACGATCAACCCGGCGGGCTTCTTCCTGCACTCCGCCTCACGGTGGTCGATGGGCGCATGGAATGCCGAGTACGGATATCCCCGCGCGGTGGCGTTCTACGAGGATCGGCTGTGGTTCGCCTCGACTGACAAAGACCCGCAGACGTTCTGGGGATCTAGGACGGGTCGCTACGAAGACTTCGAGGTGATCGCGGACGAGGACGATTCGTCGCTGGTTTTCACCCTCGCATCGAACACGATCAATGCGATTCAGTGGATGAGCGGCGAAGACGTGCTGCTGATGGGGACGCTGGGCGGTGAGTTCACGGTCGATGCGGGCAGCGCCGACAAGGCCATCACGCCATCGAATATCCGCGTGCGTCGTCGGTCGAACTACGGCAGCGCGGAGAACGTGCAGCCTGCGTTCATCGACTCGGCGCTCCTTTTTGTCCATCGTTCGAAAGAGCGTCTATATGAGCTTCTCTACCAGTTCCAGACCGACCGCTACGTAGCCCCCGACCTCACGCAGATGTCCTACGACATCCTGTCTGGGGGCGTCGTGGAGATGGCCTACCAGGCTGCCCCGTTCCGCCTTCTCTGGTGTGCGCTGACCGACGGGTCGCTCGCCTCGCTCACCTATGTCCGCGATGAGGACGTGATCGGGTGGGCTCAGCATTCTGTGGGGGGCACTTCAGCCAAGGTCGAATCGGTGGCTGCGATCCCGCATCCCGACGGTGACGAAGACCAGTTGTGGGCAGTCATCAGCCGCACAATCAATGGCGGCACGAAGCGGTACATCGAGTACCTCGAGAAGCCCTTCGCCGACGATGGCGCGCTTGCCGATGCCTTCTTTGTCGACTCTGGCCTGACCTACAACGGGGCGGCCACGACCAGCATCGTGGGGCTCGACCACCTCGAGGGTGAGACGGTCAAGGTCGTGGGCGATGGCACGGTCCAGAGCGACCAGACGGTGACGAGCGGTGCGATCACGATTACGAGCGCCTCGAAGGTGCATGTCGGTCTGGCGATGCCCGAGGCGCAGCTACAGACGATGAGGCTGGAGGCGGGGCAGCCCGACGGGACCGCGATGGGTCGGACCAAGCGGATTCACCAGTCGGTGTTTCGTGTGCACAACACGGCCGGGACGCTCAAGTACGGCGCGGACTTCACGAATCAGGACGACTGGTCGTCGACCACGCTCTATACGGGCGACACCGAGTCGCTTGCGATGCCCGGTGATTGGGAGCAGGCGGGGCGCGTGGCTCTCGCTCATGACGAGCCCTTGCCGTGCACGATCGTGGGCGTCATGCCGCAACTCGCAACGGAGTCAATCTGATGGGTGGCGCAGCGAATCCCGCAGTTCTCGGGCTCTTGGCGAGTGGCACGATCGGTCAGGCGGTCGGGGCGCACCGTGAAGGCAAGGCCATCGAGCGTGCCGCGCGGTTCAATGCCGAGATCACACGCCGCGAGACGGACCAGCGCATCGAACAGTCGTTCTCTCGGGGTCGTCGCCGTCGTGCGGAGAACATCACGCGGGTGGCAAAGTCGGGCGTGCGCCTGTCGGGATCGCCGCTCGCTGTGCTCGAGGAGAACGAATACCAGGAGAGCCGAGAACGTGAATTCGTACGTCAGGCGGGTGCGCTGAGTGTGAACCTGCTCGAGATGCGGGGCAGGGCGGCGCGTGATGCAGCCCGGTTCGGTGTGGCCTCGAGTGTGATCGGTGGCGCAGGGCGCATCGGCACATTGAGTTTGATTGGCGGGCCTGATCGGTTAAGCGCGCTGGCTTTGACGAGCGGGGAATAGCCTATGCCGAGGCTGAACGTCACAGATGTAGCGGGGCCGGTAGCAAGCCCCCGTGCAACGCCCGCAGAGTTCGGGGCTGGTGCTGCGCGTGGGATGCAGCGTATAGGCAAGGAGCTGGACCGGACTGCTCGTGTGGTGAATGCGTCTTTGGATCAGGGCGCGCGTCACGCTGCCACTCAGTACAAGGTCAAAGCGCAGAACCTCGCTCGGGAACTCATGTCGAACCCGAACAACCTCCATGAACGGCAGGAGTTGTTCGACAAGGGCAAGAAGCGCATTCGCAAGGAGTTCAATAGGGGGACGCTGTCGCGGTCTGTGTTCGATCGCGAGGCGGGCGTTATCGACGAGCAAATAGGCGGGGCACTCGCTCATGAGACGCGGAAGGAGGGGATCGGTCAGGCCCAAGCCTCTCTTGCGGACACGCTCGATGCCCTAGCTGATGAGTGGGCCCAGGCATCCGGCGAGGAGGGTCTACAAGTAACGGTAGATGCTCGGGCCTCGGCGGCGCTTATGTCGGCCTTCGATTCAGGGATCGCGGACGAGGACTTTATTCGCGACGCGGAGCGCAGGTATCACAAGCGGCAGAACCTTGCGATAGCCGAACGTCTAATTCGGGAAGACCCTGAAGAGGCGTCCATGATCTTGTCACAGCCACAGCCTGGGCTTGCGGAGTTTGAAAGGGAACGTCTCCGGACGCGCGCAAGCAAGTCGTACATAGCGAAATTGAAAGCCGAGCGTTTGTCCGCGAAAGACGCTGCTAAGGCCCTCGAAGATGCCGAGAAGGAATCAGCGGAGCAGGCCGAACTAAGGCTTCTGGAGTTGGATGCATCAGGCGATCTCGAGATTGAGCATGTGGCGCAGGCTAGCGGCGTTGTTGGTTCTGCGCGTAGTCGGATTTGGCTTGATAGGGCACGCAAGGGGCCTAGCAGTCCGAACGTCGATCCAGACGTTTACGTTGCTTTGGATACCCAGGCGCGATCGGGCCTCGATGTTAGAGAGGATGCGAAAAGCGCATACCTGCGCGGCGACCTTACGAAGAGCGCATACGACGACCTGCTCGATGACGCTCAACGGATCAGATTTGGCGATGCGCGGAAGCGCGTCGTTGAGTCTCTGAAACTCGATAACGCGATCCTTGATGGGAATGCCGCTGCCGCGGCTAAGTCCAGGCTGTCGCACGCCCTTCGCACGTTCGATGCATTCCGACTCAATAACGAAGATGCGACCCGGGAAGAGTCGTTCGCCATCGCCGATCAACTCGTGGCTCAGGCCACCGTGGCCGACTTGTCGGAGGTAGCGATCTTCAACCTCACTCCCCAACACCTCGTGCGGGTGAACGGACTGATCGACGAGGACGCCACAAACCTGTCGATCGAGGACTCAGGGTTGAACGAAGACCAGAAGGAACTCGAGTTCCAGGCCCTCGAGCGGCTGTTGGAACTCGAGCGGCGGCGTGATGCCGCAGGGGCGAACTGATGGCTGAAGCACTCGCGCCCCCGGTGGACGACGACGACGGTGTGCAGACGACGGATCTTCTCCGCGAGAAGGACCGTATTCGCGAAGCCTCGTCGGTACGGGAGCGAAGGCGCCGTGCAGTGGATGCAGCCCGTGCGCGGAAGGCCGCGGAGCGCCCTGAGCCGACGCCTGCTGCTCCTGAAGCCGCCCCCGAGGAGAAGGAAGGGGGCAGCGCGCTTCGCCATATCAGCCCGGTAGAGGCGATTGGCGGAGCGGTGGAGACGATTACCGACCTGATCGAACTCGCAGAGGATGCTGGTGCGGGTGTGGCCTCGTTGTTCGGTGCAACGCCCGATCAGATCGAAGAGGCGAAGAACTTCGGCGGCTCTTCCAATCCGCTCACACAGGTGATCGAGCAGGTCGAGATCGGTGATCCCGATGGCGGGTCGCTGATCCGCGAGGTCGCGAACTTCGCTGTGCCGTTCGGCAAGGCGGGGAAGATCAACAAGCTCCGCAAACTGCGCGAGTCGGGCAGGGCGGGGATGCTCGCCTCTGGTGCCATCCAGGGCGCTATCGCCGACTTCATCGTGAGCGATGAGGAAGACGGGCGATTCGTCGACATGGCCGAAGGGACCATGTTCGACAACCCGCTGTTCGATGCGCTCCAGACGCAGGAAGGCGAAGAGGGGCTTACCCGTCGCTTCAAGACGGCCCTCGAGGGTGCGGGCATCGTCGGCCCTGCGGCCGATGCGACGTTCGGAATGCTCAGGCTTGCGGGTCGTGGGGTACGCAACCTACGCAATCTCCGCTCCTCGGCCGATGTGGTCGAAGAGGCCACGAAGAACGTCGAGATCCAGCGCGCCGACTTCGAGTCGGTCATGGGCCAGCCCGAAGCCCCGTTGGTTCAGGTACGCGAGGCGGCGGAATCCGGCGGTGAGCCGGGCGGCGTCGCGATCAACTTCTCCCGCATCAACTCGAGCGATGATGTCAAGTCGGCCATGCGCGAACTCGCCGATTCGTTCTCTGATTCTATCGGCGATGCACAGCGAGGGGTTCGCACTCACGAGCAGACGACGCTGGCCGCGGGCGAGGTTGACGCCTTTGAAGTCCTGATGCGGGACTCGGGCAAGAATGGGGCCACGCTGAACGCCGAAGAGACGCTGGCGCTCCGCGAACTCTGGGTGCACTCGAGCCGCAAGATGCAGGAACTCACGGACGTGGTGGCTGCTGAATCGGCGACGCCCGCTCAGCAGATTGCGTTCCGTCGCCAACTTGCCGTGCACCAGACAATTCAGGAGCGCGTGTTGGCAGTCCGCACCGAGACGGCTCGCGCCTTGAATCAGTGGCGCATTCCGGCGGGCGACACGCTCCAGTTCGCCGCCGACTACGAGCAGATGATGGCTGCGGTGGGCACGGATGCGCGAGGCGTCACGAAACTCGCGAAGCGAATGCAGCAGGCTGCACGAGATGGAGACATCAAGGTACTCGACGACCTTGTGTACGGGTCGCGGTGGCAGAAGGTGATGGATGCCTCCGGGCAGCTCTACTACTTCTCGCTGCTATCGGGCCCGCACACCCACATGCGGAACATGCTGTCGAACTCGCTGATGCTCGGGCTCAACCTGAGCGAGCGGAAACTCGCAAACTTGATGGGGCGCTCGTTCGGTGACGCGCAGGTGGTGGATGGCGAAACCCTGGCGATGGTGGATGGGTTGTGGGCTGGAGGGAAGGATGCCTTCCGTATCACGTCGCTCGGTCGCGAGTATCTCGAGAAGGCGAAAGTGGCTCGCAAGGCGGGTCGACCGGATCAGGTCCGCGAGATTTTCGAGGAAGCGGGCGACGAGGTTGGCACGTTCCACAAGGCGCGTATCTCGGGAGAATCCGGCTTCGGAACGAACAAGATTGAGTCTTCCCCCATCTCTGCCTTCTCGCCCGAGAAGTTGGGTATCGAGTCGGGTCGCTCTCCGTTTGGCAACGCTGCATTCCACATCGCCCGCGCGGTGGATGCGGTGACGACCATGCCGGGGCGGGCTCTGTCGGCCGCGGACGAGGTCGCCAAGACCGTCAACTCCCGTATGGAACTCCACGCCCAGGCACACCGTCAGGTGATGGGCGAGGTGGCCGAGGGTCGTACTGCGGCCGAAGCGGCTCAGGACCGGATGCACGACATCCTGGCCAACCCCGACGAGTCGATCCAGATCCTCGCCCGGGAATCGGCCGAGCGGAACACGTTCACGAATCAGCCCCTCGACTCGGCTTCGTGGCGGGCTCTCCAGAGCGTCCGGCGCATCCCGGTCGTAGGCACGTTCCTCGTGCCGTTTGTCCGCACTCCCTACAACCTCGCCACGCAGGCTTTTCAGCGGACTCCGCTCGCCCCGCTCTCAAAGTCGTGGTGTGACGACTTCTTCGCGGGCGGGGCCCGCACCGATCTCGCCATCACTCGCATGGCGACCGGGACCGCAGCGATGGTGTCGTTCGCCGACCTCACGCTCAAGGGGACGATCACAGGGGGTGGCCCTCCAGACCCGAAGGAACGGGCGAACCTGATGCGTCAGGGATGGCAGCCGTACTCGGTGCGCGTGGGCGATCGGTACTTCTCGTATCGCGGCCTCGAGCCCATCTCGACGCTCATCAGTGTTGCGGCCGACACCACTGAAATCGTGGGTCATATCGACTTCGACGACATGGACGAGGAGAAGGAAAACCTCGTGCTGGCGACCATGTTCGCGGTGATGGCCACTGTGCAAAACAAGACCTACTTGCAGGGCCCGGCTAACTTCTTCGCGATGGCGAGCGATCCTGTTCGCTATGGCGAGACGTGGGCCGAGCGGTCGGTTGGGTTCGTGGTGCCTACTGCCGTTGCCCAGGTGAACCGCAACGCCATCGACAACGTGGCCCGTGAAGTCAATGGGATGCAGGAAGCCATCATGGCCCGCATCCCGGGCCTGTCGGATAACCTACCGCCCCGCCGCGATGCCTACGGTCGGCAGATCGAGTTCGGCTCGGGCCTGGGTGGCATCTACGACTTCATCTCGCCCGTCTACTCGCGCTCTCTTGACCCGACTCCGGCCGACGCTGAGATGCAGCGGCTCGAACTCTGGATCTCGAAGCCGAAGCGCAAGACCACGATCGACGGCGAAAAGGTCAACCTGAATCAGTTCCCGGCGGCATATGACGATCTCGTCCGCTTGGCGGGGAACGAAATGACCCACGACGTGCACGGCGCTCCGGTCGACCTGAGTGGCCTGGGGTTCCTCGATGCTGTGAACGCGCTGGTGACTGGGCAACACCCGCTGTCTGCGGTCTACGCGCTCGAGGGCGACGGACCCGAGGGCGGTAAGGCTGAGATGATTCTGGACATGCAGCGGCGCTTCCAGCGTGCTGCGAAGGAACAGGTGTTGCGCGACCACCCGGACCTCAGGTCGACGGTGGAAACGAAGCAACGAGACAAGCAAGACCGGGAGCTCGAGGCGCTCCGACAGTTCGGCTCATAGCCGAGGGGGTGAGACATGAAACGATTCCTTAGCCTTTGGCTGGCGATCCTGATCGCTGCGCCGTTTCCCGTGATGGCCGCGGATCTTCCCGGCTACGGCGGGGGCACCCCGGGCGGTTCGGCCCGGGTGCATCCGATCGAACTGAACGAACGGCACCCGGCCGGCATCTGGACGATCGGCATGGCCTTCCCGATGGCCACGCTCGATTTCGAGCTCGGCTCCGGGTTCTCGGGCGTGCTCTACGCCTGCGATTCACAGGCTCCGGACGCAGATAGCGACTCCGACGGCGATCTGTCGGACGAGGCGGCGTGCGAGAGTCTCCAGGTATTGACGGCCGACGCGTCGACCGATTCGCTACGCGCTAAAAAACTCTGGTACGTCCTCGACATCAACACGGCCGAGACGGCGGGCAGCCCCTCGTTCCTGACCATCAAGGGTTCGTTCGAGTACGGCGGTGGAGGCGGAAGCGGAAACAACCCTTTCGATCAATGCCGTTCTGGGACGACCAAGGGCGGCGGCTACGACTCGAACACCCAGCGCTACGAGTGGACCTGCGGGAACTACAACTGGACTGCCGAGAAGGGCGGAGTCGACGCCAACGGGGTCAGCAGTTACGACACGCCGACGACCGTGGGCGGAAACTCGTGGTACATGGACTGCACCTCGGACGGCTTCGGCACGGCTGAGGACGGCGGCTCGCCCAACACCTACGAGCAGGGCGCGTGCCTCGACGGGACTGAGCGGATCAAGATGTACGCGGGACCGGATCTTGCCATTGCCTTAGATCAAGTGAAGCAAGGAGGTCCGGTCTATCTCCCCCGCGGCATCTATCACGACGCCTATTGCGGCCAGTCGTCGAGCCAGGTCGCGAACGGATGCCCCGTCACTCGCGACCATCCCTATGTCGCGCAGAAGAAGTTTACGACCTACGGCGGGCGCTACGTCGTCGGCGAGGGAGCGGACAAGACCGGGATTCAGGATGGCCGTCAAGGCACCGTTTGGCTGAGCGACCACGGCAACGACATCAACCAGTCCGGCGGGATCGCTGATGGCTATCCGCCCGTCACGGCGGGCACTTGGGTGAACATCACGGGCGGAGCGACGTTTGCCGGGACGAATACGGGCGGTCACTGGGGGCTCTCGGTTGGGGCGAAAGGGGCCGAACAGTATTGCGCGTGGCCCTCTAACAGCACGACGGGGTGTGTGACGACGACATCTACGGTGACGAATGTACGCGACCGGATCGAAGTGACGCCGATCGGGCAGGTGGTCGACGTGGTTCGTGCCAGCTACGAGTACCTCGGAAGC
>Ga0114932_10002530_pt1 | contig 19142 bp, 27 predicted proteins | sample 2SBtaG_2_FD_87286 | JGI IMG/M metagenome (GOLD analysis project Ga0114932, IMG submission 87286) | Deep subsurface microbial communities from Kolumbo volcano to uncover new lineages of life (NeLLi) - 2SBTROV12_ACTIVE470 metaG | ecosystem: Environmental > Aquatic > Marine > Volcanic ... | reverse complement strand
GAACTCCCACAGATTTGGCCCCACGGGATCGTCCTCACCTGTGCGGTTGGGGAAGGCCACGTCCATTGTAATGCTGTCTTGCAGCCCAAGGATATTGCGCGCCAGCGTCACCCGGTGACACCACGGGCAGTTGAAAGCCACAAACAAGTGATAGCGATTGGGCTGTGCCGGAAAATCCGGGTCTTCGCCCAAGATACTGCGAAACCCACTAACACCGCGCACGAACTCGCCCTTTTTACGGCGCTTGGCGGCGTTGACCTGAGATTCTTCAACGGCAGTGTTGACTGTTGGGGCTTTGGGCTTGGTCATCGCAGAACTTTCAGTCTGAATGGGTGGGCGGTTGTCATGCGCCAGTCCCTTAACCTTAATCACCGCGCGGCGCGATTGCACCCCTCGCCATGCCCGCCGCGCCGCGTTATGACGGGGTATGTCAAACATCACCTCGCTTTTTGTCACCCGCCTGTACCGCGCGCCATTGTCTGATAAAGGCTACCCCGTTGACGCCGCCGAGCTGCACGCCTCTTGTCTGTCCATAGCTGATGACGACACGGCGGGGCAGGCGTGGTGCGAAGAAAACGACTATCCCGGTTATACGTCTTACGCGTCACTTGACGATCTGGCGTGGCGGTTTTCGATCTTCAAGGATTTGGTGAAATCGCTGGACCAACACGTCGCGGATTTTGCGGGTGATCTGGCATTTGATCTGGACGGCAAGACCCTTAAGCTGGACAGCCTGTGGTTCAATATTCTTCCCACCGGCGGGGTGCATACGTCGCACATTCACCCGCACAGCGTTGTCAGCGGCACCACCTATGTTTCCATGCCCAAAGGGACCAGCGCCATAAAATTCGAAGACCCGCGCCTGCCCATGATGATGGCCGCCCCGGCGCGCATGGCGGATGCTCCAGAGCAATTGCGCAGTTTTGTCTACGTGAAACCCAATGTCGGTGACGTCTTGCTTTGGGAAAGCTGGCTGCGCCACGAGGTGCCCATGAACATGGCAGAAGAAGAGCGGATCAGCGTGAGCTTCAACTATGGTTGGGGTGAGTGACAGAATTTCTCACGCGCCACGCGTTGTTGTGCTGGCAGGGTCGCCGTGATCGACGCTTTGATCGAGGTGCTAAGACACCCACAGAACGTTATTTTTACGTCTGTTCAAGTGACCGGTTTCAGCTAAGGTAAAGACACATAACCGGATGGAATATTAAACCGACATAGCAAGCCCAGAGTAGGAGAAAACATGGGAGCGACCACCAACGCCATTTTTGGAGGGGCGTTTCTTTTACTGGCTCTGTTTCTCACGTTTCTCATGTATTACCTCTGGGGCTTTCCGTTTGACAAAAAGAAGCACAGGAGTTCGGCACCGCGGTCTTTGATGAACCTGCACCGGCTGATGGGATACGTCTTCGTCGGCATTTATGTTGTTTTGATGTGGGATATGGTGCCGCGTCTTTGGACTTATCAGGTCGAACTTCCGGCGCGGACGGTGATCCATCTGACGCTGGGCCTTGCGATCGGGGCCATCCTGCTGATCAAAATCATGGTTGTCAGATTCTTCAAACACATGGAGTCGACCCTTGCGCCGCTTCTTGGCACATCGCTGCTGATATTCACGTTGCTATTGACAGGGTTGGCGGTGCCGTTTGCCGCGCGCGAAGCCTATTTGCGCGCAACGGCGCAGGATGGCGACAATTTTGCGCGGGAACGCATCGACCGGGTCAGGAAATTTCTACCGCTCATCGGTTTTGAAGACGAGGCCGGGTTGCGCGAACTGGCTTCGTCATCCGGTTTGGCAATAGGGCGTGACGTACTGACCCGCAAATGCACGCAATGCCATGATCTTCGCACTATTCTTGTCAAGCCGCGCACACCCGAAGCCTGGCACAACACGGTCATGCGGATGGCACGGCGGTCGACGACGCTCAATGCCATCAGCGAAAGCGATCAGTGGCGTGTCACAGCGTATCTGATTGCCATTACGCCAACCCTGCGCGAAGGCGTGAGCGAAAGGCGGATCGAGGCTATGGAAACCACAGCCAGCCAGGATGCCGTTTCCAGGCCCGATATCGCCGTGCCCCAAAATTACGACGCCGCTGCCGCCAAGGCGGTGTTCGAACTCAAGTGTTCGCAGTGTCATTCGCCGGTGCTGGTGGAAGGGGCCACCATCAACACGTTTGACGATGCTGTGGTACTGGTCACGAGGATGGTCGGCAATGGTTTGACTGCAGAAGACGCGGAATTGAGCCAGATCATGGCGTATTTGACCGAGAGATTCGGAGGAAAGAATAATTAGGGAGCATGGCGGCTTTACCACTCAAATCAAATGCCGGCGCGTTTCTTCGCGGTGTTTTTTCAAATACCGCATGAATGGCGTGCCGCCGGTGCCCACGTCTGTGTCGTTGCCCGCAGCGGCACCGCTTTGCTTATTGATATAGCTTGCCGCGTATTCAAGGTGGCGGCTGCGAAAGTCCGCAACCGACTGAATATTGGCGTTATAGGCGTCATTTAATTCCGCATTGCCAAGGTCCTGAACCGTTGACCGCAGCGGGCTTTCGCGCCGCAAATCGTCGATAAAGGCGCGGTGTGCGGGTGGTCGGTAATTGTGCAGCTGGTCGAGGAAGGATTTCATCGGATCCTGTGCGTGTCCTACGCCCAATAAAGCATCCATCGCCGGAACGATCGACGACTGCGATCCCGTCTGGCCGCGAAACGCCTGCCCTGTGACGCCGTAGCGTTCGACGCCCTCATAAATGACACCGTCGGGCAGGGCCGGATTGTCCGCCCAGCCGTGAATATAGGGGCGCACGCGCTGAAAATAAATATAGGGGTCGCACCGTTCCGGCATACGGTCGAACACCGCATTGATACGCGCCCAGATTTCCGCCATGTCGCCCAACAGCCTGCACATGGTTTGGCTGTCTTTTTGGGTCGCGGCCCGAACCAAATCGGGCATTTTGGCCAACAGGCCACCGGCAGCCGCCTCTATGGCCACATGAATAAGGACAAACCAGTTTTCGTCCTGCCCGCCCAGAAAATTCTGAATCATATAGATGTTGTCCAGACCCACAGCGTCGGCGCGATTCAGCGGCGCCCAGTTATCAAGCACATAGCCGCTGTAGGGAAGTAACGGTTGCTGGCCCAACCGGTCGGCGAGCGCCGCGACCGGCACGGCCAGACAGGCCGGCAAAATATCGGCCGGTTCCGCCCCGCCCCAGACATAGGCCTGAACCATGAAAGAATAATGCACCATCGCGATACGCGCCTGAGCGTCGTCACAGTCATTGATGATGGCGCTATCATCAAATACCGGCAAATTGTTCTTCAGGAATTGCTGGACCCGGCCCGAGGGCAGAATTTCGGGCAGAGACATCGCGATCTCCCGGGCCTGTGCGAGATCGTTTTCCAATTTGATTTTGTCAGCGTCAAACTTGCACAAATATCCCCGCTCCGCCGAGATGTCGTAGTCGTACAAAGCTTTCATGGGGTTCTCCTTTGGATAATGCGGACATATATCCCCAGAATCGCGACAATTGGGTTGCAATCTTGGTGGTGCTGGGCATTTATCTGCAATTAATGAGCGAAATAGATCAAATTGGCGAAACTATATTGCGAACGCTTGAGACAAGCGAGCGACTCAGCAATCTGGAACTGGCGAAACGGGTCGGGTTGTCGCCCTCGGCCTGCCTGCGCCGCGTGCAGGAGCTGGAGCGCCGCGGCATCATCAAGGGCTACCGCGCCGTCATCGACCGCGCGGCGATCCAGCCGCTGATCACGGTTTTTGTCATGGTTGGCCTCAGCCAACAGGGCAGCAAAGACGCCCGCGCGTTCGAGCGCGCCATGGAGGCAGCGACCCAGGTTCTGGAGTGCCACAACATCGCCGGGAACGCCGAATACCTGCTGCGCGTTGAATGCGGCGATCTGGAAAGTTATAAAAACTTCCACGCAAATGTGCTGGGCGCGCTGCCGCAAATCGGCACCATAACGTCCTATTTCCGTCTTAGCACCTCAAAGGATAGTCGCAATCACTTGCGGACGGGATAAGGCCCCCATTTTTGACGGGGTGGTACATTAATTGCCATAGTCTTTCTGAATTTGCATGGTCAACGCTATAGTCGATTTCACCTTCAACACACAGCCATCTGGCCAAATCCATGAAACCGAGTTGCAATCGATCTTCGGAATTAGGATCGTGCATTTACCCACTTTCGTTAAAAAAAATTTAGATTTGGGTCGCGCTGCAGCATGAATTGAAACCAAGTTTAGTTGCGCTAAAGGAAAAATCAAAAGACTTCATTTTCTGGGGACAAGCAAAGCGTTAGATCAAGTGCAGCCTTCTGAATTTCTCCCCTTGCCACCCCCACAAAACCCCCCTATAGACGCCTCTTCAAATACTGACTCCACCGGAATCAGGGTGACTCTTGCAGGCCCACCGGTGATGTTGAAAGGAACCACAGCGATGAACGCTGCCGAATTACGTGAAAAGACACCCGACCAGCTGCGCGACGCGCTGGCTGATCTGAAAAAAGAATCGTTCAACCTGCGTTTTCAAACCGCCACCGGTCAAAGCGAAAATACATCGCGCATGAAAGCCGTGCGCCGTGACGCTGCGCGGGTGAAAACTGTACTCAACGAAATTGCCGCTTCTGCGGCGACCGAATAAGGGGCCGTAAGACATGCCTAAACGTATTCTGTCCGGCACCGTGACCAGCAACCAGAACGAACAGACCGTTACCGTGTCTGTCGAGCGTCGCTTCACGCATCCTGTGCTGAAAAAAACTATTCGTAAGTCCAAAAAGTACCGGGCGCACGACGCAGAAAACCAATTCAAAGTTGGGGACAAAGTTCGCATCGAGGAATGCGCCCCCATCTCTAAAACCAAACGCTGGACGGTCGTTCTCGAAGCCCGAGAATGACACGTCCGGTTTAATCGAAACCGTGGGGCGGTGATCGTCCCCACAGGTCGGAGGAAACCAAATGATCCAGATGCAGACAAATCTGGATGTTGCTGACAACAGCGGCGCACGCCGTGTTCAGTGCATCAAGGTTTTGGGTGGCTCCAAGCGGCGGTATGCGTCGGTTGGCGACATTATCGTCGTCAGCGTGAAGGAAGCCATTCCACGCGGTAAAGTGAAAAAAGGCGATGTGCGCAAAGCCGTGGTTGTGCGCACCCGCAAAGAAGTCCGCCGCGCTGACGGCACCGCCATACGCTTTGACGCCAACGCCGCCGTTATCCTGAATACTGCGGGCGAGCCTCTGGGCACGCGTATCTTTGGCCCGGTGGTGCGCGAATTACGCGCCAAGAACTTTATGAAGATCATCTCGCTTGCGCCGGAGGTGCTGTAAAATGGCCGCTAAACTTCGCAAAGGCGACAAAGTGATTGTCCTGACGGGCAAGGATCAGGGCCGCGAGGGCGAGATCACTTCGGTCGACCCCAAGTCCGGCAAGGCGATTGTCTCGGGCGTGAACACGGCAATCCGCCACACTAAGCAATCCCAGAACGAACAGGGCGGCCGCGTGCCGACCGATCTGCCGATCCAGATATCCAATCTGGCCATGATCGACCCCAAAGACGGCGGTGCAACCCGCGTGGGGTTCCGTATGGAAGGTGACAAAAAAGTGCGTTTTGCCAAAAAATCGGGAGCACTGATCGATGGCTGATTATACCCCCCGCTTAAAAACGCAGTACGCCAAAACCGTGCGCGCCGCGATGAAGGAAGAATTTTCCTACAAAAACGACATGCAGATTCCCAAACTGGACAAAATCGTGCTGAACATGGGCATCGGCGAAGCCGTGGCCGACAGCAAGAAAATCCGTTCCGCCGAGGCCGATCTGACCGCAATTGCCGGTCAGAAAGTGGTGATTACCAAAGCCAAGAATTCGATCGCCGGTTTCAAGGTGCGCGAGGATATGCCTTTGGGAGTCAAAGTGACCCTGCGCGGCGACCGCATGTATGATTTCCTTGATCGTCTGGTGACCGTCGCTATGCCACGGATTCGTGATTTTCGGGGTGTTTCGGACAAAAGTTTTGACGGGCGCGGCAATTACGCCATGGGCCTGAAAGAGCACATCGTGTTCCCCGAGATCAATTTTGATAAAATCGATGAAATGTGGGGCATGGATATCATCATATGTACAACGGCAAATACAAACGCCGAAGCCAAAAGCCTGTTGAAGCATTTCAACATGCCATTCAACGCTTGATCGCGGAAGGGACAAACAATGGCAAAAGCTGCAATGATCCAACGCGAAATCAAACGCGCGACACTGGTGAATAAATTCGCCGCCAAAAGGGCTGCGCTGAAAGAAATCGCCAGCAATCAGGACCTGCCAATGGAAGAGCGTTTCAAAGCGCGTCTGAAACTGGCAAAACTACCCCGCAATTCGTCCGAGACCCGGCTGCACAACCGCTGTCAGATCACCGGTCGCCCGCACGGGTATTATCGTAAACTTAAAGTTTCAAGGATCGCGCTGCGTGATCTGGCCTCGTTCGGTCAGATCCCCGGCATGGTCAAGTCGAGCTGGTAAGGAGGGTTTAAGAAATGTCCATGAACGATCCTATCGGTGATATGCTGACTCGTATCCGCAACGCTTCGATGCGCGGAAAATCATCGTGCCGCACACCGGCGTCCAAGCTTCGCGGCTGGGTGCTAGATGTGCTGCAGGGCGAAGGCTATATTCGCGGCTATTCCAAAGCTTCGGACACTGCGGGTTTTCCAGAACTGGAAATCAGCCTGAAATATTTTGATGGCGCGCCGGTCATCCGCGAACTCAAACGCGTTTCAACGCCCGGTCGTCGCGTGTATGCCGGTGTCGCTGATATCCCTTCGGTCCGTCAGGGTCTTGGAATCGCCATCGTGTCCACGCCCAAAGGTGTGATGTCTGATGCACAGGCTCGGGTCGACAATGTCGGCGGCGAAGTTTTGTGCACAGTGTTCTAGGGGGATATGATGTCAAGAATTGGTAAAAAACCGGTCGACCTGCCCAGTGGCGTAAGCGCCAACGTGTCGGGACAGACGGTCGAAATCAAAGGCCCCAGGGGAACGCGCTCGTTCACTGCGTCTGACGATGTAACAATCACTTTGGCGGAAAACACCGTGTCTGTCATGCCGCGCGGCATGTCCAAACGCGCGCGCCAGCAATGGGGCATGTCCCGCACCCAGGTGGCCAACCTTGTCACCGGTGTCACTGCCGGTTTCAGCAAGGAATTGGAAATCAACGGCGTTGGTTTTCGTGCTTCGGTGCAAGGCAACATTCTTAAATTGCAACTGGGTTATTCACACGATGTGAATTTCGAAATTCCTGCCGACGTGACCATTACGGCCCCGAAACCCACAGTGGTGATTGTCGAGGGCATAGACCAGCAAGTCGTTGGACAGGTCGCGGCAAATATTCGCGAATGGCGCAAACCCGAACCTTACAAGGGTAAAGGCATCAAATACAAAGATGAATTTATCTTCCGTAAGGAAGGCAAGAAGAAATAAGGAGCAAAGTAAATGGCACAAACCAGACGAACCTTGTTCCTGAAGCGCCGGATGCGCGTACGGAACAAACTGCGCAAGACGGCCGGTGGCCGTCCCCGTCTCAGCGTTCACCGGTCTTCCAAAAACATCAGCGTGCAGCTGATCGACGATGCGAACGGAGTCACCCTGGCCTCGGCCTCCAGTCTTGAGAAAGCACTGGGCGTTGTGGGTAAGAACAACATCGACGTTGCGGGTAAGATTGGCACCGAAATCGCCAAACGCGCCAAAAAGGCTGGTGTGACCGAGTGTTATTTTGATCGCGGTGGCTTTCTTTTCCACGGAAAAGTCAAAGCGCTTGCAGATGCTGCCCGTGAGGGCGGCCTGAAATTCTAAGGGGTAAATGTAATGGCTAGAGAAGACAGAGGCCGGAACAAACGTCGCGACCGCGACGAAACTCCGGAGTTCGAGGATCGCCTGGTCGCGATCAACCGCGTGTCCAAAACCGTCAAGGGCGGTAAGCGTTTTGGCTTTGCCGCGCTTGTAGTGGTGGGCGACCAAAAGGGGCGCGTCGGGTTTGGCAAAGGCAAGGCGAAAGAAGTCCCCGAGGCCATTCGCAAAGCCACCGAGGCCGCCAAACGCCAGATGATCCGCGTACCTCTGCGCGAGGGCCGCACCCTGCACCACGATATGAACGGGCGTCACGGCGCCGGTAAAGTCGTGATGCGCACAGCACCGCAAGGCACCGGTATTATCGCAGGCGGCCCCATGCGCGCAGTGTTCGAAATGTTGGGTGTGCAGGACGTGGTGGCGAAATCCATCGGGTCGCAAAACCCTTATAACATGATCCGCGCCACCATGGACGGTCTGAAAAAAGAGCTTTCCCCGCGTCTGGTTGCCCAACGTCGCGGTAAGAAGGTTTCGGACATATTGCCTAAATCTGATGTGGTCGCACCGGCTCCGGCTGAGGCACCTGCCGAAACTGCGGAGGCCTGATCATGGCAAAAACAATCGTCGTCAAACAGACCGGCAGCCCCATCCGCCGCCCCGCCAAACAGCGGGCCACATTGGTGGGCTTGGGCCTGAACAAAATGCACAAAACGCGCGAGCTGGAAGATACTCCGGCGGTTCGCGGTATGGTGGCGAAAGTGCGCCATATGGTGGAGATTGTTGAAGAGAAGGGCTAAGCCTTTTTCGCCGATGCCCCGCACTTGATGCGGGGTTTCTCATCTGACAGACAAAGACCCCGCGTCAAATGCGGGGCGCTCAAATTGTAAACCTGAAAAATGAGTAAGCGCAGGGTGGGTGCTTGCACCGACTGCCGCGCTCGATGTTGGATGGCGGGTGAAATCACCCACCCTACGGGAATGGATGACCGGGGCGTGTCAACGGCGGGTACCGGAACACTGGGTCTGCGCAGCCTCGGCTTAGTACGCCCTCTCAATCGCCGTCTTGCGCTGCTTGCTGATCAAAAAACGATGTTACCGATGGCTTTTCGGGGATCTCTGTTTCAAAAGCCGAGCAACGCACACGGCCCGAGACTTTGCCGCGCACCAGATCATGGGTGAATTTGCTTGGTAAATGGTTGGGGCTAAGCTCGATTGCATCTTCCGCATAATAAGTGGCTATATAAAGCGTGCGCGGCAATTTAGACAGGTTCGGGGCAGAACCGTGCAGCAGGCTTGAATGCATCAGGCATACCGAGCCGGCAACCCCCGTACAGCTTTGCAGGTTATCCTGATGGGCTTTGACGACATCGTCGGAAACGGCACCTGTAAATCGACCATTGTGCCAAAGCGGGAAAAGCGGCCCTCTATGTGTCCCGGGCACCACCTCCAGCGGGCCGTTGTCCATTGTCACGTCGTCCATAAATAATAGTGCGGTGACAAGATCATCGTTGCTCATCGGTTGAAACGGGAAATCCTGATGAAATTTTACCTGTGTGGCAGCACCCGGTTGCTTTGAATTCACCTTACCGTGGTGAAACCTGATATTCGGCCCAATCAGATCAACGACGTAATCAACCGTGCGCGCGTTTCGCATGACGTTCAGATAGTCGCCGGAGATTTCTTCGGGCGATTGAACCCGGCGCAAGGCCGGATGTTGACGACTGTGACCGGGCTCTAGGTCAAAGCGCGGACGCCCGTCCAATGTCACACCGTAATCACCGGAGTGTTCTTTGCTGTCGTTCACCCATTTTGCAAACGTTTTGCGCAACCCGTCCAGTTGTTGGGCGCTAACCGCTTGTTCCAACATAATAAATCCGTCGCGCCAGAAGGCGTCGATTTTGTGCTGAGTCAATCCTGTCACAATATGGTTTACCTTGTTCGTCAGAATCCCGCTGCGATTTGATACAATGAATTTAACGCACCCGATTTTCGGTTTACGTCAAAAACCGTCGCATTTTTACAATCCTCATTTTTAGCAGATTTGTCAGCCGTTGACGACATGCGCCCCATCGACACTCTAATGTGTCGGGCTCTTGATCACTCTTGAATTCCCATCTATACGCCCCCGGTGGACGCCGCGCGCGGCCATAGAATCACATTGTAACGCCGTGTTTATCCCTTTCGTCGCAATCGGGGGGTAGTTCCGGCAAAAGGAGAATGCGACATGAAACTCAATGAATTACGTGACAATCCCGGCGCCACCAAATCGCGCAAGCGCATCGGTCGCGGTCCCGGTTCGGGCACCGGTAAAACCGGTGGTCGCGGTATCAAGGGCCAGAAATCGCGCTCGGGTGTGGCCATCGCCGGTTACGAGGGCGGCCAGATGCCGCTGTACCAGCGTTTGCCGAAACGCGGTTTCAACAACATTAACGCCAAGCGCCACGCGGTCGTAAATCTGGGCCTGTTGCAGAAATTTATCGATGCGGGGAAGATCGACACCAAGAAACCGATCACCGAGAAATCGCTGGTGGACTCCGGTCTGGTGCGCCGTGTGCGCGACGGTGTGCGTATCCTTGCCAAGGGTGATTTCAAAGCCAAGGTCGATCTCACAGTCACAGGCGCGTCAAAATCCGCCGTTGCGGCTGTCGAGGCTGCTGGCGGAAAATTGACCACCGCCGCGCCAAAATCGTCGGAATAATCCTTGTTTGCAGCGCTTTGGCTGCTTACATGTCGGTCTGACGAATTTATCTGTGCCGTCGGGCATCCACGGGTTTGGATCGCGCGGCGCAACCGCATAAGGGACAAGCGTTATGGCATCTGCCGCAGAACAAATGGCCGCCAACCTAAGTTGGAGCGCCTTTGGCAAAGCCACCGAGTTGCGCCAGCGCATTCTCTTCGCTCTGGGTCTGCTGATCGTTTATCGGCTTGGCACGTTCATTCCGGTGCCGGGCATCGACGCCGCATCGCTACGCGACTTCGTGACCGCGAATTCGGGTGGAATTGGCGGCATTCTGAATATGTTTTCGGGCGGTGCGATTGGCCGCATGGCGATCTTTGCCCTTGGGATCATGCCGTATATCTCCGCCTCGATCATCGTGCAGCTGATGACGGCGATGGTGCCGCAGTTGGAACAGCTCAAAAAGGAAGGCGAGCAGGGGCGCAAGAAAATCAACCAATACACCCGTTATGGCACGGTCATTCTGGCGGTGTTTCAGGCCTATGGGCTTGCGGTCAGTCTGGAAGCCGGCAATCTGGCCACTGATCCCGGCTGGTTCTTTCGCATTTCCACGATCGTGACGCTGGTTGGCGGCACCATGTTCCTGATGTGGCTGGGCGAACAGATTACCGCGCGCGGTATCGGCAACGGTATTTCGCTGATCATCTTTGTCGGCATCATCGCAGAGCTGCCTGCCGCTCTGGCACAGTTTCTGGCGCAGGGGCGTGCGGGTACGATCAGCCCTGCGGTGATCATCGGTGTGATGGTCATGGTGATCGTCGTTATTGCCTTCATTGTGTTCGTCGAACGCGCCATGCGAAAAATTCATATTCAATACCCGCGCCGTCAGGTGGGCATGAAAATGTACGGCGGCGAAAGTTCGCACTTGCCCGTTAAGCTAAACCCTGCTGGCGTCATTCCGGTGATTTTTGCGTCTTCCTTGTTGTTGCTGCCGACAACGATTTCAACATTCTCGGGCACACAGGGATCGGGCATCATGAACACGATTCTTGCCTATTTCGGGCATGGACAGCCGCTGTATCTGTTGTTTTTCGCCGCCATGATCGCGTTCTTTTCGTATTTCTATACCGCGAATGTGTCGTTCAAAACCGACGACGTGGCTGACAATTTGAAAAATCAAAACGGTTTTGTGCCGGGCATTCGCCCAGGGGCCAAGACGGCCGAGTATCTGGACTATGTGGTCAACCGGTTGCTGGCCGTGGGCTCTCTCTATCTGGTTGCGGTGGCACTGTTGCCGGAAATTCTGCGCAGCCAATTTGCCATTCCGTTTTATTTTGGCGGCACATCGGTGCTGATCGTGGTCTCGGTCACCATGGACACCATCAATCAAGTGCAAAGCCATATGCTGGCGCACCAATACGAAGGCCTGATCGAAAAATCCAAACTGCGCGGCAAAGGCCGCAAAAAGGGACCTGTACGTAAATGAATATCATACTTTTGGGCCCTCCGGGGGCCGGCAAGGGCACACAGGCCCGACAGCTAGTCGCTGAACGCGGCATGGTACAGCTTTCAACCGGCGATATGCTGCGCGAAGCCAAAGACAGCGGTACCGAAATGGGCAAAATCGTAGCAGGCGTGATGTCGCGCGGTGAGTTGGTGACAGATGAGATCGTGATCGGACTGATAGCTGAAAAACTGGAACAAGGCGCAAGTGGCGGGTTCATTTTTGACGGATTTCCGCGCACTCTGGCGCAGGCCGATGCTTTGGGCGATCTGCTGGAGAAATCGGGTCAGACGCTGGACCGCGTGATCGAGATGGCGGTTGACGACGAAGCGCTGGTCGCGCGTATCGCCGGGCGATTTACCTGTGGGCAATGCGGTGAAGTTTACCATAAAGACACCAAACGCCCCGCCAAGGAAGACGCCTGTGACAACTGCGGCGCCGATGATTTCAAATTCCGCGCCGACGATAACGAGGACGCGCTGCGCGTGCGCTTGTTAGAGTATTACAAGAAAACGTCGCCGCTGATCGGGTATTATTACGCCAAGGGTAAATTGCAGTCGATCAATGGATTGGCAGCGATGGACGAGGTCGCAGGCTCTATAACGGCGGCGCTGAAATAGCGCCTGTCCGTCCGGGGCAACCGGGTAGCGTACGCGCCTTTTTTGTGTCGAACGTCGTACTCGGCAGGCGCAAACTTTCCGCGCCCGTATGTCTCTTGACGCCGCTGTCTTAACCCCCTAAACGACACCATCCCCGCATGTGGAATCTGCCTGTTTACATGGCTAAAACTTGCGAATCGGGTATGATTGTAGCCTTGGAAACGGGGCGGGGCCTTGCCGCCACTCCGGCGCCGGGCTTTCGTTGTGAAAAAAGGTTCCGGCATGACGGAACCGCAATGAAGAAGTGGAGACAACGTGGCACGTATTGCTGGCGTTAACATTCCGACCCATAAACGGGTTCATATCGCACTTACTTATATTCACGGCATTGGCAACACCACCGCCAAAGCTATTTGTGAGGCGGTGGGCATCGATCAAAGCCGTCGCGTCAATGAATTGTCCGACGCCGAAGTACTGTCGGTGCGCGAACACATTGATACCAACGTGGCAGTCGAAGGCGACCTGCGGCGTGAGAAATCCATGAACATCAAACGTCTGATGGATCTGGGGTGCTATCGCGGTCTGCGCCACCGGCGTGGCCTGCCTGTACGCGGTCAGCGTACCCACACAAACGCCCGCACCCGCAAAGGCCCCGCCCGCGCGATTGCTGGCAAAAAGAAATAGGGAACTGACCAATGGCACGTGAAAAAGTTCGCGCTAAGAAAAAAGTTCGCAAGAATATCGCCACCGGTGTGGCGCATGTGAACTCCAGCTTCAACAACACCAAAATCCTGATTTCGGACGTGCAGGGCAACGCCATCGCCTGGTCGTCGGCAGGCACCATGGGGTTCAAGGGCTCGCGCAAATCGACACCATACGCGGCGCAGATGGCTGCCGAAGATGCCGGTAAAAAGGCGCAGGAACACGGGATGAAAACGCTTGAAGTTCAGGTTCAGGGTCCCGGTTCGGGGCGTGAAAGCGCATTGCGTGCTTTGGCGGCTGTCGGGTTCAACATCACCGCGATCCGCGACGTGACACCGATTTCGCATAACGGCTGTCGTCCACCAAAACGCCGCCGCGTCTAAGTAGTTTACCGGACCGCCCGGCGCGCGGGTGGTCTGTTAATGATTTTAATACCCTCGGGCGTTCCCGGTCTATCAGGATCCTGACCGGCGAACTGGAATGGAGGCACCAATATGATCCACATGAATTGGCAAGAACTGATCCGTCCTACGCAGCTGGACATCAAACCGGGCGCAGACCCTTTGCGTCAGGCGACGGCAACCGCCGAACCGCTGGAGCGCGGCTTTGGTCTGACGCTGGGCAACGCGCTGAGGCGTGTTCTGCTGTCGTCCTTGCAGGGCGCGGCCATTACATCAGTGCAGATCGACAATGTTTTGCATGAATTTTCATCTGTGGCGGGTGTGCGTGAAGACGTGACCGACATCGTACTGAACCTCAAGGGCGTCGCAGTGTCCATGGAGGTCGAGGGTTCAAAACGCGTGTCAATTTCGGCCAAAGGGCCGGGCGTTGTAACCGCCGGAGATATTTCCGAAAGCAACGGTGTCAACATCCTGAACAAAGATCACGTGATCTGTCATCTGGATGACGGCGCCAGCCTGTTTATGGAACTGACCGTGGACAGCGGTAAGGGCTATGTGGCGGCTGACAAGAACCGCCCCGAAGACGCCCCGATCGGCTTGATCCCGATTGACGCGATTTTCTCACCCATTCGTAAAGTCAGCTATAACGTGCAGCCAACCCGCGAAGGTCAGGTGCTCGATTACGACAAACTGACGTTGCAGGTTGAAACCGACGGATCGGTCACGCCCGAAGACGCCGTGGCATTTGCAGCGCGCATTTTGCAGGACCAGCTTTCGGTGTTTGTCAACTTTGACGAACCCGAATCGGCCAGCCGTGCCGACGAAGAGGACGATCTGGAGTTCAACCCGCTATTGCTCAAGAAAGTTGACGAGCTGGAACTGTCGGTACGATCGGCCAACTGCCTGAAGAACGACAACATCGTTTACATCGGCGATCTGATCCAAAAAACAGAGGCGGAAATGTTGCGCACGCCAAACTTTGGCCGCAAGTCGCTGAACGAGATCAAAGAGGTGCTGACGGTCATGGGCCTGCATCTGGGGATGGATATCCTTGATTGGCCGCCGGATAATATTGAAGAATTAGCCAAAAAATACGAAGATCACTTTTAGTGGTCTTCGTACCTCGCGCCGGACGCGGGGTCTCTTGGCCGCAGCTGAGCAGTCAGAGAACAAAGACCCCGGATCAAATCCGGGGCAAGGGCAATCCCGCCCCAAGGAGAGTGACCCGCACGCACGGGTCACCGGACAAAGTATAAACAAGGAACGAACCCATGCGCCACGCCAGAGGCTATCGCCGCCTGAACCGCACCCACGAGCACCGCAAGGCGCTTTTCTCAAATATGGTCGGCTCGTTAATCGAGCACGAACAGATCAAAACCACGTTGCCCAAGGCCAAAGAATTGCGCCCAATCGTGGAGAAAATGATCACGCTGGCCAAACGCGGCGATTTGCATGCCCGCCGCCTGGCCGCATCCCGGCTTAAGCAGGACGCTTACGTCAGCAAGTTATTCGACGTGCTTGGGCCCCGCTACAAGGAGCGCCAGGGCGGCTATACGCGCATTCTGAAGGCCGGTTTCAGGTACGGCGACATGGCGCCCATGGCGATAATAGAATTTGTAGACCGCGACGTGGACGCCAAAGGCGCCGCCGACAAGGCCCGTGTTGCCGCCGAAGCCGCCGAAGAATAAGTTCAAAAGAACGCGGCTCATTGTTGGGCATCGGTAAATTAACAAAGCCCCGCTGACGAAATGTCTGCGGGGCTTTGCCATTCAGGCCGCGCGATCGGGGCGTACTTTCCAGGGTCAACCAGTAGGGACGTTCGATCTTTGGGAATGCGTTCGATGAGGCTGGTCAACCGATTAGACGGCTACTTGCGACGCTTGGCATTTCCTCAGGCCATGATTCGGTGCTTATCCATAATAATTATTTGCAATTACAATTTACGGTTGACTTAACAATTCGCAACCTGTCTAAAAAGACATGTCCATTACGTTAGGCCTTGACTTTATTTTACGAGAACTCGGAAGCGCCGCTCCCCAGGGTTACTATGTAGCACTTCATATTCGCTTTGCGTCGCCACTGGTCTTGTACCAGACATATGATCAGCGCTGGATAGACCACTACACCGAACAATCCTATGTCTTGCGTGACCCGATGGTTGCCTGGGGGTTTAGTGCAACCGGTGCCTGTCGCTGGAGCGAAATTGAATTGCCTGACCCGTTCGATGTTTTCGGACAGGCGGCGTCTTTTGGCATGAAATTTGGCGTCGCCGTGGCCTGCGGTTCGATGCAATCACGCTCGATCGGCGGTGTCGCACGTTCCGACCGCGAATTCAGCGACGAAGAAATAGGAAAGATTTCGGCTCTTATCAACACCTTGCATCGGCAAACCGAGCCGCCTGAATACTTAACCGATGCGCAAAAAGAAGCCCTGCAACTTATTGCAAACGGGGATCGCTATGCCGCTGCGGCAGCGAAACTGGGAATATCCGAAAGCGCACTGAAAGCCCGTCTGACCTCTGCTCGTAACCGACTCATGGCCAGAACCACAGCCGAAGCCATCCAGCGTGCCAAGGATTACAAACTGCTTTGAGCGGGCATTTAGCCCAGCAGGGTTTGAGTTTTTTCAACCTAGCTGGAGGCTAAACCTATGCAGACCACTACTCTTTCTTTTGACAACATGCACATCCACGGCGATTTGCTCGCCAATCTGTTGCGGGCGCGCAAACAATCGTTCATCGTGCAGCGCAAATGGGACCTACCCGAAGCTGACGGCATGGAGTACGACCAGTACGACACCCCCGCCAGCCGCTGGATCGCGGTGCACAAATTCGGCGAGGTGCTTGCGGGCATTCGCTTAACGCCGACAACTGCGCGATGCGGGATGTACAGTTACATGATTCGTGACGCGCAATTGGGCCTGCTCGATTCGATCCCGTCTGATCTGCTGTATTTTGAAGCACCGGTCGCACCGCACATTTGGGAAAGCTCGCGGGTATTTGTGTCGCAAAGCGTACCGGCCAAGATGCGGATGCGGGTGCAGGCCAATCTAATGGGTGAACTGGTCAGCGCTTCGCGGGCGCTGGGCGCCACGCAAGTTTTAGGACTGGTCCCCGCGGTTTGGTCGCGCTGGATCGGACGTCTGGGACTGGACGCGGAAGAGGCCGGTCCCAAGATGGACATCGATGGTGCCAACAATCAGGTGGCGTTGATGCATCTGGCCAGCAACCTGCACTAACGCAGGCGCACGCCGGTTCCCGATCTGCCCGTCTGGCGCTGCCGAGGATAATGACCTAAATTGGGTGCATGGCCGATTTATTCGACACTGCACCCGATCAAAAGATACCTCCCGTTGCGACCGGGCGGCCGCTCGCGGACCGTTTGCGTCCACGGCGTCTTGCCGACGTGATCGGGCAGGCGCATATTCTTGGCCCGGACGCGCCGCTGGGTGCAATGCTGAAATCAGGGCAAATGTCCTCGATGATATTTTGGGGTCCGCCCGGCGTGGGCAAAACCACGATCGCGCGCCTGCTGGCCGACGAAACCCAAATGGCGTTCGTGCAGATCAGCGCCATCTTTTCGGGTGTGTCTGATTTGCGCAAAACTTTTGACGCCGCGCAACTGCGTCGCGCAAATGGCAAGGGCACACTTTTATTCGTTGATGAAATCCATCGTTTCAACAAGGCGCAACAGGACGGGTTTTTGCCCCACATGGAAGACGGCACCATTTTGCTGGTTGGTGCGACAACGGAAAATCCGTCTTTCGAGCTGAATGCGGCGTTGATGTCCCGCGCTCAGGTCATGGTGTTGAAACGCCTGACACCGGCTGACCTGGAGCTTTTGGCGCAACGCGCCGAAATGGACGTGGGCCGTAAACTGCCACTGACCGCAGAAGCACGTGAGGCATTGCTGGAGATGGCCGACGGCGACGGGCGTTCGGTGCTTAATCTGGCCGAGCAGTGTTTCGCCTGGTCAGCCCCGGAACCGGTCGACGTCAGCGGCCTGTCACTGCGTCTGTCGCGCCGCGCCCTGAAATACGACAAATCAGGTGAAGAACATTACAACCTGATTTCCGCATTGCACAAATCGGTGCGCGGTTCGGATCCCGATGCCGCGCTTTACTGGTTCGCCCGGATGCTGGAAGGCGGCGAAGACCCGCGCTATCTGGCTCGCCGTCTTACCCGTATGGCCGTCGAGGATATTGGTTTGGCGGATGTAGCCGCGCAGGACATTTGCCTGCAGTCGTGGCAAACATACGAGCGACTGGGCAGCCCCGAAGGTGAGTTGGCTCTGGCTCAGGCGGTGATTTACCTGGCGTTGGCACCGAAATCCAACGCCGCTTACCGCGCGTTTTCCGAAGCGCGCCGCGCTGCCAAAAATACCGGGTCCGAACCACCGCCCAAACATATGCTGAACGCACCCACAAAAATGATGAAAGACCTGGGATATGGCGACGGGTATGAATATGACCACGATGCCGCCGACAGCTTTTCAGGGCAGGATTATTTTCCGGAAAACATGAACCGCGGTGTTTTTTACACCCCGCAGGATCGTGGCTTTGAACGCGAGCTCAAAAAGCGGCTGGACACATTTGTAAGGCTACGCGCCAAGCGGCAATCTTGACATTGCGGACGCATCGGTGGATGCACCGTTCATGACAATTTTCTACGTAGCTTTGGGCGGTGCGTTTGGCGCAACTTTGCGGTATCTGGTGGCGCTGGGCGTGGCGTTCCCCATGGGTACTCTGGTGGTCAACGTGGTGGGATCATTCGTTATGGGCCTGCTGCTTGTGGTGCTCGCGGCCAAGGGGATGGACCGGTTTGCGCCTTTGCTGATGACCGGCGTTATGGGTGGGTTCACAACGTTTTCGGCATTTTCGCTTGATGCGTGGAAGCTGATCGAGGCAGGCCGCGTGGCAGCAGCAGGGAGTTATATCGCGGCCTCGGTTTTGCTTTCGCTCGGTGCAATTTTTCTGGCGATTTGGCTGGCGCGGGTTGTAATGACATGAGTGGCGTTCAGACGCTGCACGTCACTGTGGACGAATCCGATCAGCGCCTCGACCGCTGGTTTCGACGTCGCTTTCCGCATGTTGGGCAAGGGCGCATTGAAAAGATGTGCCGCAAAGGCGAAATCAGGGTCGACGGCGGGAGGGTAAAGGCGTCCACCCGGTTGGAAGACGGTCAGGCGGTGCGGGTGCCGCCGCTGCCCGATCCGGGTGTTGATACCCGCATAAAAGCTACCGCAAAAACCGTGGACAGCAGCGACGCCGATATGATCCGGGCGGCGGTTATTTATCGCGACGACCATATTATTGCGCTGAACAAACCACCGGGACTGGCGGTGCAGGGAGGATCGGGGCAGACGCGGCACGTTGACGGGTTGGCCCAAGCGCTGCGGTTCGGGTTGGACGAT
>Ga0114932_10002527_pt1 | contig 19149 bp, 13 predicted proteins | sample 2SBtaG_2_FD_87286 | JGI IMG/M metagenome (GOLD analysis project Ga0114932, IMG submission 87286) | Deep subsurface microbial communities from Kolumbo volcano to uncover new lineages of life (NeLLi) - 2SBTROV12_ACTIVE470 metaG | ecosystem: Environmental > Aquatic > Marine > Volcanic ... | reverse complement strand
TAAATACTCTTGCAACTTAACTTCATTTTTACTGCAAAAGTGCAGTAAGGTAGCAGCTTGCTTATTTTGCTGACGACGCTTTTGTAATAACGCATCAACGTCTTCAGGTAATTCTTTGCTTTTGATAAATTCAAACCAAATGGTTTGCCGAGCAACGACTTTATCATCAACTGAGTTCTTGAAAATATTTCGCCACTTGGGGCGACCATGTTGTATTTTTCGCCAAGCCCATTGTGTAATTTCATCTTTAAAGGTCTCACGCAAACCGTAGATGAGACCAAGTAATGCAATCAAGGCTATCGTGATTTCTTGAAAAGTAGAACGCGCATTAAGTACTAGATACATCACAAATGCCATAATGACACCTGTGACTAGGCCTCTTACTAATCGTTTGAGGTTTAAGTTGAGATCTTGTGTTTTTTTATTAAATACCACGCCATGTTCAATCAATCGTTGTAATAACCGCATTTTGTTGGTAATACGGTTTGGATCATCAAGCGTCACTTGCGAATTGTAGTTATGTTGCTCTCTATAAGCGGTTTCTTCTTTACAAAATGCTAAAATCTTAATTCTTTCACTGCTAAACTCACTTGATTTTGGGCCTTTTGCTAGTAACTTTAAAAATGCCTGCTCGATGTGCCAACTTAAATAGTTATCGGCATTTTGAAAGTAAGGCTTTAATATTTGCTCTGGTGGCTTATAACGACGTAATTTCTTTAGTAACTTTTTAGCTTGTTCAACCAACTCACTGGCAGCGGGGAAAAAGTCGTTGGCTTGCTTTAATTTTAGTACGGCTTTTATATCTGCATCGAGTGCAATGCGAATTTGATATGAAAAGAGATTTAAATTTACTCTGTAACCGCTTTTTTCTCTTTTGTTTTGGCTGATATATCGGCTTCGAACTAACGGAAGATGGAGTTGTTCAGAGTAATAAGCGCAGTGCGTTTTAATGTGGGCGTTAAAGAAATCAACTTCATTAAAAGTATCTTTATTTATCCCCATTTCAGTCGGGATTGAAAAATACAAATCTAGTCGGCTGTCTTCCTTTGGTAATAATTGAGTGACAAGTTTAAAAGATAAGCTTTCATCAGGGCTTAATTTGGTTGTAGGCATTCATTAAAGATCCCCTTTATTACTACACGCCTTAATTTTAGCACAACCTATTGCTTTATATCATAAAAACTATTCAAGCTTATTGGCTTTAACTGCTTCTAAATATCGTCCTTCAATAAATTTCTTTTCTTTATTTAAGTGCTTTATCTTAGTTTTAGCTTGCTCTAATTCATTTTGAAGTTCTGCAACTTCAGCAGGGTCAACTTCTCCACTAGTTTGCAATGATAACTGCTCAATCAACTGGTTTTGTTCGTTAATCTGACGTTTATAATTGTTCAACATAGCGGCCATTTCAGATTCACTTTGGCTAGCTGGAGCCATAGGTTCATTCATCCACTCTTCTCTTTGCGCTCTTAGTGAGATCACCTCATTTTGTAGTTTTTTATTGCTACTTTGTAAGTCCTCAAAAGAAGAAGTTTTTATCTCTAATTCTGTTTTAGCAACATCTAGCTTTTTAGCTGTAACATCTAAATCACCTTTTAATTTTCGGATTAACTTGTGAGATCGGTTCAACTTTTTATTTAGATCATTAATCGATGCTTGTTCCTCTCTCGTTATATGATCTGCAGTAGAAGAACGAATTTGAGCAAGTTGCTGCTCTAATCCAACCTGTACTTGTACTAATTCTGATAATGTTTTGCCATGCTGCTCAGAAAATTGACTCGCTCGTTGTACTGACTCTCTACAGAGTGCAATAACAGCCTCATGCTCCTCACTTGATTGCCCCTTTCCTGTTATTGATACAGCAAACTTCCTAAATTCGCGCAGTATCAATAACAATATATAAAACCAGGTCGCCAAAATAAGTAAGCCAAAGTTGAGCGCTACATATTGATATGCTTCTAGAGGAAAAAGAGTGTCCACACACATTATCTCACTGTTATTAATGCTATAAGTTTAGTTTTAATGAAGAATTCTGCCTATACTCATTAGAGTTATTTTTTTTTAGGGTTAGATGTGAAAGTACTAATTGTCGATGATAGCTTAGCTACAAGAGAAATAATTAAACGCGCTCTAATGAACTATGAGTACCGTAAGCTATTTATTCGATGTGTTGAGAGTGTCGAAAAGGCAAGAATTGAATTGGTCGATTGGCACCCTCATATTGTGCTTACCGATTGGTACATGCCAGAACAAACTGGGCTCGTGTTATTAGAAGAAATACGCTTATTAAGACCTGAACTTCCTGTCGGGATCATTTCTACGATTGATGAAAAAGAAAAGATAATACAAGCGAGAGCAGCAGGTTGTAACTTCTTTTTATCAAAGCCGTTCACTGATGAACAACTACATACTCAACTGCAACCTCTCATTGAAAAACTCGAACAAATTGAGCTTGAGGTAGAGCAGTCAGTTCCCTTAAAAGAAGGTTTGCCATTACCCAAGACTGAACAATTAGAAAAGTTAATGCAAAAGAACATTAGCGAATGCCTCACTTTAAACCCAATTCGAGCACAATTCTTTGATGAGTCCAAAGTTCCTAGCGTTATGGTTATTTATGCAGAGCGTGGAAATCAGAAAATCAGAGTTATTGGGGTTTTAGATATTTACGCTGTATGTGTATTGGCTAGTAGTTGTATGAATATAGAAAAAGAAGAAGCGTTAAAAGCAATACATGAAAATAACGTCCACCCTGATATCCTAACTGCGTGCAAAGAAGCATTGGAAAAAACAGCTTACGCATTTTTAGATAACCATAGCCGTATGAGTTTGTACGTAAGAAGTTGTAAAATCATCTCTCAACCACACCCTCGTCTTGAGCAATTATTTAGCTATCCTTTAAATAGCCGAATTGATTTAAGCTGTGAACGAGATGGCATGGCTCAAGGGAAGATGCTGATTGTGGGCGTTTGATACATTACTCCCACAACAATGCATGATCGGAGTTAAATACTATTAATATTTTCTAAATAGGTCTCAGCTTGATTAAGTACCGCAGCTCTTTGCTCATCGGTTTTTTTAAGCCAATTTTTAAATACCATGGCTGTACGTGGGTTGTTGCCCAGTTTTTCTTGATTTCGATGCATAAAATGCCAATACAATGAATTTAACGGACACGCGTTACTCCCCACTGTTTCTGTTACTTTGTAGGCACAACTAGAGCAGTAATCTCCCATCTTTTTCACATAATTTCCACTTGCTGCATAGGCCTTTGATCCGACGATACCACCATCAGCAAACTGGCTCATGCCTCTGGTATTTGGCATTTCAACCCATTCGATGGCATCGATGTAAACACCCAAATACCAAGCATCGACTTCATCAGGGTGAATACCTGCTATCAAACAGAAGTTCCCGGTTATCATTAACCGTTGAATATGATGAGCGTAAGCATAATCAAGTGATTGACTGATTGCATGATGTTGGCAATTCATTTTGGTATTGGCATCCCAAAACCAGCTTGGCAGCGCACGCGTTGAGTCTAAGTTATTCAATGTTGCGTAGTTCGGCATATTTGCCCAGTAAACTCCTCTGACGAACTCTCGCCAACCAAGTATTTGCCTGACAAAGCCTTCAATTTGCGCTAAGTTAATTTTGCCATTTGATTGTTTATAGTAATGGATCGCAGTATCAACTACCTGCTTAGGCGACAAGATCTTACTATTTAATGCGAATGAAATGCGACTGTGATACAAACTCCAACCTAAGTCTCCACCTAAACCTTTAAGCTGTCCCGTCATGGCATCTTGAAAGCGGCCAAAGTTAGGCAAACACACTTCACAAAAAAAGTTTAGCAGCTCTACAGACTGCTTTCGGCTTATAGGCCATAGTAATGTGTTATCACCTTTACCTATGGTACTTATATTGTGCCGTGCAATACGCTCGTTTATTTCAGTGACATCATTGCTAAATAAAAGAGGTCGCGGTACGTCGTTTAAATCTTGTTTTTTTAGCTTCTCGCGATTGTCTTTGTCGTAATTCCATTGACCACCTTCAGGTTCACCGTTTTGCATTAAAATATCGAAACGTGCGCGCATCGTACGATAAAAATGCTCTAACCGATGTTTTTTGTTAGCTTTAAAGTATTGCCCTAACTCTTGATCACCTACGTAGAAATGCTCGGTTTCAAAGCCCATGGTATCGATTTCTAGACTTTGGCAAAATTCGCTTATTTGTGTGCGAAGCCTCGCTTCATCGGCAAGTTGATATTCAAATTGCTCAATACCGAACTTTTGGATTAAGTGAGATAACAACTCAGGCAAACTCTTATATTCTGCTGTGTCGTCCAAGGTTAGGTGCAAAACGTGGAACCCTGCTTGCTTTAAGCCCGCTGCAAAGCCTTGTATTGCCGCAAAAAACGCCTGTACTTTTTGAATGTGATGCACTGTATAAGTGGCTTCTTGATGTAACTCAGCGATAACATACAACACAGTATCGTTTTTATCTTGATACCAACTGTGACTGGCATTGAGTTGATCACCTAGAATTAATCTGAGTGTTTGATACTGATTATTCATACCAACTCCTTATCTTGTTTGACTTTATTGCTCGCACAACGTTTAGAGCAATACTTCACATTTTCCCAATCACGCTGCCACTTTTTACGCCATGTAAAAGGTCGCTCACACACAGGACATAACTTGGTAGGTAATTGGCTTTTCTTCATATTACTTTTCATCTTTTTCTAATCTGGTCTTACATGGCGGGCGAGTAAGTGACTGACTTGAGCTCGTACTTCGGGACGCTTGCGCCATTTCCACAATAAGTCTTGCGCTGCTTTATAACTCTTTGCCACATCAACAATAGGGTCAGGATAATCTTCACCAAGCTCAACGCCATACATAAGCTGCTCCATTGGTGAAAGCTGCCAAGGTTCATGTACTAAAGGGGCGGGAATGCTGGCAAGCTCAGGCAGCCAGCGTTTAACAAACTCACCATCTGGGTCTTTTTCAAGCCCTTGTTTGACTGGGCTATAGATACGTATGGTATTAAAGCCTGTAACTCCTGCCTGCATCTGCATTTGGCTGTAATGAATGCCTGGTTCAAAGTCCAAAAATAGACTGGCCAAGTAAGGGGCACCTTCGCGCCAATCAACTTCGAGGTGATGACATAAAAAACTCACTAACATCGCCCGCATTCGAAAATTGATATACCCGGTTGCAATTAAACAACGCATGCAGGCATCAACCATGGGCACACCCGTTTTACCTTGTTGCCATGCATCAAGTCGATCAGCAGCAAGTTTTTTGTCTGCGCGAGGCAAATGCGTATAACCTAAATTAACGGGTTCAAACTCCATCGAACTTTGACTTTCGAATTTTTGAATGAAATGACAGTGCCAATGTAATCGAGAGGTAAAAGCAACTAGACTTCTGCGCCAGCCTTTTTTTTGCCAGTTTTGTAAAACCATCTGATAAGCTTGCCTTAAGCTTATGTTTCCCCACGCTAAATAAGGAGAAAGCCTAGAGCAATGAACTTGACTCAACACAGGACTAGAAACGCTGTAGGCATAAGCTTGACCGCGTGTATCGAAGAAGGAATCCAAAACCTCACTGGCCGCTTTTTCACCACCTTGTTGGTATTCTCCATCATCTAAAAACCACTCAGGGTGTTCACCAACAGAAGCCTTTTTTACACTATCTGAAAATTCATTTTCAACACACCAATTGACCGTATTGAGAACTACATCTGCGGCTGGAGCGCGCATGACTTTTTGCCAATACTCGTCCCAAGTTTTGCGATGTGTTAGCCCTCTGATTACTGCACCATATGGTGTTTCATACCAAGGAATTCCAGCATTTTTGCAGCAAGATGCTATCAATTTATCTCGCTCGAAGGTGTTGTTTAAACCGATTTCTTGATGAGAGTAAAGCCCTGCAATGGTGTATTTATCATGAAGTTCTGCAAAAGTGTGCTGTGCATCTTTGAAACTTATATAGAGCGAGCTTTCAGGCAAACGAGAAGCTATATCTTGCAAAGACGACAAGACAAATTGCCAATGCCGAGGTTTGTAATGCGGGTCATTGAGCAACATGGGCTCGAAGCAAAATACTAACAAAACAGGAAAACCTGAATTAGCCGCTTTCAGTAAAGGCTCGTGATCAGTGAGCCGTAAATCTCGTTTTAACCAAACGACTGAAATTGCCATAAATTATTGTGCACGCGTATCGAAGGGCCAATCAGCGGCATCAACCGAGTCCAGTGGTTGAAAGTTATGTTTATCAAGCCAATGATTTACAAATACATCATGAGGATCATACTGAGCATGCTGCTTTTCAATATTAAAATGACGACCACCTCGTGGATCGGCCCCAACACCAGCAATATACTGCCAATTGCCCCAGTTAGATGCCACATCGTAATCGAGTAATTGTTGCTGAAAATAAGCAGCACCATAGCGCCAATCAAGACAAAGCTCGTTGACTAAACAGCTAGCCACAATTTGTCTGCCACGGTTAGACATAAACCCAGTGTGATTGAGCTGCTTCATGCAGGCATTGACTAAAGGGTACGGAGTTTCTCCTTCACACCATTTTTTGAAACGCTCGGGGAAAAAGCTCGTTAATGGTTTATTATTCGTTTGCCCTTTAAAAGAAAACAATTTTTCATCTTGATAGAGGGCTAACCACTGAAAATACTCACGCCATAGCAATTCGAACTTGATCCAATAAGTTGATTCATTCTTGGTTTTATTAGATTCGTATTGCTCAACCGCATGCCAAATTTGACGGGGTGACAAACTTCCTTGTGCAAGATAAGGACTAAATTTAGTAGATAGCTGCCAGCCATCAAGTTCGTTACGAGTTTCTTTATATGTGCTTGGAGCCTGTGAATCAAAGTAACTTTTTAAGTGTGCTAATGCCGCATATTCACCACCCTGAAATAGTGACTCGGTATTGTCTTTATCACTAATTCCTTCGCTTTGTAGAATGTCACCAATTACTTGCTCAGTACTCATAAAGTCCAATGCGGTCTTAGTCGCTGGAGGAAAGAAATCATTTAAATCTGATAACTCTGCAATCTCAGAGGTCTTTTGTTTTTCGACAAAGCGACGATATTTCGAGAAACTATTTAGGTAGGCCGGGTGGCTTAAAATTTCAGTATCCTGCCAAAGAGTATGTTGCCAAGCACTATGCAACCTGACGGACGTATTTTGTTCAATCTCTTTGAGCCACTGTCTTTCATACGAACCAACCTGATGCGCTACTGCCAGAGTGTTCACTTGTAGCTTTTCACATAAATTACAAATAGCAGAAACCGGATTGCCTTTGAGAAGAATTAAATTATGCCCTCTAGCGGCAAGTTGAAGTGCCAAATTTGAAATTGCCTGCAGAGTAAAAGCAAGACGTTGCTTTCCCATTGCGCGTTGCTGAAAGTTGTTAGCTTTAAAGTCAGACTCGTTCAGTACATAGGCAAAAGATATTTCATCAGAAAAATCACACGCACTATTGAGTAGTAGATTATCTTGTAACCTTAAATCGTGTGTGAACCAATATAGAGTGTTTATTTTTAGCAAAGTATTTGACCATTTAAAGTATGTTACAAACTAAATTACGTTTGCCTAAGCGCATAAGTTCACAATCAGAACTAAATTAGGATAAACAATGAAAACTACGATTAGCTGCGATGTGCATGATTAATTTGAGATTGCCTGTTTGAGAAAAAGTCAGTTCATTATCACAATGCACTTGAATAATAATTATCAGGATAAGCGTCAGATATTGTCTTAAATCAAAAAAATGGAGTGCTTCGAGAGCAGTAAGAGCAACGTATTACAACTAATCCCGCTGACTAAAATTAAACACTTACTTGAACATAATAACACTGTATAGGCACATAATTTTCAGGTTAAGATTGCATAAGGGTTTTAGGTACTAAACTGAATACTCAAACCTCCTCAAGATGCTTGGATACTTGAGTATGGTGATCACTATGAAGGAATGCTATGTCATCTAAAGAAGTTATTATTAGTTTGTTTGCCTGTTGTATCTCGTTCGCAGCCGGTTACTTTGCTAAAGGTAACGAACCCAAAGGTGCAACCCAACAAATAACTGAAACAAAAACACAGGTAACAGAGCAAAGTAGTAAATTAAAAAAAACAGACTTTGCAAAACCCACTGAACATATTTCTAGTTCACCACTCTCAATGAATGAGCAGCAGACATACGATGTATTGGAAGACTTTCTAGACAAACATCAAGATTCTAATTATTTGACCATTACAAATAAGTCACTGGCGCCACTTTACCTTAAACTTAATCAGTTAGATGCTCAACTTTTAACACAAAAAGCCCAAGATTTACTTAGCCTTTTACCCAGTGCGGCGGCATCGAGAGCCCTTGGAGTTACACTTGAAATACTTGCTGAGCAAGCACCTATTACAGCACTTGATATGGCATTAAGTTTAAGTGTTTCAAAAGAGTTCAAATTGACTTACGCTTGGTCAGTTTTATCGGTTTGGACCAGTAAGTCACCGCTCGACGCCTATGAATGGTATTTAGCTCAAGATTTTAGCCAATCAAACTTGAAAGATTTTGGTACCGAGAACATGGTTTCTACCGCTGTACTTAGTGGTTTATATAGCTATGACAAAACCTTAGCAATTACAAAAATTACAGAGTTGTCGCAACAGAATAAAGTAAATGCGCCTTCATTATCTTTAATATCAAGAGAGATTAATAACTCAGAAGAATTTAGAAATTTACTCAACGCTTTAGGCACCGATAAAGAGAATAAAATGGGACGAACTGAAATTGCTGGAGAATGGTTTAGTAAAGCGCCTCATGATGCTGCTGCATGGGTCGATATGCTTAGCGAGGAACAAAAGAACGATCAACTATTAAGACAAGCACTTAATCGTTGGGGAGAATCAAGTCCACTCCAAGCCTCTGATTGGTATATCAAACAATTTAACGAGCAACAGCAATTAAAAGCAATCTCTCAAGCTGCAACCACTTTCGCCGCCCGCGATCCACAATCTGCATTAGACTGGGTTGATGGCCTAAATAGGAGTGATACTGACTCTGCAGTCGAAGAATTGTTACATAGGGCCAGCTACAAAAACCCAGATTTTGTGATTGCACATCTTGATAGGGTCAATGATGAACAACGTAAGATAACAATATTGCAATCCGCTATTTATTCTATTCATCAAGAGGACCCTGCCAAGGCTAGAAGGCTAGTTGACGCTTCACCTAACAAAGATGAGTTAAATGAATACCTTGAAAGGATAAATAGCTATTGATGAATATGTTCATCTTAACGGAACTGAACTTAGCGCAAAGAGCTTAATTTACCGTGTAAACCGGTGCATCATTAAACCATGCATCAACTCGCGCTATCAGCATAGGATTATCGCTGTGATTGGCTATAACTTGTGCCTTCTTCGCAAACTGCTCTGCTTTACTTTTCAGTAACTGATCCCTTGCGATGTCGGCCCTAGCTAATAATACCCAAATCTGGTTTGCAGGTGCTTGCGAATGGGTCGCGATTTCAAATGCTTGTTGTAAATACTGCTCTGCAAGCACTTGGTTTTGCTGCGCATTTGACACCTTTGCTAATTCAATTAGCGCGGCCGTTTGGCCATAATCACCTTGAAATTTCTTATGATATTTCAGGGCAGCAGCAAGATGGCGTGCAGAGGCGTCAAACTCGCCTTGCAAACGCATTATTTTGCCAAGTTCCTCATGGGAATACGCAATAAATAACTCATCATTTTGCCGCTCGGCCAACCTTTTCACTTGTACAATATACTGCTCTGCACTAAATAATTCGTTTTCTCTATCTGTCTGCTGCGGCCAATTTATTTGCAAATATCCAATCATTAAATAAGCGCGCAATAACTCTCTGCCCTTTTCTCCTTGAGTTTGAGCAAGATGAATACTGTCTTTGAGCAAAGCTATCGCCTCTTTAATTTGCCCCGAATTTGCAAAGCTTGCTGCCAGATAGCGTTTGGCCGCTAATAATTCAGGCTCTGAACTTAACGCTGCCTGCAATAAAGGTTTAGCAGCGTTGAAATCTTGCTCTAAATATTTTGCAACGCCTCTGGCAAAGGCTTCATTACTAAATTGGCTGATACTTTTATCATTACCAGAAGGCTGATATTCATCGAAGCGAATTGCTATTTTGCTCACTAATTGATTAAACGCGTCATCGACAGAAGCCGCAAACTCAATACCTTGCTCCACGCCAAATGGGGTTTGTAATTGATAATGCAGTTGGAAATCTTCAGGAAAGCCTGTTAAGCGAGTGGCAACAATTAAATCAACTTCTAGTTTCTCTTGAAGGAGATAAAGCGCCCCCCTTTGATAAGCTCTTCGTTGCTGGGTATTCAGCCTTTCTATCTCGAAAAGTACACGATCGCTCTCAATGACGGTTAATTGAGTTGATTGACTTAAACCAATCGTGAGTTGCTCCTGACCACGCAATGGGACCCAATTGTGAACGCTGTCTTGCACATCATTCTTGACAGGTAAAAATGCCACTTTTAAAGGCGGCTCTGGACGAATAAATAAAAACACAAACACCATTATAAGCAACAAAAAAACGGCGATTGAGGCGCCAGTCCAAACTTTACTTTTATCTATGACTGGCCGAGTTTTAATTCTAGTTTGAGAATTAACTGACTGAATTGGCTCTGACTGAATAGATTCAGGTAGTAAAGGCGCTACCCACTGATAGCCTTTGCGAGAATAAGTTTTTATTACATTGGCACCAAGTAAATCACGTATCTCTTTGATAGACTGAGTCAGCACTTGGTCTTGAACAACAACATCATCCCATACGGCATTTATGACTGCCTGCTTGCTGACAATATCGCTTTTGTGCTCAATCAGGTAATTAAGAACTTGCAAAGTTTTTGCGCGAATAGACTGTTCAGAGTCAACACTGCTAACTATCCCTGCTACTGTATCTAACACTTTGTCGTCTATCTGAAATCGCATGATATTCTATGGCATTATTTTTAGTTCTTGTCTTCGATAGTCTGCTATATCAACTCAAAAGTAGCAAGTTTATGAGGTTGGGAAAGTGTTCATAAACTCACTAGTAAAGTTAAAGCTAATATCAATCAATAATATCTTAGGTCATCGACCTTACCCCAAAATACGCGATACGAATAAGCGGTGTAGGCCAAGATTGTCGGTACAACGAGCAGGGCACCCCAGAGTAAAAAGGCCAGTGATTCAGCAGCGGCCACTGCCTGCCAGATAGTAAGGTGATTTGGTACTATGTCAGGAAAGAAACTAATTGCTAATCCTAAGAATGACAAAGTAAAAATGGTCACACTCAAAATAAACGGGTAATGTGCTTTGTGATCTGGCTGGGTCGTTAGCTGTGATAGTTTTCGAGCGATTAATACAAAGCAACTAAAACAGATAATCGGCAGGGGTAATAACAGCAACATGCTCGGCCAGCTAAACCACTTCATGAAAATCTCAGGCGACAACCATAAATTTGCGCCTGACACGAGAGCAATACCCACTAATGCAACATACACACAACGCTTACAGACTTTAATTGCATATTGCTGCAACTCGCCTTCTGTTTTCATCACTAACCAAGCTGCACCAATTAAGGTATATGCGGCCGCTACACCGACTGCACTCAAAAGTGCAAAACCATAAGACCAAGCAGACTCTTCAAAGCCCATTACATAGCGGCCTAACATATAACCCTGAGATGTCGCCGCTAAAAGTGAACCAAACTTAAAGGCCAAGTCCCATGCATTCTTGTGATCGACGATAGCTTTGGCTCTAAAATCAAAAGCAACACCACGCAGAATCAAACCAATCAGCATAAAAGTACAAGGAATATATAGAGCTTTAAGCACCAAGCTGTGGGCGGTCGGAAATGCAATTAGTAACAAGCCAATCGCCAAAACCAACCAAGTTTCATTGGCATCCCAAAACGGGCCGATTGAAGCGATCATTTTATCGGCATCATGGTCGTTATTGGTAGGTAGTAAAATCCCCACTCCCAAATCATAACCATCCAAAATGGCATACAACAAAACAGCTAACGCCATCAGTGCAGCGTAAATAATTGCTAAATTATCTTGTTCAAACATACGCAGACTCCTTAATCTCAATACTTGAACGCTTTTTGCCAACATGCTCTTGTAATGATATTTCTTCAATAAGCACCGCTTTTCTCGCCATCAAAAATACAGTGTGTAAATAAGCAACTAGTAAAAACGCGTACACGGTTAAATACATGACTAAGCTAAACCCGACATTTTCAGGCGCAATTGTGGTTGCAGCTTGGTCGACTGTTAAAACACCGCTAACGATAAACGGCTGACGACCAATCTCAGTGACATACCAGCCAGCTAAAGTTGCCACCCAACCAGAAAAACTCATTGCCACCAAAGTTCGCAGTAACCAATTTGGTAAACCATTACTTTTATAAAGCCTGAACACAGCAAACCAAGCGACTACAATCATGAGTAAACCAAGTCCCACCATAACTCTAAAACTAAAAAAAACAGGTTTTACAGGTGGGTGTTCGCCTTTGAATTCATTTAAGCCTCTAATTTCGCCATCGAGTTGATGGGTTAAAATTAAACTCGCCAAGTTCGGCACTGCAAGTTCAAAGTGGTTTGTACGCTGCACTTCATCTGGAATAGCAAATAATAGTAAAGGTGCGCCTTGAGTTGTTTCCCATACACCTTCCATCGCAGCGACTTTTTGTGGTTGGTGCTCAAAAGTATTAAGACCATGTAAATCACCTACATATGCTTGTAACGGCGCTAATACAGCAGCCACAACCAGCGCGACTTTAAGGGTGAGTTTAGGCGCTTTCTTATCATCGCCTCGCAATAGGCGGTAACTACTGATCCCAGCAATTAAAAAGCTCGCGGTTAAGCCTGATGCAATGAGCTTGTGAGTAAAACGGTAAGGAAAAGAAGGATTAAAAATGATCGCAATCCAATCGGTCGGATGAGCAATGCCGTCTCGCATTTCAAAACCGACAGGCGTTTGCATCCAAGAATTGAGGCTTAATATCCAAAATGCAGACAAAGTTGTGCCGATCGCCACAACAAAACACGCAATGGTATGAACACGCACAGGTACTTTGTTAATACCAAACAACATAATCCCTAAAAATGTTGCCTCTAAAAAGAAAGCAGTTAGCACTTCGTAGCCAAGTAGTGGCCCAGCAATATTGCCTACTTTTTCCATAAAGCCCGGCCAGTTGGTACCGAATTGAAACGACATGGTAATGCCGCTCACTACACCCAAAGCAAAAGTCAGCGCAAAGATTTTTACCCAAAAACGATACGCTCGCATCCAGACAGCATCGCCAGTTTGTTCAAACCTGACTTTAAAGAACACAAGAAACCACCCTAACGCGATGGTTATGGTAGGAAATAAAATATGAAAACTGATATTTGCCGCAAACTGAATTCGCGACAACATTAATGTATCTAACATGTTCCCCTCCGAACACGATCCTAGCACGCCTTAGTTGAAATCCTCCTCAACTAAAATTCTAAAGTTTCAGTAATTACTGAAACTTTAGAATATGTTAAACGCTAAATTGACTCAGATCAATTAATATTCGGTATTAATATTGTTCTGATTGTGACAGTTTAGAAAATGCTTGTTTTAAGGGGGAAGTAAAAGTGACATGATAACCGCATCATATTTAAACTTTTGGACTCATACTTTGAAAACAGTATGCTTTTTTCTTTTTATCTTTCTGTCATTCATCATCGAAGCTGCCAGCGTAAATAACCTCTCTAGAGCTCAATCGCCCAGCTACATTTTAACTGATGATGTTCAGGGTATAGATGGGTTAGATAACCCGAGAGACATTGCATTAACTAAAGATAAAAAATGGGTATTTGTTGTCAGTGCCGATGATAACTCGCTTTCAGTACTTAAGGTAAACCCTGACTTTTCGCTTTCACAAAAACAAACGATTAAAAGCAATGGCAGAGTTAAACTCGAGGGCGCACTCTCTGTGGTAAGCGACGAAAAAGGCCAAAACATTTATGTGTTAAGTTATTACCACAGCGCCCTCTTACACTTTAGCTTTTCTGAAAAATCAGGACTAGAGTTACAGCACACCCTATCTGATAATCTGTCTTTTAAACAAGTATTTAAAGAGCCTGAAACCATCAAGTCTGCTCAAGATACGTTCGGTATCTTAGGCGGTTATGAACTATCGATTAATCACAATACCAATCAATTGTTTATCTCTTCAACTGTAAGTCATAGCGTCAGTGTGTTTAACATAAACCCAAATGGCAAACCGATACTGTCGCAACGAATTCAGTCACTCAAAGACGCAGCCCTTTCAGGTGCGGTTTCTATAACGACTTGTGAGACAGGCCAATTTTTGGCTGTAGCAGGTATGAATGGTAAAGCCGTATCTGTTTACAAACGTAGTACATCTGGAAGGTTTACCTATTATCAAACACTCAAGCATCAATTTGATATGCCGATCTCTGTGACTTTTGCTGGTAACGGGCACTATCTCGTTGCTGTAGATGCCATAAACAGTGATATAGTTTTAGCCCGCAAAAACCATGAGCATGTATTTGAAGTTGTGAAGGTGGTAGGTAAAGACGAACATGATATCAAGGGGTTGAATAAAGTGACGTTATCTAGAAGCGAAAGTGCCATTTTAACTTTCTCAGAGCAAAGCCATCGCATTGATGAATTTCAGCTAGATGGTGCTTCACTTAAGCTTTCAAAAAGCCTTACTCCGAAAGGGCTTCATTCAGCTACATCACTTGAGTTTTTAGACTCAACACATGTAGTCTCAACATGGGCGAAGTCTGATGCAATTGTGGTGTTTAAATTATTCACCGAATAATACCAAGCCTCATACTAAGTAAACTATTTTGAGAATTGCCACCATTTAAGTACTAAAAAGGCAACTAACGTTGCCTTTTTGAACACATCTAATCTTAATTCAGGTTAAAATTAAAAGTTGTAACGAATATTTAAGCCCGTACTCTTATAGTCTTTTACATTTCTGTGAGCAAAGTTCAGTGTAAAGTCCTCTGCAAAATTGTAGTTTAGCTGTACTTGATAGAAAGCATTATTTTCAGGTTTGTAGTCGTAATCAGCACGCTCATAACCTAAGCCCAACACCATGTTTAATATGTCATTAAAAGCAAAGTGATAGTTAGCTTCTAAACCATAAAGAGTTACATCTCCAGATTCATTTTCACTTTGAGATAAATTGATACTATCACCCATATAGTTTGCAGATGCACGGGCACTAGCATCAACATCAACTTTTAGCTTCCCAAAATAAGGGGCTATTTCAACAACCTTATTTTCATCTAAATTCCATAGATAACCAAACCCAGCATACAATTGAGAAAACGTAAGCTCAGCGGTTTCCGTAATCTCTACTGGTACATTTTCAATGATTTTTGTATAAGAATCACTTTCTTCATTAGACGTTCTAATATAACTTGCTTTAACCGCAAAGTTATCGGTCACTGATTTACTAAACTTTAAACCTAAACCTTTTGGGCTAATTTCAGTATCATCAAGTGTTAGTTTTGAATAGCCTGCCTCAACATAATCAAAGTTGATGTTACTTGCAAAAGCAGATGATGAAATAAGCGAGGTCGCTAGAAGAGTTGCGCGAATTTTCATTTTTTCCCTTATATTACATTCCTAAAAATTCGTCGCAATTCTAATTACTTATTCTGCTTAGTGTAAGCCTTTGATGTAGTACATTGTAAACAGTTTAACGACAGGTAAAACTCATCACTAGTTCATAAGGCTGACCCATTGAATCTTCTGCTATGCCGCCACCTATCGACATCGCTGCGCCAACATCATCAACAGAATTTTGACCCAATACCCACAGCACCGAACCTGCCGTTTCTACTGCGTTGGCGATATTTAAATTCCGTAAATATTCTGCTTCAGGCATACTGCCAACGTAAGTAATGTTTTCATTAAGTACATAGGCTTTCTTATCTTGCTCATCACAAAAGTGTCTTGACTGTTCTAATGCTTCATTGCCTGCTTCAGATTTTGTTTGTGCTGTGAGCTTTACATAATGCTCACCGCTGTCTGAAGGGCGCACATTATTGTGGTGCGCACAAGCGGTTAATAGAGTCGCTAGAGAGAGTGAGATTAGTGTTTTCGCTGCATTCATCGTAAGTGCCTAAAGTGTTTGTTTTGATGAGTCTAATTTAACGCGATTACCTGTTAGAGTCCGTCAAATGTCGTGAGAAGTTGTAGAAAAGTGTAAAAGTACTCTTTAAAAACAAACTGCAAAATTCAACACGTCATAAACTATTCCAATAAAAATGAAAGCATGAAATTTACTGTATTTATAAATAGTTTATGCAAGAAATATCAATTATTTTCCCCACTCGTTTTTATTTATTTCTATGTTTAGATTCCCTACTCATCCGCATTTTTGATTCGCTAAACTTAAATTTGCATTGTCCTTAATAATCCCTAGAATGCGCCGCTCAATTGACTGACAGGTTATTACGAGGTTTTCATGTCAAAGTCTTCTCTATTGACGCTGGGATTTATGACCTTTGCGTTATTTTTAGGTGCAGGTAACGTTATTTTTCCACCGCAATTAGGCCAAGGCTCAGGTGAGTTTTTCTGGCCAGCAACTATCGGTTTTTTAATCACTGCAGTGGGACTGCCTGCTCTAACCCTCATTGCCATAGGCTACATGGGTGGCAGTGAGGCGCTGACCAACAAGTTGCCTCGTGCAGGTCACTTACTGTTTTGGGGTGTGTTGTTTTTATCTATTGGACCTTTATTTTCACTGCCCAGAACATTTAGCGTATCGTTTGAGTTTATTGCTAAACCGTTTCTCGCCGATTGGGCCTTGTTACCTTTTACATTAGTGATGGCTGTAACCACACTGTTCTTGGCGCTCAGCCCCGGAAAACTTATGGACAGAATCGGGAAAATATTAACACCTGTTTTATTATTGATGTTGTTGTTTATTGCCATCAGTGCATTTTTATATCCGCATGGACAACTAGACAGTATCGCTGAACAATATCAATCTTTCGCCATCGCCTCTGGCTTGTCAGAGGGCTATATGACTATGGATGTATTGGGTGCTGTGGGCTTTGGCTGGTTAGTGATAAATGCACTTAAAAGTGCGGCCCCTAATGCCCCTGTAGTGCCTAACCTTATCAAAATTGTGCTCATTTCTAGTTTTGCGATGTGTTTTGTTTATGTAGCGATTGCTTTTGTGGGTGCGAATTACGGCATGGTTGAAAGCAATGGCGGCGCATTGTTATCAAATTACATGAACTGGATCTATGGTACACCAGGTGTTTTATTGATGGGGGTAGTTGTAGCACTTGCCTGTTTGACAACCGCTATAGGCTTGACCTGTGCCTGTGCCGAGTTTACCAGCCAAAACTTCGCTGGTATTAGCTATAAAACCAGTACCATTGCAATTGTCGCAGTGACAACCCTAGTGGCTAATTTGGGATTAGATTTACTGATCGCCATAACGTTACCCTTGGTTGTTGTACTTCACCCAGTTGCTATCAGTATTATTCTGCTAGGCCTATTCTACCTCAAACGCCCATTTAATGGATTGGTTTACAGTTTAACTATTGCAGCAGCCATCACTGGCGGTGTTATTGATGCGCTTAAAATACTTGGCAAGATGCCAGAGCAGCTTCATAACGTCTTTGTAAACTACCTGCCTTTATATCAGTACAATGCGGGCTGGATTGTGCCAGCGTTAAGTGTCTTTATAGTTGCAAACTTAGTTTTCCAAGGTAAAAGAAAAGCGGTCACTGCACTCTAAATATTCGGTTATTTCAGGCCAACGAATTGCAATAAGTAATATTATTTTACAAATTAAATGTGCAAAAGTTGGCCTTCTCATTTTTCATTCAGTTTTTCTCTATATAATGCCCGCAGAAATACAGGGATCAGAAATGAAAAGAATAAAACACACTCTAAAAGCATGGCTAAAACGCACTCCTATCGCCATTGCTCTTTCAAGCGCATTTATCTTTCCGTCTACATTCGCAGCTCAAATTGATGGGGTACTCGATGAAGTACAATGGCAAAGTGCAAAAAGTTTAACACTCAATAAAACAACTAGCCCATTTACCCTTGCTGCTGCTAACAAGCAAACAAAGGTGAAATACTTTGCCAGTAAAGAAGGCATACACATTGGGGTTTTTTCTTCGCAGCCGTTAAACGAACAAACCGCGATGCGAACAGCTCGTGATAGTGACCTTGAAAGTGACTTTATCGAACTCATTATCGATTTCGATAATGGTAAAAATACGGCATATGGCTTCGTTTTGGGGAATGGCGGCTCTATGCGGGATGGTATTTGGCAAAACAATAACCGTTTTAAAAGTGATTGGGATGGCACTTGGTTTGGTAAAACCACACAAAGCGATACTGGCTGGGTTGCAGAATATTTAATTCCGTGGAATGTAGCACCAATGGCTAAAACTGACGATGAAGAACGTCAAATAGGCGTCTACGTTCGACGTCATGATGTAAAGTCGAACCGAAGCTACAGCCATGCACCAACCTCATCGAGTCAACCTGACTTTTTACGCGAGTTCAGTCAAATTAAGGTAGCTAACCACGCCAGTTCATCTTTAGATATCTTCGCTTCCGCGACATACCAAAACGATATGCTTAACAATACCGATGACAGCAATATCGGCGTTGATATATTCTGGCGTCCAGATGCAAGCCAACAATTGAGTGTGGCATTAAATCCTGATTTTGGTCAGGTCGAATCTGATGGCCTGGTGGTTAACTTCTCTCCATTCGAAACCTTCTTTGCTGAGCGTCGCCCTTTCTTCACTGAAAACCAAGCCTTATTCGATATTCAGGGTAATGCTGGTATGCGATTGGTCCATACTCGTCGAATTGGTGTTTATGGCGACATTGATGCCGCTGTTAAATATACGTCAAACGGCCAAAATAATGACTTTGGTGTGATGGCAGTATTTGAAGATGATGGCCATGACAATGAAAATGAGTCTAATAAGTTTGCCACAGCCCGAGCTCAACACCGTTTTGACGACTCACAACTAGGTTATCTTGTAACTTATGCAGACAAAGCCACACAAGGTCGAGAGTCTCAAGTACACAGTGT
>Ga0114932_10002524_pt1 | contig 19164 bp, 15 predicted proteins | sample 2SBtaG_2_FD_87286 | JGI IMG/M metagenome (GOLD analysis project Ga0114932, IMG submission 87286) | Deep subsurface microbial communities from Kolumbo volcano to uncover new lineages of life (NeLLi) - 2SBTROV12_ACTIVE470 metaG | ecosystem: Environmental > Aquatic > Marine > Volcanic ... | reverse complement strand
TATCTCTGACGGTTACAAAACGCTTCCAGAAGGTCAGCGAGTAGAATTTGAAGTTGAAGAAGGTCAAAAAGGTCTTCAAGCTGCTAACGTGCAAGCTATCTAAGAATTCAAAAACGGCGGTCATTTGACCGCTGTTTTTCTTTCTAATGTCTGTATTTCCACACTCACGCTTAATGCGCGACAAAGCTTTTAGTCCATACCGCTTTGGTATATTTCATTTTCAACGAATAACGCTTTTCATCAATAGCTAGTCTACTGCGTAGCTATCGCTTTCCTCTCTCGGCTACACCACATAAGCACTCGTTCACCCCAATAAATTTGAAGCTCGCAGCATATTCCTAATATCTATACGCCACGGTATTGCGTAGTCATAGCGTTTAATGCTTTACTCATTACAACGTCCATTTGGGTAATACCAGTCCGCACAGTTAATTACTTACTCGGCGAGACTCAGAGTGTTGGTAATCGCGGCGATAAATACGTCTACAGGGAGTGCTTAATGCGCAAGACATCAACTATTCGATCTTCATTGGCCACCGCGCTACTTATTCTTTGTTCAAACCTTGCTTATGCTGCTCAGGCAAATGGACAAGTCGATGAGCAGGGGGTTTTAGCAATGGTGCTTAATACTGAAATCCGAATGGCAGACGTCGTGCCTAGTGAAGAAGAACGTAAAAACTTGAAGCAGCAAGCGAAAGACAATTACGCAGGTATGCTTGATTATGTGGTCCGTGTAAATGCGTCTAACAGAATCTATGAGCTTGTTTTAGAGGACTATGCAAAACAAAAAGGCATAACGGTTAATCAAACACTGGTAAGCAGGTTTATCGAGAAGTTTGAAGGTCAGGTTTCAAGTGAAACGACCACGAAACCCATTAAAGAGATAGCGACCAAGCAGGTTATGCAGTTTCAAACAGAAAAAGCGATGTATGAAGAATTTGGAGGGCGTGTTATCTTTCGCCAGTCTAACCCGCAAATGCCGATTGACGCCTACAATACACTGCTATCTCGCTATCGCGATGCAGGTAAACTTAGCATAATAGACGAGGACTTGCGGGATGCATTTTGGGATGTATTCACGCCTCCCTTTCAGTACGAAATTACACCAGAAAATGTTGACTTTAATCAGCCTTGGTGGCTTTAAATAGCCTCCATAAAAGTAAAGCGCCTGACGTAATTCGCTGAAAAACTAAGAACATGGAAATAAAGGGCAACATCTCACTATGCGTAGTGAAAAAATAAGCGGTATAGACACAATAGATAAAGCCATTTTGGCCATGCTACAGAATAACGCTGACACGCCTGTCGCAGAAATCGCTGAGCAAGTTGGGCTTACGGTAACGCCCTGCTGGCGGCGTATTCAAAAGCTAGAAGAGAAGGGCATAATCTCTAGGCGAGTAGCGCTGTTGCAAGCAAAACACCTGGGACTGGCCATGACCGTTTTCGTGCAAGTAAAAGCGGGCAGACATGATGGAAAGTGGCTGGCAAGTTTCGCTAAACACGCCGCATCATTTGATGAAGTTGTTGAATGTTATCGTATGTCTGGCGAATACGATTACCTGCTAAAAGTCCTCGTTACCGATATGGATTGCTTTGATCATTTTTATAAGCGATTGGTTAACGGTATAGAATTTTCCGACGTCACTTCAAGCTTTGCAATGGAGCAGATTAAGTACACAACCTCGGTACCGTTAAACCACATTTAAAATCCAAAAAAAAGGGGCCGGTTTGACGGGCCCCATATAAATTAATGATTTTGGTCTTCAACGTGCTGGTCGGCAAATATCTTGGATTTCTTTTTGATTTTACATCCTAAGATACGCTGCGCATTTTTACGGCCGATATAGTGAGCGACTGTGTAGGGGTGCGCGCGCTTGAAGAACCGTGAGAACGAATGGAATACATTTTCCATGGTATTGGCTCCTTCTATTAAAAATTGCCCCAAATAAAATATAGTAATATTACAGTTTGATGTCAACAAAATATTTAACGGTAAGTAACGTTTAAATTTTGATCACACCTTAAGGGTAGACTAGCTAACGCTAAACATCCTCTAGTCATTGGTATACATTGTTCGAGGGAAAGGATCATATTTTGATCGCAGGTTTTCAGATCGAGTTCGTGGATTGGGGATACTGGTCGCCGCAAATGCCCCAAGCACAGGAAAGGCGTCGGGAACCGCAAGAAACTCGCAATGTACAGCGTTTAGTATAGCGCTGAATAGAAAGTGAACACCATTGAATTTCAATGATGTTCACTATTGTTTCAAGTAATTGGGATCTGCTGCGATCCCATTAACAAAGGCTAGTAGTAAGAAAGCTTCTCTGATTTACCGGAGAATATCTTATATACCATGGCCGTATATGCCAAAATAATAGGTACTACAATAACTACGCCAACAAGCAAGAAGCGCAGAGAGCTTGCATCACTAAGCGCATCCATCACCGTCATCTGTCCAGGGATGATAAACGGATAGTAGCTTATGCCAAATGCGGTGAAACAAAGTAAAAATACTAGAAGGGCAATAAAGAACGGAAGCCATTCGCCTTTCCCTTGTGCATCAGGCAGTTTTTTAAGCAACACACCACATAGTGCTAGAAGCGCAAAACACGCTACTGGAATAGCGAAAAGCACATAGCCCCAAGGAGCAGACAACCATAAGTCTCGTACGTCATCGTGTAAGGTTAGATTCGCGATACTTACCGCGACAATCCCTACCGCCAGTATCCCTAAACCTCTTCTGGCCCAGTAATACGCCTTTTGTTGAAGCTCACCTTCGCCTTTAAGTATTAACCAGCACGAGCCAATAAACGCATAGGCAGCCGTAACACCAAATGCAGCGAGAAGTGCAAAGCCTTGCGCCCAAATATCTGTGCGAAGACCCGTCACGTATATACCCAACATATACCCTTGAGCTAATGTGGTTAAAAGCGAACCGTATTTGAATACCATGTCCCACTTACGCTTTTTCACCTGCACAACCTTGGCGCGAAAATCGAACGCTACGCCGCGCAAAATAAGCCCTAATAACATGAAGGTTGCAGGCAAGTACAAGGTTTGTAAAAACTCACTATGGGCTTCAGGGAAAGCAATAAGCAGTAGTCCTATGGCGAGCACAAGCCACGTCTCATTGGCATCCCAGTAAGGCCCTATAGAGGCTATCATGTCATCGCGAAACGTTTCTGTTCTTGGCGGGATAAGTACACCCACACCCAAGTCGTAGCCATCTAAAATGGCGTACAGCAATACAGATAGACCAAGTAAACCCACATAAATATTTCCGAGCATTTCTGCTGATACATTTTCAAACATGTTTGCTCTCCTTAAACCGTGCTTGGGTCTGGGTCAGTAGGTTGCATTTTTGCCTTGGCAATTTCGCGCTCTTCCGTCGTTATCTCTTCAATTTCAACGGCTCTTCTGCACATCAACATAAGTGTTCCCATGTATGCGATTAGAAGCACCGTATAAATAACAAGATAGAGCGTGAACGACAGAGCAATATTCGCCGGTGGTAACTGGGTAACGGCATCAGCGGTTCTTAATACACCGCTTACCAAATAGGGCTGACGGCCTATTTCCGTTACGTACCAGCCTGCTAACGTAGCAATCCAGCCGCTAAACGCCATGCCTGCAAACGTGCGTTTAAGCCAAATTGGGAAGTCTTTTTTGCGCATAAGATAAAGACTGCCAAGCCATGACACAGCAAGCATTAACATACCCATTCCCACCATAACCCTAAAACCGAAGAAAACAGGAGCAACGGGCGGATGCTCTCCTTCAAACTCATTTAACCCTTTAATCTCGCCTTTAAGTTCGTGAGTAAGAATTAAACTCGCACCATAGGGAATGGGAATTTCAAAATGATTCTCTTTGCTTTCTTCGTCAGGAATTGCAAAAAGCAACAAAGGTGCGCCTTCAGTGGTTTCCCAAAGTCCTTCCATCGCCGCTACTTTCTGAGGCTGATGCTCAAGCGTATTTAAACCATGCATGTCACCAGCAAAAATTTGTAGCGGGATTAACACTGCCGCCGTATAGGTGGCGGTTTTAAGCGCGAGCTTAGGTGCAAGCTTGTCGTCGCCTTTAAGCATGCGGTAGGCCGAAAGCCCAGCTATCAGGAAGCTGGCCGTCAGTCCAGACGCTAACATCATATGTACAAAGCGGTAAGGGAAAGACGGGTTAAAGATAATTTCTTTCCAGTTTGTGGCATACACCACACCGTCGACCACTTCAAAACCCTGCGGGGTTTGCATCCAGCTATTTAAGGCTAATATCCAGAACGCAGAAGTAGTGGTGCCAAGTGCAACAATAAGGGTTGAAGCCGTATGCAGCCAGTTCGGAACACGGCGTATGCCAAACAGCATGATGCCTAAAAACGTGGCTTCTAAGAAAAAGGCGGTAAGTACCTCATAACCGAGTAGTGGCCCCGCCACATTACCTACTTTCTCCATAAATCCAGGCCAGTTAGTACCAAACTGAAATGACATGGTGACGCCGCTCACTACACCCAAGGCGAAGCTTAGGGCAAAGACACGTACCCAAAAGCGATACATACGCATCCACACAGGGTGACCTGAAATATTAGAGCGCAGCTTAAAGTAAAATAGAAACCAGCCCATCGCCATGGTGATGGTTGGAAACAAAATATGAAAACTAATATTTAACGCAAATTGTAAACGAGACAGCAAGAATGCATCCACAGAAGGCCCCCTTAGTTAACGCTGTTTTTCCCCGGAAGTAGCTTGTCCTTAAGCTCAAGCATACGGCCCACGCCAGAACCCAACTTCATCAACGTGTTTAACTTTTCAGGTCCAAGATTTTGAAGCTCTTCAGACCATGCCGTAATTGATTCGAGTAAATCGTGAATTTCGTTCAGTTTATGTTGTGCATTCGCCTCTTTTTCATTGGCAGGTGCGTCAAGCAACAAATCACGCAGTAGACTCATTGTTGGGTCTATCTCGCGCTTTCTTCGTTCTTCAAACACTCTATTGGCCAGTGTCCAAATATCGCCAGCCGGAATAAAGAACTCTTTCCTCTCACCAGGAACAAGATGCTGTTTAACTAAGCGCCATGACTGAAGCTCTTTTAAACCCATGCTGGTATTGCCTCTGGATATGTTGAGCGCATCCGCAATTTCCTGCGCCGAAATGGGCTCTTCGTTTAAAACAATAAGCGCTAGAATTTGCCCAACTGTTCTGTTGAAACCCCAACGACTTCCCATTTCGCCAAAGTGCATAACCGCAGATGTAATTAAAGGCGTCATTTTCATTTTTGCCCTTCCAGAAGTTTCAGAAATTACTGAAAGTTTATTGCTTAGGATCAAGAAACACAAGTTTTATTCGTGATATTGCTTACGAATTTTTGAAAATTTAATATTCTTCTTATTAAGCGCTGCAGTGATTTGACATGCTTCTTCAATAGAAAATTGGTATCTTATAGAGTAAGTCTAGGAACACACTGCGAAAATTCGCTTTATTGATATTTGGCGCAAAGTAATGCAAACAATTGACCATACCCCTACAACGCTTCAAAACTGTGAAGATGAAGCAATTCACTTGATTGAAAGCGTGCAGAGTTTTGGGTATGTCATTGCCATCAATCCTAGTACTAAAAAAATTCAGGTAGTGAGCGAGAACATTAATGACATGTTCAAAGTAGACGTCGTTCCCGGTGAAACACTTATCACTGAACTAATTGACATTCCCACTCCTGAAGCGCGCACATTCCAGACTATTCATGATGCTGTAAAAGGCGGAAATGTACGCCACGCCTACCAGTGGAAGTTTGCTGAAAATGCGCTCCATCTCAAAGATTGGGAGAAAGAAGGGAGTGGCGTTGCCTTTGATTCTAATGGGCTGTTAGTTATTGAGCTTGAGCCAACCCCTCAACTAAGCTTTGAGGCGGCGCAGCAATGGGTGCCAATGGATGTAGATATTCGCGCATTGTTACCCAATGTCGATGACCGCGACTCCATAGGCGATGTTGCCGATGCTATCGCTCAGGTATTTAAGCAATACATAGGTTTCGACTCGGTCATGGTTTATCAGTTTGACAAAACCTACTGTGGTGAAGTGATTGGTGAAGCCGCAAGTACAGATTCTCGCTCATTCAAAGGGTTGAAGTTTCCGGCTTCGGACATCCCCAGTCAGGCCCGTGAACTGTATCTAAAAAATCGAGTGCGCTGTGTCTACGATGTAGAAGAGCAAGTTATAGGCCTTAAGCCTTCGGTTAAAGAGGCCGAACGTCCGCCATTGGATTTATCAATGTCGATGGTTCGCTCTGTTTCGCCTATGCACATTGCTTACCTTAAAAACATGGGAATCCGCTCTTCATTTTCAGTTTCGCTTGTTTTCGAGGGGAAGCTTTGGGGATTGTTAGCATGCCACAATAGTGAACCTGCTTACATCGACCAGAAGAAACGTTTAGTTTGCGAATCATTAGGTCACCTTTATGCCTGGCAGCTTCACACGAAAGCATTGCATAAAAAGAAAGAGCAATTTCAAATTCGCCAACGCAAGCTGAACTATATTGTTCACCAGCTTACTTCATACACGAACCCGCTTGAGGCCATTACGCAGAAAGAAGGAGACTTACTGGATGTTGCTGAGTCTTGCGGAATGGCGGTGGTTACCCCTACGGGCAACTATCTGGTTGGTAAGACTCCCACAGAGAAAACCTTGGAAAAATTACTCGAAAAATTTGCCATTAGCGGCTCTGAGCAGTCCATTGCCATAAATCGATTAACAAACGAAATTTTAGATAGTGGCGACCTAGACGGCATTCGAGGCATGTATATCTCCTGTGTGTCTTCAAAACTGGGCTACTACACGGTTTGGTTTAGAGAGCAGAAAGACAAGACCATTCGTTGGGCGGGTCGTGATGCAGCCAGAAAAGATATTGGAAAATCTCTTACCCCTCGTAATTCGTTTGATATGTATTTGCAAAGTGTCGCTGATGAATCGGTAGAGTGGACCGAAGATGATCAGCTAATCATTGAAGGTTTTGACCATCTGTTTATACCTTACGCGCTAAGCTTAAAAGCGTCGCTCGATAAGCAAATTAGTAAATTAGAAGAACTGGATAAAGCGAAAGATCAGTTTCTTGCCAGCATTTCTCACGAGCTACGTTCACCACTTAACTCTATTGTGGGGTGGACCGATTTAGCGCTTATGGATGTTGGCAATGTGGACAGAATGACAGATGCTCTTGGCGTGATAAAGCGCGCGGCATCAACTCAGGCAGCACTGATCAACGATATTCTCGATTTATCCCGTATTATTTCAGGCACGATGAAGCTCAGTACCCATTCGCTTAATATCGCAGGGTCCATATCTGAAGTTGCCAAATCTTTCGAAGCTGGGTTTGCGAGCAAGAATATTCAGCTATCGATAAATTGCGAAGACGATCACACGCAGATTCTGGGTGACAATCTACGTATAAAACAGGTTATCAATAACCTATTGAGCAATGCGCTTAAGTTCACGTCGAAAGGCGGTACTGTGCATGTAAAAGGTCGAAGAGAGCATTCGAACTACCTTTTCCGCGTTAAAGACAATGGCAAAGGTATGACACGCGAGCAGCTAGCTCATGTTTTCGAACGTTTTTATCAAGGCAAAAACGAGCACAACAAACATGGGTTGGGCTTAGGCCTGTCTATTGTGAAAAGTTTAGTAGAGATGCACGGCGGTGAAATTTATGCTGAAAGCGACGGGCTTAATACGGGAACAACGTTTTACGTAACGCTCCCGATTGCGCCGCTTAATTTGCATGACGACATTATTGAAACTAAGAGCTCTGAAATTAGCGACCTGACCGAATCTTTGCGTTTGAACGGCTTACGGATTTTAGTCGCAGAAGATGAGCAAGACGCCCGTGATTTCATAAAGCTGTTTCTAGAATCCAACGGCGCGCGAGTTAATGTTGTGAAGAACGGCCTGTTAGCATGGAAAGAAATTAACGATATGCCCGAAGCCTTCGATCTACTATTGTCGGATATTGGTATGCCGGAAATGGACGGGCTGGGTTTAGTTTCAAAAATAAGAGCCAGTGAAATACCAGAAATTGCAAAGCTTAATGCCGTAGCACTGACCGCTTATGCCTATACATCTGATCGCGTTAAAGCACTTAAAGCTGGCTTTAACAACTATGTGTCAAAGCCGGTCGATGGCGAAGAATTGCTGACTATTCTGGAAATGTACTTGCCAGAAACGACACACTAACGCTGCCGACTCCCCGTCTTCTTTGCAACCTTTGATCAGCGGTATTACGAAGATAGAGCGCGAAGATAGAGCGCGAAGATAGAGCGTTAACAAGGCTGACGCATATCTGTGAATAGGCCATTTAGTTTAAGCAACGACAGGTATGCTTTGTAGTATAGAAGTCACGTAGTCGGCTACGTGCTTTTCTACCCAATTTAATGCCTTTCAAAGTTAAAGTTCATCGAAGTCAAAATTCATCTACCAGCGGCGAAGTAATAGCTGGTAGGTGGTTTTGTCTAACAGCGACTCGCGAGGCGACGAACTTTCTTTATCGGGAAGGGCAGCCCGCGCTTCCTCAAGCGATGCATATCTATCCCCGTCAACATAAAACGCGCTGGCTTCCGATGTAGGTTTACCGTCAAGGGAATAGGCGGTGTTTAACAAGTCTGACGTGGTAGTTATGTTGCTGTGCCCGATAAAGTCGGCAACGCCATCGCCATTCACATCTTTGGTGAGCCAAGCTAACTCAAGTGGCTGATTCAATTCCCCCGAATTCTGCATTGTCGACACAGTTTGGTTGAATTGCGCAATAATACTTTCAGCGTTAGCAACATTTTTGCTGATAGCTAATTGAAATCCGGTTTTTGCTAAAGATTTTGCTGAAAAGTGCAGGGTTTCTTCATTATCGTTAGCCAGCAGTATGTTTAGCTCTCGCGCAAGCAGCTGGGTGGTAATTAAGTAAGGCGCTCTATCGTCGGCAAGTTGGCGAAATGCATCAAACGTAGTGGGGTTGCGTGACCACTTTATATCTTTCAGCAGTCTGAATGAGGGCGTATTCGCAAAGCGATTTTCAATAGCGACCCGGTTGTCTTTTAAATGAGGAAAAAGCTTTATTGCCTCAACGTCCGCCTCTTTACTTACCGCGTAAAGGTAAATGGGTAAGTAGATATCGGATAGAACATAGTTGCTGCTATCCTCGCCCAAATTAACGTAGGCAAATTCACCGTCTAGCTTACCTGTCAGTACAGAACTGCCCAAAAAAGCTTGTCGCATAACCTGAAGTTGGATATCCAACTCCGCCTTCTGAAACACCTTTTCGAGCAGTGTGTTAACTCGAGCAGGCTCCCCATCGTCGCTTATGTAGGTCTCGAAGGAAGCTGCACCTAATTCGGTAGGGGCGGCATGTAATTGCGAAACATTAAAACAACAAAGGGCTAGGCTTATGCCTAATAAAGAAAGACGTTGAGTGAAAATAGAGAGCGAGAACGCGCTGAATCTTACCAAAGGTGAACTCCGAACTGCCGTCATACATTTACTACACTGTAATGCAGTTAGTCGCTTAATTCCAATAAACACATACTGGCTTAAATTAACAAAATGTAAGCGACATCAATATATTGAGTGTAGTGTCCACGTTTATACTAGCTTTTATTGAGTAAAGTCATTCGTGACGATAAGCCGGTTTCACTACCAGCTTAACGTCACGAACTTGATTGCATGCGTAATTGGGGGCGTAATTGGATGCGTATAAGCGCGCTCAATATAAACGCTTATTCTCCAAAGCTTCCCGCAGGACCTGGATAAACGACAACGCTTTCAACACCGTCCTTGTTAACGCTGGCTACGCCAAAGAAGTAGTTGTCGATAACGACGTTCTCAAGCATGGCTTCGGTGACGTTACCCACATATTTACTGTATTCCCATTGCGGAGCATCAGTATGACGCCAGTATACTTTGTACCCTTTAAGCTGTGGGTTCTCTTCAGCGTCTAGGGCATCCCACTTTAAAAATGTTGAAGGTTGAACTGCACCGGCAATTTCTACATTTGCAGGTGGGTTCGGTGCCCACGCCATTGCAGCAAGTGAAACAGCATTAAGGCCAGTAAGTTTGGCAGCGTAATCAAAGTCGACGCCATCCAAGGTGTCGCCATAGGCAATACCGTCTTCTACGCGAAGATCTTGATGCTGGCGGGTGTAGTTTTCGTTAGTTTCCATAATACGAATACCCGGGTAGCCCAAGTCGTTGAACGGGCGGTGATGGCCGCCACGACCAAAACGGTCCAAACGATAAATCACCATCGTGTCTAAGTTCTCAATATACTGATCGGCAATTTTATCGATGTAACGGGCAAGGTTACGGCTTGGTGAGTCAACTTCACCCCCGGTGAAACGTCGCATGCGTGCTTCTTTATCCGTTTCGGTTACGCGTGTACCTTCAGCAAACAAGCGAGCGGTGGTGTTGTTAATCACACCGTTAACCCCTTCAATATTGCCTATCATGTCATTGTTGAGCACGGCTTTAATTCGCCAGCCGTCTTTCTTAGCTTGGTTTGCCATAATACGCCCGCCGAAAAGCCCTTGCTCTTCGCCAGATAAAGCAGCATACACGATACTGCCGTTAAACTTGTATTTGGATAGTACTCGCGCAGCTTCAAGGGTACCGGCAACACCAGAGGCGTTGTCGTTTGCCCCTGGTGAGTCAGAGGTGAAGTCCATTACATCAGACACCCGTGAATCGATGTCGCCTGACATGATGACGTAACGGTCTGGATCGGTGGTACCGCGTTGTATCGCGATAACGCTAACCACTTCTACTGGGTCGGGAATACGTTTTTCTCCGCTGATGACTTCCGACTGGTAGTACACTTCTAAGCAGCCACCACACTCGGCTGAGATTTTATCAAATTCAGATTTAATCCAACGTCGCGCAGCACCAATACCACGAGTATCAGACTCGGTTTCAGAAAGGGTATGGCGTGTACCAAAGTTCACCAGCGTAGTAATGTCTTTTTCAATGTTTTCAGCGGAGACATTTTTGGCAATATCATAAAGTGCTTGCTGCTGCTCGCTTTGTGCGTGAGCAGAGAATGACGCTGTGCTACTTACCAATACAGCTGATGCCAGTACTTTCGTTAATTCAGTTCTTATTTTTGCACTTATACTGGCTAGTGCGGGTCGGTTTTTTATCATTGTTATCTCCTGTTTTTATTTTTTCACCATAACGAATACGTGGCAAAGCTACAATTAGAGTAAACGTGTTTAATGGTTGGTCATCGCAAGGCATCGCGATTGAAAAACGGAGTAAGACGCTGGGAATGAAAAATGACTTTAAAAAAACAAAAAAGCCGGCATTCGCCGGCTTTCAGAATATGGGTTTACGCTAGCGCTTAAATAAACGCAAACGCGTCGCCAAACAGGTTCTCAACTTTTAAGCCGCGTTGTGTAAAATCATCGCGTACAACTTTGGCCATTTCAAAACGACCTGCAACGTAAACCTGAATATTGGCAAAGTCAGCGTGGTCTGCCATTACCGCATGGTGTACCCAGCCCGTTCTGCCTTTCCATTCGTCGCATGCAAACTCTACAACCGGCACAAAAGTGAAGTGTTCGTTAGCTTCAGCGAGCTCAGTTAGCTTGTCAGCTAAATACAAATCAGCCGCGTGTTTTCCACCCCAATAAAGGGTAAGTGGTGTCTTATCACCGCTGTTAAGATGCTCTTGCAGAATAGAGTAGGTATATGAGAAGCCAGTACCACCAGCAATAAGCACCATAGGCAGGCCATTACTTTGCAAAAAGGCATTGCCATTACCTACGTTTACGGTAATTTCGCCATCCGCACGCATGCGCTCTAGCACTTCACCAGCGTAGCTGTTGCCAGGCTCTGCGCCAATGTGTAATTCAATGCGGCTATTATCAAATGCGGCATTGGCAATAGAAAATGGACGCATATCTTTTTCGCCCATTACCACCATGGCGTACTGACCCGCCTTAAACTCAACAGGGCTTGCTGGCGTTAATTCAACTTTTTGAACCACTTCGGTTAAAGGCGTGATGCTTGCAACCTTACACTTAATTTCTGACATGTATTCTCTTCTAACCTTCTTGCTTAGCGTGTCGCCTTTGCATGCGCTTAAGAAAAGCGCATGCTTCAATACAAAATAAATAGCGCTAAAAATAGTCGCTACATAATACCAAGACTGTCCCAAATATCATCAATGCGTTTTTTAACGTCTTCGTCCATCACAATAGGTACGCCCCATTCTCGGTCGGTCTCGCCCGGCATTTTATTGGTGGCGTCCATTCCCATTTTAGAACCTAGCCCTGAAACGGGGGACGCAAAATCCAAGTAGTCGATAGGCGTATTTTCTATCATTACCGTGTCGCGGGCTGGGTCCATACGGGTAGTGATGGCCCAAATAACATCGTTCCAGTCACGCGCGTTGACGTCGTCATCGCACACTATCACAAATTTGGTGTACATGAACTGGCGCAAGAACGACCACACACCCATCATCACCCGTTTCGCATGCCCTGGATACTGTTTCTTCATCGTCACCACTGCCATGCGATAAGAACATCCTTCAGGCGGTAAGTAGAAGTCGACAATTTCAGGGAACTGCTTTTGCAAAATAGGCACAAACACTTCGTTTAGCGCAACACCTAAAATAGCTGGCTCATCTGGTGGACGGCCTGTATAGGTCGAATGATAGATAGGATCTTTACGGTGGGTAATATGCGTTACCGTAAACACAGGGAAGTCATCGACTTCATTGTAATACCCGGTGTGATCACCGTATGGGCCTTCAGGTGCAGTTTCATCTTGTGCGATATAGCCTTCAAGCACAATCTCGGCACTGGCAGGTACCTGTAAGTCGTTACTAATAGACTTAACTACTTCAGTTTTGCCGCCACGCAGTAAGCCCGCAAAAGCATATTCAGAAAGGGTATCTGGAACAGGAGTAACCGCACCTAATATAGTAGCGGGGTCTGCGCCAAGTGCCACAGATACCGGGTAGGGTTCGCCTGGGTGTGTTTGACACCACTCACGAAAATCAAGGGCGCCACCACGGTGTGACAACCAGCGCATAATAAGTTTGTTTTTGCCGATAACCTGCTGACGGTAAATGCCCAGATTCTGACGCTTCTTATGCGGCCCTTTAGTAACACTCAAACCCCATGTTACCAAAGGCGCAGCGTCACCCGGCCAGCAGCGCTGTACCGGAATTTTTGATAAATCTACGTCGTCACCGGTAAGCACCACTTCCTGACAAGGGGCTTTTTTAAGGACTTTGGCAGGCATATTAAGCACCTGCTTAAATACTGGCAGCTTCTCCCAAAGATCTTTCAGCCCTTTAGGCGGCTCTGGCTCTTTCAAATAAGCCAGTAGCTTGCCTACTTCACGCAGTGCTTCAACAGACTCTTGACCCATGCCCATAGCTACGCGCTCTGGTGTACCAAACAAATTTGCCAATACGGGCATGTCGTGATTTTTAGGGTTTTCAAATAGCAGTGCAGGGCCGCCGGCACGCAACGTCCTGTCGGCAATTTCTGTCATTTCAAGGTCGGTATCAATGGGCTGGGTAATGCGTACTAATTCACCTTTAGCTTCTAGCTGGCGAATAAAGTCGCGTAAATCTTTGTACTTCATCAGTGCAGGTGCATCCACAAACTCAATTTATGGCAAGAATATACTATTTAGCACCAAAGTCCGATCAGTAAGCGCTGTGTTTACACGATTAAACGTTTTACAGATAAATTACGCTTTACAGCGGTGCCATTTGGGTGTGATATAAGAAAGCGTTAAAAATATTAACAAATCTAGGGCTAATAGTGCTTTGGTGTGTGCGCTTCGGTATAGGTTGTTACCATAGTGCTTTGCTGAGGTGTTTTACAGTGGCCAGCGTGCTAAATCCCTACTAACCCTTTTGCCTAAGGTGGTTACATGAGTTCATTCGATCAGGACATGTTAGACGAATTAAATTTGTTACTGAAGTTTCCAACAGACAGCCTACTTCAAGGTTTAAAAATTCATCACGATGCCAGCCAAAGCATGGTGAACGCAGCATCCAGGCTATACTCCAAAGGCCTAATCACCCAGCCAGACGGTGGTTACCTAACTGATTTAGGTATTGACCTAGCCGATCACGCCCGCCATATCCAATCGGCCATGTGCCCACGAAAAAGTAGCCACTAAAAGCAAGATGCTGGCGTACGGTTAAATGCAGGTGGTCAGCATAAAGTTGAAAGCAGATATTAGCTGGCCGCAGACGCTCATGTGTCCATTCGTAAAGAAAAGCATGTCTTGGTTAAGATAATCTATAATTAGTCGATACCTTAACTAAGACATTGTAATCAACACATACTCTTTTGCTATGAAACGTATTCTACACACAGCCTTATTTATCTGCGCGACTGTCACGGGTTTTTGCGCTCATGCTCTTGAAGGGGAAACGATTGAAGAGCTTCGCGCAGTTCAGCTTTACAGCCAAGATGCCTTAATCGATATGATTAATGCTAATACGCATTTAGACAAAGTAGTGGCTGATCGATGCCAATTAGTGCAAGACATTGAAGCGCGTGCCAACGTGTTGAAAGTACCGGCCTACCAGTTTTTATGGGGAGATATGCTGGCGTGGGGCGTGTGCGTAGACGCTGAACCTGCCCGTGGTATTGGCTACATGGAAGATGCCGCGAATCAAGGTTTGCCAGCAGCACTAGAGCAACTTGGGCGTTACTATGCCAAAGGCACACTCGTACAGCAGGATAAATCTCGCGCCGTAGTGTATTTACGTGAAGCCGCTGCGCTTAAAAACCTAAAAGCGCAAATTCACTTGGTTGAGTTGTTTTTGGACGGTTATGGCAGTCCTTACGATTATGAAGACGCGTACCACTGGCTTTATAACTCGGTGACCAACGATAAAAAGCAGCATCAGCAAATTGCGTCTTACCTCGCTCGCTTAGAAAAATTAATGCACCCGAAAGCCGTGCGAGAGGCAAAGCGGCCTTTGGATAGTTAAAAGCCACAAGCGGCGAGGTGATATCGAACACCTGCAGGCAACTAAAATCTTAAGGACAGAAAGGCTGGCAAACACAACAAGCCAGCTTCGGCAAAAGTGTATTTATGTCCGTAGCACATCTATGTCTTTACGTAGGCTTAACGCTTACGCCAGCCAGTAAGCATAGGGCGAACTAACTGAATATTACCCATACGTTGTACAGCAAATACGGCAGCAATATGCACCAACACACAGCCGTACAATACATCAGCCATAATACTGTGTATCCATTCCAGCGTGCTATTTCCAAACAGTGCGTCTATTTCTTCCATCATAAAACCGGTAATACCTAACCCAAGCAAAAGGGCAATAACTGCCATCACCATAAGCCAGCCAAAAGGATTGTGGCCATGAGTACGTGGGATTTGTTTATGCTTTAAGTGCTGAAGATGTTCTCTAAAGGCCTGCTTGCTTAGCGAAATAGTGGAGAAGCTAGCGTAAGCTGTGGAGCCCTTTTTGTTGGGATTAGCTGAATATAAGCCCCAAGCAACGCGTATAGATATAAGCGCTACGCCAACATAGCCCGCTATTTCATGAAAAAGCCCGCCCGGCTCTACAATAAAGTAGTTGGTGATAAAACTTGCAACAATGCCCCAGTGGCATACGCGCACTACCCAATCCCAAACATAAATATCTGAACCCGTGTCTTTAGCTTTGTGCATTACGTGACTTTCTCAGGGTAAAACAAAAACGCTGCAATAGTTTGCAGCGTTTTTATCAAGTTTTAAAGCAAGCGTTCGATGAACCGTTTGCTAAACAGAATTTAGTGCATTTCTTTTTTAACAATGCTGCCATCAACAGGGTTAAAGTAAATCTCTACTTTGTTCTCTTCTTTATCGAAGCCGTAGATTTCGTAGCAGTTACCGCCTGTCACTTTAAATTCGTTGATTTTGTAGCCTTGCGCTAACAGCTGAGCCTGAAACGCATCTTGGTTTTGCCATTCAGCTTCCGGCGCAGTAGTACACTGAGTGGTGCCGTGCTCTGCACTACATGCGCTTAATAAGGTCGCGGCGCCAATAGCAGTAACCATCATTAGTTTTTTCATTGCAGTCTCCGTTTCGCTTTTTATTTAAAAGTTCTTTCTATCCTACTTAAATATTGTACTGGCATTGTTCTTTTGTGCATAGAGGTTGCACAACTTTGTTGTACAGAATTGAGTTCTGTTTGGTTTTATAACGGGGCACAGAATACTTGTCACAAAATTGCCTCCGACATGTCACGGATAGTTCATCGAACCGTCTCAAAAGCATTCTACATTTTTGGGCTTTGATATTTCTAAACACTAGGCAATGTCGCCAATCTGTCGGCGAAATGTTTAAAAAAATACATAAAACACCCGATAAGCACACAAAAGGAATGATTTGATGCGTCCTCTGTACCCACGAATGGTTTATCCACGCTCTCTGCTTGCCACAACAATTGCATTTGCACTATCAAGCGCCGCAATTGCACAAGAAGTAGCGCCCGACACAGAAATCGAACATAACTATATAGAAGAGATTACGGTAACCGCACAAATGCGTGAGCAGTCCGTTATGGATGTGCCTGTTACTATGGATGTAATAGGTAGCGAGTTCTTAGAGCGCACCAATATCATGGAACTTGATGAGCTTTCTCGAATATTACCTAACGTTCAAATTCAAGAGCAGGCTGTAAGCTTACCGTCCTTTAATATTCGAGGCGTGACTGACGACGTATCTTCGGTGTCGGCAACGCCTCGCATCTCTGTATATCAAGATGGCTTTGATATCAGTAAAAAGACGGTAGCCAGCGTCGCGCTTTTTGATATTGCGCGCGTGGAGGTTTTAAAAGGCCCCCAGCCAACCTTGTTTGGTGTGGCGGCAGCCAATGGTGCGGTAAGTATTCATTCTAATCTTCCCACCCTCGAACAAGAAGGCAAGGTACAGGTTGGCTATAACTCAGAGCAAGGGCAAGAACTTGAATTCATGTATAACCAGCCTATTAACGACAACCACAGTTTTCGTATAGCAGGTCTTTATCGCGAAATGGACGGCATTGTAGAAAACAATGCCTGTAGCGCAGATTCCTATTACGGTAATGCAAATATGTACAACCATCTTGGTGAAGAAGTGCCGTGCAACAGCGAAGATCTTCAGGGTGTTTCAGTACAAGCACTACGTGCAACATGGCGAGCGAATTACGATCAGCTTGAAATCATTGCGCGCGCAGCCATGGAGTATAACGACCAGCCGGGCATCGCTTTCAAATCTGGCTCTATCGCACCAAACGGTGGAGATACTAGCCCTTTTACCGATGCTGAGTTCAGCTTGGGTGGTGAATTAGGTATTGAGCGTACGCTTCAAGCCTATGACTTAACCGTAAACTACGATTTCAACCAAATGCTTAGCCTACATGCCGATGCCTACTATAAAGATGTAGAAGTAAGCGAAGGTTTTGATGCTGATGGTTCAGCGTTGCGTATTCAAGATGCTTATTTTGATAACGACGCTACGCTTCAAGGCGCATCAATGCGTTTGGTATTTGATTCTGGAGACAAGCTGGCAGCTTTTGTTGGCGCATCCATTACTCAAGACGAATCGATTTTGCCTTACTATGTAATGGTAGACCCCTTTATACGCGGAACGTTTGATGCAGTAAAAGCACAGTTAGAGGCTAGTTCGAATATTCCACTAAATCAGAATATCGCTACCGGCGCATCGTTAGAAGAAATAGAAGCACTGCGTGCGATGTTAGTGTCGCAACTGTTTAATGAAGATAGCTCTCCTATTTCTAACCCTGCACTGCCGCCTATTCTGATACAAGGGCCGTTTATATTTGAAGCTGAACTTGATATAGCGTCTTATGTTGCTGAGGTGTCGTATTTTGTTACCGACGACATCAACATTACCGCTGGCATTCGCTATATCGACGAAACACGTTATACCCGTAATACTTATACTACTGCAGATGGTGCATTTACGTTCGATGCCGAGCGCGACTTTGACGATACCCTGCCGCGCTTTGCCGTAAGCTATGATGTTAATAACAACTGGAACGTATACGCGAACTACGCTAGGGGACGACGTTCACCCGTTGTGGATGCTAACGCAGGTGGCGTTAATGTGACTAAACCTGAAATAGTAGACAGTTACGATTTAGGTCTTAAATACCAAAGCGCGAACTTCCTGTTCTCAGGTGCCATTTTCACCTACGAATACAGCGATTATCAGCAAAGCTTTACCGACGCAGAAACCTTACAGTCTATTACTGTAACGGTAGGCGACTCGACCATGTCGGGTATTGAAGGCATGGCGACCTATAACTACAGCGAGACGCTGACGCTAACAGCAAGCCTTGGTTTCCTTGACGCTGAATTTGCAGACAATACTGCTGATGGATCTGAGTTCCAATACGGTGGCAATAAGTTCCGCTTAGCGCCAGAAGTTAGCGGCGCGATAAACATCAACAAAGTATTCAATATGGACAGTTTTGACATTGATGTTAACTGGCTTACCAGCTTCCAGTCAGAAGTATTCTTTGAAAGCAGTAATTACCCTGGTCTTTCTCAAGATACTTACTCACTGACTGATTTATCGGTGAAGCTGCTTCAAGACAACAGCAAGTTTGCCTACGAGTTTTACGTAAACAACCTGTTTGATAAAGAATTCTTAATTGATGCAGGTAATACAGGCGGTGGATTGGGTATTCCTACCTTCGTACGCGGCATGCCACGCATTGCTGGTGTGCGTGTTTATTACGAGTTCTAGAAGTAAAGAATAAGAGAGTACCTATTCCCGTCAACATGCTCTAGCTTTGATGGGAATAGGGCGTAATTTAAATTATATGGATTATAAGAAGGACTATTAGAGACTCTGTTTTTAGTTGGTGCAATTTAACTATAATGTCTTGCACTCTGTCTTTGTTGATGAAAAGCGAAAGAAGACATTTAATGCTAGTGCAGTTACAATAAAGATTCTTTAAGAACCTCGGAGAATCTGCATGCCTTTAAAAGCTACCTCAGTAAGATTAGATGATGAAACACTTGCACGCGTAGGCGAAATGGCTAAGGCGATGGATAGACCTAGGGCGTGGCTGATGGCCGAAGCCATCAAGCAGTATGTTGCTCGCGAAGAATGGTTTATCCGAGAGGTGGAAAAAGGAGTGAAAGCCGCT
>Ga0114932_10002522_pt1 | contig 19183 bp, 18 predicted proteins | sample 2SBtaG_2_FD_87286 | JGI IMG/M metagenome (GOLD analysis project Ga0114932, IMG submission 87286) | Deep subsurface microbial communities from Kolumbo volcano to uncover new lineages of life (NeLLi) - 2SBTROV12_ACTIVE470 metaG | ecosystem: Environmental > Aquatic > Marine > Volcanic ... | reverse complement strand
GATTCTCATCGACACGAGAAGATTTTGGTTCACCTATAAGAGATGATGCAGAAGTGAAAATTACTTTAGAAACAGAGTTTTTTTTACAGCATTCTAACAAATTAAGTAATCCTATGATGTTGACTCTTCCATTTGTAATTGAACCATCAAGAGAAGAAACTAAAGAGTGTGCTGTTAGATGAATAACAGCATCTACATCCCTAACCACTTTATCTACTGAATCATAATTTGTAATATCACATTTTGAATAATTTTCATGTTTACTTGAATCAAGTTGATCAGATGTATAGATGGTATGTTTTTGTGATAATCCTTTTACCAAGTTTTTTCCTACAAATCCTTCAGAACCAGTTATCAATATTTTCATTAAACAAAACCCTACGTCATATTCTAAAAAAGCTTACTAAAAGACCTTAATACCAGAAGTAAAGAGTTCAAAAATGATGTCTGGAAAAAAACTTGTACCACTTGCTGTTCCTGATGTAGGAGAAGAAGAAATAGACGAAATAAGAAAAGTGATGAATACTGGATTTCTAACTGAAGGTACAACTACAAAAGAATTTGAAAAAATGGTGGCAGATTATTTAGGAGTTAAACATGCAATTGCTGTAACTTCATGTACTACTGGACTTCATGCGGTATTGGAATGTTTAGATATTAAAGGTCAGGAAGTAATTGTTCCAGATTACACATATCCTGCTACAGCAGAAGCAGTAGTTTTAGCTGGTGGAATTCCAGTTTTAGTTGATGTAGATCTTGATAGTATGAATATGACTACAGAAATTCTTGAAGAAGCATATAACGAAAAAATGACTGTATTTAGTCCAGTTTCATGGGCAGGAGTTCCATTAGAGAAAGAAATCTATCAAAAAAGTCAAAAATTAGATTTGAAGATGTTAGAGGATTCTGCATGTAGTTTAGGTGCAAAAATTGGTGATGAATATGTTGGAAAAATTGCTGATTATTCTTGTTTTAGTTTTCACCCTAGAAAAGTAATTACAACAGGTGAAGGAGGAATGATAACTACAGATAATGACAAAATTGCTGAACAATGTTATTCGTTTAAACATTTTGGGGCACATGGAGCTTCTTTTGAAACAATAGGTACCAATTACAAATTATCAAATGTGTTAAGTGCAATTGGTGTTATTCAAATGAAAAAGATTGAAAATATTATTTCAATTAGAATTCAAAAAGCAAGAATTTACCAAGAGCTATTATCTAAAATTGAAAATATTAAACCAGCATATGTAGGTAATAATACAAGGCAAACATTTCAATCATACACATGTTATGTTGAAAAAGAAGATCATCGAGATAAAATCAGAAAAGTATTAGCTGATGAAAATATTCAAAGTCAAATTGGCACATATGCATTACATCTTGAACCAGCATATAAAAATATGAAAAAAATTGGTGATTTAAAAAATTCAGAATTATTATTTAAAAATGCTTTAACACTTCCACTACACAAAAATTTAACTCAAGAAAATCAGGAACAAATTTGTAATATAATCAATAAAACTTTGAATGATTGACATATGATTAAAAATCCAAAAAGTAATCTTATTTCTTGGGCAGATCCACAAACAGGAGAATCCCTAATTAAGAAAGGGAATTTTTTAATTTCTAAAAAAATAAATTTAAAATTATAAATGGAATTCCAAATTTTGTAGACAGTATCCAAAACAAAAAACAAAATCAAGTTAGTAAGTCATTTGGTTTCAAATGGACAAATTCAAATTTTGGGCAAAATGATCGTGAATTTGAAACTAAATTAAAAGGTCTCATTCTAGGTTTTATGGGAATTTTAGAAAAAGATTTATCATTTCTTAAGAATAAAACAATTTTGGATATAGGTGTAGGTAGTGGTTCAACTGCAAGACTGTGGGCAAGTCAAGCAAAAGAATTTCATGGGATTGATATTTCGACGGCAGTCTATAAAGCACCAAATGCTATCAAAAATTATTGTGAAAATCTAATTTTATCTCAAGCAGATCTAAATAATTTACCATATAAAGACAAAACATTCGAAGTAATTGTAAGTAACGGGGTTCATCATACACCAAATACTAAAAATGCTTTAAAAAATATTGTAAAAAAATTGAAATCAGAAGGACACTGTTTATTTTATGTTTATAAAAAGAAATCGCCAATCAGAGAATTTGCAGATGATTATATTAGACAAGAAATTAGTGATACTTCACCTCAACAATCTCTTAAACAAATGAAAAGTATAACTAAATTTGGTAAGGATTTAACTAAACAAAAAATTACAATTAAAATTTCCGAAGACTTGCCACTTTTAGGAATTAAAAAAGGTAAATATGATTTACAACGATTTATTTATAATCATTTTTTTAAATGTTTTTGGAATGATGAATGGGGTTTCGATTATTCTAATATGGTGAATTTTGATTGGTATCATCCCAAATTTGCTTGGAGACATTCAAAAAAAGAAATTAAAGACTGGTGTAAAGAATTAAAATTAAAAATTAAATTTTTGAAAGAAAGTGATGCAGGATATACGTGTCTAGCTAAAAAAATCTAGTAAAAATTATTTAACTAAAAATATTTTTGATAATATAAATAGGATTTAGGGAAAAATTGAACATTATTGTAATTATTAATTTTTTTATTGAGTGTTCCAATATAACATGGACTTACTGAAAAAATTAGAGGTAGCAATGGTTCTTCAGAAATTGTATCTAAAGGTTTTACAAAAATATCGAAGGGTTTTGTACCTATAATTGTCCTATTTTCATCATAAAAATAAACAATTTTAGAAGATTCTATAATGTTATTTTGAATAGCAAACCAAATTGGAATGCCTAGTCCTATCACTCCAATCTTATCAAATTTTTTATTTACATTTTCATAAGTTGAAAAAAATTTATCGTTATAATTCATTATATCTAATACTAATTTTTTCATTATTGAAAAATGATTTATCAGATTTAATTTTTTAACACTTTTTTTACATATAACAAATAGTGGTACTTTGTTATTATCTTCAACAAGTTTAATTATTTTAAATCCAACTTCATGTAAAAGATTTCTTAAAGTATCACTAGTGAAATGAGTTAGATGATCATAAACAAAAAGATCTGCAGGATTTATTTTGAAATTTGGAACATCAAAGCAAACATATCCATCAATATCTAAATCATGATGAATATGTTCTAAAAATAATTTTGGATTTTCAATATGTTCTAATACATTAAATGCAACAATCAAATTAAATTTGGTTTGAAATTTTTCTTTTTCATAAATACCTTCATAAAAATTAAACGCAGATAAATTTTGTTTTGCAATATTTAATGAAATCTTACTTGATTCTACTCCAAATAAATCCCAATTAGAAAAAATAAATTGAAATTCTTGTAAGAAATTTCCTTTGCCACATCCAATATCTAAAATTTTTCCAGAATTTTGTAAAATATTCAATGAAAGTAAATGTTGAAGACGCCAATCAGAAAGTGACATGGTGTTTTTTTCATAAATTTGGGTCTCTGCTTGAAATGAGGAACCATGAAGATCGTAAGAATCTTGATAGAAAGTGAAGGTTTTATTTCTAGCACCATGTAAATTAAAAACATTCCCACAATCACAACATATTGTAGTTACAACTTTTTCTGAAATCATTTTTGAATCAGAAGTTATGGATTGATCAAATTCTTTTAATATCTGATGATCAGTAGAATCACATATAGGACAATTCATTTGATTAACCATATCATTTTACATAATTAATTATTTTGTATAATCCCGTCAAATAGAGTTTGAAAATTTTTCTCAAAATTAACTTTACTTGTAAATTTCAAATTCTGTTTTGCTTTAGTTGTATCATATGTAAAATGATTTGTTTTGTGAACTAAATTCTTAATAATGATTTTTGAATGATTAATTTTTTGAACATTTTCTGCAATTTCTTTCACTGTAATAGGTACACCAGTTGCAATATTATAAACTGCAGAATTTTTCTTATTCTTTAAGCAACATAAAATTGAATTACAAACATCGTTAACATGAATCATATCCATGATTTGAAATCCATTTTTGTATTTATGTAAAATAATTTTTTCCCCATTTAAAATTAAATTTGGAATTAGTTTTTTCTTATCTTGATTTTCACCATAAACAGATGTAATTCTTAAAATTATTGTATTTAGATTAAAGTGATTCTGAAAAAATCTGCATAAATTTTCTTCAATTAATTTTGTGATACCATAAGCTGATTGGGGATTTGTGGAATGTTTTTCATCTATTGGTAAATAATTAGTTTTACCATATACAGCATGTGAGGAAGTAAAAATGAAATTTGGAACATTATTTTTAACACATGTTTCCAATATATTCATAGTACAAGAATAATTATTATGTAAAATTTTCAATGAATCTTTATCATCTATAATTGATGCAAGATGAATTACAACATCAAAATTATTTTTTTTAAAATATGAATTTAATGTATTTTTATCATGTAAAGGGATTTTTGAGATATATTTTTTAGTTCTAGTATTACTTATTCCACATACATCAAACCCTTCAGATAAAAGTAAATCAAAAAGATGTGAGCCAATAAATCCAGTTGCACCAGTGATTAAAATTTTAGTCATTTTTTACAATAACTCTTTAACTATTTTATTTAGATTTTTCATTGTATTAACTGAATATTCATAATCATAGTTTTCTTTAGGCAAGTAATTATTGTTAAATTTTATGAAAATTATTTTATGTGTTGATGAAGCAATTCTATCTTCAAATGAATTTCCGATAAATAACATTTCACTGTGATCAATTTTACTTTTTTTAATAATTTTTTTTAATAAACTTGATTTAATCAATATACGGTTATCTGAAATATTATTATCAATTTTTAAAGTAAGATCGGAAGTACAAAAAATATTTTTAAAATAACATTGAATGTTATTCATTTTTAAAAAATTTTTCACTATTTTTTTATCATTACGAACTGTACATAAAAAAATTGGAATTTTATATTTTTGTAATGTTTTTAAAATTAATTTTGTATCTGGTTTGATCTTAAGGTAATTATTAGATCCATTTGTTAAAAGAAAATTCCTTCTTTCTTTAAGGAATTCTTTCATTGGTGGGAAATTATTTGTTAATTTTTTAATGAATTTTAATATTTTTTCTGCAGTGTAGGATTTTTGTCTAAAATTGATCAATTTTTTTAAAGTGAGAGGATTCTTAATATTGAATTTGTCACATATTATTTGAAAACTTTCAAAATCCAATCTACTATTATCTGTAATTGTATCATCAAAATCAAAAATAATTAATTTAATCATATCTTGAGATTATTTTTTACATCATTAAGATCAATAAATTTTTCAACAAGACCTCTCACAACATACCCAAATTTGTAATCTATTTTTGATGGAATTTCACCATATAGTTTGTATCTACAAAATATATCAGGTTCATTTAGTCCAACTAAACTTCTAGGTGACGAAGTTCCAGAAAACCTAGGGTTTATTTCAAAAGGGATAATTCCATCATCTGTTTTTCTACATTGTATATTCACTGGGCCATTAGCATTAATCCCTCTAGCAATTTTTATGGCCATTTCTCGGATTTCTTCAAAATCATCTATTAATCCTTGAGAAATTCCCGATGAAATAACATATTTCTTATTTGACTTTGACATTATAGTTTGTCGTGTAGAAAGTCCACTTCCTAAGAGGCGTTTCATAGCAATGGATGTAAGTAATTTGCCATTATCTGCATATAAAATTCCAATGGTAAATTCATTATTGTGATCTCCAACATATTCTTGAACTAATGGTTCAAATCCATATTTTTTTAAATATTTAGTAAAAAATTTAACCTCTTCTTCATCCATTGCTAAGAAAACATTTTGTGAACCTCCTCCAACTCTAGGTTTTATAACCACAGGAAAAGTTTTGATCTTTAATAGATCTTCTTCTTTTTCATAAAGAAAAAAATCAGGACAAGGAATATTCAGGGATTTTAAAATTTTTGTTAGTGTGAACTTGTCAGTGCATTTTTGAATTAGTTCCCAAGAATTTAACAATACTTTAACACCATTTTCTTCAAAAATCTTCGAGTTTTGGGCTACTTTTTTTAATTCAGGTTCAGAACCGGTTGCAATAGCTTGAACATTTTCTTTTTTACAAATTTTTAGTAATGAATCAATATAATCAGGTGAATTTGCAGGTGGAATTACATAACTATAAGGAGTTTCCATTAAACCAAAACTATTTTCCCACATGTCTGTTGCCACAATTTTGTATTCATGTTGTGCCATTTTAAGAGATTTCAATATTTCCATTCCAGTTCCACCTCCACCAGTTCCTGCAATTAACACACAAGTTTTGTTATTAGTCATGTTCTTCTAAATCATAAAATAAATTGTTCATTTTAAATGTAAAGTTCATAATTTTTGATTTTGATCAAATTCTTTTAAAATTATCATTTTATACCAAATTTCAAGTGCTAAAATTGAAATTAATCTATTCAAATATCTAACATCTCCATCTTGAGAAAGTTTATCAAAAGCAGACATAACCCAATTATAATCAATAATTTTTTTCTTGAAAATAGTGGCTTTATCTGTCATAACAAAAGATTGAAATATTTTTTTACCATTTTTTTCCCAATCTGTCCACAATGCAGGTGAAAATCCTTGTTTATTTTCTATATGAGGAATTTCAAATCTTTTTGCAATTTGTCTTAAAACAATTTTTCCCTGATTTATTTTATAATTATATTTTTGATGTAAAGGTAAATTAATTCCAAATTTCACCACATCATTGTTTAAAAATGGAGAAAAACTTTCAGTATGATAATAATTTAAAATATGATTTGATGTAGGTATAAAATCACATAATAGTTTTCCATTTAAATCTGCTAAAAAAACTTGTTTTAAAGGAGTTAATGAATTAGAAAAATATTTTTTAAAATAATTATAAATTTTATTCCAATCAAATTTAATAGAAGTTCCAAATAATAAATTTTGATCTGGAACCCAATCACGATTATGACAATCTAAATAGTTTTTTGTTTTAGTTTTCCAATTATCATTTTTTTTAAGAGAATTTAAAAATTTTAAATAACGAAAAGAATAACCAGCAAAAATTTCATCTGCCCCATCCCCCGTAACCAAAATACTACTAAATTTTTTTGCTTCTTTTGTTATCACATGTGTATAAGTATTCCATCTAGGTTTTTTTGTGATCCAAATGATTTCGGGCATATTTTTAAAAATTGAAGGCATTTTAATAATTTTAAAATCCGCATTAAATTTTTTTGAAATAATTTTTGCAACTTTTGATTCATCATTACTTTTATCAAAAACACCACATAAAGTGATAATTTTTACGTCAGGGTAAATATCCCTTAAAAGAGCTAAAGACAAAGATGAGTCAATACCACTACTAAGTGAGACACATTTTGGTGTAGAATCATCACCAAATTTTTTTTTAAAAGATTGTTTCAATAATTTTTCAGTTTTTTTGCCAAAAGGATCATTTTGTTCAATTTCTAAATTTTTAGATGTGGTTTTTTTAGAATTAATTCTAGGATCATAACGAAGTGTCATCATATTTCTAACATATATTCTATCAATTTCAGCATAAGAATTCATTTACTAATAGATTAATTGAATAGATAATAAATACATAATAAAGTAAAGTAGAATTTTGAATCACAAATGAAAATTTTAGCGATTGGTGACTCTACAGAAAATGTCTACACTATGATGAAATATTCAAAAAATCTTGAAATCCATTTGATTGATTTTCCAAGAAAAGGAGTAGATTTAACTACAAAAAGAAATGAAAATGTAGAATTTTTTGATTCATTGTTAATTTCTGAACAAGTAAAAAAGATTGAGAAGATTAAAGATGATTATGATCTATGTTTAGCAATGCCTTGGTCAGGAGCAAGAATAGCATATCTTGCAGGACTTAACTATATTATGTATTTTGTAGGAAGTGACATTATTGTTCCACCATTTTTAAAAGATGCAAAAAATGAATATGAACAATCTCCTGTACATAACTATAATTTTCTTGAAAGAAAATTTTATTCAAACATACTCAAAAATGCAACATTATGTGTGACATCAACTGGTCAATATTTTAATGAATTAAAGAAATATAGGAATGATGCAGAAAGAATGGATAGAGTTTTTGTAGATACAGATATTTTTAATGAAAATGTAGAAACTGTAAATATTAAAAAGGAAAAATTTACAATTTTATCTCCTCAACGATTTGGTTTAGAAAAAGGTATACCAATAATTTGGAAAGCATTAGAGAAATGTAAATCAGATTTTGAGTTATGGCAAACAAGTTGGTTTATGGAAGATACGACAATAGAAAATTTAAAAAAATTAACAGGTATGAATAAAGAATTGGTTGAAAATGCACCAAAACAAGTAAAATTAATACCATTAATTAAAAAAAATGAATTAGGAAAATACATTGTTACAGTAGATGCTGTCATGGGACAGATGAGATGGGGAGGTCAAGGAGGTGTTGAAAGAGAAGCTGCATATTGTAAAAAACCAGTCATCAACTATACAGATGTAGATTTTCCAACTATTATTGATGGAAAAATGGTTATTGCTCCTTTTTTGCCACAATCAAAAGATCCAAAAGATATAGCAAAAATAATTGATAAAGTTGTAGAAGATAAAAACTTCCGTGATGAATTAGCAAAAAAAGAAAATGAATATGTTAAAAAAATTTCAGATCCAGAAAAAGTAATGGATGATTGGGAATTACTTTTTAAAAAAGCAATAAAAATTGAACCTAAAATTAATAGAAAACTAACAATTTCTGAAAAAATATCTAAAAAACTTTTCTTCAAACTAGAAAAAAAATATGTGAGGAAATTTGAAAAAAATAATGTCAAAGTTTGGGGAAAAAAAAATTACAAAAATCTTACGAATTAGTATTTGGTCTTGATTTTTCTAACATCTTAATAAAAAATTCAAGATCTTTTTTTCTGTTTGTATTACGTTCCTCTAAAAATTTATCCAATTTATTTTTTATTTGGATATTTTCTTCAATTTCAGTTGTAGATAGTTCTTTGTTGTTTAATATTTTAATAATACTTTCACTAAGTTTTAAATTCAATTCTAAAAGCAATTCAGTATTAATCAACATTCTAAGTGCATGAGGATTGGCTTCATATTGAATATCTGCCTCAGCTTTATATGATGCTGTTTTCTTAAAATGTACATAACCAATTCCTATCAATAAAGGGATTCCAATTGAAACCACTACAGCAAAATAAATGAAAAAATTTGGAAAAAATTCTTTAAGTATAGGCATATTTTCAATTGCCAAATAATATGTAACTACCAAAGTATTAACTGCAGCAAATAAAAAAGCAAAGTATGTTGTCCAACCCTGCCTTAAATAAAACCAACCACGGAATCCTACGTTTTCTTTCATAAAAAAAATAATCTTTTGGTAATATATCAATTACACTATAGATAAATTTTGATTTTTGATTTTTTGAGGTTATCCAAATGAAGAACGCTTTATTCTTCCATCAATCACCACACAAGAACCTTCTGAGTTAAAAGTATGAATACCAATAATGTTTGAATCCCATTCAGGTTCAAAATATTCAACTTGTTCTTCTTCATATTCATTTTCATTGATTTTGATTATTTTATTAAATGAAAATCCACGTCCGTATAGACCATCACAATTTTGAGCTGGTCTAATTAAATTACCATTTTTACGAAAAATTTTTCCAGCAGGTCTTGCTTTTTTTATATCTGTAATTATTGGATTTAAAGGATGAGAAATCCATTTTGAGTTTATTGGATTTTCAGAGAAGAATAATAGTAATTCATTTGACTGAGAACTTCCATCAATTTCAGCTTTACAACCAAATAACCACCATTTTTTGTCATAATAAAAAATTGTAGTGTCAACAAGAGGTATATTTTCTAATATTTTTTTAAAAAATTTCCATTTGTAAGGAAATTCTTCACATTTAAAAAGTTCAACAAAAGAATTCAAACCTTTTGTAGAACCATGGATAAGATATAATTCATTTTCAAAGTCAAGCAAATATGGATATGATAAATGATAATCTTTTTCGATAATTTTTTTAGGTGATGAAAAATTACCTGTTTTATCCACTTCAAAAACTGATATATGGCCAATTTTTTTGGAATATATCAATTCTTCAAAAAAAACAAAATATTTTTCATTTTTATGATAAACAAAAGGATCAGCCCAAAGTCGATCTTTTGGGGGAATAATTTTTTTAAATTGGTGGAATTCATTTGTACCTTGGTTAAATCCGATCATTAAAGACCACTGGTAAAAATGAGACAGTTTTTTGATCTTTGATTTGATTTTCCTAAGCATGATTTCTAAAACTATCTTTGCCTTTTTAGTTATTCTAAGAATAGGGTAAGTTTTCATATAATAGATAATTTTTAAGTTATATCTATTACATAGAACCAAAATTAGTCAATATATTGACTAGAAAAGGTGAATGGTTAAAATCAATTCGAAATGAAGAATTGGTTAAAACAAAACAATTTTTCCCTAAAAATAAAACAAAGCTATTAGAAATTGGTGGAAAGGATGGATATTTAGCAAATATTCTAGAAAAGTGGGGTTTTCATGTTACATCTATTGATTTAATGCCTACATCAGAATTTTTTGATGTAAAAAAAATGAATGGTGAAATATTAGAATTCGATTCTAATTCATTTGAAATAATCTTTTCATCACATGTTATTGCACATGTAGAAAATAAAGAAGTGTTATTTTCAGAAATCAAACGTGTGTTAAAACATGAAGGAATAATCATACACATAGTTCCTTCAAGATTTTGGGTAATTTTGACATCCTTTTGGCATTATATTTTATTACCTAAAATGTTATTTTTTAAAATTCCAAATTTAGAAAATAAAACTTCTAAAAAAAATGAAATTATAAAATCAAAAAAATCTAAATTAATAAATCAAATCTTCTTGCATCCACTTGGTACAAATAAATCATTTTTGCATGAAATCGTAAATTTTTCAAAAAATAACTGGACAAAATTATTTTTAAAAAATGGTTTTGAAATAATTAGTATAATTAATGGTCCATTAGGATATTCAGGATATTCAGTATTTAACCATAAAGGAATGAAAATTAGGAAAAAAGTATCATCAATTTTTTCAAGTTCATATGTTTTTGTAATGAAAAAAATAGAAGATTAAAAATAAAACTTACTAAATGTAAATTCACAAAATTAATAATGTTAAATAATTAAGTACATGTACTTGAAATTATTATTTGGGGCATCACCATCAAAATTTTATCACGTAACAGAATTTTCTAAAATTTTGGATGAATTTGATATAGAATCTAAAGTTGTATTAGATTTAGAAATATGTGATGGTTTTCCAAGTAGAAAAATTTCAAGTTGGTTTAGTACAGATAAAAAATTTAAGAAAGTTCTAAATGAATTCAAACCTGATGTAATAATGATTGACAGACAACGTCATTTTGGATTGGCATCTATTAAAAGTGATATTCCACTTTTAGCACATATGAGAGGAGATTATTGGAAAGAAATTGAATGGGCAAAACAAACTATCTATAAAAAATTTCCAAAAAATATTGCAATTAAAAAATGGGAAGAAATTGGCAATAATGTATTATCTGGTTCTTCATCAATAATTCCAATATGTAAATATCTAGAAAAAAGAACAAAAGAAAATTATCCAAAAAAAAATACATATGTTTTGTATCAGGGAATAAAAATTGATGATTGGTATGAATCAAAAGGAATGACTCTAAAACATCCTTGTGTAGGATTGGTACAAAGTGCAAAGATATGGGGAAAAGCAAAAGAAATGTTAATTCTTAAACAAGTTTTACAAAAATTACCAAATGTTCATTTCTATTGGGTAGGAGATGGACCATATTCAAAAATGATTATGGATGAATTAAAGAATTTTTCTAATTTCCATTGGTTAGGATCGCTTTCATATCCAGATAAAATTAGAGAATTTCTTTCAGAAATAGATCTTTATGCATTAGTAAGTGGAATTGATATGTCACCATTAACAGTATTAGAAGCACAATTAATGAAAAAACCAATTGTTACTTCAGATGTAGGTGGGGTTCCAGAATTAATGAAGAATAATTCAACAGGTTTATTGTACAAACAAGGAAATGCAGAAGAACTTTTTGAGAGAATTTCTACTATTCTAAATGATATTGAAATGCAATATAAATTTAGAATAGAAGGAAGAAAATTTGTTGAAAATACGTTTGGATGGGAAAAAATTGTGAGAGAATTTAGTAGTTATTTAAAATCAAATTTTTAAAGATTAAAATCAAATGTGATTGATTTTTTAATAAACATCCTATACCAAATTTCTAAAGAAATTAATCCCAAAAATTTGTTGACATAGCGAATATCCAAATCATTATTGAAATGTTTTTCTACCCAATCTTTAGAAATCCAACCATCTGAAATTATTTCTCCAGTTAAAACATATTTTTTAAAAATATCATAACCATAATTTTTCCATAAACTTATGGTATTTACAGAAAATCCTAGTTTTTCTTGAGATACTAAATTTAGCAAATCATATTTCTCTAAAATTTCAACTAAGGGAAGTTTACCCAAATTTGATTTAACATTATATTTTTCAGTATTTTGCAAACGCATGGATTCATTGATTAAGTTAGGTGAAAGTAAAGGAGCAATAGATTTTATTTTATAATATGATGCTAAATTATCGTTTATCAAAGAAAAATTGTAAAGTAATTTTCCATTATAGTCTGCAAGAAAAACTTGTTGAAGAGGTTCTAAAGGATTATCAAAAAATGGTTTTAAAATATCATAAAAAGATTTCCAACTAAAATGGCATTTTTCTGTAAAAAGTTTTTCTTGATCTGGAACATGATCTCTTTCATGACATGACAAATAAGCAGAAATTTTTTCTTTAATAGTAGAATTTGGTTTAGTTAAAGAAAGAAATTTAGAATAACGAAAAATATAACCACCAAATAATTCATCACCTCCATCTCCGGAAACTAAAAAATTTGAAAATTTCTTTGCCTCTTCTACTACATATAACCAATGAATATCCCAAAACGGTGATTTAGTAATGGAAATCGCTAATGGTAATTTTTCCAAATAATTTTTTATTTCAACAATATGATGAACTGCATTAAATTTTTGGGCAATTTTTGCAGCATTTTTTGTTTCATCATGGCTATTTTGAAATTTAACAGAAATCGCATGAATTTCATTATCAGGAAATTTTTTTCTTAATAAACACATCATTAACGTTGAATCAATTCCACCGCTTAGTGGAACCGCAATTTTTCCATCATATGATGTAGGAATATTTTTTGAAATCTCATCAAGAATTAGTTGTTCTATTTTTTCAGAATTCAATTGTGTTGGATTAGAAATATCATTCCATGATAAATTAGGTAAATTAGGGGTTTGAGTATAATCATATCTTAATGTCAGAATTGATTTCACTGAATCAAGATTCATTTTTTTATCAGAGTTTTCCTCTTCCAATTGCCCTATAAATTAGACCATTATTTTTTGCAATGTGTGGATCAATTAAACATCTAGAATCAATAACAATAGGAGTTTTCATTTTTGATTTCAAAAATGATGATTCAAGATCATGAAATTCCTTATGTGCAGTTACAATAATCAAAGCATCACTTTCTTTCAAACTAAATACTAAATCATTTGATGTCTTAATTCCAAAAATTTCAGAATTTTTAAAATATGGATCATAGATTAAAACATTAGAATTTTTTTCTTGTAAAATATTAATGATATCTTCGATAGGAGAAAGTTGTATATCTTTTACATCAGGTTTGTATGATGCTCCTAATAACAAAACAGTAGAATCTGAAAAAGATTTTTTTGCTTCATTTAAACCGTCTTCTAAAAGGTCAATTGTATGTTTTGACATATTTTCATTAATTTTTCTTCCTTGTTCAACTAATTTGAAACCATCAAAAGAATGATTTTTTGCAAAATTAATCATTTGATATGAATTAACAGGCAAACATGGACCACCTACTCCAGGACCAGGAAAATGAGGTTGAAAATTATATTTTGATTTGGCTGCATCTAAAACAGTCATTATGTCAATTCCAGCTTTTTCAAAAATTTGTGCTAATTCATTAATAAAAGCAATATTCAGATCACGAAAAACATTAGTAGTTAATTTTACTGCATTTGCAGTTTTGCAATTAGTCATAGGAATAAGATCAACGGTAAATACATGTTTGTAAATTTTAAGAATTAAATTTTTTGTTCTATCATCTATTCCACCAATTAATCTTGGAAGTCTTTCAAAATCAAGTAAAATTTGTCCAGGATTAGCAGTTTCAGGACTTACTCCTAAACTAAAATCATAACCAATTTGAAGAGAATTTTCTGAACCTTGAAGAATTTTCAAAAAATCATTTTCAATAAAACCAGGTTCTACAGTACTTTCAACAATTATTAAAATCCCTTTAGAAATACAATTATGAAGTTGTTTACCAACAGATTTTAAAGATGAATAATCAGGAACATGATTTGAATCCATCGGAGTTGGTAATGTAAGAATTACAACATTACTTTTAGAAACTGCTTCTTCTAATGATGTTGTAGCATAAAATTTATTTTCATTGATAGCCTTATCAAACATTACATCGTATCCAGGTTCATCTTTTAATGGGAATTTTTTTTCATTAATCATTTTAACTAGATTTTTGTTTATATCAACTCCAATGGTAGTTAATCCAGAATTAGCAAAAGAAAGAGCAGTAGGTAATCCAATTCTCCCTATACCCACAACACAAATTTGTAATTCACCAGATTGGATTTTTTCAGTTAGTTCCGATTCTGACATTGATAAAGTATTAGTTTCAGTCATATTTTTCACTAAATTTCTCAATTATTTACTTGTTTATCAGAAAATACCCTAAATTTAAAAATCTGATCAAAAAACAGAACATATGAGGTATATTGTAACTGGTGGTGCTGGATTTATCGGAAGTAACATAGTTAATTTATTAATAAAAAATGGTCATGAAGTGATCGTAATAGATAATTTGAATACAGGGGATTTAAAACGACTAGATAAATTAAAAGGAAAATTTGAATTCTGTAAAGAAGATATTAGAAATAAGAAGAAGTTAAAAGAAATTATCAAAAATGCTGATGGAATTTTTCATCAAGCTGCTTTAACATTAGTTACTGAATCTTTTCTTAAGAAAGATGAATATTTTGATGTAAATGTGTCTGGAACAAAAAATCTTTTTGAGATCGCATCTGAATATAAAATAAAAATTATTTTTGCAAGTAGTTCTAGCGTATATGGAGATGTAAAAAAAATTCCCATTAAAGAAAATAATGAGTTAAATCCAATTAACCCGTATGGAGAAACTAAAGTTGAAAAAGAAAAATTAGCAAAACAATTTTCTAAAATGGGTTTATCTGTAATAGGATTGAGATACTTTAATGTTTTTGGGAAAGGACAAACGGGAACCTATGCAGGAGTAATTACTCAATTTATGAGACAATTAAATGAAAATAAACCACCCAAAATATTTGGGGATGGTTCTCAAATAAGAGATTTTATTTTTGTTAAAGAGATAGCTGATGCAAATCTAAAAGCTATGGAAAGTGATTGTAAAAATGGTTTTTTTAATATAGGTACAGGTACAGGTGTATCGATTTTAGAATTAACAAATTTAATGATTAAGATCTATGATAAGAAAATAATTCCAGAGTTTTACAAACTGCCTCAAGGAGATATTAAAAAAAGTTTGGCAAGTACAGAATTAACAAAAAAGAGAATTGGGTGGAATTCTAAAATTTCGTTAGAAGAAGGTTTAAGAGAATTAATAGGAAATTAACAATTATGAAAATTCTTTTTATTGCACCTAGATATTCAGGTGGAATTGGAGGACATGCTACTCGACTAGCAGTAAAACTACGTGAACATGGATTTGAAATTAAATTAATGCATATACCCATAATACCAATAAAAAATTTAAAAAACCCCAGTTTCATATTATTTAGTTCACTTTATGCTATTCTTAATAGAGAAAAGTTTGAAATTGTTCATGCATTTAATTTACCTTCTGCTTTTGCAATGAAATTCACCAAAGCAAAAAAAAAAGTTTTGTCAATTCATGGAATGTATTCTGAACAAATAGATGCATTACATTCACAAATAATTTCATCAAATGTAAAAAATAAAGAAAAAAATATTTTAAAATGGGCTGATGTTTTGTTAACTAATTCAAAAAATGTTAAACATAGTTATAAGAAAAAACTAGGATTAGATTTTGACTATATTTATGGACCAATAGATATTGATAAACTTAGTAAGTTTAAGGTTAAGCAAAAAAAAAATAAGAAACAAGTTGTCTATATAGGCAGAGACAGTTTTGAAAAAGGCATAGATATCTTAAAAAAAATTGAAGATAAAATTGAGGCTAAAGTAGTTTATTGTATAAATTTAGAATGGGAGAAAGCTATGTCCATTTTAAAAGCATCAGATGTTTTGATTGTACCATCTAGAATTGATAATATTCCTAATGTAATCAAAGAGGCATTTTATTTAAAAATCCCAGTTGTTGCAACAGACATTGAAGGAATTTCAGAAATTATTACTAATGATGTTAATGGAATTTTGATTCCTAGTGAAAATCCTGAAGAAATTTCCATTGCGATTAATAAATTATTAAAAGATGAAGAAAAAGCTAAACAAATAGCTGAGAATGGACATCAATTTGTAATGGAAAATTTAACTTGGAATATTTTACTTTCAAAATATATGAAATTTTATAATGATTTGATAAATAGTTAATTATTTTATTTTTGGGAAAATTTTCTGTAATCCTTCTTCTAACGAAATTTTAGATTCCCAATCTATCAGTTCTTTTGCTCTAAATGTATCAGCTTGACTCTTTTTTATATCACCTATTCTAGAATCTGTATATTCCGGTTTCAAATCTAATTCTGATAACATGATTAGGATTTTTGCTAACTCATTAACTGATGTAGTAGTTCTAGATGCTATATTGATGAAAGCATTATCAGTTTTACTTTTAAAAGCTAACCAATTAGCTCTTACGACATCATCAACAAATGTAAAATTTCTTATCTGTTCTCCATCACCTTCAATAATTGGGGATTTATGTTCCAATAATTTTTCAATAAATTTTGGAATTACACCTGCATAGTTTGGGTTTTGACCAATGCCAAAAACATTAAAGTATCGTAACCCTATTGATTTAACGTTATTTTTAGAATATTGTAAAGCAAATTTTTCAGCTTCTAGTTTTGATTTTCCATATGGATTTAATGGGTTTTTTTCAGTATCTTCACAGATTGGGAATTTTGTTTGATTTCCATATACACTTGAACTACTTGCAAAAATTACTTTACAATTTGATTCTTGTGCTAATTTTAAAATATTTTCTGTACCAATTGCATTTACTTTAAAATATTCTTCAGGTTGTTTAAAAGATTGAGGGACTGAACCTAATGCTGCTTGATGAAAAATTCCATCAATATTTTTTGAAATTTTTTTCATTTCTTCAAAATCTAAAATATTTATTTCTTGAAAATCAATATCTGCATATATTTCCTCAAGATTTTTTTTGCTGCCTCTTCGCAAATCATCAATTACAATCACTTCATGATTAAGATTTAACAAAAATTTACTGATGTGACTTCCGATAAATCCAGCTCCACCAGTTACAATAAATTTCATAAATGTGGTTTTACGTTTTGATATTTTAAATGTTAATCAGAATTATTTTACATTGTTGCTTGTGATGCATCATGGAACATTTGACTCTTAGCGCAACCAGCAGCTAATTCATCACCAGCACCACGTCTCATTAATCCTCTATAAAGACAATCTTCTAATTTAACATCTTCTCTTTGTTCCCATTCCTCAACAGTGACTGAGAATTTCTTTTGGATTCTATCTCTATACCATTCAGGAATTACATTAAATGCACAAAATGGAACTATTCTAAGATCTGGAGTAACATAGTGAATATCACATCTTTGTAATCTTTCCAAATCTTCATTGTATTTATCTTGAAAGTGCATCATACCTAAGAATAATCCTTTGACATGCCATGAACCAACCGAATCAAATGATCTTTTCATGAGAATATTTCCAAACATTTTTGCCAAATCTAATCCTGCTGGTTGTTTTTTAGAATCAACAAAACCTTTGAGTTTTCTTACAACTTCTAACATTGTAAAGTATTTGTTTTTACCAGAACGAATCTCTTCTGCTTTATCTTCAAACAATTCAAGCATTCCTTGAATATCACAGAATTTTGTTAATGGGACAAACTTCTTTGTATCTGCATCTTCAAAGATGTAAGTTCCTGCACCACAAGCAAAGTGTATTGATAATTCATATTTTGGTTTACTTGAAAATGCTTCAATTACATTAGTTAATGGCATACAACTAGGAACTGGGAACCAATCATCAACAGTTACATCACCATTTGTTTGCTCTTCAATTCTTTGAATACAATCAGGAACTGTAATTCTGTATTTTTCACGTTCTTGTTTTCCCATTCTTCCAGTAAGTGATACTGGTTGGAAATTTACAGCATGAACTACATCCATATTCTTTTGAGCATATCGGATAATTCCACCTAATTCATGATCATTAATTGATTTGATTACAGTTGGGACAAATACAACAGTAGTACCAGTTTTTCTACAACTATCAAGTGCATATGGAATCTCCCAGTGGTTTTTAGGATTTGTTCTAGCAGTAACACCATCAAATGACAGATACAAATTGTTACATCCAGCAAGTCTCACTTCACGTGCAGCTTCTGGATCCATTGCGTGTCTAATTCCATTAGTATTCATTTGAATATGATCAACGCCTTCTTCTTTCATAATTTTGATAACATCAGCAATATCTTCTCTTAGCATTGGTTCACCACCAGTAATCTGCATAGAGTTTCCAGGAATTGGTCTCTCTGCTCTTAGAGTTTTCATCATTCCTCGAATCTGAGTATGATCTGGCTCATACATGTAAGCACCTTCAAGTCCCTTCTTTACATAAAAGAAACAATACCAACATGTCAAGTCACATCTGTTAGTTACAATCATGTTTGCAAGTCCACTGTGTGACAAG
>Ga0114932_10002515_pt1 | contig 19230 bp, 20 predicted proteins | sample 2SBtaG_2_FD_87286 | JGI IMG/M metagenome (GOLD analysis project Ga0114932, IMG submission 87286) | Deep subsurface microbial communities from Kolumbo volcano to uncover new lineages of life (NeLLi) - 2SBTROV12_ACTIVE470 metaG | ecosystem: Environmental > Aquatic > Marine > Volcanic ... | reverse complement strand
TCAGAAAAAATCAATAATACCTGACCTTATAAACGGAAAATTACTTTTAGCTTTTGCATTTACCGAACGTCATTCTCGTTACAATTTAGCAGACATTGAGACAACGGCCAGTAATACGGGTGAGGGATATATTATTAATGGTAGTAAAAGTATAGTTATACATGGATCAACAGCAGATAAACTAATTGTTTCGGCTCGAATATCAGGCGAAAGTCGCGATGAACAAGGTATTTCATTGTTTATAGTTGATGCTAACGCTGAGGGTATTAAGCGACGCAGCTATCAGATGGTAGATGGTCTAAGTGGAGCTGAAATTATATTAGATAATGTTTTAATCCCTCATGAAAATATAATAGGTGAAGCTGGTTTAGCATACCCTATAATTGAAAAAGTAATTGATGAGGCATGTATAGCTATTTGTGCTGAATCAGTTGGTCTTATGTCTGAATTAGTAAGAGCTACTGTTGATTACCTTAAAACACGTGAACAGTTTGGAACTAAAATTGGTAGCTTCCAAGTACTGCAGCATCGTGCTGTTGATATGTTTAATTCGCTAGAATTGTCTCGAGCATTAGTTTATCGGTCAGCAGAAACCATCTCTAATGTTGATGACACAAAAAATAGAGCACGTGCAGCTTCAGCCGCTAAGGTTCAGGTGGGTCGGTCAGGTAAATTAATTGGCCAGCAAGCTATTCAACTTCATGGCGGAATGGGGATGACAGACGAACTTTCAGTTAGCCACTACTTCAAGCGATTAACAATGTTAGGCACCTTATTTGGTGATACTGACTATCATTTGAAACGTTTTGTAATGCTGGGTGAAAACTGATTAAGTTCAATTTATTGAAGAAAGCCATGTGACATGACCCATTTTGCGTCCTGCTTTTATATCAGATTTCCCATATATGTGTAGATGGGCTGTTGGATCTAGTAGATACTTTTGCCAATCATTTATATCATCACCAATTAAGTTTTTCATTGTGGCGTTTGCGTTACGTTTTATAGATCCTAAAGGTAAGCCACAAAGGGCTCTTATTAATAAATCAAACTGGCTAATGGTGCAGGCATCCAATGTCCAATGACCAGAGTTATGAGGACGAGGGGCTATTTCATTTACTAATAATCTGCCATCTTTAGTAATAAACATCTCCACCGCTAGTAGCCCAATTAAATTTAGGCTTTCAATAAGACGACGTGATATTTGTGTTGCATAATTCACCTGCTCGGGCGTAATTAGCGCTGGTACTATAGTTTTATCGAGGACATGATTTTTATGAATATTTTGAACAGGGATATAGCTAACTATATCACCATTAGAGCTTCTTCCTACAATAACAGAAATCTCTTTTTCAAAGTCAATAAATCCTTCTAGTATAGCCCCTCCTGTAGCTTCACACGCACCAGATAAATTCCAGGCTTTCTTTGTTTCTGATTTTTTTTCGATACGAACTTGACCTTTGCCATCGTAACCCATGCGCGCTGTCTTTAGGATTGATGGCGTACCTAATTCAGCTAACATACTATTTAGATCTGATTCAGTTTTTACTGACCTATAAGGCGCTACTGGTATATCTAAATCCGAAATAAAATTCTTTTCTTTTACCCTGTCTTGAGAAATAGATAATGTATGACTGTTCGGTCTAACCTCTAGTATTGATTCTAAATATTTGTAGCTGGATAGAGGAATATTTTCAAATTCGAGAGTTACCATATCTACTTTTTTAGAAAAATCTTTCAGTGCATTAGTATCTTCAAAAGGAGCGATTGTTTTATTATTTGCTATTTGTGCGGCCGGTTCATCTAATGACTGACAGAAAATATGATATTTATAGCCCAATCGAGCAGCTGCTAAAGCGGTCATTCGACCTAGTTGACCCCCCCCTAAAATACCTATTGTTGCTCCTTGAGGGAGAGCTGTATTTTTTGTTTTTCCTAACATCCTATATATTTTCTAGTGGAGATTCTACGACACTTTCTGTTTGTTTCATGCGCCAATCATCTAAGGCTTTTGAAACACTAGTATTATCAATTGCAATAATTGAAGCGGCTAAGAGCGCTGCATTTATAGCGCCAGCTTTTCCTATCGATAATGTACCAACCGGCACACCTGCAGGCATTTGTACTATTGATAATAGACTATCCATTCCTAGTAATGTTTTACTTTCTATAGGTACACCAAGTACTGGTAATGATGTCATGGAAGCTGTCATTCCAGGCAAATGAGCTGCTCCGCCAGCACCAGCAATAATAACCTTCAGTTTTCGAGAACGGGCGTTTTTAGCGTAATCAGCAAGACGGTCAGGAGTTCTATGAGCAGATACAATTTTTACCTCGTGATTAATCCCCAGTAAATCAAGTGTCTCCGAAGAGTGACACATAGTATGCCAGTCTGACTGGCTACCCATTATAATGCCTATTATTGGGCTTGCCATTTTTTACATCTCCACGTAGCCATTACATTTGGTCGGAAGCTTGCAATTATAGATATGTTAAAAATCTGTGCAAGCGGTGTTTATATAACTTTATTAATCTTATTTATATCAAAAAATATAGACCTAATAAACTAATGGCATAAGATAATAGAAAGTTAGATGGGTATAAAATAAGAAGTAAAGATGTATGTGGTGCTGTTGTTCTAATAAATTGTTTTGCTTTTTAAGCAATTATATTAGGAAATAGTATGTTTTCTAGATATGAAATACTATCTTTCAACAATAGCTTACGCTTTTTTAATCGCTGTAAATTTAGCTGGTCGATAGTTGGCTCTTTGGTAATCCGGGTAATAGTATCGTCAAGGTCAAAGTGCTCGCTTTTAAGCGTTTTTAGGCGCTGTAGTAGTTGTTCTCTATCAGCTGTTTTTTCGGCCGTCACTTCTAATCCCATTGATCAAGTATTTTACCGAACGCGCGCCATTTGAAGTTACTTTTTTAATTATTAAAAGCGGGTTCCTGCTGTTACTAAATAATTATTATATTAAATATAAGACAAAATAAAACAAAATTTCGTTAAAAAATATACTTCTATACGAATCATTTAAATCTAAATTAAGATTCTAGATAGCTTTCATAAATATAAATTAACAGGATAGTAATGAAATCTAATTTTGACGAACTCAAAAAAATTCATGCAGACCTTGAACATAAATTAGGAAAAGAAATACAACGCCCAAATCCAGACCATATTATTATGACAAGAATAAAACGTGAAAAACTGAAAGTTAAAGATGCTATAGCCACTATGGATAGTTCCTAAAACACATAATGATTTAATGATGAATAGTGAACTGTATCTTTAACTAGAAAGTATTATCTTAAGTAAGTAGGTTTTTAGCCTGCTCACGCAGGATGAACTTCTGTATTTTACCTGTTGAGGTTTTTGGCAGGCTACCAAATATAATTTGGTGGGGTATCTTGTACTTTGCTAGGTTTTTACGGCAGTGATCTATTAGTTCGGCTTCATTCACATTAGCTCCGGCAGTTAGTTCAATAAAAGCACAAGGAGTTTCTCCCCATTTTTCATCAGGTTTAGCTACTACAGCAACAAGTGATACCGATTCATGTTTATAGAGTGCATCTTCAACTTCAATTGATGAGATATTTTCGCCTCCCGATATAATTATATCTTTCGACCTATCTTTGAGTTCAATGTAATTATCAGAGTGCCATACTCCTAAATCACCAGTATGAAACCAACCTCCTGAAAAGGCATCTTTCGTTGCCTTTTCGTTTTTTAAATATCCTTTCATAGTAACATTACCGCGAGTAAATACTTCACCTATGGTGGCACCATCTTTTGGCACCTGTTTTAGAGTGTCTGGATCACCTATCATTACATCCTCAAGAACTTCATATGGCACTCCTTGACGAGATTGTAATCGTGCTTGTTCGTCTAGTGGCAGCTTTTCCCAATCTTCTTGCCAGGCACATATAATAGCAGGACCATAAATCTCGGTTAGGCCGTATACATGTGTAACTTTAATTCCTTGTTCTGCCATTCGTGCTAAAGTAGCAGCGGGTGGTGGAGCGGCGGCAACCATAAACTCTACTTCTTGGCTGAAGTTTTGTCGGTCTTCTTCTTCTGCGTTAACCATCATTTGTGCTACAATCGGCGCACCACATAAGTGGGTTACATTGTGTTTGGCGAGGGCATCATAAATGTTTTTGGCTGATACATTTCTCAAGCAGACATTAGTTCCAGCTGCCAGGGTTGTACCCCATGTGAAACACCAGCCGTTACAATGAAACATAGGAAGTGTCCATAAATAATTTGGATGGCTATTAGCACCCCAGGTAAAGACATTACCCATAGCATTTAAATATGCCCCACGATGATGATAAACTACTCCCTTGGGATTACCGGTGGTGCCCGATGTATAATTTAGTGCTATTGCCTGCCATTCATCTTCCGGAAGTGACCAATGAAATTCAGGGTCGCCATTGCTAATAAAAGTTTCATAGTCGATATTTCCTAGACGTTCTCCACCTGGTCCTTCTGGGTCTTCAATATCTATTACATATGGTTTATTCTTCATAAGTTTAAGTGCTTCTTTTATAGTAGGTGAAAACTCTGTATCAGTAATTAATATTTTTGCTTCACCATGTTCTAATATAAAAGCTATTGTTGCTGCATCGAGGCGCGTATTTAGTGCATTGATAACCCCGCCTGTCATCGGTATACCGAAATGAGCTTCGATCATTTCGGGAATATTGGGTGCGATAATTGCGACGCAATCGCCAATACCAATTCCTCGTTCGGATAATGCTGACGCTAGCTGTTTCATCCTGGTATAAGTCTGACCCCAGTTGCGTTTTATTTGGCCATGAATAACAGCTGTTCTCAAGGGATAGGCAGCTGCTGTTCGCTTTATAAAGCTAAGTGGCGATAATGAGGTAAAATTTGCAGCGTTTTTTCCTAAATTTGTTTCATAAGGATTATTCATAATTTTCTCTCATTATTGTCGTTAATATTTATAAACTATAGGAGGAATTAGTTGCCTATTGTTTAAATAACGATTGTGCATCGCCCTTTAATATAACTCTCTTATTAATTTGTATTTCTGTATTGGAAATTTCATTTTTTAAAAATAGGATATACTCCCTCATTTCTTCAATAGACAAGCTATCAAGTTTATAAGGTTCAAATTTTTTTTTCTGTAAATTATGCTGAGGTTCCATATCATCTTCGTAACCCATTTTCTACTCCTCAAATTAATACCCATATTTCCGTTGTACTAAAAGTGTGAACCACATAAATTGGATCTGCAAGGCCTTAGAGTATGTTTAAGTTAAGCAGGTTTAATGGTTAGGATTATGTAAGATGAGTATTCCAAAAACAATGAATGCAATTGAAATATCTGCGTATGGTGGTCCAGATGTATTGCGGCCTGTTAAACGCAGTGTTCCAACTCTTCAGGCCGATGAAATATTAATTAAAGTTGCCGCTGCCGGAGTTAATCGACCAGATGTGGTGCAAAGGATGGGTTTATATCCTCCCCCCCCAGATGCATCCGATTTACCGGGGCTAGAGGTCGCTGGAGAAGTAGTTGATATTGGTGAGGAGGTCACTTTATTTACTAAGGGAGACTCAGGTTGCTCTCTAGTATCTGGCGGTGGATATGCTGAATATGTAAACGCTCCTGCTACCCAGTCTTTGCCTATACCTAAGGGTTTTGACATGATTACTTCTGCTGGTATACCCGAAACATTTTTTACAGTGTGGAGTAATATGTTTAACCGGGCTAAATTATTGGATGGTGAATCAATACTTATTCATGGAGGTTCCAGTGGAATTGGAACTACTGCTATTCAACTTGCACGTGAATTTGGAGCAATTTCATATGTAACTGTTGGTAATACAAAAAAAGCACATTTTTGCGAAGAGATAGGGGCAAAAGCTTCAATAAACTATAGAGAAAAAGACTTTTATGATGAGATAAAGGCTATTACGAATGGAAAGGGGGTTAATGTAATACTAGATATAGTTGGAGGTTCTTATTTATCACGAAATATTCGATTATTAAGGCCTGATGGACGACTTTTACAAGTAAGTCTTATGGAAGGAGCCAAGGCAGAAATTGACCTCGCTAGGGTTATGTCGCGCAGATTGTTAGTAACTGGCTCAACATTGCGTCCTCGTTCTAAGGAGATAAAGGCAAATATTGCTTCCGAATTATTTGCTAAGGTTTGGCCATTATTTGAAGAAAACAAAATAAAGCCGATTATATATGAGACTTTTTCCTACAGTGAGGCCCCTAAAGCGCATCAACTTATGGAAACTAGCGAGCATATTGGTAAAATCATTATGACTTTTTAATAGTGTTACTTTGCATTTATAATTTTTATAGCTATATATACTTAGATATTAACCCATAAAATTTAAGGTGTGTTGGCAAATGGAGATTTTTTGTTAGCTGACAACGACTTATCAAGGAGGTTCGATGGCAGATCCATTGATGCCAAAAGGAACCGCAGTATGGTTGGTTGAAAATACTGCTTTAACTTTTGATCAAATTGCTGATTTTTGTGGTATGCACAAACTTGAGGTGCAAGGTATTGCTGATGGAGAGGTTGGCGTAGGTATGCTTGGCCTTGACCCCGTGGCAAATGGACAACTTGAAACTGATGAGATAGAGAGATGCGTTACTGACCCTAACGCGCGTTTGGGGATAAAAAAGAGTGAAAACCCAGCTCCTGTTAAACGAACAAAAGGTCCACGTTATGTTCCTTTATCAAAGCGTCAGGACAAGCCGGATGGAATATCTTATCTATTAAGATATTATCCAGAACTAAACGATCCTCAGATTTCTAAGTTGATAGGTACTACCAAGCCTACGATTAATGCAATACGCGATAGAACGCATTGGAATTCATCACAAATACAACCCCGAGATCCAGTAACAATTGGGTTGTGTAGACAAATAGATTTAGACGAAGCAATAGAAAAAGCCCGCAAGGCAGGACGCAAACCGGCTGAAAACGCAACTGCTCCTATTAGTGCCGACCTTATGCCTCAAGAAGAACCAGTTGTTCCAAGTAGGATACCAGATTGGATGGCAGACGTTCGTTTAGGGGGCAGCGGTGGAAACGATTCATAAAACGTAGGATATTTTCGGTTTTCAATGAAACGGGTTCGTAGAAGGCGGATCCGTTTTACTTTTTTGTGTGACTAATTAATAATTTTATTTAGTGAGTGGGTAAAATTTTTTAACTAGCGAAATATATGTTATTTTAATTTCTATTGAACTGTAATTAAACAACTATGCTAGTTTACTGCAGAACCTGTTATTTTTGGGATAAGCATGATGGTTGAAGCAAAATTCTTAAAATTCGATACTCTTAGCTTACATGCTGGCCAACATCCAGACCCTATTAACGGTGCGAGGGCAGCTCCTATTTACCAAACTACATCGTATGTTTTCCCAGATGTTGACCATGCAGCAAGCTTATTTAACTTAGAGCGTGCAGGGCATATCTACTCACGAATATCAAATCCCACAGTTGCAGTATTTGAAGAACGTATGGCCGCATTGGAAGGTGGGGTTGGTGCTATTGGTACAGCTAGTGGACAGGCATCACTAATGCTTGCTGTCCTTACGCTTATGGATACAGGAGGTCATATTGTAGCTTCTCGAAATATATATGGCGGAAGTCACAATTTATTTTTACACACACTCCCTAGGTTTGGAATTAAAACAACATTGGTTGACCCAAGAAACCCAGAAGAATTTCGTAATTCAATTTTACCAGAAACACGATTATTATTTGCTGAAACAATTGGCAATCCAGGTCTTGAGATACTTGATATACCTGTAGTAGCTAGTATAGCTCACGAATCAGGGATACCTTTAATGGTAGATTCTACATTTACCACACCTTATTTAATGAAACCATTCGAACATGGCGCAGATATTATTATGCATTCGGCGACTAAATGGATTGGTGGTCATGGTGTTGCAATTGGAGGTGTTTTGATCGATAGCGGTAATTTTGATTGGGAAAGGTCAGGGAAGTTTCCAACTATGACTGAACCCTATGCAGGATATCATGGGCTTGATTTTGTTGAGGAATTCGGACCTTCCGCATTTATTATGCGTGCCCGTGCTGAAGGCATGCGGGATTTTGGAGCTTGTCTATCTCCTCAGAATGCTTTCTACCTTATTCAAGGCCTAGAAACATTATCAATCAGGATGAAAAGCCATGTTGAGAATGCACTTGCTATAGCTGAGTTTTTAATGGATGCAAAGGAAGTGTCGTGGGTCAGATATCCTGATTTAGAAGGGCATCCAGATAAAGATTTAGCCAAAAAATTGCTACCCAAAGGAAGCGGTTCAATTGTTACATTTGGTATTAAAGCTGGGCCAGGCGGAGCACGTAAAAGTGGAGCTATCTTTATTGAGTCACTTGAGGTCTTCTCACATTTAGCAAATGTTGGTGATGCAAAGTCCCTTGTAATTCATCCAGCGAGTACAACACACCAACAGATGGATAAAGAAGAATTAAAGGCAGCTGGCGTAGGTGAAGAAATGATAAGAGTTTCAGTTGGTCTAGAAGATACTGCTGATCTGGTTTCTGATTTACGCCAGGCTCTGCGATTGTCCCAGAAATAGGATACGTTCTGTAATGAATATTGACGTAAATGGATCCAGAGTATTTGCTCATACAGGCGGACGAAACTTTGATCCATCTATACCTGCCCTTATCCTAATACATGGAGCAGGCAATGATCATACTTTTTGGGGCATGCAAACTCGTTATTTTGCCCATCATGGTTATTCAGTTCTTGCTTTAGATTTACCAGGTCATGGTCGCTCAGACGGCAAACCACTAAGTAGTATAACTGACATGGCTTCATGGTTATGGAAGGTAATTGAATGCTTAAGACCTAGTCAGATTAATTTGGCTGGACACTCTATGGGTTCATTGATAGCCCTTGAGGCTGCCGCAATGCATCCGGATAAAACTAAATCATTGATATTAGCAGGCGCAGCAGAACGTGTAGCAGTTCATAAAGATTTACTAGAGGCATCGTTGAAAAATGACCCATCATCCTATGATATGATCACTGATTGGGGTTTTAGTAAATGGTCGCATTTGGGCGGTCACCAGGTTCCAGGGTTATGGATGCAGGGCGGTTCAAAGGCTTTACTTGCTTCTGGATCAACCGGAGTTTTAGGTTGTGATTTAGTTGCTTGTAACGAATACACTCAAGCTATTGAAGCTGCTAAAAAGATAATTTGTCCTTCTTTAATAATAATTGGATCCAAAGATCGAATGACACCACCTGCTATGGCTGAAAATTTGATAAAAAACCTAGTAAATGTGGAAATACAAAGTATTGAATCTACCGGTCATATGATCATAGTAGAGAGAATTAATGAGGCAATTGATATTATAGCAGATTTTTTGAAACAGGTTGCTTGATGAGCAAAAACAGTAGTGAAGAGCGCCGGAAAAACTATCGAGAATTTATTAAAGTCCCGACCAGATGGATGGATAATGATGTTTATGGTCACGTTAATAATGTCGTATATTACTCTTATTTTGATACAGCAGTTAACGGCTATTTAATGAAGAATGCAGGCTTAGACTTCAGGCTCTCGCAGTCTGTGGGAGTAGTGGTTGAAACTGGATGTCAGTTCCATAGTGAGGTTTCATTTCCAGATATTTTAGATGTTGGGATTCGCGTAAGACGTCTTGGTAATACATCCGTAACATATGAAATTGGTATATTTAGAGAAGGGTACGACTCACCCGCTGCTACGGGCTATTTTGTACATGTATATGTGCAACATGGGAAAATGATACCTGTCCCTATACCTGATGACGCGAGAGCTGTTCTTAAAAATTTATTAATAAGTAATTAATTTTTCCAGAGCTTTTTGGAGGCTAGTTCTGCGCCTTGAATTAGTGATTTAAATTTTTCTACCGCAATTTTAGAATCTACTGCACCCATTCCAGCAAATGTAGCAAAACCACAATCTGAACCGGCAATTATACGCTCACGCCCGACAATATCAGCGAATTGACAAATTCTTTGAGCAACAAGTTCTGGGTGTTCAATGTAGTTTGTAACACTATCTATTACTCCTGGTATCAAAACTTTATCTTCTGGTAACTTACGTTCTATAAATACGTTCCACTCGTGAGCATGACGCGGGTTGGCGGCTTCAATTAGTAAGCCCATAGGTTTTGCTTTCAGGAGCTCGTCTATAATTGCCCCAAGTGGAATGTCTCTATGATGAGGACCTTCATAATTACCCCAACAAATATGCATTCTAACTCTTTCTGCTGGAATGTTTTGTAATGCGTTATTTAATATTTCAATCTGCTTTGCAGCTTGCAGAATAAAATCGTGATCACTGAGGTCTCTAAAAACTGTGTGTCTACCCATGGCCAAGTCAGGGCAGTCGATTTGTAAAATAAAGCCAGATTCAACTATAGCTTCGTATTCTTCTTTCATTGTATCGGCTAATTTTTGTAAATATTCTGTATTAGAGGAATAAAATTTATTTTCTTGAAAGACTGCTATGACACCTGGTGATGCTGCATTCATAAAAACATCACTAGTTGTAACATTGGAAGTTGCCGTTTTTAAATTATAGATGTCTCGTAATAGTGGTTCTCTATCGCGTATTTTTATCTCTCCAGTGCAGCAAGGCCGGTTAAGCCTTCTAGTCCCAGCTGCTTTAGCTTGATTCCTCCGATATTCTGGAAAATTAGACATATCATCAAATCGAATGGATGCACTTTCACCTGAAAAACCGTCGAGGCGCTGTTGGATATAGGTAGAGTAACCTGTCTTACCCATCTCACCATCATTTATAATGTCTAAACCCCACTCAATTTGCGCCGAAACAATGCTACTGACTGAACTTTCAAGTAAAGCTATAAAGCTATTATTTTCGTATGGTTCATTAAATTCTATTTTATATAATATTTCAGTTAGCTCTTCTGGACGAGGCATGCTGCCAACGTGTGTAGTCAATATTCTATCTGTGCTGGTTTGCATTGTTTTCCTGCGTATATCTATTTCTCTACAACCTAATAAAGGTTTTTAGATATAATAGAAATGGTTTTACTGGGTAAAAGTTAAAACCATTTCTATATTTATTTAGATGTTATTAAGCAGCTTTTTGTTCAATGGGACTAGAACCAGAATCACCACTGAAGATTTTTATTTTTCTTGGTTTTAAAGCTTCAGGTATTTCACGCTTAAGTTCAATAGTGAGAATACCATTTTGTAGGTTAGCATCTATAACATTTACATGATCTGCTATTGAAAAGCGTCTTTCAAAAGATCTCGCTGCTATGCCACGATGTAGATACTCAGTTTTAGTATTCTTAATATTGGCTTGACCTTTTATGAATAGCGCATTTTCTTTTTGTATTAAATCCAGGTCTTCATTACTAAAACCTGCAACTGCCATAGTTATACGGTAATCGTCCTCGTCTACTTTTTCTATATTATAGGGTGGATATGTCTCTATATCTGTTTTTGAGGCAGTATTGATTAATCTATTCATGTGATCAAAACCAATGCTTGATCGGAATAAAGGTGATAGGTCATAATTTCGCATGTCACTTGTTCTCCTTATTGAAGCAACAGAGTTCTTGGTAGAACATTCACCACCATGGTCGAAGTCCTCCATCATTTTTGTCGTTAGAACCCAATTAGGCATTCCAACAACTCTCACAGAGTTGGGGGGTGACAACAAATTTTCAAGATATGACCTGGTAAATAATATGAATTTTAATGAAAATATTACAAATATAAGCCAATTTTCTAGCGTATTATAAGTATATTTAAAATATTTTTCAGATCTAACTACATCAAATTGGTAGTTTTTAAGTCGCTTATTTTAAGCCAAGGTTTGAGAACCTTTTGTTAAATTTAGCAACTTGCCCAGCGGAATCGACCAACCGGTGTTGCCCTGTCCATGCAGGATGGGTTTTTGGATCAATATCAAGGCGTAGTGTATCGCCTTCAGATCCCCATGTTGAACGAGTTACATATGTTGTTCCGTCCGTCATTTGGACAGTTATATTATGGTAATCTGGGTGTATTTCTTTTTTCATAGTATGCCTTCTTTGCCGAAACTACCTTATAACTAAGCTAGACAAAGTCTGCAAGCATTACTAATAGAATAATATTTGGGCTTTATGTGACTTGTTGTAGTAGTTCTGCACTGTTAAAGCAGACCTTAGTAAGTAATATATTATTTAACGAGCCGGGAATTCCGTTCATGGAAAAAACTGAGTTAGGAGCACCACCGCGAAGGGATATAAGGCTTTTAAGGCGCCTGGGGAGATTTCTACGTCCATATCGTTTGCATGTGTTTGCAGCTATATTAGCTCTTACCATAGCTGCAGTTACGGTACTTGCAGTTGGTGAGGGTATACGCCGCTTAGTAGATGATGGATTTGCTGCTGGTAACGCTAGGTTACTTAATGATGCACTAATGGTTTTGTTTGTTTTTGTTATATTTTTAGCGGGAGCAACATACGCTAGGTTTTTTATAGTGTCATGGATAGGCGAGCGTGTCGTAGCTGATATTCGAAAAGCAGTTTTTGATCATGTTATTTCACTTAGTCCTTCTTTTTACGAAACGACTAGGGTAGCTGAGATAATGTCTCGACTAACAACTGACACTACCTTGTTACAAAGCATAGTTGGTTCTTCCGCTTCAATGGCCTTACGTAATATTCTTCTATTTTTAGGAGGGGCTATAATGCTGGTAATTACTAGTCCAAAACTAAGTGGGCTCGCTTTATTGATAGTTCCTATTGTTTTAGTGCCTATAATTATTTTTGGACGAAAAGTTAGGCGACTAAGTCGGAATAGTCAGGATAGAGTTGCTGATGTTGGCGCTTATGTTGATGAAAGTATAACGAACATTAAAACAGTTCAGGCATTTGTACATGAGCCAATAGACAGGTTTCGGTTTTCTACAAGGGTTGAAGAGGCCTTTAATGTTGCAATATTAAGAATACGTGCAAGAGCCTTACTAACTGCAGTTGTTATTATGTTGGTATTCGGGGCAGTAGGTATTATTTTATGGTTCGGTGGACATGATGTTATAAATGGTAGGCTGAGCGCTGGTAAATTATCAGCATTTGTTTTTTATGCCATTATTGTTGCTGGTTCTATTGGAGCTATTTCCGAAGTTATTGGTGATTTACAAAGGGCTGCAGGCGCTACCGAGCGCTTATTTGAATTACTAGAAATGACCAGCGAAGTTACTGTACCTGCCAATCCGGTGGCGTTATCTGATTTGCCGCAAGGTAAAATAATTTTGGATGAAGTTTCATTTAGTTATCCTTCTCGCCCAGATCATTTAGCCCTTGATAGCTTCAATCTTGAATTAGCACCGGGAGAGCGAATAGCTTTGGTGGGCCCATCTGGGGCTGGTAAGACTACAATTTTCCAGCTGTTATTAAGGTACTATGATCCCCAGAAGGGTTTACTTTCTTTTGATGATATTAACTTACGTGATTTAGATCCTAGTCAGCTTCGAGGGCTGATAGGCTTTGTACCTCAAGAGCCGGTTATTTTTAGTGCCGATGCCTGGGAAAATATTCGTTATGGACGGCCAGAAGCTACGGATGAAGAGGTAAGGGTGGCGGCAGATGCTGCGGCTGCATCTGAATTTATTGACCGTTTTTCTGAAGGTTTTTCAACCTTTCTTGGGGAGAAAGGCGTTCGATTATCTGGAGGTCAACGACAGCGTATAGCAATTGCAAGAGCAGTACTGAGAAATCCTAAGTTGCTACTATTAGATGAAGCTACAAGTGCTTTGGATTCTGAAAGCGAACAATTAGTAAATACTGCATTGAACAGTCTTATGAAAAACCGCACATCCATTGTAATTGCCCATAGATTAGCCACTGTTATAGCTGCAGACCGAATAATTGTAATGGATCAAGGCCGATTAATTGCCACAGGTACCCATGACGAACTCATCGGCCAAGGTGGCCTTTATGCGCGATTGGCTGAACTGCAATTTACGGCTAATGGAATTTATCCTGATAAGTAATAACTATTATCGTTGTGTTAACTTAAATTCTATCCTTCTGTTGCGGCGGTATGCTATTTCGTCGCTACCGATATCTATCGGTTGGTACTGACCAAAACCTGCAGCGACTAGACGGTTAGGCGATATACCTTGATTTATCAAAAATTTTACGACCGAAGTTGATCTTGCCGAAGATAATTCCCAGTTTGATGGAAATTGAGCAGTGCTTATTGGGCGCTCATCTGTGTGCCCATCAACTCTCAATACCCAGTCAAGGTCTTTGGGTATTTCTTTTGAAATTTTTCTTAAAGTTGTTCCCAATAAACTAAGTTGCTGACTACCAACCCGATTAAGATCGGCTGCCCCTGATTCAAAAAGTACTTCTGATTGGAATACAAACCTATCACCTTCTATACGAATATCAGATCGATTTCCGAGAGTTTGGCGCAGTCGGCCAAAAAATTCTGATCTATAACGTGCTAGCTCTTGGACACGGGTGGCTAAGGCAGCGTTAAGTCGTTTTCCAAGGTTTACAATTTGAGTTTTTTGTTCTTTATTTTTTGATTCCGTGGCTTCTAATGCCTGATTTAAGGCTGCAAGTTGAATTCTTAGCTGTTTGAGTTGTTCTCCGATTAAACTTACTTTATTTTGATAGTTTTTAGATAATTTCTTCTCTTCTAATAATGACTCCTCAGCTGTTTTTGTACTCTGGAGTAATTCTTTCAGTCGGATATCTCGTTTGTTTAATTTATCTTGTACGAGCAAGGTGCGCTCTGATTCATCTGCAATCTTTGCCTTAAGCTCTTTTGAAAGGTCTCGAACTTTTCCTAATTCTCCCTCTGTGCTCTCTAACGTACCTATCAGAACGGAAACTTTATTTTCTAAGTTTTTACGTACTTCTTTAAGTGCCAGAATATCACGATTTAATCTTTCAAGATCTCTTAACTGTAATTCGATTGATTCCTTATCGCTTTTAATGATTTTATTTAGATCTAATATCTGTTCGTTATATTTAGATTTTTCTGTGGCTAGTTCTTTTTCAATGCTTGATAGTCTTATTTTTAGTAAATCTCGTTCGGATATTGATGAGCCTAACTCAGATGTTAGCTGAGCTACAGAGAGTTGTAGCTTTGCATTTGTATTTCTTTCCAGACTAAGCATTTGGCCTAGTTCTTCAAGCTCGGCATTTAATTTTTCTAGTACAGTGTCTCTTCCAGATATGGCATCTGATAAAAAAGCTTGGGCAAGTGCAAATACCATAATCAAGAATACAACTACTACTAATAATGCGGCTAACGCATCGACAAATCCAGGCCAATAGCTTGCTGAGTTGTAGCTGCGAGAACGAGAACTAGGCATAGTTCATTCCAACATATCAATGCCTGCCGTCATTCTCTTCAGAACTGGCAGCTATGGTGCGCGCAAGTAAACGAATTTCTGCGCGTAGCTCCTGGATCATTTCTGATCTTCCACTAGCAGAATCTTCTACTAATCTTGATAGATAGTTATCTAAATTACGAACATGGCTTTTTGTTGCATCGTCGATACCTCCGATTTTCCCTTCCGCAAGTTTAGGCAATGTGATTAGCATTTCGCTGTGGGATTCAGCTAGTTTTAGCATTAACTCTTGTTCGGTGCGCATTTGGTCTGTCAGAGTAGTTAGACCGTCAGCTAATGCAGTTATTGCAACATCAGTTTTACCTCTGGTGGCTTCTCCCCTAGCAATTGTGCGTTGCAAATTATCAAGCGAATCAGCTGTTTTTTCTAGTAATGCTTGAATGTAAGCTGGTACACTCTGGTCACCATCGACAGCCCTTATGCCGCTTGATACTCTCGTAAGACCACTTAGCCAGTCTTCCAGTTCGTTATAGAAACGGTTATGTGCAGAACCTGCCTGAAGATCTAGAAAACCTAGTATTAAAGAACCAGCTAGTCCAAAAAGCGATGAACTAAAAGCTGTTCCCATACCACCTAGGGGAGCACTTAGTCCAGTTTTTAGGGAATCAAATACTTGTGTAACGTCGCCGCCGCTAACTTGAAGTCCGGATATAACATCTGCGACTGACCGTACGGTAAGCAATAAACCCCAAAAAGTTCCAAGTAGGCCTAGAAATATTAACAATCCAATAAGATATCTAGATAGGTCTCGTGCTTCATCAAGCCGAGCGCTGATTCCATCCAGGATTGATCGCATGGAGATAGTTGTTAGGCTGGGCCTTCCATTGCTTTCACCGAACATGGTGGCCATCGGAGCTAGCAGTGATAAACTCACGGACCCAGATAATACAGTTCTTTCACTCCTGTATGCTTCTATCCAGTTAACTTCAACATTTAACATCCAAACTTGTCGAAACACTAGAAAAACACCAAATACGAGAACAAACACTATAATGCCGTTTATTGCGGGATTGGCCATGAATGCTTCGTACAACTGGTCATATAGAGCACCAATAGCTATTGCTGCTATCATCAGAAATATTACCATACGGGTTAGGTAGCGCTTTGGTCTGGTCATTATCAGATAGCCGTTATTTTTCCGTCTAAAATGTAGTTTATTACACTATATAAAGACATAAGATTGTGAGTTTAGTTATTTTGTACTTCTACTATGACATTTTTAGGGCAAAGTTCTTTAATGAGCTACCGGTTGAATAGTAAATATCAACGCGGTTAAAAGGAGGGTTATTATATAAAGCTAATCCGTGTTTTAAAACATATTTTTGAATTGAGGTTACATGTAACCAACAATTTTAGCTATGATTTACTGATAGTTTTATTATTAATGCATTTACAAGTTTTCTTATTAGGAGCTAAAAGATTCACCGGAACAAATACATTCTATTAGGCTATCTTTTATAGCTCCGTTTGATGCAATGATAGTATCAGAACTCTCATTTAAAATTTTATTTTCTTGATCAGCCAGAAAGCCACCAGATTCTCGTACAAGTAAAGTGCCTGCCATAATATCTTTTGCTGAAACATCAAAACTCCAATATCCGTCATATCTACCTGCTGCCAGATAAGCCAGGTCGAGTTCTGGTGCGCCCGCAGTTCGTACACCACCAGTGTTTGCTATTACGGCTCCTAGAGCGGTTAGGTAATGAGGGTGATTTTCATTAGTCATGAAGGGCATTTCTGTTGCAATTATGCATTCATTAAGGTTTTGACGGTTGGATACCCTCAGACGTGTATCATTTAGAAACGCCCCGGTATTTCTAATAGCCCAAAAAAACTCTTCACTTAATGGATCATAGACACAGCTTTCAATTAGGTTTTTATTCTCTATATGAGCTATTGATATTGAGAAATGTGGTTGGCCGTGCATATAGTTTGATGTTCCATCAAGGGCTCTTACTACCCATTGGTGGCTATTATTATCAATATTTTCTTGTAAATCAGCACTATTATAATAACCGTATGTAGGTCTGGCCTTACTCAGTTCGTATTTCAATGTTCCTTCGGCTTTACGAATAGCTGCTTTCACAAAGTTTCCTGAACCTTTTTTAGAGACCTGTAGTTGTTGTACTTCGTTAAAGTCTCGAGCTAGAGCTCTGCCTGCTCGTCTTGCAGCTCGATCCATGACGTTAATAATCGGTGAACGCATCATAGATTAGATACCTATTAGCTTTTTCAAATTTATTATAATACTTTTTATTAAAAGGTATTTAGTCCATTGTATGTTCACTATTTTTTAGTCCTTTGCTCGTTCAACGTAAGTTGCATCTTCAGTTGACACTACTATGCGTGTTCCTGCCTCTATATGCGGTGGTACTAATAGTTTTACACCATTTTCGAGCATTGCTGGTTTATATGAAGAGGAAGCTGTTTGTCCTTTAACAACTGCATCAGCTTCCGTGACCTCAAGTGTAACTCTATCTGGCAAAGATATTCCAATGTGAGATTCTTCGTATGATTCTATTGTAACTATCATGCCATCCTGCAGAAATTGGCTTTGTTCAGGCCCTAATATACTGCTGTCTAAAGTAACCTGTTCATATGTTTCTTGATCCATAAACGTATATTGTTCTGAGTCACTGTATAAAAATTGGTATTCATTTTGCTCAAGTCTAACTCGTTCAACAGTTTCGGCTGACCGGAACCGTTCATTGAGTTTTGTACCATCTCTCACGTCCCGAAGCTCAACCTGCAGATATGCTCCACCTTTACCTGGTTTCACATGCTGTATTTTTACTGCCCGCCAAAGTCTACTTTGGTGTTCTATGACGTTTCCAGGACGGATTTCATTACCGTCTATTTTCATTTCCTTAGCCTATTTATTTATTTATGGGGCGCGGCTGTCTAACAGTTGGTAGGGGCAAATGCAATGATTGTAATTAGCCCGATGACCCGTCATTTAAGATAGCCGAATTAAATTCTGATATTGCCATGCTAGGACTTTCCTTATGGTCCCATATACTAGCTGAAACTGCAAGGAAGTCTGCTCCCGCTTCAATTAGTGGTAAACAGTTTTTAACAGTAATTCCTCCGATTGCAACACAGGGGATATGAGTCATTTCATTCCACCACTGTAAAATACTTGGATTAGTATAAAATTTTGGTGATTTAGTTTTTGTCTGATAAAACGAACCAAAAGCTACATAGTCAGCTCCGGCTTCTGAGGCTGTGATGGCTAGGTGACGAGAATTATGACAAGTAACGCCAACAATAGCTTTATCACCAACTAAAGCTCGGGCCTCTTTATACTTTGTGTCTTCTTGTCCTATGTGCACCCCATCGCATCCATATTTAGCTGCAAGGTCTGGTCTATCATTCATTATAACTGGGACATCGTATGATTGTACTAATGGCACCAACATTTTGGCTATTTGTCCGATAACCATATCAGGGGCAGGTGTATTATCAGGGTTTTTAATGCGTAATTGCAGGCAGGAAACACCACCTAATTTAAGTGCGTTTTCTAGCTTTTCTAAGAACTGAGGGAGCTCCTCTTCATCTATTCTAGGCGGTGTTATTAGATAAAGCTGACAGGCAACCTCTGAATTACTATCTAATTTAGTCAAGTTCTATTTCTCATAACTGGTAGATGATAGTCGACGGTTTAAAATTTTCCCTGATATATAGCTATTACGTCACTTAGAAGCTTAAGAGATTCTTCTTTAGAACGCTGGAAACTATTTCGCCCTATAATTGATCCCGATGCACCACCATCGTTTAGTTGACGGATTTCATCATAAATATCTTTAGTTTCTTTTGCGGCG
>Ga0114932_10002513_pt1 | contig 19232 bp, 16 predicted proteins | sample 2SBtaG_2_FD_87286 | JGI IMG/M metagenome (GOLD analysis project Ga0114932, IMG submission 87286) | Deep subsurface microbial communities from Kolumbo volcano to uncover new lineages of life (NeLLi) - 2SBTROV12_ACTIVE470 metaG | ecosystem: Environmental > Aquatic > Marine > Volcanic ... | reverse complement strand
CAGACACAGACACAAGCATTTTTCCGCTATGAACAGACACCTGCCGATTCAGATCACAACTGATCAGAAACAACAGTTCACCCGAGATGGTGTCGTGTGTCTACGCGGACTGTTTGATGACGACTGGATTGGATTATTGTCAGCTGGTATTGAAGACAACCTTGTAGCCCCGGGTGAGCACTCCCGAATCTGGGATCGTACTGACGATGACCGAACCGTTTTCTACGACTCCGATAACTGGCGACGTATTCCCCAGTACGAGCAATTTGTTTACGAGAGTCCGTGTGTGTCTGTCGCAACCGCACTTCTGGATACTGACAGTGTCAACTTTTTCTTTGACGCGGTATTCGTCCGCTCACCGGGTGTTACCTTTGCGACACCCTGGCACCAGGATGAACCGTACTGGACGGCTGAAGGACTTGATACGGTCAGCATCTGGATGCCACTGGTTCCGGTTTCTAAACAAAGCGCTCTGGCGTTTGTACCGGGTTCCCACCTATGGCCAAACCATTACCGTCAACAGAATTTTGGAGCGTTAAATCCGGACCATCAGCCGGATGTAGACACCGTTCATTTTACTGACGAGTGGGAACCATTCCCTGATATTGATGCCGACCGAGACGCATTCAGCGTAACCAGCTGGGAGATGAGTCCCGGCGACTGTGTCGCATTCAACGGCCGCATCATACATGGTGGTTCCGGCGCACTGCCACCCGAACGGGATCTTAAAGTATTCAATACCCAATGGCTGGGTGACGATGTCCGGGTCAGTTTCCGTTCCTACGGTATGGATCCCGACCACACGGGAAAAATGCAGGAAGCTGGCCTTAGTCACGGAGATAGAATAGACAGTACGATTTATCCTAAGCTATCCCCCGAAGTGTTCTAAAAAAGCACGGTATACCTAATCTTTTAACCGAGTTAGTTGGGTTAATAACGCGTTGATCTACGTAGCCCCGAACTGATGGAACCCATTATGGCGCTCACATGTTGGTGCATCACTTCAAGCTTCATATCTCTGTGCTCACATGAATCCCAAAGGTCGCAAAATTCTCCTGGGTCGTTCTGCAAATCGTACAGCTCCCCAAAATCATAACCTCGGTAGGCTACCATCTTGTAACGACCATCAAAGCTCATAACGCTGAGCGTCCGTGCAATACCACAATATATTTGGTTTCACTTGTTACCCGTCCATCTGTTTAGGTGAAATCTGAATTCGATTTACCGCAAATAACGATCAAACAAGTTTTGAGCAGATCTTTTATATTGTAATATATTACATAATATTATCGAGGATAATCACGTTGTTATCGTAATACCCATTGCAGATGAAACTAAGTGCTTAACAGTTACCGACCACCCATTGCCGGAACCCGGCACGCTGTCGTTGCGGGTCATTATCTAGCCGCACATGCAGGATTCGAAATTCTAGAATCGGGGGGTAACGCGATCGATGCTGGTTGCGCGTCCGGTATCGCGCTTTCTGTACTTCAGAGCGAACTCGTAAACTTTGCAGGTGTCGCCCCTATCATTCTCTTTGACGCTGCAACTAACAAAGTAGTTACCATCAGCGGACTCGGAACCTGGCCAAAGCGAATAGAACCCTCTCTTTTCGAGGAACATCATCGGGGTTCTATCCCAGAAAACATTCTTCGTACTGTGGTGCCAGCTGCACCCGATGCCTGGCTCACGGCACTCGAACTCTATGGCACCATGACCTTTGCCGAAGTTGCAAGTTCGGCAATTCGATTTGCTAAGGAAGGATTTGTGATGTATCCCCTAATGTCCGAACTAATAGCATCACATGAAAACAGTTACCGACGTTGGGATGCCAACGCGGCAATATACCTTCCAGATAATAAACCCCCAACCGTGGGTAAGCTGTTCATTCAAGAAGAGCTTGCGGCAACACTTCAATATATTGCTGATGAAGAACAGTCTTCCCAAGGAGGTCGAAAAGCCGGCCTTCAAGCTGCGCGAGATGCTTTTTATCAGGGCGACATCGCCAACCAAATTGTTAAGTTCCACAAAGAAAATGGCGGTTACTTACGCGAAGATGATCTAGCTGATTTCCGAGTTGAAATTGAGGAACCCGCGAGTGTGGACTACCACGGGACCACTGTCTTTACATGTGGACCCTGGTGTCAGGGTCCAACTCTGCTACAGGTTTTGCGACTTCTTGAACACTTCGACCTTCAGGAGATGGGCCATAATTCTAGTCGGTATATTCATACCCTAACTGAGGCAATCAAACTCTCTTTTGCTGACCGTCACTATTACTACGGAGATCCCCGATTTATTGATGTGCCCCTCCAGCACTTTCTATCGGACGACTATAACCTCTCACGAAAGCAACTGATCCGAGAACATCAAGCATGGCCGAACATGCCGCCGGGCGGGGACCCGTTAAATATCGGCACGATCGGTCTGGATACGGACGATCCGAGTTTTACATCAGGTCCTGTAGAAACAAGCCTTGACACGTCCTATGTGTGTGCCACCGATCGTTGGGGAAACATTTTCTCCGCTACACCAAGCGATGTTGCACACAATTCCCCTGTCATTCCAGGAACTGGCCTCTGTCCATCGTCCCGAGGTTCACAAGGGTGGGCCAATCCAAATCATCCTTCATCCATAAGACCTGGAAAGAGACCTCGACTGACACCGAACCCTGCTTTGGCTATTCGCCGTGGAGAGTACATGATTCCATTTGGAACACCGGGTGGTGACGTGCAAATTCAGGCCATGGTCCAGTGCCTACTGAATGTAGTTTTGTGGAATATGGACCCACAACAAGCGGTAGAAGCTCCTCGCTTTGCATCGTACAGTTTTCCAGACTCTTTTGAACCCCATCGCACCTATCCTGGAAGACTTATGATAGAGACGCGTATTGTCAACGAGACATTTGATCACCTCAAATCCCTTGGTCACCAGGTAGATAGTTGGCCCGATTGGACTTGGAAAGCCGGCGCCGTATGCATGATCTACGCTGATCAGAAAAATCAAATTCAGATCAGTGGCGCAGACCCTCGACGACCTGCTTATGCGCTCGGCTGGTAATGGCAACCCACTACTGAAAACCACTACTCTAAAAGACTAAATCTCAGCCTACCGCAAAAATGTCTAATTTTTATCCCATTCCAGAATTTCTAGGTGTACCATTGCTAATAGATATATCTACCGGATATGACAGAAAAAAGATATGAAGGACTACTTCTCAGCCACTTATTCTGATGCCCGGGCGCAATTTCTGTCCGCGTGCCTCGATGCTAAAGCTACCGTCAAGAGTTACCAGAATCCACTTCGCGGTCCTGCTGGTGAATCCCTATTTACCGATACCACCTGGATTGGTCCAGATAGCGCAACAAATGTGGTCGTTGTTACATCTTCAACCCACGGCGTAGAGGGATTTGCGGGATCCGCGATACAAATTGGACTACTCAGAGACTCGGATGCTCCCAAACCAACGGGAGATGTAGCTCTATTGCTCGTACACGCGATTAACCCCTATGGATTTGCCTGGCTTCGCCGAGAAAATGAAGACAATGTTGATCTGAATAGGAATTTCGTCGACCACGAAAATATGAATTACCCAGAGAACGATTTGTTCGAAGAAATCGTAGATTATTTAGTACCCATTGAATGGAACGACGCTGCATTTGAAAACTATCTAACAGCCATTCAATCCCTCAATGAGAAATATGGTGAGGTTCCTGTTCGCAAGGCGATGCACAAAGGTCAATATAAGCATTCAAATAGTATTCACTATGGTGGGTCTGTAGCAACTTGGTCAAACACGACACTAGAATCGATCTGTGAACATTACCTTAAGGAAAGTAAACGAGCTGCGATGATCGATATCCATACAGGCCTGGGGCCTTATGGCTATGGTGAGTTAATGACCCCCAGCAAACCTGGTGAAAAGGTGTTTGATCTTTTCTCTAATTGGTATGGGGACCAGGTCCACAGCACGACAGCTGGAACGTCACTATATGCAGGTTCCAAGGGCAGTATACTGGCTGGATTTCAACCATTACCTGATACTTTAGAGTGGGCTGCCGTTGGACTTGAGTATGGAACTCGGGAAAGAGAGACCATGCGAAAAGCAATGCTGGCCAACACCTGGCTTCATGTACACGGAGATCTAGACAGCGATCTTGGCAGAGAGATTAAACGAGAGGTAAAAGATGCCTCCTATCCAGACGAGGACCAATGGAAATCTTTAGTTTGGGCAAGAGGCAAAGAAGTTATTGGGATCGCACTACAACGATTTTCTCAAATGTAGTTTTGTATTAGTAACCCTCGGTGAGTAGCAAAAGTTTTACAGTCAAATCATTAATTGGAGAAATTTGGATGAGACGATATAAACAGATGATTATCGGAATCGCTCTAGCGAGCACGTTGTCAAGCCCCATATGGGCAGCAGATATAACGATCGCGGTTGCCACGGAACCACGATCGCTCCATCCGCTGGCCCAGGCACTCAACTCAAATCATGAGTTGGCCAAACATGTCTTCAATTCACTGATAGAGCCAGATGAAAAAATTAGACCTACACCAGCTCTAGCAGAGTCGTGGAGCCCTACAGACGATCCCTTAGTCTGGGAATTTAAACTTCGAAAAGGCGTTAAATTTCTTAATGGCAGTCCTTTCACGGCTAAAGATGTCGCTTTCACCTATGAGCTTGTTCCGAATGTCCCTAACTCACCTTCGACTTACAAACGGCGCACAAAAAAGATAGCAAAAGTAGTCGTGGTTGATGATCACACGGTTCATATCCACACAAAAACACCTTACCCACTTCTACCGAGATCTTTGTCGGCTGTACCAATCGTCAGCCATACGGTTGGTTTAGAGACCGATCCCAGTGAGTTCAACAACGGGAAAATGCTTTATGGCACGGGTCCTTATAAGTTTGTCGAGTTCGTTGCAGGCGATCATATAACGTACACAGCGAATAAAGACTACTGGGGTGGCAAGCCAAAATGGGACACAGTAACTATTCGATGGATTACGAGTGGACCCGCACGTGTTGCAGCTTTACTCAGTGGTGATGTTGACATGATTGCTTCGGTACCAACGACTGATGTTGAAAATTTAGATGCAAACGAAGATATAAATGTCAGTTGTGATCAAACTTCTCGCATAATGTACTGGTCACTCGATGTCTCAAGAGAATACGCTGACCACATTACTGCGAAAGATGGCAGCCAGATCAAGAATCCACTACGAGACTTGCGTGTTAGGCAAGCCTTTAATATAGCGATTGACCGAGATGCAATTGTCGACGAAGTTATGACGGGGTTGGCTGTGCCCGCAAACCAGATCGCGGGTGAAGGATTTGGTGGACACAACACCAATATCCCAATGCCTGAGTATGATGTTGAAAAAGCCAAAGCGCTGTTAGCCGAAGCAGGATACGGCGACGGATTCAAGTTAACGATTCATGCGACCAACAATCGCTACATCAACGACGCAAAACAGGCACAGGCGATCGGTCAAATGCTTAGCCGAATCGGTATAGATGTTGAAGTCGTGACGCAACCAGTGTCTGGTTACTACGGAAAGCTTAGAAAACATGAAATGACGATGGCTCTGATCGGGTGGGGTATGTCTACTGGAGAAGCCTCAGCTGTCCTTGGGCCTGCTCTGAGAAAAGGCGTTAGAAATAATTATGGCCGATGGGAACATCCTAAATTCAATGAGCTTATTGAAGGTGCACTGAGTACCGTAGATATGGAAAAGTACGACCGATTGCTCCAAGAAGCTGCAGCCGCAGCTATGGCAGATGTACCAATCATTCCAACTCATTATCAGGTTGCCTGTTGGGCGTCTCGAAAAGGACTGGAAGTCACTCCTAGAGCTGATGAAGCAACACTCGCTAAGTCCATAAACAAAAAGTAAGCTTTAGTCACTTCTATTAGCCTGGGCAGAGGTTTGCTTTGCCCAGGCTAATTCTTTGACAGTTGCAACAACTTTCTGCAGTGGCCACTAGTTCATGACCCTGTATATCTTCAGAAGGCTTTTACAAAGCATAGGCGTGATCTTTGTCGTCACAGCTCTAGTATTTGTCGGCATTTACGTCATTGGGAATCCGGTCGATATTCTCGTTTCAACGGAAGCGGACCAGGAACAGTTTGACCGGATGGTGAAGATTCTTGGTCTTGATAAGCCTCTCTGGGAACAGTTTCTGGTATACCTCTCAAAGCTTGTCCAGGGAGACCTGGGGCGATCTTTCGCATTCAGCGAACCCGCACTCAAGCTAGTTTTACAACGCATGCCGGCAACAATTGAACTAGTGACTGTTGCCATGTTGATGGCGCTGATTCTCGGAATTCCGTTAGGAATGTACGCGGGACTTCACCCCGAGAAAACTGTATCAAAAACAATTATGGGAGCTTCTATTATTGGCGTCAGCATCCCTAATTTTTGGCAAGGAATAATGTTGATATTTATTCTAGCCGTTAGTCTCGCCTGGCTTCCTTCAGGGGGCCGAGGAGAGATTAAGACTGTTTTAGGAATTACTTCAAGTTTGTGGACTGCCGATGGTTGGTCACACATCATCACACCAGCAATCAATTTAGCGTTGGCTCAATGCACACTCATCATTCGACTAATCAGAGCCAACGTACGTGAAATTGTACTTTTGGATTACGTTAAATTTGCTCGCGCTAAAGGGCTAGGTCGGAATCGCATCGTCTACGTCCATATTTTTAAGAATACGCTTGTAATCTTGATAACAGTCGTGGGATTGCAGTTTGGAAGCCTCATCGCTTATTCAGTAGTGACTGAAACTATTTTTTCCTGGCCCGGCATGGGTAAGCTTATTATTGATTCGGTCTACATTCTCGACCGGCCAGTTATCCTTGCCTATCTGGTCATTGTGGTGTTTCTTTTTATAACTATCAATCTGATAGTCGATATACTGTATTCGGTCATTGATCCAAGAATTCGTTTGGACAGCGACAAAGGTTCCTCCTGACCATGAAGATTCGAGAACAATCCGAGGTCGTGAGCGTAGCATCTACTATTGAAACGATCTCTCCGTTTCGAGATGTTCGACAACAATATTTTAAGAGTCCAGTCGCTGTAGCAGCACTATGCGTGCTATTAGGGATAGCAATTATTGCCATTGCTGCGCCTCTAATTTCACCACAAAACCCTTACGACCTAAAAGTAATTGATATTAAAGAAGGGCGACTAAAACCGGGATCTCCAAAACTTTCAAATTTAGCGACTCTTAGTCTAAAGATTTCAATCTCAGGGCTTAAGCAAGTCGGTGTGCCAAAATTTTCGATTACCCCAACAACTCGTAGTGGAGATGCTTCATCTGATGCTGCTCAGATCATTCTTAAACCTCGTGCAGGGAGTCCATATGAATGGGATGTCTCTATATTTCCTACACTCAATGGAGACCTTGACCCACTGCAGACTGTTACCTTCGAAAGACTGCCCAAGGGCAGCAAACTGTCAGTCGGGAAAAAAGTTAAATTCAGAAACACCTGGAGACTGTCCGCAGAAGATGCTCGAAAACTCACTCTTACCTTACCCCAAACGGCGACCGATGTAGCTCGGTTTAGAGTTGTGATGAACGGTGGCGTTCAAGAGAAACTTATGACTTACTGGCTCGGCACTGACGATCAGGGGAGAGATATGCTGAGCGGGATATTCTACGGCTTACGAATTAGCCTAAGTGTCGCTCTTTCAAGCGTAGTAATTGCGCTAACAATCGGCACGATTCTGGGATTGTGTGCTGCCTACTATGGTGGTCGAACCGACACTCTCATTATGAGGCTCGTTGATCTGCAGCTCAGTTTCCCAACGATTCTCATGGCGCTTATTCTTCTCGCCATTCTTGGCAAAGGTGTTTTCAACGTGATGTTGGCTCTTGTGATTGTCCAATGGGCTTTGTATGCCCGTACCGCCCGTGGAGTCGCACTCACTGAACGGCGAAAAGAATATGTCGAATCTGCCCAGTGTCTTGGGTTGAGTACTCCTAGGGTAATACTGGCCCATATTCTGCCGAATTGCCTACCATCGCTGATTGTTATTGCTACTCTTGAGGTCGCCGGCGCTATATCTTTAGAAGCCACCCTTAGTTTCCTTGGTCTAGGCCTTCCGGTCACCCAGCCCTCGCTTGGATTATTGATTGCTAACGGCTTTGATTACCTTTTGTCAGGTCACCCGTGGATCAGCATCCTCCCCGGAATAGCCCTGTTGATAACAGTTTTTGCAATCAATCTCGTTGGAGATAGGCTTCGCGATATCCTTAACCCGAGACTCCGGAGATGAGTAGTAATTGTGTGCTTTCAGTCCGAAACCTTGATACACGATTTCAGACTCAAGCGGGTGAAATCAGAGCCGTTGATGATGTCAGTTTTGATCTTGCGAAAGGCGAAATACTTGGTCTCGTCGGAGAGTCAGGATCGGGGAAATCCGTCACTGGATTTTCAATCATGGGATTAATCGATGAGCCCGGGAAAATACATAGTGGGCAAATTAAATTCAAAGGGGAAGACTTGGCCAACGCTGACTCTAAACGCTACGGCGCACTTCGAGGACGTGAAATAGCGATGATTTTCCAAGATCCGATGATGACGTTGAATCCCCTACTAAGAATCGACACTCAAATGATTGAAGCCATCCTTGCACATGAATCTGTCAGTAAAGATACGGCTCGGCAGAGAGCACGAGATGCCCTCGGCATGGTTGGTATTTCTTCTCCAGATGAAAGACTGCGAGCATATCCCCATCAATTTTCGGGTGGTATGCGGCAACGGGTCGTGATTGCCATCTCCATGTTACACGCACCAGACATCATTATTGCGGACGAACCAACAACTGCGCTCGATGTAACAATTCAGGCCCAAATACTCTACGAGATGCAAAAACTTCGGCAAAACCACAGTGTGTCAATCATTTGGATTACACATGATTTATCGGTTATTTCTGCGTTAGCGGATCGCGTCTGCGTTATGTACGCAGGTACACTTGTTGAGCAGGGTCCAATTGATGATGTTCTTGACTACCCTATCCATCCCTACACTAAGGGACTGATTCAGTCCGTCCCCAACCATAACTCACCGGGTAAAAGGCTCGCACAAATACCGGGAGTAATGCCGACGATGATCAACCCCCCACCAGGCTGCCGTTTTATAGATCGATGCGAACATGCCGAAGACAATTGTATCAACGAGCCTCAACTAACCTCATCGAGCAATGGTCGACAGGTTCGGTGTCACTATCCCTTAGACATTTGAATAATGAATAACGCATTAGTAGAGCTTCGAAATGTTTCCAAGCAGTTCACAAAGAAATTAGATGTGACGGCAAAAATTGCTCGCCGAATCGGTTTCAACGTTAACGAAGAGACGGTTCACGCCGTCGACAATGTCAGTCTCTCGATAGATTCGGGGACTGTACTTGGACTGGTTGGTGAATCCGGTTGTGGTAAATCGACACTTGGGCGTATCGTTTCTGGAATCTACCCACCAAGCCAGGGTACAGTTTCATACCGTGGCCGCACCGTTTCAGATCTCCAACTTTCATACAAAGTCGACTATACCCTCGCCGTTCAGATGATCTTCCAGGATCCATTTAGCTCATTAAACCCTAGACAAAAGGTCGGCGAAATAATATCTGAAGCGCCACGTATTCATGGCTTATGGACACGCTCACAGCTCGACACAAGACTAAATGAGGTAATGGAGCGGGTAGGACTTGATCCCAATTTTAAATACCGCTATCCCCACCAATTCTCAGGTGGTCAAAGACAACGGATTGGTATCGCACGGGCCTTAGCCGTGGATCCAGAATTTATCGTCTGTGATGAGGCTGTGGCTTCGTTGGACGTTTCGATACAAGCACAGATTCTCAATCTATTTATGGAGCTTCGTGAAGAATTTGACTTAACCTACTTATTTATCAGCCATGACTTGGGTGTCGTAAGACACCTATCAGATCACGTCGCAATCATGTATCTCGGTCGCATAGTAGAACGTGCCCCAAGAACAGAGCTCTTTGATTCACCCAATCACCCATATACCAAGGCACTTCTTGCCGAGATTCCTGACGTTCACACACGTCACAGGAAATTTGAACCTATAAAAGGAGAAATTCCTTCGCCTCTAAACCCCCCATCCGGATGTGTGTTCCATCCCCGATGTCCTTCCGCAATAGAGAGATGTCAGCACGAGGTCCCACCTTTGGTTGAGATAACGCCTCAGAGAATGTCTGCATGTCATTTGAACGATTGATTTGAAATTAAACCTCACTTCAATCCCTGAGGACACGCTCCTCAACGTTTAATTGACACTACTTCCAGACTTGCCCTGCAATACGCAACCAGTTACCTCCAAGAATGTTGCTCACATCTGAGTCGGAATAGCCTTTTTTAAGTAAGCCTTCGGTAAACTTCGGCATCTGCTCCGGTTGCGTATAACTGATCTCCGACCATGGAACATCGCCAGGTGCAGGTGGGTTCCAAGCGCTAGGCGATGTTTCTTCAGGGGCGTAAACATGGTCGTTCCCAAAACCAACATGGTCAGCACCAATCATTTGAACCAAATAGTCGACATGGCGAATCTGGTTTTCTGTTGAACTGTCGTTCTTACCAAGAAACAGACCGACTCCATTTACCCCGACGACACCTCCTGTGCCCGCACATTTCTTAATCTGATCATCAAGAATATTTCTTGGGTGATCATTCAACGCTTTCGGGTTTGAATGACTGAATACGACAGGTGCAGTTGAAACATCCATCACATCCATGGTGGTGTTATAACCCGTGTGACTACAGTCCACCACCATTCCAACTCTATTCATTTCTTGCACAAGACTTATACCAAGGTGTGACAGTCCACTATCCATCCGCTCCTTACATCCATCACCAATTGGATTACGCAGATTGTAGGCCATCAGCATGTGTCGAATACCAAGTCGATAATAAACTTCAACCATTTGTACATTCGATTCGATAGGGTTTGTACCCTGAAAATGAAATACTATTGCGAGCTTATTTTCCTGTTTTGCCCGTTTGATATCTGCAACACTTTCTACCAAGACAAAGTCTTCATCATGTGATTGGAAATAGTTTCTCTCAACTGCAATTTTGTGAATCGCTTGTGACAAACTCGTTCGATCGCCACCAAGAGTAAGCGACAATACGTCGTGACCAGCTTCCTTCATCCTAGACAGATGTTTCACCCTTACCTCTGGTTTAGCTTCTCTGCTCCACGGCAAGGTGTTGTCCCACACATAGGCATCCCAATGAGTTCTCGAGGTATCAACAGAAACCCCCCACTTTGACGCTAGTTCGTGAAAATCATCGCTCATAGTATTCTCCATATGACATTTTGCTTTTGTAATTCTGTAAATCTACTTAAACTTTTCAATCTTACTTACTACTGTATGTCAAATAATGGTAATAGCGCTAGGCTAGGATAATTTATAGCAAGTCCAATATTCTTGGTTGATAATTATATCTATGACAAAGCACAAAAGAGCAGCTTTCTTTTGGATGTTCGTAGTCCTGTCGGCATACTTGGTCTATGTCTACCCTGTCCAACGACTATCTGACTGGCTCGGTTACCCAAACCTTCTGAAACTCTCATCGATCATCGCGATCTGGGTCTTATGGATCGGAGTCCTCTGGCTGTCTTTCCGGCGTGGAAGCCGTGCGCTTGAGTGGATACTTTTTAACTGGATGGGAATTGGGTTCGTATATTTTGTTCTCTGCCTGCTCTATGATCTTGTCCGACTGATTAATCCACTCAATGACCAGGCAGCTGCAGCCGTGATCCTGTTGATGGGTGCAGGCCTGGTGACCTTTTCATTTATCACCGCACAGACAACCACGCACAAGACATTACGCTTCCACAGTCACCGACTCCGCAAGGACTACCGATTAGTCCAGATCAGCGATGTACACATAGGCTCACGCAGCAGTAACTTCCTGAACCACATTGTTCAGAAAATCAATATGCTTCATCCCGATATGGTTTTGATCACGGGTGATTTTCTGGATTCAAGCCGTGTCGAAACAAAAGACATCGAAGCACTTAAGACGCTTGCCATGCCGGTGTATCTATCGATCGGCAATCATGAGCGCTATATTGGCCTGGACAAGGTGGTACCCCTTCTCGAAGAAGCCGGTGTGAGGGTGCTTCGAAACAACAGTGTGCTCGCCGACGGCCTACAACTAATCGGTATCGATGATGCCGACGATGTTCATCAGATTGGCCGTGAACTCGCAAATATCACAGTTGATCCTCAGTATTTCAAAGTGCTTCTCTATCACCGACCACTGGGATGGGATTCAGCTGTGAAAGCCGGTATTGACCTGACACTTTCCGGGCATACCCACAACGGACAGATATTTCCATTTAATTGGCTGGTAAAACAGCAATTCAAACTGATCACCGGCCTACATCGACGCGGTCAGTGTCGGCTTTATGTCTCTCCGGGCACCGGGACCTGGGGACCTGTGATGCGCCTGGGATCACGCAATGAGATCACCTGCATTGATCTGGTTAGATCGAGGCTCTAGCGACTGGGACCTGAACTGAGCTATGGCCTGTTGCCCGATCAAGGCAGTTGCGGTAATTTTGTGCCACACTTTCCGAGTCATACCAAGATAAGACAATCATCAAGGACAACACCATGCGCTACGGTTTTTATCTACCTACCCGGGGCCCGACTTCAGATGCTGATGCTCTGGTCAAAATTGTTGAACAAGCGGAGCACCTGGTTTTCGACTCAACGGTTATCGCGGACCATGTGGCATTTCCGGTGCAAATTGAATCAAGCTACCCTTATACGGTAGGTGGAAACTTTCCTGGAGGTTGGGAGGCACTGGAGCAGCTGTCTTTGATGGCCTTTATTGCCGGTAAAACACAAAACCTCCGACTGATTACCAGTGTCATGATTCTCCCGTACCGCAATCCTGTAGTCACTGCGAAAATGCTGGCGACTATCGATGTGCTGTCTAAAGGTCGGGTAACCGTCGGCGTGGGTGTTGGTTGGCTGCGCGAAGAATTCGAGACGCTGGGGTGCTTTGAGTTTGACCGTCGCGGCGCACTGTCTGACGAATATCTTAAGATCTTTAAGATACTCTGGTCGCAGGAACCCGCCAGTTTCGACGGTGAATTCTACCGCTTTGATGCGCTCCACTTTCTGCCTAAGCCCATACAGAAGCCGTATCCACCGATCTGGATTGGGGGTCACAGTCGGCCCGCGCTGCGCCGGGTGGCTCGATTCGCCGATGGCTGGCATCCCGTCGGTGCCAATCCAGCAGTACCGCTGCAACCGGAACAGTTCGCTGAGTCTTGCGAGGAACTGCGTAGACTGACCGAACTTGAAGGTCGCCGCTATGAAGATCTCACGATCTGTTTCAAAGCGCCCCTCTATGATAAGGACGCGATCACCGTATCGGGCACTGATCGACGTTCGTTTTCCGGAAGCACTTCACAGATTGTCGATGACATTGGCACGTACGGCGAACTCGGTATGCATGAGCTGATTGTTGACTTTCGCTCCGACACTTTGAATGAAACACTAGAGCGCATGGCACAATTCCGTGAGGAAATCTGTTCACAAGTACCTTAGCCGGTACTGTGAGTACCCCAATCTATCTACCAGTTGAGTGTTCGGTCAGTCCGTGCACGAAACACTGGAATTACAACGCTCGATGCCAGCGGATCGCATGTCCGTAGAGCGACCACGACAGACGTATGTTCCTGGAACCCACTAATTGATATATTTGACAGGTCATTAATCGACGTAATCAGTCTGGGCACCGCCAAGCCTGAATAGGCTCCCTACAGGAGACGTCTCACATGCTCAGTGAACGGCAGCGTAATTATCGGCAGGAATACCGGTCGCGGGTTGACAGCTGGTACAACGGACCGATCCACGTACTCCTGATTTATGTCATTGGACTCACGGCGTTGTGGTTGTACGCCCAACACCTTCACAGTGTCCACTGGTGGGAATGGTTGTCGGTACCGGTATTTCTCCTCGGCTGTAATATCTTTGAGTGGTACCTGCATCTCAAGATCATGCACCGACCACAAAAATCAAAAGCCCTGCGTGCCATCTACAACCGCCATACGCTTCAGCACCACCAGTTCTTCACAGACTCAGAGATGCGCTTTCGCGACCAGAAAGACTGGCGGGTAACTTTCTTTCCGCCTTACGCACTGGTCGTGTTTATCCTGATCTCAATACCAGGCGCCGTGTTGTTCTACTTCCTGCTGACCCCCAATATCGGCTGGCTTTATATTTCCACAACTACGAGTATCTACCTGATTTATGAGTTCATGCACTTTTGCTGTCATGTGGATGAAAACTCGTTTGTCAGACATATGCCACTGGTCAACACGCTGCGCCGCCACCATACCGCCCATCATCACTCACGACTGATGATGGAAAAAAATATGAATCTCACCTTTCCGGTCGCCGACTGGCTATTCGGTACATCGGATCTGGATAGAGGGCTGCTGGGTCATCTTTTCAACGGCTACAGCCAGCGTCACGTTCGGGCGAACCTTCGGGGCCAGCCCCCGCGGCCAGATATTGCGGCGGCCGATCCTATCACGCATTAGTCAAGCTCAGTTGCTGCACCGCGCCCGATGCCCGTCCATATTAAGATCATTGTCTCCATCATTACGTTGGTGGTCGGGGCCGCGTTTTTATACTTTGAAATACTCTACGGCCAGATGTCAGTCGGCCTCGTTGGCGCCGGCCTCGCAATGTTCATGGTGATTTCAATGTGGCTGTTCCGCGAGCCGGGCAGGCGATCCTGACCGACCCTACTCTATGAAGCACTACCAAGGTCGACGTACCATCGACGGCATCACGGTCACCGTGGATGGCGAACCGCTTGACACACGGTATGACCTTGAGCAGTTCACCGATCTTGGCTTCGAGTGGTCTTATGAGGGCGATTCACCCCGCCAACTGGCCCTGGCACTGATTGCAGACTGCCTGGGAGATAACGACGCCCGAAACCTCTCGACCAAATTTATGACACAGGTGATAGCCGAACTCGACAACGACTGGCAACTGAGCGAGGAGGAAATCTGCCGCGCGATTCGATCGATGGGCGACGAGTCCTGATACCTGGTCAGTGCCAGGTTGTTCAGTGTGCAGCCACACCCTGGGAAGGCGGTCGCCTGATCAAATCCCAGATGCTCGGTACTGTCCCAATCGGCACCACAATTAATCGGGGGGCGTTAGCCGCAAGCGCCTGAGTCAGTTCGACTTCGAATAACTCCGCTGATTCAACACGACATGAGCGAATCCCGAAGGACTCACCCAACGCTACGAAATCTGGGTTAGTCAGGTCAACAGCAATGTGCCGACCACCATAGCTTGCCGCCTGTATGGTCTTCACGTTGCCGAAACTGGAATTATCAAGAATAACAATCACCACTGAAATTTTATGGTGCACTGCGGTGGCAAGTTCCTGTAACGTGAACATAAATCCTCCATCACCACACACGGCAACTACCCGGCGAGCAGGATCAGCCATTTTTACTCCCAGTGCAGCCGGCAGCGCATAGCCCAGGGTTGCCTGGAATCCCGGGCCCATGATAGTGCGTGGCTGATACGCCGGCAGTGCATAACGAACATACGAACCCAACTGCGTCACATCTGCAACAACGACACCATCTTCGGGCAATGCCGCCCGCAGTGCAGCGGCAAGCGCTGGCAACGGCTTCAGGGTCGACAACTTGTCAGCGACTGCTTGTGCAGCCTGATTGCAAAAATCCAAATATGAGGCTCGATCGACCTCTGTAGCTGGTACCGAATCGGCAATCGCCCGCAGCCCTTTATCTGCTGAGGTAACCAGTTCGATATCGGCCAGCACCGGACGCCTGACCGCAGCTTCCTCGATATCGATACGTATTATCTCGACATCTTGCTGCCGCCCCCAAGCGAGTGCCGGTGCTGTAAACCGTGTCCCGACCACCAGCGCAACATCCACACGTTCCCAGATATGCTGCCCGGTGAGGAAGGTAAAAGACAACGGGTGGTCGTCGGGCAGCACACCCCGGGCGCTGATAGTAGAAATCACTGGAATACTGAGTTTCTCTGCCAACCGTTTGAGCGGCCCACCAGCCGCCATTCCACCACCACCTATCACAATAACGGGGTACCGTGCTGCACACAGACTTTTCACCGCCTGCTTGATCAGCAAGGAATCCGGTTCGGAAGCACTTTCACCCGAAGGCGATTCGCGTACTGCCACCTGTTCAGTAAATGCCAGTCGATCTGGTGCCATCTCGAGGACCGCGGGGCCGGGTCTGCCTTGGGTCATTGCACGGAACGCATCTTCCAGCAGTTCGGGCACCTGGTGCGGATGGTCTGCCCGCTCGGACCAACTCACCACACCACGCGACACAGCCAACTGGTCGCGTAGTTCGTGGGCAATACCCAGTTCTTCACCGATTTGGTAGGACGGAATCTGACCGGTAATACACAGCACCGGTTGTCCCGCCGCAACAGCAGTCGACACAGCTGCCATCGCATTAAGCATACCCGGGCCTGGAACAGCCGTGAACACGCCAGGTCGTCCCGTCGCCTGGGCATAACCCATGGCCATGAAAGCGGCCCCCTGCTCATGACGGGTATGCACCGTCCGGATTCTGTCGCCGCATCCATGAAGTGCGTCAAACAAAGGGTCGAGTTGGATACCAGGAATACCAAACACCGTATCGACTCCGTGTGCGAGTAGTCCTTCGACTATTGCTTGAGCTCCATTTAGTTTTGGCATCGGCTTACTCCTTTTCAATCCCGTATCCAGTTAGCAAAACGCTTGCGTTGGCATTTTCAGCACAGCGGCCTAATTTAAGTCCCGGCGACAGATTCCCGCCGTCTCACCCATAATACTGAAATTCATCACTGATCACGCGACCCCCGTATGTTACTACTGGAACACGACGGCAAGACACTGCTGGGTCGATACGGACTGGCGACTCCCCCAGGCATTTGGGTCAAAGCGGAGGATGAGGTTACCAGCAACGGGCTGCCGGACGGCCCCTGGATCGTCAAAGCACAGGCTGCGACCGGTGGGCGTGGAAAAGCTGGCGGTATCCGCCCCTGTGAAGATCCAGCGCAACTTGAAAGTATCGTTCAAGAACTCTGTTCGCAGCTTATCAATGGCGTGCCAGTCCAGGGCTGCCGGATAGAATCGAAAGTGGATGCCACGCGTGAGTGCTATCTGAGCCTATCACTCAATCCAATTACAGGTCTTGTGGATATTCTGGTCTCGCCAGCCGGTGGAGTTGAAATCGAATCCTCAGTGTCTAAAGGAAAAACATTGCATCGGGCCTCAGCTATACCTGATCCAGCTGACATCGTCGCGACTGGCACACCGCTCTTCAAAGCGCTTAACGCTGATAATCAGATGCTGAGCACAATCCTTGAACGTCTCGCTGACGCGTTCCTTGGGCTTGAAGCACTGCTGGTTGAGATTAATCCGTTATTCATATTGCCCGATCAAAGTTGCCTGCTGGGTGATGCCAAGGTCGTTCTCGACGCCAATGCGTTCACTCGACAACCGCACCTCGAGCGATTTCTTGCAGATCGCGCAGTCGATTATCCAGAGGCTGTTCTCAAACACAAACACGGGTTTGATTTTATTGTGACCGACCCCCAGGGCTCTGTCGGCCTGCTGACAACCGGCGCCGGACTCAGCATGATGCTGTGTGATGAACTCCATGATCGCGGCCTGTCGCCGTACAACTTTTGTGATATTCGCACCGGAGGCCTGCGCGATGATCCGCAGCGCCTGATCGATGTGCTTACCTGGATCAGCGCTGGAATAAATACCAAGGTCATTTTGATCAATGTGTTTGGCGGTATCACTGACCTCGGCGTGTTTGCCCAACTGCTGATACAGGCCATGGACCGACTGCCCCAACCTCACCTGCCGGTGATCGCCCGCCTTATCGGCCCCAACCAGGACGAAGCGAATACCCTACTGCGGGCTTCCTCTCTACAAATCTCCTTACACCAGGATCTTTCGCCTGCCCTGGACGATACCGGTACACGGGTTGGAAGAACGTTGCCGTGATTCTGAACAATCTACTCCGAGCCGATACGCCGGTTATTGTTCAGGGCGCGACCGGCCGCACGGCGAGACACCACATCACAGTGATGAAACGACATGGCACACGGATTGTGGCCGGTGTATCGCCCGGTCGATCCACCGGACCCAACGACGAGGTCGACATCTACCCTACCTGCGCTGGCGCTGTCGACGCCACCGGTGCCGTAACGGCGATTCAGTTTGTGCCGGCGAGCAGGGTTGCCGACGCAGCCTGCGAAGCATTGACATCGGGCATCAAATTGCTGGTTACTGTGACCGAGGGCGTGCCGGTACATGATTGTGCCCGCATACTTCGTAAAGCAACCGATCTCGGGGCCATCTGGGTCGGCCCTTCGACGCCTGGCATCGTGGTGCCTGGGATAATTAAACTAGGCTTCATGCCGGAGATCGCTTTAGCACGCGGGTCGGTGGGCATAATGTCTAAAAGTGGCACCCTGGCCTATGAGGTCTGCTACCGTCTGGTGCGCGAGGGCCTCGGCCAAAGTAGTTGGATTGGCGTCGGCGGAGATCCGGTAAAAGGGACACGATTTGCAGAACTGCTAGACTACTTTACAACTGACCCCAATACTGAATCGGTTGTTGTGGTTGGTGAAATCGGTGGTGCAGAAGAGGAAGAACTGGCTGCGGCGCTGAGCGACAGTGCCTTTGATAAACCTTGCCATTGCCTGATCGCCGGTGCTACAGCGCCATCTGGCAAAACACTGGGTCACGCCGGTGCCCTGGTTCATGGTCATCATGGCAGCTTTGCTGCAAAGGCTACCGCATTGTCGGGGGCCGGAGCAGTGATGCATCACAATATCGACAGTCTGGTCGAGGCCATGACCACCTAAGTTTTATGTACATACGCTTCTCAACTGGAACGATATGATGGATGAAGAGATGCTCACATTCAGATTGACCGACACCCAGCGCGACATGGTGATGTCCGTACGACGACTGGCGCAGCAACGGTTCAAAGATCGATGGAAGCAATGGCAGGACGGTACATTTCCCTGGGAAAACATGCACGACCTGGCCGAGATCGGTGTGCTCAGCATGTCTGTGCCAAAAGCCTACGGTGGACTTGAACTGTCGGTACTCGATGCAGCACTGGTTCTCGAAGAAATCGCCAAAGTTT
>Ga0114932_10002510_pt1 | contig 19246 bp, 18 predicted proteins | sample 2SBtaG_2_FD_87286 | JGI IMG/M metagenome (GOLD analysis project Ga0114932, IMG submission 87286) | Deep subsurface microbial communities from Kolumbo volcano to uncover new lineages of life (NeLLi) - 2SBTROV12_ACTIVE470 metaG | ecosystem: Environmental > Aquatic > Marine > Volcanic ... | reverse complement strand
GGGCGGCAAGCCAGCGTCGATACCGGCTTGGGTCAGGCATTCGACAAGCAAAAACACATACGCCGGGCCACCGCCCGACAGCGCGGTCACGGGATCAATAAGGGATTCATCGTCAACCCAGGCAACAGCCCCCACTGCCTCCAAAAGTTTTCCGCAATTGTTCCGCTGGGCAGACGTCACATGGGCATTGGGTGTGGCGACTGTAATGCCGCGACGTACGGCGGCGGGCGTATTCGGCATGGAACGCACAATGGCGGCCTCATCGCCGAACATGGCCTCGAAATAGGCGATGGTCTTTCCAGCCGCGATTGACAGGAAGACGGTTTCGGGCGACCGATACGCCGCGAACGGTGGTGCGGCTTCGTCCATGGCTTGTGGTTTGACGGCGAACAGGACAATTCCCGGCGCGAAATCATTAGGTAGGGCCGCTTGGCTTGAAACGGCCCCCATGCCGCGTCCGCGCAATTCCTCGGCCATCGGTTCATAGGGTTCAACGATATGAATCTGGGAAGCCGGCATGCCCATCTCCAGCCAGCCCTCCAGCATGGCGCCACCCATTTTTCCGCAACCGACAAGCAGCAATGGTTGATCCATTGCGCCTCTAGGCCTCACCGACGGTATCGATCATTGCCGCTTCGATGGCCTCGACCGCAGGTTTGCCGCCCCAAATGACATATTGGAACGCCGGATAGAACCGCTCACATTCGATCAGCGCCGTCTCCACAAGATCCTCGGTCTGTTCGACCGCCAGACCTTGCTGGCCGCGCAGTGCCAGGGTGGCCCGGAACATGGGCAAGCCTTCGTCCGCCCAGATCGAAAAATGGCCAAGCCAGAGTTTTTCGTTAACCAAGGCAACAAGTTCGTGGACCCGGCCGCGCTGATCATCGGCGACACGCATGTCGAACGCGCAGGTGAAATGGATGGCCTCCATTTCTTCGTTCCAGGCGAAATAGAGACTGTAGTCGCACCAACTTCCCGGGACCTGGACGGCCATTTCCTCATTACTGCGCCGGTCAAAGGTCCATTCGTTGAACTCGACAAGCTGTTCGACAATATCGATGGGGTGATGCGTTTCGGTTTCGCGTGCGGTATTCAGGCTCGTCATGCCCGCTCCTCCTGTTGCCCATGGAAAATGAGATGGCAAATTACGAAGTGCGGACCGGCTTGGGCGAAACCACAACATCTAGTATGAGACGCTAAATGATGTAGATGCTTGCCCGGTCAGTACAATACCTAGCCTGCCCCAACCGTGATTCGCGCGCAAGAGGCAATTCACGTTGGGCAAGAAATTTTTGTGGATAAGGCCGCCAGCCTTATGACCGGGAACACCCATGCGTGGGCGGATCTGTCCGTGTCTTAGGCCTATGACAAGTGATTACTTGGTTGTTTTCCGCGCCGGCGATTTTTTGGCCGCCGGTTTCTTGGATGCGGTCCCGCGACTTGGTTTGGGGCGGCTTTTTTCCAACGCGGCGACGCGTTTTGCCAGGCGTTCCTGCTCCGCCCGCGCTTCCGCGGCCATGGCCTTGACAGCCTCGAATTCCTCGCGCGGCACCAGGTCGGCATCGGCCAGAAGTTTGTCGACACGTTGGCGGACCAGAGCTTCGATCTCATCCTTGACACCGACCAGTGTGGAGACAGCGCCATTGGCAACTCGTGCCAGATCGTCAAATAGACGGTTGGTGGTCTGCATGCCCAGCTTCCCTGTATTGACGGACCAGACATCATTATGGGCGCGGTGTTGCAAGCTGACAACCGCTGACCTTGCCGGCTCCAGCACCGGGGCCTATAAGGGGCCGGGCGTGACAGGCGCCCATTTTCGCGAGGTTTCGCATGTACGTCATTACCGGTGGCGCCGGATTTATCGGCTCCAACATTGCCTGGGGACTTGAGCGGCAAGGCCTCGGACCGCTGGCCATCGTTGATCGTCTGCGCGAGGCGGAAAAGTGGCGCAACGTGGCGAAGCGGGAAATCGCCCACATCATCGATCCCGACGATATATTTTCATTCCTCGATGCCCACGCGGCGGAAATTGAGGCCATCGTGCACATGGGGGCGATTTCCGCCACGACCGAGACGAATGTCGACCTGATTATCGAAAATAACTTCAAATTGTCCGTACGATTATGGGATTGGTGTGTGGCCCAGGAAACGCGGCTGATCTACGCCTCATCGGCGGCCACCTATGGTGACGGCGCCCATGGATTTGATGACGATCCGTCGGGGCCCGCCCTGGCACGTCTGCAGCCCTTGAACCCCTACGGCTGGAGCAAGCATCTATTCGACCGGCGGGTGGCCCGGATTGTCGCCGACAAGGGGCCGACACCGCCGCAGTGGGTGGGGCTGAAATTCTTCAACGTCTATGGCCCCAACGAACACCATAAGGGCCGCATGACCAGCGTTGTCTCGCAGATCTATCCCCGCGCTGCGGCCGGCGAAGCGGCGATTCTGTTCAGATCGCATCATCCCGATTATGCGGACGGCGGCCAGTTGCGCGACTTCGTTTGGGTTGGCGACTGCGTGGACATGACCTTATGGCTTTTGCAAAATCCGTCGGTCAGCGGGCTGTTCAACTGCGGCTCGGGCAAGGCGCGAAGTTTTGCGGATCTGGCAAAGGCCGTCTATCGGGCGCTGGGACAAGAACCGATGATAGAATTCGTCGATACGCCGAAAGATATTCGCGATAAATACCAATACTTTACCGAAGCCCGCATGGAACGCTTGCGGGCCGCCGGGTTCAACAAGCCGATGACGGCGTTGGAAGACGGGGTTCGAACCTATGTTACGGAGTTCCTGCATACCAATGACACGTTCCGATAATCGATCCCCGAAGGTTGCGTGATGTTTCTGGCTATTCCCTTTCCAAGCATCGATCCCATTTTAATCTCGTTCGGACCGTTTGCCGTACGCTGGTATGCGCTCTCCTATCTTGCAGGAATAATAATAGGATGGCGGTTGCTCAGACGGCGTGCGGACGTGTCTGCCGAAAATATCAGCGCCGATCATATCGACGATTTTCTTGTATGGGCGACCCTTGGAATCATCCTCGGAGGCCGGTTCGGGTATGTGCTGTTTTATAACTTTCAATACTTTGCCGCCCATCCGGGTGAAATTCTTGCCATGTGGCGCGGCGGCATGTCCTTTCATGGCGGCTTTCTTGGGGTGGTTGTCGCGGGATGGATCTTCTGTAAGAGGCGCGACATACATCCGTTGATTTTTGGCGATATGATTGCCTGCGCTGCGCCGATCGGACTGTTCTTCGGGCGCATTGCGAATTTTATCAACGGCGAGTTGTTCGGCCGTATTACGGATGCCCCATGGGGGGTCGTGTTTCCGCGCGGCGGGCCCGACCCCCGCCATCCCAGCCAGCTCTATGAGGCGGCCCTGGAGGGGGTTATCCTATTCATCATTTTGAATCTCATGTGGCGTTCAAAAACCATCCGGAACCGCCGCGGCGTTCTCACCGGCACCTTCATTGCCGGATATGCCATCGCCCGCATGATTGTTGAATTATACCGACAGCCGGACGCACATATCGGGTTCCTGACAGCCGGCAGCACGATGGGCCAGTGGCTGTCCATGCCCATGTTGCTGATCGGGCTTGGGCTGGCGGCCTGGGGATGGCGCCGCGCCGCGCCATAAGATCGAACCATGACGGATCTTCTGGACATTCTACGCCGGCAAATTCAACTCAACGGGCCGATGACGGTCGCCGCCTACATGAAGCTTTGCCTGGCTCACCCGGAACACGGCTACTATCGCAAAAAGGACCCTTTCGGGCCGCGTGGTGATTTCACGACGGCACCTGAAATTTCACAGATGTTCGGTGAGTTGATCGGCCTTTGGGCCGCCGCTGTTTGGCAGTCCATGGGCGAACCCGCGCCGCTTCAATTGGTGGAGTTGGGTCCGGGACGCGGCACGCTGATGGCGGATGCATTGCGCGCGGCAGGCCGGATGGTGAATTTTATTGATGCTGCCGAAGTGCATTTGGTCGAGACCAGTCCGCTCTTGCGCCAAAAACAGGAAGCGGTCCTGCAAGAGTATGCGCCGACCTGGCATGACGACGTGACGACACTTTCCGAAGCGCCCACCATATTCGTCGCCAATGAATTCCTGGACGCGCTGCCCATTCGGCAGTTCCAGCGAACCCGGGAGGGCTGGCACGAACGGCTTGTCGGATTGGACGGAAATGAGCGGTTGCAGTTCGTCTTGTCACCGCCGCAACTGGCCAATCCCATGGTCCCCGATTCGCTAAAAAATGCGGCCATCGGCGCTGTCGCCGAAATTTGCCCTGCGGCGATGAATGTCGTCCGTCATCTCGCCGAACGGTTGGTGTCAACGAATGGCGCGGCAATTTTTATCGACTATGGACACCCACATAGCGCCGCCGGTGACACGTTTCAGGCGGTAAAAAATCATACGTATCATGACCCGTTGGCCAATCCCGGTGACACTGATCTCACGGCGCACGTTGACTTCGCAATCTTGGCAACCGCTGCAAAGGCAACGGGGGCAATGGTTTACGGGCCCATAACCCAAAAAACCTTCCTCGAAACATTGGGAATTCGAGAACGTGCCAAGGTTTTGACAGCGGCCGCAACGGAGATCCAGAAAACCGATATTGAAGCCGCGCTCGCCCGCCTCACCGACGCCGGTGCCATGGGGCGCCAGTTCAAAGTGTTGGCCATTTCCGGACCGCGGACGCCGCCTCCGCCAGGGTTCGAATGACCGCATTGAGCGGCGGTTTTCAAATGCTGCCGACGGTTTCATAATCATCAGATGATCCATGCCGACAATCTTTCTGCTGAGAGCCGTGTGCGGCACGCGTTCTTCACCCGTCGCGGCGGTGTCAGCGAGGGCGTCTATGCCTCGTTGAATTGTGGGTTCGGGTCCGGGGATGATCATGCCCGGGTTCGCGCCAATCGCACGGCCGCCATGCAGACACTGAACGCAGACCCCGATGAATTGACGACCGTCCATCAAATTCACTCTGCTGATGTGGTCAAGGTCGAAGAGCCCTGGCCCTTGATGCACCGGCCGAAGGCCGACGGCATGGTGACCGACCGGCCCGGCGTGGCGTTGGGAATCATGACGGCAGACTGCGCCCCCGTTTTGTTTGCTGACACGGATGCCGGCGTTGTTGGTGCCGCCCACGCTGGATGGCGGGGCGCGTTAGCTGGGGTGCTTCAGGCAACTTTGGAGGCCATGGAGACCCTGGGGGCGGCGCGCTCGCAAGTGGCCGCGGCCTTGGGGCCTTGTATTCGAAAATCGTCCTACGAGGTCGGGCCTGAATTTCGCGCCACGTTTCTTGAGACTGATCCGGCGCACCGGAGCTACTTCGAACCGGCGGTTCGCGACGGCCATTTCATGTTTGATCTTGCCGGGTTCATTGTCGATCGCCTTTGGTCATTGGGAGTGGCGTCGGTGGATGACGTCAATGTCGACACCTACGTGGATGCTGATCGCTTTTTCAGTTACAGGCGGACCACGCATCGCGGCGAAAGTGATTACGGCCGAGGTCTGTCGGTTGTGATGATGGGAGAAAATTAGATGCCGTTGCATTTTTCATTGGCGGAGTTGGCTGAGCGGCGGCGACGCACCTGTGAGGCGATCACCGCCAAGGGCCTGGATGGTCTTATGATGTTTCGCCAGGAGAGCATGTTCTACCTCACGGGATATGACACCTTCGGGTATTGTTTCTTCCAGTGCATGTATCTTGGCGCGGATGGTCGATTGATTTTGCTGACCCGCGCCCCCGATCTCCGCCAGGCGCAATTTACCTCAATGGTCGAAGACATCAGAATTTGGGTCGATTCGCCGACGGCCGGCCCCGCGGACCAACTGCGCGACATTCTCGAAGAATGCGGCCATCGAGGCGGCCGCCTCGGTGTCGAATGGGATGCCTATGGTTTGACCGCGGCGAACGGCCGTAAGGTGGATGGCGCCCTCAATGATTTCTGCGAATTGGAGGACGGCTCGGACCTGGTCAACGAACTGCGTATCGTGAAAAGTCCGGCCGAGATCGAATTCGTCCGCGAAGCGGCGAAATTGACCGACGACGCCTACGATGCCGCCGTAGAACTGACCGGAACCGGGGCGTCTGAAGGCGACATTCTTGCCGCGATGCAAGGTGCCGTCTTTCAAGGCGGCGGTGATTATGCGGGCAACGAATTCATCATTGGTTCCGGAGATGGCGCTTTGATGTGCCGTTATTACAGCGGTCGAAGAACCATGACAGCGCAGGACCAGTTGACCTTGGAGTGGGCCGGGGCCTATCGGCATTATCATGCTGCCATGATGCGAACCTTCGTCGTCGGAGAAGTGCCGGCGCGCCAACAGGCTCTCTATGACGCAAGTCTCGATGCCTTGCGCGCCGTCGAAGCAGCGATCATCCCCGGCAGGACCTTCGGTGATGGCTTCGATGCCCATGCGCGGGTGATGGACGGGGCGGGCTTGGCGGAGCATCGGTTGAACGCCTGCGGGTATAGTTTGGGAACGACGTTTTCGCCCACCTGGATGGATTGGGCTATGATGTATCAGGGAAATGCCCGCGTGTTCGAACCTGGTATGGTCATCTTTTGTCACATGATCATATTCGATTCCGACGCGGCGTTGGCCATGACCTTGGGCGAAACAGTATTGGTGACCGAGACGGGCAATGATCGGCTGTCCCGTTCTCCGTTGGACTTGGTTGTTAAGTAGCCGCCATGCCCCATCTGTACATGTTTTTTATGTGCATGTTGCTGGGCCTGATTGCCACTTGCGCCATATTATGAGGTGTTAGCGCGCGTGATCTGTAACCGGGTGTTGATCGCAGCCATCGTCAGTTCAGTAGCCCTGGCGGCGGTTTCCTGCGGACCGGTTCCAAAACCATTTAAGGTACGCCCGGAAACCGGCCCACCGGCCTTGTCTGCCCGTGACACCGCCGGGGGTGTTCGCGTCGCGGTGCTGGAAGGGCCGGCGGCGCCGATGGCCCGATTGTTATCCAAATCAGTCGCGGAAGATCTGGTCGTTCGCGGGATTCCCGCGACGACCGAAGGCGGTGAAGCACTTAGATACACGTTACGGGGACGGGTTGAGGAATTATCCCCGGGGACGATGGCAGGCAAGGTCGCACGTATTCACTGGAGCCTGACGGAACGTAACGCAGAGCCCTTCTTCACTTTTTCCCAGGACGTCGAAGGTTCCGATTTTGATTGGCAGTGGGGGTCGCCCCGGGTGATCAAGAAAGTTGGCGCCAATGCCGCACGGTTAATTGCCGAGGCCGTTGAGCCGGAGGACGAGACGTTGAAATCCGTTCAAGCTGTCTCTGCGGGGGTATGGATACAGCCAATTCAGGGTGCCCCCGGTGACGGCGATAAATCCCTGACACGTGCCATGCGTTATGCCCTCATGGGGGCGAAGATCGCCGTTACCTCCGAACGGCCCGCGGCCCGGCACCTGCTGAGCGGCCAGGTTCGCGTGGCACCGCCGCGCGGTGGCGATCAGAAGGTCGAAATTCGCTGGACAATCGCTTATCCAAATGGCGGACAGGCTGGAATTGCGGTGCAGCGCAACGCCGTCCCTGCCGGCACCTTTGACGGGCGTTGGGGGGAAACGGCGGCGCTGATCGCCGCCGCCGCTGTTGGCGGGATCAAGGATGTACTTGATCAGGCCGAGAATACGGTTCGCTATCGCGTTGCATCGGAACGCCGCTTGAAAACCGACGTTGTCTCCGGTTCGGCGCGGCCAATTTTGCCGCCGCCGACGCTTTCTCCTGAGCTCAATCGACCAACGGGCGACAAGACATTGCCGCAAAACTAGCGATGCAGAACGTGATCCTAAGTGAACCCATGGGTTTTCGGTGAATTTTTTCATGCAGCCTGATACATTCGCTCATTCGATGTCGCAGGTAGGGTGTAGATACGTGGCAGCGACGATAAGCAATCGAGCCCTGGGTCGGCGGCGGGCCGATTACGCCGCGTCGCGGTCGTTGTTTGGTCTCTATCTTCTTCTTGCCGTCTACATGCTCTCGAGCCTCGGGTGCGCGCAGATCGAGCCGGCAATTTCACCGGTGAAGCCGAAGGCCAGTGCGGCAGAGGCGGCGGAGCTTCCTCTCAGCGGATCGACAAACGTTATTTACGTCGTACCGATCGACGGTATTGGTGGGCCCCTCCGCCTGGTTTTGGCGGACGCAGTCGCCGCATCCTTGCGCGATTCGGAACGCCCCGCCGTGTTGGCAGGCAAGGTCAACGATCGCGGGCCATCCATCGTCGGAAAAATTGCTGGCGTGCGGACCCGTGGTTCGATTGTCTGGGTGACGACGACATGGTCGCTACGGGCCCCATTTGGCACGGTCGTCGCGCAGCGGACCCGTGAGATCGTTGTCGACAAATCCTATTGGGACCGAAATTCCGTGGAAGTGGTGAATTTGATCGTCGGCGATGCCATGCCCGCCGTCGCCGCAATGGTTCAAGATTACGTGGGACCACTGCACGTCGCCCAAACCGTGGTCGAAGAACCGCGGGCAACGGATATTCGAGGCATCGATCCGACGCCGTCGACCCCACCGGCGCCGGCATTGCAGCCTGAGATGCCAGAGCTTCCTGATACGATGGCGGCGGAAACGTCGGTGATTGCAAGCGACCGCACGGCGGCGGAAACTATTGTCGCGGCGACGGCGCCCAGTGAGCCTGGACCGGCACTTCCGGATCCGGTCAATTCCACCGCTGCCGCCGCCCGTCCGCCCATGGCGTTGACGCCAAAAACAGCTCAGCAGGCTGCATCATTGCCACCCCGTGTCGACGGCCTAACCGCGGAGGAAATTGCCGCGGTACCAGAGGGCTCTGTTCGCGTTGCGGCATCGGCGCCGGCGGGAGATTCTAGCCCATCGCCTGAAACGGGGACATTGAAGATGTCCGCTTCGAAGCCGGAACCACCAACGGCACGCGAAGGCATCGTCGCTTCGCCGGGAGATACACCAGTGGTGTGGGGGAGACCCAGTTTCCTTATTCGTGCCGTAAAAGGCGCCCCTGGAGACGGCAACACAGCTTTGAACGACGCCCTGAGGGCGGCCCTGCACGGCAAGGACCTAACCGTTACCGATGATCCACGCCAGGCAGGGTACGAAGTTGTCGGAACGGTCAACGTGGGGCCACCGGTAAATGGCCGCCAGCGAGCCCGAATTGCATGGGTCGTCAACACCATCTCCGGTGAAGAGGTCGGCAAGGCCGTGCAGGAAAATGTCATCGCGGCCGGCTCACTGAACCGCTCCTGGGGGCGGGTCGCAAAAATCGTAACGGCGGCGGCCGCAGACGGAATCCAACAATTGTTTGAGGCGCCGCGACCGAAATATACGCCGGTCGGAGCGGTGCCGGAATTTCCCAAGGTGCCAGTGCTGCCACGCGTTCCCGGGCGTGCACTGCCGCCGCCGCCCAGTTGACACCTTGGAGGATTGAGATGCCGGCTTCTAATAGATTCAATTCGTTTACACCGGGTGATCAGATTGGTAAATTTCAGCGCATTCCAAGAGTTGAATACGTTGACCCGCTGATCGTTCCAACCGAAACACCCCAAGTATCATGAAAATCATTGCCTGCAATAGCAATCGGCCACTTGCGGAAGCGATTTCCGCGTACGTTAATCTGCCGCTGACCAAGGCCAGTGTCCGGCGTTTCTCTGACATGGAAGTCTTCGTTGAGATTGAAGAGAACGTCCGCGGCGAGGATGTTTTCGTCATTCAGTCGACCTCCTATCCCGCCAACGACAATCTCATGGAACTGTTGGTGACACTGGACGCGCTTCGACGTGGATCAGCACGCCGCACAACGGCGGTCATCCCCTATTTCGGCTACGCCCGCCAGGATCGAAAATCTGGACCTCGGACGCCCATTTCGGCGAAACTTGTGGCGAATTTAATCACCGAGGCCGGCGCCGACCGGGTTCTGACCATGGATCTTCATGCCGGGCAGATTCAGGGATTTTTCGATATTCCAACCGACAACCTCTATGCCGCACCGGTGATGAGCCGGGATATTGAAGAACGGAAAAACGGCGACGAATTGGTCATTGTTTCCCCCGATGTTGGCGGCGTCGTGCGGGCCCGCGGATTGGCCAAGCGGTTGAATGCGGACTTGGCCATTATCGACAAACGGCGTGAACGCGCCGGTGTTTCCGAAGTCATGAATATTATTGGTGACGTTGACGGACGACGATGCATCTTGGTCGATGACATCGTTGATTCGGCGGGCACGCTTTGCAATGCCGCGGTTGCGCTTGCCGATTCGGGGGCCGCCGCTGTTTCCGCGTACGTCACCCACGGCGTATTGTCCGGCGGTGCGGTTGCGCGGGTGACGTCGTCACCTATGGAAAGCCTTGTGATTACCGACAGCATCATGGCCACGGAAGCCGTCCGCGTGTCCCACAATATCGAGCAGCTGACCATTGCGCCGCTGATCGCCGAGGCCATCAAGCGGATCAGCGAGGAAAGCTCTGTTTCCAGCCTCTTTAATTAGGGACTGGTAACGCGCGAGATTGATTGACCATCGCCTCTTAGAGGGCTATGAATGCGCCCGCTTTAGGGCATCTTAACGTGACCGGCACCCCTGGAGGCTGGTCACTTGATTTTTGAGGAGAAAGATTATGGCTGATATGACGGCATTTGCCGCCGAGCCGCGCGACCGGGCAGGTAAGGGGGCAGCCCGCGCTACACGCCGTGAAGGACGTGTGCCGGGTGTGATTTACGGTAACAAAGAGGATCCGGTTTTGATTTCCGTTGATCCCATCGAATTGACCAAACAACTGAGTACACCGGGGTTCTTCGCCCGCGTTTATGAAGTCAGCATCGGCGGTGACGCCCACAGGGTTCTAGCCCGTGACCTGCAATTGGACCCGGTCTCCGACCAGCCGATCCACATTGATTTCATGCGGTTCAGTGCGACAACGCGTTTGAACATTGATGTTCAGGTAATCTTCGAAAACGAAGAAGAATGTCCTGGCATACGCACGGGCGGCGTCCTGAACGTGGTCCGCCATACCATTGAATTGCGTTGTCGGCCCGACAGCATTCCCGAGTTTCTAACCGCCGATCTGACCGGCCTGGAAGTCGGTGACAGCATCCACATCAGCGCCATCAAGGTGCCGGAAGATGTCGAACTGACGATCACGGATCGTGACTTTACCGTCGCCACCATTGCCGCGCCGACCATCGTCGAGGAAGTCGAGGAAGAGGTCGAAGGCGAAGAGGGTGAAGAAGGCGCGGAAGGTGCGGAAGGTGCCGAGGGCGGCGAAGGGGCCGACGACGAAGGCGAAGGCGCCGCCGAAACAGAGGAATAGCCGCAAAGATAGGGACCTCCGCAGATGCTGCTGGTTGTGGGACTCGGCAATCCGGGCGCCGGATACGCCAACAATCGCCACAACATCGGGTTCATGGCGGTGGACGAGATTGTCCGCCGCCATTCCTTTTCTCCATTTCGATCAAAATTCCACGGCGATTTGGCCGAGGGTAAGGTTGGCGGTGAGAAAATTCTCGCCCTCAAGCCGATGACTTACATGAATGATTCAGGCCGATGTGTGCAGGCGGCCATGTCGTTTTACAAAATACCGCCTCAGAATGTGATCGTCCTTCATGATGAGATCGATCTGGCCGGCGGCAAGGTTCGGGTGAAACGGGGCGGCGGACATGCCGGCCACAATGGCCTGCGGTCGATCCATTCCCACGTGGGGTCCGAATACGCCAGGGTTCGGCTAGGGGTTGGCCATCCGGGCGACAAAGACAAGGTGGCGGGCCACGTTCTGAAGGATTTCGCTAAATCCGAACGCGATTGGGTGGACCGCTTGATCGAAGGCGTTGGCGAACATTTTCAGTTTTTGGCTGATGGGGACGACAGTACGTTCATGAGCAAGGTGGCATCGGTCATCAATCCACCACGCCCCAAACCACCACGGCCTGATCGCGATAAATCTCGGCAAGACAGCGACAAAAAGGAACAATAATGGGGTTTAATTGCGGCATTGTCGGACTTCCCAATGTGGGAAAGTCCACACTTTTTAACGCCCTCACACAGACAGCGGCCGCCGAAGCGGCAAATTTCCCTTTTTGTACGATCGAGCCCAATACGGGACGGGTCGGCGTCCCCGATGCGCGCTTGGCCGAAATCGCCGCAATCAGCCAGTCGGCGGCGACTGTTCCCACACATCTTGAGTTCGTCGACATCGCTGGCCTGGTCCGCGGCGCGTCGAAAGGGGAGGGATTGGGAAATCAGTTTCTTGCCAATATTCGCGAAGTGGATGCGGTCATCCATGTCCTCCGATGTTTCGAAGACGACAATGTCACGCATGTGGATGGCGCTATTGATCCCGTGCGCGATGCGGAGACCGTGGAAACGGAACTCATGCTGGCCGATATGGAAAGCCTGGAAAAGCGCGTCGAGCCGTTGACCAAGAAGGTGCGCGGGCAGGACAAGGTGGCGGCGGCGACACTTGAGCTTGTGGAAAAAGCACTTTCGCACCTCCAGGAAGGTCAACCCCTGCGCCTTATGGGTTTGGCGGAAGGCGCGGGCAAAGGTATGCGCATGCTACAGACGCTGACCGCGAAACCCGTTCTCTATGTCTGCAATGTCTCTGAAGATGAGGCGGCAACGGGCAACGATTGGACTGAAAAGGTCGCCGCCATGGCTGCACAGCAGGGAGCGCAGACGGTCATCATCTCGGCGAAGATTGAGGAGGAAGTTGCGCAGTTGACCGATGAGGCCGAAAAGAGCGAGTTCCTGGATGCATTGGGCTTGGCGGAAACGGGCCTGAGCGGGGTCGTCCGCGCCGGTTATCAACTCCTGGATCTGATAACATTTTTCACCTCAGGTCCGAAGGAAACCCGCGCCTGGACCATCAATCGCGGCGCCAAGGCCCCGCAGGCGGCTGGCGCCATACACACGGATTTCGAAAAGGGATTCATCAAGGCGGAAACCATCGCGTTCAATGTTTTCACGTCACTTGGCGGCGAGCAGCCTGCAAAGGACGCGGGAAAGATGCGCCAGGAAGGCAAAGACTACACCGTCCAAGATGGCGATATCCTGTTATTCCGATTTAACGTGTGAAAGCAGTTGTCGCCCCGTCTTTAAGCCTCTGAAGCACCAGCGTCTCGCCTAAAATAAACGTGAGAACGGCACTTCAGACCCAAAAACATTCATATATTTCAGCATCCAGCGCGAGAAATCCTAATGCGCCTTTGAGCCGTGAAACGTTAGATGAATTCACTGACGATGCGGATAATTCTCTCACGAACCTGCCGGGCGATTTCCGCTTGTGAAACATTGGACCCGCCTGCATAGACCGCAACCTTGGTCGAATAGGTTTTCTTGAAACCGCGCTTGTATACTTTGTCTTCTTCATCGGGGTCGTCGGTATTTTTTAACTTTGCGCTTCGGCTGAAGGTAATGCGTTTCTTCGATTCCTTTTGTTTCTTGACCACACCGAAAGTGACGCGGGTGACGATGATATAGGTATCTTCCGTGATAAAGCTTCCGAGAATGCTGCCGACCGTCGCTCCCGCAACAGATCCAAGGGCCGCTCCGGCGTTGGCTTGTGACCGGTATCCATAAATGCCGCCGGCTGTTGCACCAAGAAACGCAAATTCATTCGAAAGGTTTTGTTGGATTTGACCGCTGTACATGACGTTCACATCCATGATGAGGCCGAAATCGTTCGCGCTGGTCGGCTGATAACCGGTTGAACGGTATGCGGCCCGCAATTTGTCCGTAAATTGCCGCAGCCCGAATGCCGTGTCACCCGATGTATTGCGTGAGCGGACCTTGATCTTGTTGTTGGTGTAGAAAGAAGCGTCCGTCACCAATGTCTTTTCGATCGTCGAACCGAACATCAGGCCGGTCTTTGTATCTCTGACCATGCCCATGCGGTTGGGCTGATTAACACACGCTGAAAGCACGACACCGGCAAGCAGTAGGACCATGCCGGCCAAGGCGCCGTTTGACGGGGCAAATTTCCGAAGCGATGAAATAATTTTCATGAAACTGCTCCTGTCAGTTGGTTAAAACGCGAAAACCGGGAAGGTGTTCTTTCATGAAAGCGAGAGCTTCCGAGTAGTGAACTGAAAAATTCAAACCTTCCGAATCGCCTCTTTTCCACGTGTTCACACCGATGACATAATCATCCAGAAATAAGGGGCCTCCGGAATTTCCCGGATTAATGGGCGCATCGGTTTGGATGTACAGAACCTCATCTCCCGCGCCCTTTGGCAGACTAATACTGTAGTGTTTTCGAACCGCACTGACGATCCCACGGGTGATGCTGAATTCCAGTCCCCTCGGATGTCCGATTGCTTCCGTCGTCTTGCCAAGGTCGATGCGGTTTTTAGTGAAAAAACGTACAGGTTTTCCGCGCGCTTGAACTTTCACCAACGCCAAATCCAACCTCACGTCCTTGCCCAACACCCTACCGAAGGTTTCGCGTCCATCGTACATTTTCATTTCGACAAATTTCGCATTTTCGACAACATGCCAATTTGTCAGTACAACGTCCGGCTTTACGAAAAATCCTGACCCCAAAGATCCTTTGCCCACATAGACCGCAACGACGCTGTCGAACCGCGGGTCATTCAATGGCCGAGCATCAAAAGTGTTGGCCTTATAATTTGCCAGCGCCCTGTTCTTATCCTTCAGCATTTCCTTGCGCAGCGCCGTCAGGCTTCGAAGTTTTTTTGAACTCCCCCGATTGGCAATATAGTGATTGATGATCTGCGAGAGCTTGACCGACGAAGCTGCTTTTTCATAATCGTCGATTTCAGATTCCGTATCATATTCCTGAACGTGTTCTGCCTTCTTTGTGTCCTCGGGATCAATGTTGTAAGCGACATTGAAACGGTGTTCTTCGTTCACATCAAAAGTCGATTTCACATAGGTTTTTCGACGCAAGTCGATGACATAGTAATGCACGGTCATGGCTTTCCGCGCGTCAACGGTGGCGTTTTTGAACTGGTATTTGTTGTAGATCGGTTCCTCAATTGTTTTCGGCGTATTGGCCAGATTCTGCATGGCCGCCTGCAATTTCCCGCGGGCGCTTGATTGTTGCGCACCGGCGATCATCTGGCTGAAGGCACCGGCGAGGCCATATCCGTGATAACCCGATGCTGAAATACTCGCCGAATTGAAATTTATTTTCGCGACTTCAACGTTTTGCTGGGCGACACCGTGTTCGGGATTCTCGACCGACTTGTAGCCGGCCAACAATACTGAATTCACGAGATTGAGGCCTTGCACACGGCGGCTTGCCTTGGCCAAGGCGACGTCAAAGACGATCAACAGGTCATTGCCGCCTGCTGCCGTTGAGCTTAAGGCATCATCCAAATCCGCTTTCGTCACGTCGACGGGCAGGTCGACTTCGGTCGATACTGGAAAATCTATCTGTCCTTCATTGAGCAGCGTTTTGCTCGTCACTTCGACAAATGCGATGTTCAGTCCAGGAACTGATTTCGGCTCAAATCCTGCGTCTTTGGTCGCGTTGACAGCGCTCAAAATAGCTGGAATGTCGGAACGATCCGTTGCACCCATTTCCCGAAGTTGCGCGGACATGTAGGCATTGCCCAAACCGACCCATCTATCCTCACCAAGAACATCCTTACCGTAATTTCCCGAAAACGCCTTCAATTCAGCCGTGCTGGATGTCTCCAGCTTCGGTTTCAACGTGTCAAAATGTTCATCGAGAATTGAACTCGCAGAGATTTCTGCTGGATAGGCGTTAAAAAAAGAGGTTTCGCCGAAGTGGTCGAAGGAAAGAAATTCATCGCTTGCCGAGGCAGAAATTTTTGCCTCAATGTCATCGAACTTCGTGCGCAAAGCGGCAACGCTGGATTCCAGATAGGCGGGCTCATCCAAAATGCCGCCGGACGGGTAGGCGTTGAGAGCCTGCCGGGCGTCGGCGAGGGTGGATTTCACAGTATCCCAGTTTTCTTTTGCGGTCGGCCACGAGACGTTTTCTGTACCATTGAGAGCGCCTTCAACGTTCGTCAGATACTGCTGTTTCAGCCGCTTTGCCAATTGATCCAGAACGCTACGATGTTTTTCGGGTTCTTTGCTGAAGAAACCCTTCTGGTTCTCGTATAAGGTGGCGGCCTCATCTACTTGGTTGTTGGCCAACAACTCCTTGAGATGGTCTGATTGGTCAAAGAAAATTGTGTAGGTTTTTGATGTCGAGGCGGAATTTCCGGTGGCGGATGAACTGGCAAGGCCTGAAAACCCGCCATCCGTTTGACATCCGCCAATGGTCAGCACGCCTGCAACTAGTCCGATATACAGGCCAGTTCGAAGTTTGATGTTCATTTCTCCAACCACGCTAACTATGGACGTTAATTATCAATTAAATATACCCATAATTGAATTAAGAGTCGAAATATTTAAGAAGTCACTTCTTTGGGTAGAATGCCATCGGGAATAGAATTTTGAAGTCTTTGTTTTAGCGCTCACACACGCTAGCCTGAGTTCCGCCAAAGGAGAGGGAGCATAAGAACATGGGCCAGGACATCAAACTAACCGCATCCGACGGCTTTGAACTGGACGCCTACCGCTGCGAAGCGGACGGCGATGCGCGCGGCGCGGTCATCGTCGTGCAGGAAATTTTTGGCGTCAACGACCACATACGCGATGTCACCGAACGCGTCGCCGCCGTTGGCTACACGGCCATCGCGCCGGCCCTCTATGACCGCTGGAACAAGGGGTTTACAGCCGGTTATACGCCCGATGACATTGCCGTCGGGCGCGATCTGAAGACCGAAGCCAACAACGAACTGGATAAGGTCATGGCCGACGTCGAAGCGGCCCGCGCCAATGTCGCCGATGCCGGCAAGGTCGGCATCACCGGGTTCTGCTGGGGCGGTTTCGTCACCTGGATGGCGGCCTGCCGGCTCGATGTGCAGGCGGCGTCGGCCTATTACGGCGGCGGCATCATCGACTACAATGACGAGGAGCCGAAATGTCCGACCATCGCCCATTTCGGTCGCCAGGACGCCTCCATTCCCATCAGCGACGTTGATGTCATTGCCACGGCTCATCCCAACGCAACCATCCATGTTTACGAAGCCGATCACGGCTTCCATTGTGATCATCGGGGATCGTTCAACCCCCGCGCCGCCAACATCGCCGGGATGCGCACGATCCGGCTGTTCGACGACGTCCTCGCGGGATAATCCGCAATGGCAGATATCCCTGGAACGCCGCCGGTGATCGGCGTCATCGGCGGCAGCGGCGTCTATGAGATCGATGGTCTCACCAATACGCGCTGGCAACGGGTCGAAAGCCCGTTCGGTGAGGCCTCCGACGAATTGCTGTTCGGTGAACTGGACAGCCAGCCGCTGGTCTTCCTGCCGCGGCACGGACGCGGACACCGGATACCGCCGTCAGAGCTCAACTTCCGTGCCAATATCGATGCCCTGAAGCGCGCCGGGGTCACGGAAATCCTGTCCGTCTCGGCCTGTGGCTCGTTCAAGGAAGACCTGCCGCCTGGCACCTTCGTCATCTGCGACCAGTTCATCGACCGGACCTTCGCGCGGGTGAAGTCCTTTTTTGGCACCGGTTTGGTGGCGCATGTGGGCCTCGGCCATCCCACCTGTTCGCGCCTGGCGGCGGCGGCTGAGGCGGCGTGCCAAGAACTGGACATTCCGCACCAGATGGGCGGCACCTACCTGGCCATGGAAGGTCCGCAGTTCTCGACCTTGGCGGAATCGGTGCTTTACCGGTCCTGGGGCTGCGACGTCATCGGCATGACCAACATGCCGGAAGCCAAGTTAGCCCGCGAGGCGGAGATCTGTTACGTCACCGTCGCCATGGTCACCGACTATGACTGCTGGCATCCGGACCATGACCACGTCACGGTCGACGCGATCATTCAGGTTTTGGTGTCGAATGCCGACAAGGCGCGGTCCTTGGTCAAAGCCGTGGTGCCGAAATTGGCCGGCCGCGCTGAAAGTTGCGGTGACGGCTGCCACACGGCGCTCGAGACCGCCATCATCACCGCCCCCGATGCCCGCGATCCGGAGATGGTGAAAAAATTGGATGCCGTCGCCGGACGTGTGCTGGGCGGATAGGGCGGTTGCCTGATTGCCGCCTGCGACCGGCGACGCTGGACGATGTGCCCCGGCTCACGGCCATCGCCGAGGCCGCTTATGCGCCCTATGTCCCGCGCATGGGCAAGAAACCCGCCCCCATGATCGCCGACTTCGCCGCCCACGTGCGAGCCGCCGCCGGCTTCGTCGCCGAGGCCGGCGGCGTGATCGCCGGCTACATCGTCACCTTCCTGAAGTCGAGCGATCAGTTTATCGAAAACGTTGCCGTTGATCCGGCCTGGCATGGCAAAGGTATCGGCCACCGGCTCATTCAGTTCGCCGAACAAGACGCCCTGCGCCACGGCGCCGCCCGCATCTTCCTTTACACCAACATCCACATGACCGAAAACCTGGACTTCTATCCGAAGCTCGGATACGTGGAGACCCATCGGGTCCGTGAACACGGGTTTGACCGCGTATACTTTGAGAAAAGGCTAACTCATGAACGTTGACGGCACCCCCTACCGCACCATCTGGCTGGCCCATGACGGCTGGGCCGTGGAGATCATCGACCAGACCAAGCTGCCGCATGAATTCGTCACCGTGCGCCTGGAAAATCTGGACGACGCGTGCACGGCGATCCGCGACATGTGGGTGCGCGGCGCGCCGCTGATCGGCGCGACGACGGCCTACGGGATGGCGCTGGCGGTCCACGCGGACCCCTCCGACGAGGGCATGGCGGCCGCCCACGAGGCGCTGTATGGGACCCGGCCGACGGCGGTTAATCTGCGCTGGGCCCTGGATGAGATGAAGACCTTGCTGGCGCCGCTGTCGCCCAATCAACGCAAGGAAGCGGCCTACGCCCGCGCCGCCGAAATATGCGACGAAGACGTCGAAATCTGTTCATCCATCGGCGACAACGGCAAGGCCCTGATCGAGGCCGCTTGGAATGCCAAGGGCAAACCTGCCATGGACGACGGCGGCGTCAACGTGCTGACCCATTGCAATGCCGGCTGGCTGGCGACGGTCGATTGGGGCACGGCCCTGGCACCCATCTACAAGGCGCATGATGCCGGTATTCCCGTCCACGTCTGGGTCGATGAAACCCGGCCCCGCAACCAGGGCGCCAGCCTGACCTGTTGGGAGTTGGGCCAGCACGGCGTGCCCCACACCCTGATCGTCGATAACGTCGGCGGCCACCTGATGCAACATGGCCAGGTC
>Ga0114932_10002509_pt1 | contig 19254 bp, 18 predicted proteins | sample 2SBtaG_2_FD_87286 | JGI IMG/M metagenome (GOLD analysis project Ga0114932, IMG submission 87286) | Deep subsurface microbial communities from Kolumbo volcano to uncover new lineages of life (NeLLi) - 2SBTROV12_ACTIVE470 metaG | ecosystem: Environmental > Aquatic > Marine > Volcanic ... | reverse complement strand
GGCGGCGACGGCGGCGACGGCGGCTCCGCGTTCACCAGCGCCACGGGCGCGGCGTACCTCATCGCCTACGGCTTCACGAACGCCGAGTACCGTTGCATCTGGGGCCTGCCGATCGCGACGGCCACGGCCGCCAGCGACTGCGCAACGTGTGAGTTCGCCTTCGACGTCAGCTTCGACGCGCTCCAGGAGCTCGACGGTCTCAGCTGCGACGACCTCGACGTGAGCGGGCTGGACGGCTGGGAGTCCGGCATCGGGTACGCGGACACCACCAACAACTACTGGGGCGGCACCTACGGCACCGGTGACTTCATGTACCGGGACGCTTACGGCAGCTGGACCTACAGCTACGCGGGCTACGCCTCGTACACGAGCTCGCCCGGCACCTACGGCTACAACTTCTACTGGTTCGAGTACTGGGGGAGCTACTACTACTACCTGGACGCCGGCCCCGGCCCCGGCCCGATCAAGGCCGGCGGCGGCGGCACCGACACCGCGTCTCCCGGCGGTGACGGCGGTGGCGGCGGTGGCGACACGGGTGGTCCCGGCGGCGACGGCGGCGGCCCCGGCGGCGACGGCGGCGGTCCGGGCGGCGACGGAGGCGACGGCGGCGGACCCGGTGGTGACGGCGGCGGACCCGGCGGCGACGGCGGCGGACCCGGTGGCACGCAGGACACCGGCATCGCGGGCATCTACTACCAGGGCAGCGCACTCGTCGAGTAGCGCGCACCTTGGCGCGGTCCAGCCACAAGGGGTAGGGTCCTCCAGACACTTCGGAGGACCCGTGCGCACGCTCCCGATGGCCCTGACCCTGGCTGTGATCACCGCCGGCTGCGATCTGCTCGAGAAGGGCAGCGATTACGACACCGGCGTGACGTCGGACACCGCGCACGTCGACGACGACGCGGATGGCGGAGACGGCGGAGACGGCGGAGACGGCGGAGACGGCGGAGACGGCGGAGACGGCGGCGACGGCGGAGACGGCGGAGACGGCGGCGGGCCCGGCGGCGACGGCGGAGACGGCGGCGACGGTGGTGATGGCGGCGGCCCAGGCGGCGGCCCCGACACCGGCGGAGCTCCAGGCGGCGACGGCGGCGGTCCGGGCGGGGGCGACGGCGGCGACGGTGGCGGCGACGGTGGCGGCCCCGGTGGCTCGACCGACACCGCGCTCGCGGGGCTCTACCACTTCGGTGCGGCCGAGGTCGATCCCGGGCGAAGCCTGACCGGCTACGCGGCCTTCCAGGCCTACGGCTGGCTGAACAGCAAGACCCGGTGCATCTGGCTGGCCGAGTGGACCTCGGTGAGCGCCACCAACAGCTGCTCGTCGTGCGAGTTCGCCTTCGAGGTCACCTACGCCGAGCCCACCGAGTACGACGGCTCGAACTGCAGCGACATCGATCTCTCCGGCCTCGCGGGCTGGGAGACGGGCGTTGGCTACGCAGAGACCACGTACAACTACTGGGGTGGCGTCTACGGTACCGGCGACTTCATGTACCTGGACGACTACGGCACCTGGACCTACAGCTACCCAGGCTACGCCACGTACTACCCGAGCGGCGGCACCTACTACAACTTCTACTGGTTCGAGTACTGGGGCAGCTACTACTACTACCTGTAGGAGCCCCCATGTGGTGGCTGCTCGTCGGCTGTGACCTCTACAACCTGCCCGAACGTACGCCGAGTACGGACACGGGCGGGGGCATCGTCGTGGGAGACCGGGACACCTCGACCGACGACACCGGAGATGCCCAGAGCGGTGACGGCGGTGACGGCGGTGACGGCGGTGACGGCGGCGACGGGGGCGACGGCGGCTCGCCAGGCGGCGACGGCGACGGCGGCACGCCAGGCGGCGACGGCGGCGACGGCGGCAACCAGGACACGGCCTACCTGACCTGGTGGTGGAGCGGCGCCGCCTACATGACCACGTCGAGCTTCGACGGCTACAGCTGGCTCGGGCTGTATGGAAGCGCCAGCGACGACCTGTTGTGTGAGCTGCGCTTCTCGACCACCAGCGCCAGCCCTGCGTCGGGTTGCGCCGCCTGCGACTACGCCTTCGACATCACGTGGGCCGACACCAAGGAAAAGGTCGGCGACTGTGCCCGCTTCGACCTCGACCCGTCCACCGACATGGACTTCGGCCTCGGCTTCGAGTCCGGCCTCGCCGACAACTACTGGGGCGACGGCGACGGCGTGCTCTGGTACACCTACGACGGCACCTGGTACGCCAGCTACTACGGCATCCCGTACTTCACCGAGAAGGGACGCGTCGACCTGTTCCAGTGGCTCGAGTACTGGGGCTGGTCCTACTACTACCAGTGAGCGCGGCGCAGTGGAGGGACTGGCCCGCTCGACGTCAACCAGCGCGGGCCCTGGGTGCCGTGGTGCTGCTCGCCGCCACGGTCGCGGCGGTGGCGCTGGTGGATCGCTGGCTGGCGGCACTGGGCGCTGCCGTGCTCCTGATGGCGACGGGGGAGGTGCTCCTGCCCACCCGCTACGCGATCGACGCCGACGGCGTGCGGCTGCAGGGGCTCGTGCGCGCACGCCGCCTGCGCTGGGTGCAGCTCGCCGGTTGGCGCCGGGCAGGTGACGGCATCCAGCTCCTCGGCGCCGGACGGCACCCGCTGCTGCGCCGGCGACGCAGCGTGGTGCTCCGCGCCGCGCCCCAGGCGATCGGTCCGCTGCTGGAGCAACACCTCGGGCCCGCGCGTTAGCCGGAGCCCGTGCCCTCGCCCCAGCCGAGCGCGGCCCAGGCCGCCGCCGTGGACCGCATCGCCCGCTTCGTCGTAAGGTTCGGCGTCGCGCTTCCGGCGCTGATGGCACTCGAATCCTTGCGCCCGCTGTCCTACGTGGGGAGCCAGTTCATGCACCTCCTCACCCCCTCGATCGCGGCGTTCCTGACGCCAGCCGACTGGGAAGCCCTCGCCGAGCTGCTCGAGGACCGGCAGGGACTCGACGTGCTGCTCGACCGCATCGAAACGCTCGACCAGGAGGCCCGGCGTGGCTGAGCTCAAGAGCGTCCTCGCCACGGACTGTGGCTCGACGACCACCAAGGCCATCCTGCTGGAGAAGACCGCCGACGGGTGGCGCCAGACCTGGCGCGGCGAAGCCCCGACCACCGTGGAAGCGCCCTTCGAGGACGTGACGCGCGGTGTGCTCAACGCCGCCTCGGAGATCGCCGAGCTGAGCGGGCGGAAGCTCGTCCGCGACGACGGCACCGGCATCGAGACACCCGACGTCGGTGGCCAGGGCGTCGACATGTACATCTCGACCAGCTCCGCGGGCGGCGGCTTGCAGCTGGTGGTCGGCGGGGTCGTCCGCTCGATGACCGCCGAGAGCGCGATGCGCGCCGCCCTGGGCGCGGGGGCCATCGTGATGGACACCTTCGCGACGAACGACAAGCGCCCCGCCCACGAACAGATCGAGCGCATCCGCCAGCTCCGCCCCGACATGATCCTGCTGGCCGGCGGCATCGACGGCGGTACGAAGAAGCACGTGGTGGCCCTGGCCGAGCGGATCAAGGCCGCCCGTCCGCGCACCCGGCTCGGAGGCGGCTTCAACCTGCCCATCATCTACGGCGGCAACGTGGACGTGCGCGACACCGTCGAAGAGCTCCTGCACGGCATCTGCGATCTGAAGGTGGTCGACAACGTGCGACCGCAGATGGAGCGCGAGAACCTCGGCCCGGCCCGCGACAAGATCCATGACCTGTTCATGGAGCACGTGATGGCGCAGGCTCCGGGGTACGACAGGCTCATGGACTGGGCCGACGTCCCCATCGTGCCCACCCCCGGCGCGGTCGGCTTCATCATGCAGACCATCGCCAGCACGCGCGGGATCAACGTCCTCGGTGTCGACATCGGAGGCGCCACGACCGACGTCTTCAGCGTCTTCGACGGACACTTCAACCGCACGGTGAGCGCCAACCTCGGCATGAGCTACTCCGTGTCGAACGTGCTCGCGGAGGCTGGGCTCGACGCCATCTTGCGCTGGGTTCCCTTCGACATCGACGAGAAGGGCCTGCGCAACCGCATCGGCAACAAGATGATCCGGCCGACCACCATCCCCCAGACCCTGGAGGAGCTCAAGATCGAGCAGGCCATCGCGCGCGAGGCCCTCCGGCTCGCCTTCGTGCAGCACCGTGAGTTCGCCGTCGGCCTCAAGGGCGTGCAGAAGCAGCGCACCATCGCCGATGCCTTCCGCCAGGTCGGCGACGACAGCCTGGTTCAGATGATGAGCCTCGACCTGGTCGTCGGCTCGGGCGGCGTGCTCTCCCACGCACCGCGACGCGTGCAGTCCATGCGCATGATGATCGACGCCTTCGCGCCCGAGGGTGTGACGGAGCTGGCGGTCGACAGCATCTTCATGATGCCGCACCTCGGCGTGCTCTCCACGGTCGACAAGGAAGCCGCCCTCGAGGTCTTCGATCGCGACTGCATCATCTACCTGGGCACGTGCATCGCTCCTGCCGGCGAAATGACCCAGGGCCAGCCGGCTCTGAAGGTGGAGGGCCCGGGCATCGACTGGACGCTCTCGGCCGGGGAGCTCAAGCTCCACCCGCTCACCCGCGACGAAGCGCTCACGCTCACGCTCACGCCGCTCCAGAAGGAGCTCGACGTGGGGGCGGGTCCCGGCCGACCCCTGCAGCGCACGGTGCGAGGCGGTGTCGCGGGGCTCGTCGTCGACACCCGAGGCCGCCCCATCGTCGTCCCCATGGCGCCCGACGAACGCGTGCCCCTTGTCGAGCGGTGGGTCGCCGCCCTGGGCGAATACGACCACGGCGTCGATGGGGAGGTGCCCTGATGGCGGCCATCTTCTCCCCAGGTCTGAAGGTCACCGACCAGACCATCGTGCAGAAGGACCGCCGCCTCCCCCTCGAGGGCACCGTGGAGGTCGAGGTCGGCCAGCTCGTCACCGCCGACACCGTGGTCGCACGCACGCAGCTGCCCGGAAAGGTGTTCCCGGTGAACGTGGCCAACCAGCTCGGCGTCGACGCGGGCAGGCTCACCGAGTTCATGCGGAAGGGTCCAGGCGACGCTGTCGAGCTCGATGAGGTGGTGGCGGAGACCGGCGGGTTCTTCGGCTTCTTCAAGAGCGACGCGCGGGCCGTGGTGGCGGGCACCATCGAGTCGGTGTCGACCGTCACCGGCCAGGTCATCTACCAGGCCCATCCCGTGCCGGTGGAGATCGACGCCTACATCAACGGACGCGTGGTCGAGGTGCACGAGAGCGAAGGCTGCGTCGTGCAGGCCGAGGCCACCCTGGTGCAGGGCATCTTCGGCCTTGGCGGAGAGGTCAAGGCCGAGCTCGCCATGGCGGTGCAGCGCCCGACCGATGTGCTCACGCCGGCCCACATCCTGGACGAGCACGCGGGTCGGATCGTCGTCGGCGGTGCCTACGTGACCCTGGCCACCTTCCGTCGCGCCCTGGAGGTCGGCGTGGTCGGGTTGGTCACCGGCGGCTTCGACTACGACGAGATCAAGGAGCTCCTGGGCTACGAGGTCGGGGTGGCCATCACGGGCGGCGAGAAGCTCGGGCTCACCCTGGTCGTGACCGAGGGCTTCGGCGAGATCCAGATGGCCCCGGCCACCTTCGAGCTCCTCCAGAAGCACGCCGGACGAGCCGCCAGCATCAACGGCGCCACCCAGATCCGCGCAGGGGTCATCCGCCCGGAGGTCGTGGTGACCCACGACGACGTGGAGGCGCCGGACGAGGTGTGGGAGGCGCCCGAGCCGACGGGTGTCACCGTGGGCGACCCGGTCCGCGGCATCCGAGCACCCTTCTTCGGCCGCCTCGGCACCATCGCCAGCCTGCCCGTGGAGCCGGTGGTCCTCGCCAGCGGCTCCAAGGCCCGGGTGATGGAGGTGCAGTTCGAGGACGGTGAACGCGCCATGCTCCCCCGCGCCAACGTGGAGGTCATCGAGCGATGATCCTCGCCAACCTCTTCCTCACGGCCGCGCTGGCTGCCCCACCGGGCGACTTCACGGTCACGTCCCCACCGCACTCCGACGGCTTGAACCTCCAGCTCTCCTGGACCGACCCTGGCGGCACGGGCTTCGCCGTGCTCCGAAAGGATGCACAGGGGACCTACGAGCTCTCGTCGATCCTGCCGGCGGGCTCCGAGAGCTACAACGACAAGGTCACCACCGACCCGCGGAAGGACCCGCCCCGCGAGAGCTACACCTACCGGGTCGCCACCCTGGACGCAGACTCCGCGCTGCCGCCCCTTGCCGACGACGACGACGACGCGGCCGCCGCCAACCAGGCGCGCTACGTCGCGGAGCTCTTCGACCGGAGCGCCAACCTCTCGCCGGAGGTGACGGCTTCCCCAGTAGCGAGCTGGCTCAACACCAGCCCCGGTCACCTGCTGCTCCTGCTGCTCATCGCGTCGGTCGGCGGCCTGATCTACTGGTTCACGGACCAGGCGCGGAAGGGCTCCGAGATCTTCATCCGCCGCATCCCGGGCATCGACGCCATTTAGGTGGGCATCGGGCGCGCCACCGAGATGGGCAAGCCCGTGCTCTACGTGCCGGGCATCGACGAGCTCCAGGACATCCAGACCATCGCCTCGATGCTCATCCTCGGGCAGGTCGCCAAGACCGTGGCCGAGTACCAGTCCGAGATCATCGTGAGCTGCTGCATCCCGATCGTGCGCGAGGTCGCCGACGAGGTGGTGAAGGCGGGCTTCTACCAGGCCGGCCACCCCGACGCCTACCACCCTGGCAACACCCGCTTCATCTCGAGCGAGCAGTTCGCCTTCTGCGCCGGGACCAACGGCATCATGCTGCGGGAGAAGCCGGCCACCAACATCTACCTGGGCCGCTTCTTCGCCGAGAGCCTGATCCTGGCCGAGACCGGCTACATCAACCGCTCCATCCAGATCGCCGGCACGGCGGAGGCCACCCAGCTGCCCTTCTTCGTCGCGGCCTGCGACTACACGCTCATCGGCGAGGAGCTCTTCGCCGTGAGCGCCTACCTCTCACGCGACCCGCGCCTGGTCAGCTCGCTGAAGGCGAGCGACTACGTGAAGGTCTTCTGCGTCGCCTGCGTGCTGCTCGGCACCGCGCTGGCGTCGATCGGGAATCCGATCATGATCGACCTCTTCACCATCGGGGAGTGACGTGAAGCGCACCGTCCCGTTGGTGGTCACCTTCCTCGTCGGCATGTTCATGATCGGCGAGTTCTTCATCCCCCACCACCTCTACCGGGTGTGGACGGCGGAGTTCCTCGTCTGGGGCCTCATCCTCGCCGCCGCCGCCTTCGTGCTGGGCCTGATCAACCTGATCCAGGTCAACCTGCCCAAGGTGCTGCGCAAGGAGCCCGACTGGGGCTACAAGCTGATCATGCTGCTCGCGCTGGCCGGCACCCTGGTCGCCGGCTTCGCAGGCGGCCAGGACCGGCAGACCCCGGGCACCGTGTACCAGTGGATCTTCGACTACGTGTTCGTGCCGCTGAACGCGACGATGTTCGCGCTCCTGGCCTTCTACATCGCCTCCGCGGCCTTCCGCGCCTTCCGAGCGCGCAACCTCGATGCCACGGTTCTCCTCGCCGCGGCCATCCTCGTGATGCTCGCCAGAGTGCCCATCGGTGAGAGCCTGCCGTTCATCGGCGACTACCTGCCCCGGTTGATGAACTGGATCATGGACGTGCCGAACATCGCCGCGCGACGCGCCATCTTCATCGGCGCAGCCCTCGGTGCGGTGGCCACGGGGCTGAGGGTCATCCTCGGGCTCGAACGCAGCCACCTGGGGGACTGACGGATGCTGGACCTCCTCATCAAGTTCCAGGACATGGACCGGCGCTGGGTCTTCCTCGGCATGGGCTTCGCCATCCTGCTGCCGATGCTGGCGAACATCACCTTCGGCTTTGAGGTCGACGAGCGCGTGCAGGCCCTCTACGACGAGGTCGAGGCGCTCCCAGCGGGCTCCACGGTGCTCCTGTCCGCGGACTTCGACCCCGCGAGTCGACCGGAGCTGGACCCCTTCTTCCGTGCGCACCTCCACCACCTCTTCCGGAAAGACGTCAAGGTGGTGATGGTCACGCTGTGGGAGTTCGCGCCCCCGCTGATCCTCCCCACGACCGAGGAGATCGCCGGGAAGCACGGCAAGGAGTACGGCACCGACTGGGCCTTCCTCGGCTACAAGCCCGGCAAGGAGCTCGCCATCAAGGCCATCGGCGAGAACATCCCCAAGACCTTCCCGAAGGACTCCCGCGGCAACGTCACCACCGCACTCCCTGTGATGCAGGGCATGAAGCAGGCGAAGGACTTCGCGATGCTGATGAGCGTGTCGGCGGGCTTTCCGGGCACACGGGAGTACGTGCTGCAGATCCAGGGGCAGTACAACCTGAAGATGGGGTCGAGCTGCACCGCAGTCAGCGCGCCCGACTACATCCCGTTCTACAAGGCGGGCCAGCTCTTCGGCCTGGCGGGCGGGATGCCCGGCAGCGCGCAGTACGAGAAGCTCGTGTTCCCCGACGGCCCCCCCACCAGCGGGCCCGCGAAGGGTGAGCGCTTGCTCGCCACCCAGGCCATCAACGTGCTGAACCTGGGCCACCTCTTCATCATCGCGCTCATCGTGCTGGGGAACATCGCCTTCTTCATCACCCGACGGATCGAGGACCAGGGATGACCGCGCTCACCACCATCGAGCTCGTGGGGTGCTGGATCTCGCTGGCGCTCACGATCTGCATCCTCTCGTTCCTCTACGAGGACAACCCGGTCTACAAGCTGGCGGAGCACCTCTTCCTCGGCGTGAGCATCGCGATCTCGGTGGTCGAGATCTACTACGGGGTGATGAAGCCCAACCTCATCGAGCCCTTGCTCGGCGGTGAGCTGTTGAGCCTGGTGCCGCTGGTCCTGGTCGTGATGCTCTTCTTCAAGCTCCATCGGAAGCTCAGCTACCTCGCCCGGGTGCCCATCGCCTTCATCGTGGCGGCCTACGCGGGGGTGAAGCTCACCGGCGAAGCCAACGCGAACCTGATGACCCAGGTGGCCCAGTCCATGCCGAACCTCTCCCAGCTCTGGGCCGACCACGGCATCTGGGACTGGTCGGCCGACGGCGCCGGCGTCTTCTCGGGGATTGCCTTGGTGCTCGGGCTGAGTGCGTGTCTGCTGCACTTCTACTTCTCGGCCCCCCACAAGAAGGCCATGAAGTACGTGAGCCGCTTCGGCATCCTCACGCTCATGCTCAGCTTCGGGGCGAGCTTCGGCTACACCGTGATGGGCCGCATCAGCCTGGCCATCGGTCGCGCCCAGGAGATGATGGGCCTCGACAAGGCCCCCGCGGTGGCCGAGCAGGTGCACCCCAAGACCGCCACGGTGCTCCTGACCATCGCCGTCATCGGCTTCCTCGTGGTGTGGAAGAAGCGCCAGAAGACCGCCTAGGCCTCAGCGTCCGAACACCATCCAGCTGTGCATCCGGATGGTGGCGCTGCCGGTGTAGTCCGCGCCCTCGAACCAGGCCTGGTAGGCCACCTCGGCCGGCTCGCCCGGCGTGACCAGGTGGGTGATGTCCACCACCTCGGTCTTGACCTCCTTGCCGGGGCACCAGTTCGAGCGTCCGTACCACCACGTGCCGTATTGGTTGGGCACGGTGCCATCGGAGACCTGCTCCATGCAGTCCCGCGCCCCCCCCGCTTCTTCGCTGTCGAAGTTGAAGGTCTCGCCGCCGATCGTGAACTCGTGGTCGATGTCGCAGAACTCGGCGCAGTTGCCGGGGTCGGCCATGCCGTGTCCACTCACCACCACCGCGAGGGACACCGACGTGGCATCGGCCGGCACATCGACCGTGACCGGGGGGTGGTTCTCGTTGTAGCTCTCGTTGATCGTGCCCCCGCTGTGCAGGTAGGCGACCTCGTCCGGCCGGGTGTCCTTGCCCTGATCCGAGAAGCGCAGCGACCCCTCGAGCTCGTAGGGGCCCGTGGTGTCGAAGCGGAAGGTCTGCTCGCCACCGTGGGCCACCAACGGGAGGTACGGGCTCACGTCGTACCACCACCGACCCTCGCGGTGGTAGGTCGTGATCCATCGACCGATCTCGGTGTCGCACGCGCAGGCCAGGTCGCCGTAGCCGGTGCCCTCGCTGTTGCAGGTGTAGCTGGCCTCGACCGTGGCGCCGCCCGGTTCGAAGCAGCTCCCGACCTGGGTGTCGGCGGCGATCGAGGCCTCGTAGCCTTCGCAGCTGTAGGTCACCGTCGGCTCCGCGGGCGCGGAGGTGTCTGTGGCTCCTTGCGTGTCGGCGCCGGCCGAGTCACCGACCGTGTCAGCGGCCGGCTGGCACTCCGCATCCTCCCGGCAGCTGTCCTTCCCCACCACGCCGTCGCTCGCACAGAGGCCCATCACTTCCGCCACGTAAGGCTGGCAAGTCTCCGAGCCGTAGGGGTTGCCGCCATCGAGTGGCATGTCGCACACGTAGAGGTACGCCATGTAGTCCCAGGCGGGGCAGTAGCCGTACTCCCCCTCCCCCTCGCAGCCCATGTACAGGTCCACCGTCATGGTGTCGTAGGTGGCCAGCTCGGACGCGTCGGGAAGCTGCACGGTGACGTCGAGGTTGCCGGCCACGCGCTCCCCTCTGAAGAGCGGCACCTCGGTGGCGCCCTCGGCGTCCATGGCGGCCTGGCGGTCGAACTCGAAGTTGTAGTAGCGCGCCTCGTTGGCGGCCATCTCCATGTTCGGGTCGAACCAGCCGTAGCCGGAGTTGTAGCGGTCGGGGTCGGCGTAGCTCCCGATGTACCGGTGCCGCTGGAAGCGGTCGATCCCGATGCCCCAGCCCGGGTCGGCCATCGCCTCCCCGAACCAGCCCTCGATCTTCTTCGAACGCTCGGTCGAGTAGACGATCCGGGGACGCCACCAGTCGTCCTCGCCCTCCTCGAGCTTGTCGACCAGCACCTCTTCGACGAGCCCCGCCAGGTCGGCGAGCCGCGCCGCGCGGTCCTCGTCGTTCTGCAGGGTGGAGATGAAGACGATCTGGGTGTTCTTCGGCACGAGCTGGAAGAAGGCCTTGATGTCCTTCTTCTTCTCCCAGATCGAGTAGTCGGCGCTCTGGGTCTGTGTGGGCTCGTCCTCGATCACGAGCACGTTGTCGCAGCCGGTCCACGCCTCCTTGTAGGACCAGTCCCCATCCGCGGTGGGAATGGTGAAGTCCGCGGCCGTGGCGTAGAGGGCCGAGGAGTCCGCCGCGTCCTGGAACTCCTGCTTGGCCAGTCCGAGCACCTCGCAGGGGTCTTCGCTCACCACCTGGGTGTCCTGAGCCGGCTCGGTCTGGGGGTCGCCCGGCGCACCACCACATCCCCACAGCATCCACAGCATCATTCCCTCCAGGCGATGAACGAGCGCTCTTCGCGCGTCGCGTCGCAGGCTTCGGTGTTGTCGTTGTCTTCGTCGTAGGCCCAGGTGTCGATTGCGAGGGCATGGAGCGGCTCGCCGCCGAGCTCGAGCGTACCTGTGTCTCCACCCTCGAGCTCGATGACGCTCTCGCCCGCGAGCCGGAGCAGCACGCCACGGCGCCGGCACTCCTCGCGGAGGTTCCACCCGCCATAGGCGTCGCCCGCCTCCACCGACAGCCCCGCCAGCACGTCGTGCCCCAGGCGCTCGAGCCACTTGCCGGTGTCCACGGCGTGCAGCAGCTGACCCTCGGTGGTTCGGAGCACTGCGGCCGCCCCGTCCGAGCCCTCGCCCTCTGCGTAGTCGAAGACCACGCGGCTCCCGATGGGCAGGGCACCGATCGGCGTGCTGCCCTGCTGATCGGCATCCGCGGTGGCGTAGCCGACCCACCAGGTGACGCCCGTGTCGTCGAGCACGCGGTAGCCGCGGTGGGGCTCCCAGCCCGAGCACGGATCCAGGTCGAAGGTCAGCCCCTCCAGCAGCCCGTCCGCGAGCAGCTCGCCGGCCACCTGCCAGGTGCGTGGGCCCGCGCTCGTGTCCGTGGCCTTCGGGGGCTCCGCCCCCTCGACGATCGCGTCCGAGCCCAAGCACACCGTCGCGTAGCCGACACCCACCCCGATCTCGGGCTCGGGCGCCTGCACATCGGTGCCGCGCGTGAGCTTGTTGGACCCGCCCTCGTCGCCCGTGCAGCAGAGCACGAGCGCGATCAGCATCCGCCGTCGACCTCGTACTGCACGTCGATGACCGACCCGTCTGCGGGCACCGCAGTCCCGTAGAACACCACGGCGTTGGCGTCGGAGTCGTAGAGCCACCCGTTGTCGTTGTCGTAGTCGACCTCGACGCCGTCGTCCCAGACGACCATCGTCGACACCGTGCTCGGCACCGCCGACAGCTCGAAGGTGTCGGTCAGACCGGCCGCGGCCATCGACATCATCGACAAGGCGTCGGAGAAGTCGTCGGTGCAGATGCTCGCCCAGTAGCCACCGGTGCCGTCGACCGCCTCGATGTACTCGGTGCCGGCCTCCGCCGTGATCATGCCCGAGGACCACGACAGCCACTTGGCGCAACCAAACCAGCCGGCGTCCCCGCAGAAGGCGGAGAAGCTGGCCATGTCGTCGCTGGCCTTCAGCGCATGGAGGGCGTCGATGAACTCGTCGGCGTCCTGGTCGGAGTCGTCGTCCTCGTCGGTGACGATCAGCACGAACAGCTTGGCGTCGTCGCGCAGGAAGCCGGCGTTCTCGGTGCTCACCAGAGGCTCGCTGAGGGCCGCGAGGGTGGCGTCGAAGCCCCGCTCGGATCCGGAGCCGGACGAGCCCTGGTCCACCGCGTCGAGGAAGGCTTCCCTCGCGTCGGCCGTGGACGGCGTGATGATCTTCTCGCTGCCGAGCAGGCGACCGGACTGGGCCGGGTTGTCCATGTCGGTGGTGACGACGCCCATCTGCCAGTCGAGCGACCCCAGCGACAGCCAGGGGTCGATGAAGTCCTCGAAGTTGTCCGCCACGTGGTCGAGCGCGTCCGACATGGAGCCGGAGTTGTCGACGACCCAGAGCATGTCGAGGCTTCCTTCCGACAGCTGCTGGAAGCTCTCCTCGTAGATGCCGCCGCTGGCGCCGATGCCGTCGGCCGCAACCGAGACCTGCGACTCGTCCGGGTCGTCGCTCGAGATCGTGAGCTCCCCGGCGTAGTCGGTGACATCGGGCGGCTGGAACCCGAGAAAGAAGCTGTAGCTCTCGCCTGGAGCGAGCACCAGGCTCTCGTCCAGCGTCTCCACCGGGAAGGCGCTGGTCTGGCCGAGCGTCAGGTCGATGGCCGAGATCGTCAGGTCCTCGTCGCCCACGTTGGAGATCGTGACGAGCTCCTGCTCGAGACAGTCCTTCGGCACGTACTCGAAGTCGATGGACAGGGGCTCGACCTCGATGTCGGGGGCTCCCTCGGTGGCGGTGACGTCCGGACGACCCGTGTCCCCACCGGTCGCGTCGCCGTCACGCTTCAGGTCGTACTCGTTGCACCCGATGAGCGTGAGCGAGAGCAGGACGGTCATGGCACCTCCATCAGGGCGGCAGCATGGCACGACGACGCACCGCCCTCAAAGGGCTAACCGACGACGGTCCAGCGCCGATGGTCAGCGCATCGAGGCCGACCAACCGGCGACCGCTGGCTCGGCCCTCTCAGCGGCCTCCTCCGCCAGGTGCCCGCCGACTCGAGCGTCCAGGGAACCACCGAGCACGACCCTCGCGGGCCGCAGGAGGCGCAAGACCTCCGCCTCGTAGCTGTGCTGGGCTGTCTCGGCGAGCACCTGGAGCTCGCGGAGGCGCTTCCGGCTGACCGAGGGTGACGTCGCGAGCTGCAGGTAGTCGGTGGACGCATCTTCCCAGTGTCGCTTGCTGGCCGCCACGCGCTGGATCTGCTGCTGGAGCACGCCGCAGTCGGGTGCCCAGGCGCTCGCACAGCGGCTGCGCGCCTCGCGGCCGAGGTCCTGCGCCTGGCTCAGGGTGGCCTCGCGCTGCTGGAGTTCCGCCGCGGCATCGAGCACCGCCTGGCGCGCTTCGCGGTCGGACCAGTAGTCCGACACCACCGGCGCAGGGGTGTGGGCACAAGCCAACAGGGCGAGGGTGAGCATGGACCGAGCATGGCCGGTGGGCCCGCGCCGATCGATGGCAGCGCGATGACCCACCGGCCGCTCTACACGAGGGCCGCCGCCACCACCTCGGTCAGATCGTCCACGAAGACGAACTCCAGGGCCTCCCGGGCGTCGGCGGGCAGCTCGTCGAGGTCGGCCTCGTTCGCGCGCGGCAGGATGATGGTCTTGAGCCCCAGACGTTGCGCAGCCAGCACCTTGGAGGGGATACCGCCCACGGGCAACACCCGCCCCCGGAGCGTCGCCTCACCCGTCATGGCCACATCGTTCCGGACCGGACGACCGCTCAGCATGGACGCCAGCGCCGTGGCGATGGTCACCCCGGCCGAGGGCCCGTCCTTGGGCACAGCCCCCGCGGGCACGTGCACGTGCACGTCCTGGTCGAGCAGGCCATCGGTGGGTCCACCGCCCTCCGACAGCACCCAGGTCAGCGCTGCGCGAGCCGACTCGCGCATCACGTCCCCCAGCTGCCCCGTGAGCAACAGCTGACCCTTGCCAGGGAGCGTGCTCGCCTCGACATAGAGCACGTCACCACCGACAGGGGTCCACGCAAGCCCGGTCGCCACACCCGGCCGGGAGGTGTCCTCGTGGGCCGAGGGGCGCACCTTGCGGCGACCGAGGAGCTCGGGCAGGTCGTCGACGCGCACCAACAGGGCCTCGTCGAGCTCTCCCCTGGCCTTCTTCACGGCAGCGGCCCGGTAGAGACGGCCGAGCGAGCGCTGGAGCTGGCGCACGCCCGCTTCACGGGTCCAGCCAGCGATGACCTCAGCCACCACGCCCTCCTCCAGCGCCAGCTCCTCGGGCTCCAGGCCTGCCTGGCCGGCGAGCTTGCCGAGCAGGTGGTCACGCGCGATGAGACGCTTCTCCTCCGGGGTGTAGCCAGGCACGCGCAGCACCTCCATCCGGTCCAACAAGGGCGCCGGAATGGTGGCCGTGTCGTTCGCCGTGGCCACGAACAGCACCCTGGAGAGGTCGAACGGCACCTCGAGGTAGTGATCGGTGAAGGCGTGGTTCTGCTCCGGGTCCAGGATCTCGAGCAGCGCCGCGGCCGGGTCGCCCCGGAAGCCCACACCGAGCTTGTCCACCTCGTCCAGCAGCATCACCACGTCGGGCCGCGAGGCGCGCCTCAGGCCCTCGACGATCCGGCCGGGCCGCGCGCCGATGTAGGTCCTGCGGTGGCCACGGAGCTCCGCTTCGTCGCGCACACCGCCCAGGGCCACCCGCACCAGCGGTCGGCCGGTCGCCTCGGCGATGGCGGTGCCGATGCTGGTCTTGCCCACCCCCGGTGGGCCCACGAGGAGGAGCACATCGGCGCGGCCGCTCCCGCTGAGCTGGCGCACGGCGAGGTGTTCCACCACCTGACGCTTCACCTCGTCGAGGCCGTGGTGGCTCACGGACAGCGCCTGCTCGACCGCGTCGAGGCTGGCGTCGGCCGCAGCCGGTTCGCCCCAGGGCAACTCGGCAATCCAGCCGAGCCAGTCCATGGCCACGCCCCGCTCGGGGCTCTGGGGGTTGATGCGGTCCAGCCGCCGCAGCTCGCGATCGACTGCCTCACGCACCTGGCCGGGCAAGGACAGCTCGTTGAGCTTCTCGCGCAGAGCGTCGCCACCCTCGTCGTCCCCCAGCACCCGCCCGAGCGCCGCGATGACCTCCTTCGCACGCACGACGGGGTCGAGCGTGGACAACAGATCCTGCCGCCAGCCCGGCGCCTCCGGGAGCATGCCGGCCACGGCGTCCGCGAGCACGCCCGGGTCCCGGAGGGCGCGCACCATCGTGCCCGCCTGCTGGCTGGCACCGAGACGCTCCGCGGCCGCACTCACCCGGTCCCGCAAGCGCCGCCCGAGCGCGTCCTGATCCTCGGGCCAGGGGTGCGCGAGCACCTCGAAGCGCGCCCGCAGGTGGGGCTCGGTCTGCTCGAACGCGCCCAGGCGCACGCGCCGAACGCCGTGGACGACGGCCACCAGGCCCTCGTTGGCGCGGCGGCGCTCGACCACCCGCGCGAGCGTGGCCACACCGAGCAGGTCGGCCGGTCCGGGGTCGGTGACCGCCCCATCGAGCTGGGCGCCCACGAGCAGCCAGCCCCTGGCGGCACGGAGCGCGGCGAGCGAGCTCTCGCGCCCTACCTGGAGGGGAAGCACGGCGCCGGGGAGCAAGGCCCCACGGCGCAGGCAGATCACCGGCAGCTCGTCGGGGAGGTCGTGGGGGAGGCTGAGGTCGAGTCGCAGGACGGCCATGGCAGAGGTCTCCAGCGCGGCACGAGGCCGCTGCTGCTGGTCGGGGGGCGGCGAGCTCTCGGCCACCGACCGTCGGTGCCCAAACACTTGCCTGACCGCGAAACTAAACCCCGCGATCCGGAGGTCAAGCCCTCCGCTTCATTCCGTCCCGATGGTGTAGGAGATCCGGATCTCACTTCCCGGCGGCGGCACGTAGTCGCCGTCGAAGCGCACCTGCCAGTACTCCGCGTCGTAGGTGAAGCCGTCGTCGTCGTCTTCCTCGACCTCGTACTCGTCGTCCACCACCACCGCGATGGTGCCCTCCGCTGCTGCGTACTCGAGCTGGAACACGTAGATCGGACCGGCGATGCGGCTGCCCAGATCCTCCATCACGGTCTGGTACTCGTTGTCACAGATGTTGCCGGCGAGTCCGTCCAGCTTCTCCGTCACCGTCAGGTAGCGGTGCCCGGGCCACGAACCGTCGCACCCGTTCGCAGCGAGGGGGCCGACGATACCGGAGGCCACCATGCGCCCATCGAGCCCCACGATGCCCCGGAGCTCCGAGATCACGTCGGAGACAGGGATGAGCGCATCGTCGTACTCGTAGCAGAGGGCGCCGTCGGCGTCGTCCGCAAGCGTCGCGTCGTTGCTGCAGTCGTTCTCGTCGCTGACGAAGATCAAGGCGAGCGCCGCCGAGTCCCGCCGGAAGCCCTCGTTGACCTCCAGGGCCTTCGGATCCGTCAGGGCGTGCATCGCCGCCTTCAGGCCCTGCTCCTTGTCGGAGCCGTCGATGCCCACCTGGATGCGCTCGAAGAACTCCCCAACGTAGTCCTCGTCGTCGGGGGTGAGCCAGGGCGTGTCGCCCACGAACTGGCCCTTCTCGGCGAAGCTCTTGTCCATGTCGGTGCTGACCACGGCAACCCGCCAGTCCAGATCCTCCTCGATGAGCGCGGTGATGAAGCCGTGGAAGCCGTCGGCCACCAGGAGCTGCTCGTCGGCCATGGACTGGCTGTCGTCGATGACGAACAGGATGTCGGCTTCGGCCGCGAGCTCCTGGTAGAAGAGCTCCTCGGTGGTGTTTCGGTGGATCTGCTGGTCGTTGGCGCAGCCAGCCAGGATCGAGGTCCCTGCGAACAGAAGCACGACGGGCACGCGGCTCTCCCTTGTCACCTCTGAAATCATAGCCAAGAGGTCGCCCGGTAGGATTGCACCATGCTTAAGCTTCGCCACGCGATCGCCCTGCTGCTGACCGGCGGCATGGCGTGGTGTGGCTGGAACCTCCGGGTGATCCGGGTCACGGACAACGACATGGCGCCCAGCCTTCGCGCGGGGGACTGGCTGGTGCTCGGCCCGCCTGAGCCCGACGCAGGCGACGTGGTCCGGATCGACGACCCGAACGAGGCCGGTCGCAAGCTCCTCCGCCGGGTGGTCGCGACCGAAGGGCACCCGGTGCGCTTCCGCGGCGGGCGGCTCGTGACCGGGGGGAAGGGTGTGCCCATCAAGGAGATGGGCCGCACCGCATCCACCACGGTGCTCGCGGAGGCGAACCGGTGGCTCATCCAGCACCGGGACCCCCTCCCCGCCTACACCCAGGACGAGCTGGTGGTCGGCGACGGCGAGCTGTACCTCCTGGCCGACAGCCGCGACGCCGGCGTCGACAGCCGCTGGTGGGGAGCGCTTCCGAAAGCCGCGGTCGAGCACGAGCTCTGGCTTCGGATCGGCGAAGCAGACGCCTGGCGAGGCCACGTCCTCATCGGGTCCGAAGACGGACCGTGGGCGAAGCCCGTGCCGAGGCCCTGACGCCTACAGCCACTCGAAGGTGCAAGTGTAGGCGTTGTCGCCCGCCGGCCCCGTCCACGGGAGCACGACGAGGTAGATCGGCTCGGCCCCCACCGAGAGCCCCGTGGCGGACACCTGGATGTACTCCGGGTTGTCGTACCAGGAGTAGTCGTACCAGACCCCCTCGCTGTCCATCAGGTGGACGTCGAGGTCGACATCTGCGCCGAAGCCGCACAGGATGACCCCGTCGAGGCCCTCTTCCTCGGCGGTGAGCGCAAACACGTCGATGTCGTTGTGTTCCCAGTCGCCCGGGTCGTCGGCGGTGTAGGTCTGGACGGCCTCCAGCGTGTCGAGGAAGCCCGCACCGGAAGCCACCAGGGGCTGCGCGTTGCCCAGCTCTTCCGGCAACAGGTTGGCGCTGGCGTCCATCGCCACGTCGTTGGGCTCCTCTTCCTGGATCGTCCAGCCGGCCTCGGCGGTCTTGTAGGTGTCCAGCACGAGGGTCGGGACCGTGTTCTCCTGGTCCGGCTCGAGCTTGAGCTGCGCGACGCCGCTGGAGATGATGCTGCCCGCGGTGGGCGCGTGGAGGCGGTTGAGCTCACCGGCGATGATCCAGGCCTGGTCCGCGCCCTCGGTGACGTCGTGCTCGGTGACCTCCCCGGAGTCCGAGCCCGTGACCGTGGACACGAGCTGCCGGATGTCGACCATCGTGTAGCGCCCCGACCAGGTCAGGGTCTGCACGTCGAGCTCCCAGGTGTGCACGGCGCCACCACCGATCGGGTCCCCCACGCTGCCATAGTTGTCCGGTCCGGCATCGGCGCCCGCGGTGTCCCAGGGGGGGAAGGCCGCAGCGGCCATGCTCGACGCGGTGGGGTCGGCGCCGAACCACAGGGTGTAGTCGCCGGAGTCACCGACGGGGTTGTCGTAGGCCGTGACCGCCACGTACACGTCGGAGTAGCCCTCACCGGAAGGCACCTCGAGCGTGAGCGTGCCGGCCGTGCCGCTGGTCCACTCGCTCGCGATGAGCGCGGTGGCCGCGAAGGCGTCACCCTCGGCCACGTACCCGGCGGCATCGTAGACCTCGACGAGGAAGTACAGCTCGGTCGAAGCTGGCGCCGTGTCAGCGCCACCGGAATCGCCACCGCTGTCGCTGTCGGTGTCGGTGTCGGTGTCGGTGTCCGTGTCGGTGTCGGTGTCGGTGTCGGTGTCCGTGTCCGTGTCCGTGTCCGTGTCCGTGTCCGTGTCCGTGT
>Ga0114932_10002504_pt1 | contig 19269 bp, 17 predicted proteins | sample 2SBtaG_2_FD_87286 | JGI IMG/M metagenome (GOLD analysis project Ga0114932, IMG submission 87286) | Deep subsurface microbial communities from Kolumbo volcano to uncover new lineages of life (NeLLi) - 2SBTROV12_ACTIVE470 metaG | ecosystem: Environmental > Aquatic > Marine > Volcanic ... | reverse complement strand
GGATTATTGTTTGTCTTCAAGGCGTAGCAACAGGCGCATAGCAGGGCTACAACTGTTGCTACAACGCAGAAGACGGACAATAAGACCAGTCAAGATTCGTATATTATTGAATCCTCGCTCCTTAGGGCTGTAAATTTAAAATCAGTCAATTGTTCTACATTTTGTATATGAACACAAAATGTAGAGTTTTTGGTATATTTATAAAACGCTTTGTCGAGTACACCCTGTCTAACCAGGCTGGAAATATCCTGTCCATTTATACCATTCGACAGGTGCTTTAATACCACCAGATGCGTTGCGGACAGAGAACCGGCCAGCCATGCAGACAGGCTGTCGGAGCTTACATTCCAGGTTTCTTCGACTCCCGCGGCATCGAGGTCGGTATAATCGGGCATCCATATAGCGATACGATTCTGGGTTAATATTGAAGGTATCTGGTTTAGGTAATACGCAGCTTCAAAGTCAACGTGTGATGCAGCCAATATGAGCCCGAATTGCTGCATTGCCAACAAAGCCATACGGTGAGCTGTATGCTCATTAAACTTCAATATTTTCTGGATATGTCGAACCTGGTCGGCAAATTTTCCGCCGCCCGGAACGATTACAACCTGACCGCGGCCCTGTTCAGCAATACGGTTTAGCCACTGCGGTAACAAGTGGCTCTCAGTCAGACTACCGCCTATTTTAATAACCCACATTATCGACTAAAATAGTATTGTTCCAACATTATGAATAACTAACAAGTTTTCTGCATTAGACTGAGCAATTCTAACATTGCCGCAGCCTTATCAAGACTTTCCTGATATTCTGCGTTTTCACGCGAGTCTGCGACAATACCACCGCCCGCCCAGAAACGAATTTTTTTATCTGAATGCACAAGGGTACGAATTGCGATATTGGTATCCATTGATCCATCAAATCCAATATAACCGATCGACCCACAGTAGAGACCTCTTCGGTGTGGTTCCAGTTCTTCGATGATTTCCATGGCGCGAATTTTTGGTGCACCTGTAATCGATCCGCCGGGAAAGCAACCACGCAATAAATCCAGGCTATGGCACTCAGGGGAAAGTTGGGCTTGAATGGTGCTCACCATGTGGTGAACTGTTGCAAATGATTCGATATCGAATAATCTGGGTACCGTTACCGAACCCAGAGTACAACTTTTGCCGATATCGTTACGCAATAAATCGACAATCATCAAATTCTCTGCCTGATCTTTTTTACTGTTTTTCAAAGCGATGGTCTGCTGCTGGTCGGCTGCATAGTCAGACAATCGCGGCAGAGTGCCTTTAATAGGCTTGGTTTCCACGAAGCCATTGTGGATATCTATAAATCGTTCAGGAGAAGAACTCAGCACTTGAACCGTTGAGAAGTCGAGATAACTGCAAAACGGGGCGGCATTGATGCGACGCAGTGTCTTATAGGCCAGCCACGGGTGACCCTGACAATCGGCCGTAAATCGTTGAGCGAGATTGACCTGATAACAGTCACCATCCACTAAATATTGCTTAATGCGTCGAAAAGATTGTGCGTATTGCTCTGCTGTCATGTTCGACTCGACTTTGCCGCAAACACGGAATGTGTGCAAATCGGTGCAAGCGGTTGGGTGCTGACTGAATTTATGGATCAAATCAGACCATCTTTCTTCAGTTCTGGAGTCGCGCCCCTGTCCAACCAGCCATGATTTGCACGACTGGTGATCAACAATAATGGCCCAGTCATACAGGCCAAAAATCATGTCTGGAATATTTTCGCTATCTTCTGCGATGTTGGGTAAGTTTTCCAGGCGGCGGCCAAGGTCATAGCCAAAATAGCCAATAGCCCCGCCACAGAAAGGTAAACTGTCGTTACTGGGTGGTTGTGTGCCCAGTTCATGCTTTAGCAGTGTGAATGGGTCGTCAGGCGAGCGATCTGTTTTTACTCCGTCCCAGGTTTCTGTAATCCTGCCTTTTGTGATTAGTGTTTTATAGGGGTCAGCGGCCAATATGTCGTATCTGCCCTGGTTGCTATGCGGATACCCTGAATCCAGAAATACAGGCCAAAGCATTTCGAGCAGGCACTCGAAGAGCTCCGCACTATCTTTTTGATAAGGCAGTTCGTGTTTTAATTGAAAGGTTTCCAATTGACTCTTTCGGTGCGCAATTCAGATTTTAGAGAAACTTGGGATTATGCAGTTTCAGAGTATATCATGTGCCCAAAATCAGTACATCCAAAGCCCTCTGGCACTTAATTTATGGTTGGTCATTATGCAAAAGTTTGGCGATGGCGACAGCCGGCGCGCAATCTGCGCTTGCAGTTAATGGGCTGGTGTTGCAAACAAGATTGGAAAAATCAATATATTGGTACCCGAATCGACGACTCAGTTTATCGACCAGAAATCGTCCAATACCTGCGCCGATTAGACAAACATCGTTTTCTGGCAACCGGGACAACTGACGGTTCATAGCGTTCTGAATATTTGTCAGCTGATGCTCTTGCAAGGATTTCGCCAATTGGTGCCATTGGCTTAAAGGTGCGGATTCCAGGTCGCGTCCTACCATGCGGGCCAGTCGTCGGGCGCTGCCAGTAACTGTTTTGGCGCCACCGTCAGAAGCAGGCCATTGATCCGCAGAATCCGGAAGATCCCCGCTCAGTCGATAGATATCAGCGGCTGTTGCGAACTGTTCGGCCATCATGGGTACGACTAATCCGTCGACTGATGCCTGGTTTGCAATGGCATAAACAGGTGTTCGAACGATGCCGGTATATACTAATTCTCCACTCTGTAAACGGTCAAAGTCGGTGTAAGCAATAGGTTTAACGGTACTGTTTTCTATTAGAATAATGTCTGTTGTGGTGCTGCCAATATCTACAAATAATCCCGATTTGATCCAATCAGCAGTATAGACTGCACTCGCAAGCCAGTTTGCCGATGCGATCAAGGTGTAATCGGAGGTATTGATTTGACCGAACGGGATTAATCCGCGCGTACCGGCAAAAACGTATAGTGACTTGTCGGGTATGTGTTCGCAGATGGCTTTAAGTAACTCGTTAACGCCCTCGAGTCGTGAACTGAACAAATCGGCTAATTCTCCAGTCATTGTTAACGCATGCGCAGCATCGGAGATATTAATCTGGCTGATAATTTCGGCAATTGTTTTATGCAAAAAAGATAAGTCTTTCCATAACGGACAGGGACGTTGAAATACTTCTCGGACATTTCCGTTGGAATCCAATAGAGCCGCTTTTACGTGGGCTCCACCAATATCCCACCCGACCACATTAGTTTTCATTGTTGGCCTCTAAATCAATGGTAATTTCGTTTGCCTGAAAATTGACATCCGAGGAATAAGGCAATGGGTTTTCGAGAAGGTTGATTACCATGGATGCTGTATTTATCCCGATCGCGTCCTGTAAGCCGACAAAGGATGTAGTGAGTCTGGGATTGATTTCCAGGATTAATGCTTTGTTATTATGAAAAATCAAGTCGATCCCAACATAGCCCCAGAGCGATGGCAATGCTGCTGCAATGTCATTCACTAGAGATTGTAATAAAAGTCGACGCTCAACATATACATTTACCGTGCAAGCTGTCAGTTTAAGTCGATTGTTCACGATCTGAATGTTTTGTTTATTGGTACTTAATAATAAAGCTTTTCCATTGCTGAAAAGTACTGAAAGGCTTGCTGCTTGTCCACTTAGAAAGGGTTGAATAAGAGTATGATCTGTTAAATGCTTGTTCAATTCGTCAAGTGTATGGCGATCTTGAACCAGGTGAACCGAGTCGCAACCGACTCCATCATCCGGTTTAAGAATCCACGGTGGGTCGAATTGGTATTCGAAGTTTGAAAATTGTAGCGTCGGAACCACCGGGATATTATTCAGGGATAAGTGGTTTAGGGTTCTAATTTTACTCGAAGTCAAAGCGACTGCCTCAGAGGGGCTGGACAAACACCTCCGTCCCAAGTTTTCAATGTTTTCGCAAAGGTCGTGTAAAATACCGCCAGTTTCCGGTGCAATTGGCCAAATAACATCATTTTTTGCTATCTGGGTTTGCCATATGTGGTTGAAATTATCCTGAGGGCTAACCATGATGGGGTGTATACGAGATTCAGTGAATTGGCGTTGCAATGGGGGGAATCGTTGGTCACGAAATACAAAAATAGACAAGCTCTCGGTTTCAATGAGCTCAGTCAGCAGTGCATTTAACATGAGCTCACCCTCTTTTGCCAGTGATGCAGGAATGGATTCCTTGCAAAGGCCACCGCCGGTAATATATTCCAATACAAGAATATTCACGGATTAGTTTTGAAGATTATTCCAGTTATCGATCTTATGGGTGGCGTTGTTGTTTATGCGAGGTATGGCCACCGCAGTCAATATTGTCCTTTGCAAACGCCGCTGTGTTCCAGCAATGCCCCAAGTTTTGTCGTCGCCGCGTTTATGTCGGTCTATCCGTTTGAGACAGTTTATATTGCTGATCTTGATGCGCTTATGCATAAGGGAGATAATTCTTTAGTCATTAGGCAGTTGTTAGTGCAATTTCCTGATGTGGAATTTTGGGTGGATCAGGGGGCAGGCAGTCTGGAGACAAACGCGCCAAACCAGCGCCAGTGGGTTCCGGTTATAGGTAGCGAATCGATCAATGATGAAATATTGCCTGATCTATTGAAATTCTACAAAGAAAACAACTGTATATTGTCACTGGATTATTCGCAGCACGGTTTTTTAGGGGCAAAGATTTTGTGTAACGATGAGACCTACTGGCCAAAGCGCCTGATTCTCATGAACCTTTCTTCTGTTGGTAGCCAATTGGGTCCGGATTGGATATGGTTGGAAAGATACGTGCGCCAATGGCCAAATCATGTATTTATTGCAGCGGGAGGTATACGCAACCAGGAAGACCTGGAACGAATGGCCATTTTGGGAATCGATACAGCTTTAGTGGCTAGTGCTTTGCATTTCCAAAAACTTGACGGTAAAGCCATCGATCACTTGCGTAACCCGATTAACCTTGTGAATGAGGGTGCCGACGCAAAACGATAAAAACATTACCCCGGCGGATTGCCGGGGTAAGCTTATCAAACTGCTCGCACTTAAGAGTGAGCTGCGAACGGGTGTTCTTGTGAAGCTTTTTGAGCAACAACTTCTGCAGCAGTCGGAGAACCGGCAATAGCGCGTTCAATCGATTCTTTAGTAGCAGCGTAGTTGTAGTCCTGGATTTTTGCATCGTCGTCTGCCATCCAGTGGATAAATACACCCACACAGATAAACAGATCGTCAGCTTCTCCAGCAGGAATGGTACCGTTTTCAACGCAATCAGCAACAGCCATGGCAACACCACGTTGAGCCGGGCCAAACATCTGTACAGCCTGTTTAGAACCTTTGATGGTCACTTTGTTGAACATAACGGTTGCTGGTTTTGCCATCAGGTTAGGTGCAACAACAGCCAAAAGACTGGAAAAACCGTCTTTGTTGTTTGTCAGGCAGTTTGCGAACGCTGCTTCTACAGCGCCACCGCGAGGCCCAATCATCAGATCGATATGTGCGACTTCGTTTCCATCGCCTTGCAGACTTTCACCTACCAGTGTTTTGTTAATTGCCATGTTGTTTGTCTCCTCAGACGAAAAAAATGAAAGAATTGTGTCAAGTATTGACATTGTTATAGTCTCCTTTGTTTGGTATATGAAACAATGTCCTTGTCAAATGTACTACTTTGCACCGCACTCAAAAACGCCTAATCCAGATGTACCGCGTTTTTGCTAAGCAGTGTTTCCAGATTTACAGCTAATACGGTAGCGACCGTGAGATCCGCCGTAGTACCCGGGTTTATCCCAGCATTCTTGAACTCTGAGTCTACTTCATGTAAACAATCAATAATGAGTTCCGGATTGCTGGTTTTCGATAGCTCTTTTTCTAGGAAAGCCATCCTGGTAGTCACCATCCTGGTGAATTGGCTACCGTATTTTCGCTCAATGTGGCTGTCCGGAAATCGGCGAAGTAATCCAATGTATACAGAGACTGCCGCCCATATCCTATCATCCCATTGACCAACTGCAACATGATACCTGTTTTTTGCAAATTCGAAAACATCCGTATAATCGGATATATATTGATAGGCGACTCGATCACGGTCTGCAGCAATCCGCATGGCCTCCAAAAGTGATACTTTTGGGGGTTTTGAGATATCCTCCGCGCTGGATTCACCAATTCCTGCGGGTTTCGCCAAGCGAATACTTTTATATACCCAATCCGCATCTTGTATCGTTGTGGTTGATAAAACCTGTGAGAGCCGAGATCTCAATCCGGCGTTGTTTTCAATCTGCATCGCTTGAATCAACGGAGCGCAAAGCAATACAATGCCAAGATTCGTATTGCAGCCTACTGCGGACCATGTTGCTTCAATCGCTCGATATATTTTTTCCCCAAGAGTTAGAGAGGTATCCACTAACGGCGCGGCACTGATCGAGGCGCTGATTCTAAAATCTTCACAGGTCATACCGTGACCTTCTGAATAATCGCTTACGTTCCCGGGTTTAAATGCTTTTAACTCACACTCACAGGCATCGATATATGCACTGATGAGGCTATTTTGATCAAACTTTACTGCCACGAAAGTGCTGTCCCGCGTTCATTGCAGAGCGGACAATTCGATAAAAAATCTTCCGCAAGAAGTTCGGCCACATTGATCCGACAAACACTCTGAAGGCCTTTCCACGCGGGTACACTGTTGACTTCTATTACACTGTAATTTCCATGTTTATCACGGATAATATCAACACCGCCATAGTCCATTTCCAGTGCCGACACTGCATCCTCTGATAACTGGCGTAGACAAGAATCCAGAATGACTCGCTCGCAACGTCCGCCTTGAGCGACATTGTTCAACCAGCCTGTCCCCCAGCGACGCATCGCGCTGCGCGCCTGCCCGTTGATAACAAATACTCGCCAATCATGGAAAGATTCGTTGCCACAGTCTACGAAACGCTGCAGATAATACATGCCATTGGTGGGTTCAAGTAAATCAAGCTGATCAAGCCTGGAAACTCTTTGCAGGCCGAGTCCCTGTGAACCAAATACCGGTTTGGAAACAAGTTGATTACCGGCAGACAATTCTTTTTTTGTAATTTCTATTGCTTCGTCCTTTAGCGGGGTTACCCATGTCGGGGGTGTGGGAATACCAGCATTGTGGAGAATAAAACTGGTCATGGCTTTATCCACGCTACGTTCAATTGCACTGCCAGAGTTGTATACAGAGATACCCATACGCTTCAAAGCATGCAATATATCAAGATAATGCACGACTTCTTCCAGAGACCCGCCAGGTACCCCTCGAACAAAAACTCCATCTGGCAATGAATGCTCAAAACCCGGGATTATGATTGGTAAGTATCCGCGATCTATGAAAATGCGACACTGCGTTAAAGAAATGTAGTCGCTGTTATAGCCACGCAGCGCAAATGCCTCGCGCAATCGTGCACCATGCCATCCTGGGTCATCGGTAAAGATTGCGATTCGTCCCATCTGCTTATTCACTTAACTTCTATTTTCAGCAAGATTCCTTTCAGTCGAAAGGGGCTTTTTATTGTTTGCCAAGCCTTCCAATAAAGACCTATTTTTATTGTCAGGGCGGTGTGTTGTTTTATTCATAATTGTATAGAGGGTTTAGTTAGCCTATTTGCTCTGAAAGTTGATTCATCAATTCATTTTTACGATGCTTTAGCAACAGTTTAACCGCTTCTGGGTTATTAGCGCTCGCGGATATACTGCAGACAGGCGAATTTTTAGGAATCGTTGTTGCTGCCGGTGGTGTATCCGCCGCCCATTCGGGCCAGATTAAACCCTCTTGAACCACGATTTGTTCGGATGCAAAGATTATTTCTATCGCCTGGATTTTATTTCGATCTCGAATTGGGCTGTGTGGCAATTTTCCATTCACAGCATTGATGTGTTCGGTCAATAGGCCGTAGCGAAAATCCTGATCATAAAGCGCCATACTTGCGCTGGGCCGAGGATTAACCTCCAAAACCAGGCATAATCCTCGTTCTATGACAAAATCAATACAATTAAGTCCTCTTAGGGGCAGGAATTCTACCAGCTTATTTATAAAATCGACGATTTGTTTTTTTATTTTTTCGGATAGGTCGCAGTGACTCATAACTCCGGAAAATAAAAAGTCATTCGGGCCATACTTATGAGTCCACTGAATGTTAAAACCTAAAATCGATGAGTGTCTTCCATCTGCAAGAAATAAAACCGAATAAACTTTTCCTGGAATAAATTTTTGATAGATAGTTTCCTGACTCACGGATTCGACTCTCGTCACGAGCATTACACCCATTCCACCTTGAGAATTAGCCAGTTTTGACAACCAGCCATTCTTGTTATCGGGTGGATCGAAGCGCGTTTCGGGAAAAGGTATACTTAGTGCCTCCAATGCTGAAAAAAATTTGTACGGTGTATTGACGGTCTGCAAAGTTGCTAGAGTATTACCGAAAACACGCGCCAGATTAGAAAGTTTTTTCAGTAGTCCGGGTCGGGTATCTATTCCGCTTCCATACACCAATGGAGTGGTTTTAGTTAATCCCAGATCGTTGATCATGGATAAAATTTGAGTATCATCTGCATGAAAAATTTCTGATGGTATAACGATCGACTTGTAAGCTAAATTCTGAGTGTCTGTATCACCAAAATAGTCTATTGTGATGGGATCCCAGCCACCACGTCGTGCAGACAGTGCAAGCAATCTGGCGGAACCGCCGATTACAATAATAGGTTTTCGGTTACGGGATGCGGGCATAATGGCAGGTCTGGGAGGAGTTTGATGACTCACCTTATTGCGCAAGGGCTAAGTATTTGATCTTTCTGGTTTCTGCAAGAGGGGTTTTTGCAGCGGTGTTGACACGGGCCGTCACTCGTCCTGAAATTAGTGTTACGCCTCAGCGATGAATAATTTACTTGGTTTTATCTAAATGTTACTTTTTATGTCATACGCCAATACCCAGTGAAGAGTTATAATTAACCTCATCGACTCCTGAATTATCGGGTCTTATCTCTATATCTGCACCTTTATTTCGTGCGCTGACCAGTTTGAATTGTAAATCCGCTTTATCTATGAAATAAGATTGTACCTCACGCAAAAGCTGTTCTGCTTTATCCACATTGGCAACCAGGCAAAATCCTGTGGGTCCCCAGGAGCTTTGTCCCAGCGCTAAAGCACCATGACGACCGAGCCATTCAACGGCGCTTTCAACAGAGGGACTTGTAAATCTTCCTCCTTGGGCTGACGCGAAATAGTCTCCGACAGATTGTTGGATTTCGGTAATGACATTTCCAAAATCTTTACTATTATTTTCCGCCAATGCAGGTAAGCCTTGCATTAGAAGCAAATGACAGATGCGAGCCGCACTCTGCTCCGGAAATGCAGACAATGATTTGAATGCCTCTACTTCTCCGTTTCCATTTAAACCCTGGCCACTATTGTCGAAAATCAAAATGAAACGCCACTGATTGGGGACTTCCATTCGTGCGATAACTGGGGGTGTAAGCGTTGTGTCTGCTCGCCCTCCATCAACAATTAGCCCCCCTTGTTCGAAGCACCCTATGCCTATTCCTGATCGTGCGCCTCTCTCTGAAATTCGGGCAATATCCCGTACCGTCAAATTTAGCCCGAACAATTCATTCAGTCCGGCGCCAATTGCCAGAGACATTTGAGTTCCTGAGCCTAATCCAGCGTGCTCGGGTATGGTTTCAAGCACATTTACCGATACATCATCCGGTAAATGGAGTTCAGTACGAAACTTTTTCAGGTGCTGGTAAGCGCGGGTTGACTGTTTTGCATCGGGTATCTCTGAATTAGAGCCGCGGCTTAATATCAGACGCGTGGAAATTTCATTCAGCGCAACTCCAATGCTACCGAATTTTCGACCGAGACTGGCGTTTGGATCTAAAAATCCCATATGCAACCGCGCGGCTGCTGTAACGCTTACACTTTTTTTGTTACTCAATTGGGTTGCACGCACTGGTTTTAACAAAGCTTTGAAGAGAGTCAGGCCGTAAATTGGGCAACTGGCCGCAAAATATAATATCTTATACGGATACTTATAGAAATCGATGGATTATATACTGATCACCGATCTCTATGCTAGCTGCCCGCTAGTTGGCTGATTAAGGCGTCAATGTAACTGGAAGAAGTACTCGTTATTTGAAATTGTGGCTTATGGTAAAAATGCATAATTTTTACAATTATGCATGGTATTTGTGAGACAGGGTGTCAGTCTTTGGCTGCGACAGTGATGTTGCTACAGAACTTACAAAGATGTTTCGATGTGGCCCGAATAATCTAAGGCTTGTATGCTTGCCGCTGAATATTCTGAGCAGATACTTATTTTCATGCTAAAACTTTTGGCGTAGTGTATAGGTCTATATAGTGTGACCAACTGATTTGTCACTGTTGCGAGCGGGGATTATTGATTGTTCAGATGCATAATATGAATTTTGTAAGTGTGGCTCAAGGTTCCTGAACTAATCATGGTTTTTGCGTTGTTAATTTAATCTACAGTGACATTCTTTTTTATGTATTTTTGTGGTGTTTGACTAAAAGTTAAGGGTGGGAGTAAATAAATATGGCCTGGAGAGAACGCAAGAAAGAAGAAACCTACAGTGACGATGATATCGCGGCTAGGTTGAAAGAGGAATTGCCTCATTGGACGCATGATAATGGATGGATACGACGCAAATATAAGACCAGTGGTTGGAAGAGTACACTGATGGTTGTTAATACGGTTGGCCATTTGTCAGAAGCCGCATTTCATCATCCGGATCTGACAGTTTCTTACGCGTTTGTAATCGTAAAGCTAATGAATCATGCGGCTAAAGGCATTACCAATAAGGATTTCGAACTTGCTGCGAAAATTGAGGAAGTGATTATGTGGCAACCCGGGTTGGAGGGGGGTGATCTGGAAGGAACCCCGGATGATCCAAGGTTTAAATATATTAAATACGACTAAGTTGCAGCTGTTTTAACCGGATCATCAGTAAAATATCAGACTTCTGTAATGACTCATTCGGGAGGGCATTTTAGGTGATGTTATCCGCAATGGTTGGTTTCTGCGCAATAGAATGAATTGCAGTGATACCATTTGTTTTACGCAAATACTCGTCCTCCTACCAAAATAGCCCTCTAGGGGTGATCTGTGGAGGAAGTGTATGCGGCAGGGAAGCCGCATCCAAGCCTACATGGATGTATTTACGGCGTCTTCCGGAACAGATTACCCATAGAGAGGTGAACAGGCACTGTTTTTCTTTTATTTCTCAGCGGGGTTTTGACGTCAATGTAAGGAATTTAAAAAAGTGAAGCCCCTAATAATCACACTATTTTTGTTAGTTGGGGTTGCGGGGTCAATTTGGTATTACACGCGACCGCAACCTATTGTAGTTAAATTACACACTGTGAGTATAGGTACTGTTCAATCCACTATATCCAATACACGAGTAGGGACAGTTAAAGCGTGCCGGAGGGCCTATCTGGCACCTGCAACCGGTGGCCAGGTAGCAGAGTTGGCAGTAAAAGAAGGAAGTGAAGTTCGTCAGGGTCAAACGTTGATGACCGTTTGGAATAAGGATTTGCGGGCACAGATTGATTTAGCGAATGCGGATGCAAAGTCTAACCGTGCTCGGGCTGACCAAGTATGTGCTATTTCGAAGGGTGCCAGACGCGAAGCAGATCGATTATTGAAATTACGCAAACGCAAACAAATAGTGTCCGAAGAAACAGTCGATAAGGCCGTGACAGAATCGGATTCTCAGCGTGCGGCATGCTTGGCGGCACGAGCATTAATTGCAGTAAACCAGGCACGTATTGAAGCAGCTGACGCGGCATTGGAGCGGACAATTGTCAAAGCTCCGTTTGACGGTGTTATAGCGGAAATTAATGCAGAGCTCGGTGAGTTTGTGACACCTTCGCCCCCCGGAATAGCGACTTTGCCAGCCATAGATCTTCTGGATATCAGTTGTTTATATGTTTCTGCACCTATAGATGAAGTTGACGCGCCAGCAATCAAAAATGGCATGCGAGCTTGTGTATCACTGGATGCCTTTTCTGAGAAACGCTGCTCTGGTGTTGTGCGCCGCATTGCACCCTATGTGCTTGATCGTGAAAAACAGGCGAGAACGGTTGAGGTTGAGGTCCAAATAGTGGACTCTCAGGATCTGGTGGGATTATTGCCTGGATATAGCGCCGATATAGAAATTCTTCTGGATGTGAAGGAAGCTGCATTACGTATTCCAACAGAAACTATCCTCACAGGAAATCGACTGTTGGTTTATAACGAGGGTGGATTGCTGTCGGAGCGACAATTTAAGCCAGGTCTTTCTAATTGGGATTTCACCGAAATCGTTTCTGGGATAAAAAAAGGAGAAAAAATTGTTGTTTCGATCGGTAAACAAGGGGTAAAGAATGGTGTTGAGGTAATACCCGAATCCTTGGACAGATCCAAGTGAGTGAGGCGGTGATCTGTTTAAAGCAGATTAATCGTAGTTTTACTGTGGGTGACCAAATGGTTCATGCGCTAAGAAAAGTGGATTTGCGTATCCATTCTGGAGAATATGTTTCTGTTATGGGGCCTTCTGGCTCCGGTAAATCTACTTTACTGAACACCATTTCCTTGCTGGATCGGCCAAGCTCTGGGACTTATCAGTTTAAAGGCAGGAACATTTGGGATCATTCGGAGCAGGAGTTGGCTAAATTTCGTCGCGAAAATATTGGTTTTGTATTCCAGTTTTTTCATCTAATAGCCAGGTTAACTGCGGCAGAGAATATAGAGATGCCGCTTATTTTGGCAGGTTGTGAGAAACAGCTCCGCAAGCTGCGCGTTGAACAAGCCATTGAGGCATATGGACTCGGTAATCGTGCAGATCATCGGCCCGACCAACTTTCAGGTGGCCAGCGGCAGCGCGTTGCAATCGCACGTGCGACCATCATGCAGCCGAGCATTATATTGGCCGATGAGCCTACCGGTAACCTGGATCGACATTCCGGGGTAGAGATTGTAGATCTGCTGGAACAATTGAACAGTACTGGGGTTACTTTATTGGTAGTGACTCACGATTCTGCGCTGGGTCGGCGCGCGAGTCGGCATATTACAATGGTCGATGGTTTAAAAGCTTCTGATACAGTGGCGGATTCTAAAACAGTTTCAAATTGATTGTATGCGCGTATCAGATGTGGTGGTGTTTACAGGGCAATCGATTGCTGCACAGCGCCTGCGCACTGCATTGATATTAGTAGCAATGGCGATCAGTGTTGCTGCGGTTATTGTTTTAGCAGCGCTGGGCGAAAGCGCACGGCAATATATTACGGGTCAATTTTCATCTTTGGGTACCCATTTGCTGGTTGTATTACCTGGACGCTCTGAAACGGTTGGAGGGCATCCTCCATTATTTGGTGAAACTCCCAGAGATCTAACGATGGGTGATGCAGAGGCATTGCTTAAGAGCCCATATATATCAAAAATTGCACCTATAGCAATTGGTTCGGCCCCGATATCGCGTCGGCAACGGGAGCGCGAGGCCAATGTTATGGGCTCTACAGCGGACTTACTTACGGTACGGCATTTGGATTTGGCGCAGGGACGATTTTTACCAACTATTCAATTTCAACGGGCATTGCCAGTATGCGTTATAGGCCAGAAGCTTCGCACAGAGCTGTTTGGTTCGCAGCCCTTTCTAGGGCAGTGGGTGCGTATTGGAAACCGACGTTTCCGAATTATTGGTGCGTTGGCATCTGAAGGGCAGTCTGTCGGGGTGGATTTTGATGAGATTGTTATTATTCCTGTCGCTTCTGCTCAGGCGTTATTTGATTCTCCATCGCTATTCAGGGTGCTTGTCGAAGCGAAAAGTGTGGATGCAAGTCAAGCGGCTATTGCAGATATTACTCGGATTATCTCAGCACGCCATGAAGGAGAAAACGATATTACGGTTATTGCTCAGGACAGTGTAGTCGATAGCTTCAATAAGATTCTAACTACACTGACATATACTGTAACCAGTATTGCGGCGATTAGTCTTGTGGTTGCTGGTATTTTGATCACGAACGTCATGCTGGTGAGTGTGTCCCAGAGAACAGCAGAGATTGGCTTATTAAAAGCAATGGGTGCAGCAACCCGGCAAATAAAGATGTTGTTTTTGAGTGAAGCCGGGTTGTTATCAATAATCGGTGCGCTAGCCGGGTTGATTTTGGGCTATTTGAGTGTATTGGTTGTTGCGCGGTTGTATTCCACATTTCCAATTACGGTTCCTGGCTGGGCACCGATTATGGCTCTTGTGGTGGCGTTGCTGACCGGGTTGGTCTCGGGTGTATTACCAGCAGTAAGAGCCGCTAAATTGGATCCAGTCGAATCGCTGACAAATCGATGAACATTCGAATCGCCGATCTAATGAGTTTTTCAACCAGGTCTATTATGGCCCACAGACTCAGGTCTGGGCTTACAGTTTTGGGTATTCTTATTGGTATTGCCGCCGTAATATTATTGACCTCCATCGGTGAAGGAATTCATCGCTTCATATTGGCAGAATTCACTCAATTTGGAACCAGTCTGATTGCGGTTAAACCAGGAAAAACTGAAACCTTTGGTATTTCCGGAGCGACCGTTAGTAATGTACGGCCGTTATCTTTAAATGACGCAAGTGCGCTCGCGAGACTGGATCATATCGTTGCGGTTGTTCCTGTTGTGCAGGGTAATGCGCGCGTCGAATATGGTAAAAAAAGCCGCCGATCAACGATTTTGGGTGTTGGCTCCGCGGTACCCGAGGTCTGGAAAATGGATGTCGCTTATGGTCGTTTTCTTCCCAACGATAGTCAAGGTATGGCTCGATCTTATGCTGTTCTGGGAAGTAAAATGCGTGCTGAATTATTCGCAGATGAAAATCCGCTGGGGCAACGTATTCGAGTTGGGAGTGATCGCTATAGAATCGTTGGGGTAATGCAAACCAAAGGGCAAATGTTGGGTTTTGATATGGACGATACAGTGTATGTGCCGGTTGGAAAATCGATGGAATTATTTAATCGCGAAAGTGTGATGGAAATAGATTTGCTCTACGATGCGGGTACTACATCTGAACATGCTGCGGAGTCGATCCGGCGAATACTGAAAAGCAGGCACGGTAGTGAAGATTTTACACTGGTTACACAAAAGCAAATGTTAGAAATTCTGGATTCGATACTCAATGTACTCACCATTGCGATCGGTGCATTAGGGGGTATTTCATTACTTGTTGGTAGTGTGGGGATTTTGACTATTATGACAATATCTGTGTCAGAACGAATTTCGGAAATCGGTTTGTTTCGGGCGATAGGCGCAGAGAAAAAGCACATTATGACCCTGTTTTTGGCAGAATCAGTTGTATTGAGTGTGGTTGGGGGAGCGTGCGGCATTGTTTTTGGAGTGGTTCTAGTGCAACTAATAACCTGGTTGTTCCCAGAGCTACCCGTCAAGCTAGCGTGGGGTTATGTCGTGTTTGGATTTGGTTTATCTTTTGTTATTGGTGTGATTGCCGGTGTGTTACCCGCAATTCAGGCTGCAAAACTCAACCCATTGGAGGCATTGAGGGCGGAATAGAGTTAGCCCGTATTTCGATTCTGAAAACAATTTATCTTATTTATAAAGCGGTTATAAGATATATTATGTGCCTTATAGCACTACAAATGATCTGGAAAAGCTATATCATTGTATTTATAGAATAATAATTTTCACCTTCACGCAACTATCAATGACTTATATTATTTTTCATGGTTTGAAATCGAAACATGGGTTAGGGTTTAGGCGATCGGATAATAGGCCATAGTTCTTTAATCCGATAATGTCATAGATTAAAATAGCAGGAGTAATGTTAATTATATCCGTCGTAAGTTCGCCGAATAGGCTTTTACCACCTTACAGTAATAGCAAAAACCAAATAATACCTTAGCGTATTAGAAATAAATTTGATGTATTGGTTAATTACGTCAGATAATCGCCTCTATGTTTTCGTATAATCCGCTCTCGGTTCACTTAAATCAGAATATTTATTTAATAGCTACAATTATCATAACTATTCAGCGTTAATTTTTGGAGGGTGCAAACTGCGGGACTACGCTGAGTAGATACCAACTATCTACATTTAATTGGAAAATATTTTAATCATGGAAATTTCCGTGCAGCCCATTATTTTATCTGGCGGATCCGGTACTCGGCTGTGGCCGCTTTCTCGGGAGGCGTATCCTAAACAGTTCTGGCCGCTGGTGAGTGCGGATTCTTTGCTTGTTGAAACTGCGCTTAGAATTCACCGCCTTGATTCAGCTATTCAAACATTAGCTCCGATGGTGGTATGCAATGAATCACACCGTTTTTTGGTCGCAGAACAATTACGTCTGCGGGGGTTCGAAGATAACACGATCGTATTGGAGCCTTTTGCTCGTAATACTGCGCCAGCGCTGACTTTGGCTGCATTACTGACAAATACTGATGGTTTTGACCCGGTTTTGGTTGTATTGCCGTCCGATCATTTGATCCAAAATGAAAGTCGGTTTAGAAAGCTGTTGGTTCATGCATGCAAATTGGCTCATCAAGGTCAGGTGGTGACATTCGGGATTGTTCCCAGCAAACCGGAGACAGGGTTTGGTTATTTACAGGTTGGTAATTCCATTGACGAATTCACTGCAGAACTGACCTCGTTTATAGAGAAGCCCGATAGTAAAACAGCACAACAGTATCTTAGTTCCGGAAACTACCTTTGGAATAGTGGTATTTTTGTGATGCGTGCTTCGATTTGGATTCGTGAGTTACAGAACCATTGCTCAAAAATTTACGACAGTTGTGTACAGGCCAAGCAAAAGGGTGCCTGGGATGGTCCTTTTTTTCGCGCTGAAAAAGAGTTATTCAGCCATTGTCCAAAGGATTCGATTGATAAGGCAGTTATGGAAAAGCTTGTTCAAGATCCGAATCAAATCAAAATCAGTGTGATTCCTATGGATGTTGGATGGTCCGATCTTGGCTCATGGGGAGCATTGAAAGAATGCCAAATGAGTGATGAACACGGAAATGTAAAAAAGGGTGATGTTTTTAGCCATTGCACAAAAAATTCATTGCTGTACTCGCAAAGCCGGTTTTTGGCTAGTGTCGGAATTGATAATGCCGTCGTCATAGAAACTGCGGATGCAGTTCTGGTAGCGAATAAAGAATACTCTCAGGAAATTAAGCAAGTTACTGAATATTTGCAAGAATCGGGAAGGTCTGAGCATGTCTTTCATAATCAAATCCATAGGCCTTGGGGTAGCTATGAGCAAATTGACCAGGGAGAAGGTTATTTAGTCAAGCGTTTAACAGTTAATCCGGGTGAATCACTGACCTTACAGCTTCATCACCATCGTGCCGAACATTGGATCGTGGTGAAAGGGACGGCAAAAATCACTCGAGGGACAGATGTTTTTTTACTCGCGGAAAATGAATCGACATTTATCCCTGTGGGAGAGAAACATTGTTTGGAGAATCCAGGAAAAACCCCATTGAAAATTATTGAGGTTCAGTCAGGGAGCCAATTAAATGAAGAAGACGTCATTCGGTTCGAACTTCAATGAATTGCATCCTGAATGCAGTGTCTCCTGAAGCGATATAAATCATATTAATGTATAACAAAACTTAAAACTCTTTATGGCCTTACACTGTGGAATAGTTGGATTACCCAATGTGGGTAAATCTACCATTTATAATGCACTAACCAAAGCGACAATCGCGGCGGAAAATTATCCTTTTTGTACAATCGATCCCAATATCGGTGTTGTCCATTTACCGGATCCCCGATTGGAGCAACTTGCAGAAATCGTTAGACCTCAGCGAATTTTACCAACAGCGATCGAATTTGTGGATATTGCCGGACTGGTGGCTGGTGCATCCAAAGGAGAAGGGTTAGGTAACCAATTCCTGGCTCATATACGCGAGACCGATGCGATTGCTCATGTAGTACGTTGTTTTGATGACGATAATATTGTGCACGTAGCAGGAAAAATTAATCCGATTGCAGATATTGATGTTATTAACACTGAACTGATGCTGGCCGATTTGGCAACCGTAGAAAAAGCATTGCAACGCTCAAGTAAAGCGGCAAAGTCTGGGAATAAAGAAGAACTCGCCAGAAAGCAACTGTTCGAGTTGCTTTTCCATCATCTCGATTCAGGCCAACCGGCAAGGTCTGTAAAGGTGGATGATGAGGCGCGTGCATTGTTAAAAGAATTGCATCTACTGACTTTGAAGCCAACCATGTATTTGGCTAATGTGGATGAGCAGGGTTTTGATCACAATTTGCTGCTCGATAGTGTTTACGAAAGAGCAGAGCAGGAAGGGGCTCAAGTGGTACCACTATGTGCAGCCATGGAAGCTGAAATTGCCCAGCTCGAAGACGAAGAAAAACAGGAGTTTTTAACGGATCTTGGCTTGGATGCTCCCGGTTTGGATCGGGTTGTGAGTTGTGCTTATCAGCTTTTGAACCTGAGAACTTATTTTACTGCGGGCGTTAAAGAGGTTCGCGCATGGACCATTCCAATAGGCGCTACCGCACCGGATGCTGCAGGAGTCATTCATACTGATTTCAAAAAAGGCTTTATTCGTGCCGAAATCATTGCCTTTGAAGACTATTTAGCGTTGAGCGGTGAGCAAGGTGCAAAAGATGCCGGTAAATGGCGGCTTGAGGGTAAGGATTATGTCGTTCAAGACGGAGATGTGGTTCATTTTAGATTCAATGTGTGATCGATAGGAAAAGTGTTGCCCATGGGCGACAGTATAAACAGGACAGTTTTCAGGGGTTTAGATCTGAAGGTAGGGAGAGTGTCCCGATATAGAGACAATCACTGCAAAGGGGGATGTTTTTATTAATAAATGAAAGCCATATAAGTAATTGTTTTTATAGGTATATGTAATATTGGCCTGGTAATTGCTTTAATTGAACTACAAAAATATAACGGTTATGTAATCGCTACAAGAAAGATTTTAAGATTGAGAAATAGAAATCTTTGTGACCTGGTTCTTGTTTCACGAATTTAAAACCATGCCATTGGTTGTGTTTGGATGAAAAGAAACTAGTTTTAAGGTCAACAGTTTTCTATACGAAGTAAAGCGTCGTTGAGGTTATTTTATGAGTTCATTTGCATTTTTTAGGCATTATATTGTTAATGGGGTATTGTTTTTTTTCCTCGTTAGCCTGTTCACAGTAGACGGATTGGCGTATGCCGAAGGCACAAGCGGTCCGGTCAGAGTG
>Ga0114932_10002501_pt1 | contig 19272 bp, 15 predicted proteins | sample 2SBtaG_2_FD_87286 | JGI IMG/M metagenome (GOLD analysis project Ga0114932, IMG submission 87286) | Deep subsurface microbial communities from Kolumbo volcano to uncover new lineages of life (NeLLi) - 2SBTROV12_ACTIVE470 metaG | ecosystem: Environmental > Aquatic > Marine > Volcanic ... | reverse complement strand
CTTTGGTCGATAGAACCGTCTGTGATGTCATCACCTGCTATGGCGTCTCCAGTTTGTAGGAAGTTAGTAACATCAGAGAGTACTGCGTATAGTCCTGCTTCGTTGTCTAGCTGTACTTCTTTAGCATCAAGTTGAGTTTGAATTGCCGATGTTACGCCATCTACGTAGTTAAGTTCGGTTGTTGTTAGTGTTGCACCGTCTAGGATCTCTAGTTCAGCCTCTGAGATTGTAGCTGCACCGATTGTGATTGAAGTGGTGAAGGTTGGAGAAGTACCAAATACCAGTGCGCCACTTCCTGTATCATCTGTGACTGCAGTGTCTAGGTTCGCAGATGATGGTGTTCCTAAGAAGGTGGCGATTCCTGATGCTAGTCCTGATACTCCTGTTGCAATTGGAAGAGACGTAGCATCACTTAAATCAAAAGCAGGAGTTGCATCACTTGCCCCAAGAGAAACCGATACTCCACCGTAGGAAACTGAAGAGTTTGCTAATTCTGCGTTTCCAATTTCTCCTGCTGGAAGTGAGACCGTTCCGCTTGATATTGTGAGCCCCTCTGAGCCTGTGATGAGGCCAGAAGCTGTGGTAGTTGCAAGAGTAGCGCTGTTCGTAGCCACAAGGTCAGTGGTTGTTGCAGTTCCTGAAACTGTAAGTGAACCTGTGGTTAGAAGACCAGTGATTGTAGCGGATGCTGCTGTAACTGCATTTGTAAATGCCCCAGAAAGAGCAGAGAGTGCGGAGCTGAAATCACCTGTAGTTGCAGTAACTGCTCCAAGTGTTGAAGTTCCTGTAACTCCTAAAGTTCCTTCCACGTCTAGTTTGTATGATGGGGTTGTTGTTCCTATTCCTACATTTCCGCCATCAGTAACTGTAACTCTCTCGCTTCCAGCTGTGTAGAAACGTAAGTAGTCTTCGTCTGAAGACTCTTCTGCAGTTACGTATGTATCTTGGTCTACGTCGATAACTCCCCCTAATCCTTGCCATGCGCCAGAAGAATATCCTTCGTATTGAGTTGTGCTTGTGTTGTAGCGTATTAATCCTGTTTCCCCTGTTGGACGTTGTGCGCTTGTTCCAACTGGAATATGAATAGCATCAGTTGCGTCTATATAGAAAGTGACTGCAGGAGTTGTGGTACCCACACCTATCTTATCCGTACTTGCGCCAACGAAGAAGGTGTTTGTATCTACAGTTAGATCTGCTGAGATTGTAGTTGTTGCAAGAGACGCTGTGCCCGAAAGAGTCGTTGCGCCGTCTACAGTGAAGGTTCCTGTTGTTGTTACATTACCAACTGATCCAGCGTCAACGATTGTGAATAGGTTGTTTGTTCCATCTCGGAATGTGATTGTACCGGTGTCTGCTACGTCAAAGTTCCATGTTGTTGCTGTAGTTGTAATATCACCTCCATTAACAGCTAAATCTCCAGAAAGAGTTAAGTCTGTAAACACTGCAGGTGAAGTAAAGGTGGTAGAGCCGTTAAACGTTACAGCCCCGTCGAAAGTAGAGCTACCTGATACGGTAAGCGACGTAGCTGCGATACTAGAGTTTGTTATCCTTGAGTTTGATATATCTACGTCTCCAAGATTATCTATTCTCTGAGTCCTGGCGATACTTACAAAACTAGCACCTGTATTAAGTTCACTAGCTAATGATATACGTGCAATTTCTTGCCGTAATTCATTCTCAGACTGTTGAAGTTGTGCAAGGCTTACACCTTCTTCTCTTACTATTCTTTGGGTTTCAATTACTCTTTCTATAACTGGCTGGTTGATGATGTTCTGTACAACCTTACTGGGAGTAGTTGCCTTCTCGCTGTATACAAATTCCTCTGCGTTTTCCTTTGTAACACTCTTAACACTTATATCCACGCGTCCTCGTGCATTTCCCGTGGCAACAACTGTTGAGTTTGGAGTTAATTTGGCTCCTAGTCGAGAAAAGAATCCGTTAACATTCCTGTATATGTTCTCTGCAAGATCTACAGCACCTGCTTGAGCCAACATATTTCCTCCCATAATTGAGCTTGCGGGCTGTCCTGCAAAGTCATCCAATGCAACAACTGTTTTACTAAATCCGTTATCAAGAGCACGAATATTATCTGGAATGTCCTGCAAGGAAGCAACCGCATAATTAACTCCCTCCTCTGTGATTGCCAAGGCCTCTTCGTAATATCTATTATCAATTACCGAATATGACCCAAAGACCAATGCTACTGAGGTAACCATGGCTACAGCTTTGTTTGCTATATCAGCGATAGGATTTACTGGAACCATTGAAGGCCTTTCAATGATTTCCATTTTATCTTCTTCTGCAATTTTTGCGCGGAAGTGAGTTGCTGTTATTGGACTCTCAATGTTTTCTACCAAAGGCTGGGAGTATGAGTACACTTCTCCTTCGACTTTTTCTACAGGAACCTCCTCGACTACTGTGGGCTTTCCTTTGTACTCAGCTTTTCTCTGTTGGGATAATTGCTCTTTGCGAATTTCTTTTTCTTCAACTTGTTTTAAAACAAAATCGTTAAGCGAATTCTCTTCAACGAACCACGATCTTCCGATACGGCGACATTCAAGAGAGTTAACTCTACACATCCTTCCAACGTAATCCGAAGTATATCCAACAGATTTACCTGCGGACATTGCGGAAAGATATTTTTTGTTGTCTAGAATTAAATGTTTACTCACGGTTTTTTTAGCCGGGTCGTAAACGCGATGTAGCTATATAATATATAGGTATGTCGTAAAAAGCACGTGTTGCCTGTGGATATATCTGTATTGAAATTTGATACCTTAACCTAACAAGTGTCCATCGAATGTATCAAGATTTCTTGGAGGTTCTCCTAGACACTCAACTTGTTAAAACCTTGATTCAAATTTTGGCTCGGAGGTAGCCAAAAATGAACTACACTGAATCTTATTATAAGAAGATTTTTTTGATTAGATCCATTTATACTGACAACAGCTATACGCTCTCCTGAGTGCGAAAATGAGGCTTTTAGAGGCTCTTGTATGAGCCTCCGGAAGTCACGTTTCAGACCTACTAATTCCAGTGATAGGGAAAACGATTTCTCATAAATTTAGAGAGGCCATTCCCGATGTGGCTATGTATTACTTGCCCATTCGCAAGTTGGTATTTGAAAACTAATTATTTTGCGACGTATAGAAACTTTGTTCCTGGGAATAATTCTCCGAAGTTCTCTTGCAATCCTGGTAATAAATCAGATGGTATTAGGAAGTCTACTATTGAGCCAACTACATTGGAAACAGCTGCAACCTCTCCAAACACGAAACTATAGGCTCCATAGCCTCCTGCTACCAATATTAGCGCCAATATAACCCAAGAACGACTCAACGATCCATGTTTTCTAGCCACTTTAGGTGGTGGTGTAAAGACAACCTGTTTCTTTAAGCCAATCCCGTCTACGTTCTCGACGTTACGAGATACATTAACACTCGGTATTTGGGTGATTTTAGGCATCTGAGTCATTTCTTCAGAAGGACTCTCCAAATCCTCTCTGGGAGTCTCGGTAGATATTTCATTAATACGACTGTCCATTATATCACCTTGTGCATATATGCCATTTAGCGAATCTTTCTCCCCTAGCCGCATGTTTGGGACTAGTTGATGATCAGTTTCTGATACGTACTTTACGTTAAAATTGATGTCTACTTTCTCCAATTCTGGAGTCTTTTCAGCCTCTTCTGGAGCACTCTCCTTAACCAGACCTACGCCACTTGCTTGCGACTGCACAGAAGCTAGTAAGTTGTCGTTATGCTTCTTGTGACTAAGTAGTGAATCGTTCCCCACAAACCATCTGCGCCCCATCCTGTGGGCCGCTACTTCGCCGCTCCTGGCCATTTGCCCTATGTAGTCTTGAGTATAGCCTGTAAGTTCTGCAGCTCTTGAGGTTGATATATACTCATCACCATCGTGAGTTATAGTGTCGTCTCTAACAACGCCCTCATCTGTAGTTGAAACATCACTACTTTTTACCTCACTCTTGTCTGAGTCGTTTGTGCCTTTATATGCGTCTAAAGAATCGCTATTCACGTACCAGTGTCCAGATACTTGGCGGCACTCAACTTTAGAATTTCGACACAATTGTCCAATATAATCTTTAGAATATCCACTGGATTTTGCTGCCTCAGTGGTAGATATTAGCTTCTTATTGTTTACAATAACATCGCTCATTCATGTACTATAGCAGGACCCGTCCTAAAGAGATAGCGTATTGACTACACATATGTGTATATCTCGGCTGGGCTGGTCTTGGTTCGCAGAGGCGAGATTCACACACGCAAACCGCAGGCAGAAACCCACTGAAAAATCTGTAACTTTATATTCGGGCCTTTATTATTTCTTTCAATTTTGCAGGGTTAGCGGACCCTTTGCTAGCCTTCATTCCCTGTCCTACAAGGTATTGTAAGGCTTGTTCTTTGCCTGATTTAAACTCACCTACAGCGTCTGTGTTCTCTGAAAGTACTGCATCAACTATCGCAATAAGTGCGTCTTCGTCATTCTGCTGTAACAAACCCTCAGAGGCCGCAAGGGACCTAACACCTACTTCGAGTACTGAATCTTCTACGGTCTTCTCTATGAGCTCTACAGCTCCATTTGAGGAGACTTCTCCGTTGTGTACAAGGGCAATTATTTTAGCAAAAGTAACTGGTCTAATCCTTTCTGTAACATGACCTTCGAGATTCTTAATTGCAACTAGATTGTTCAAAATGTAATTGGAAGCAAGAGTAGCTTTTTCCTTTGATCTTTCTAGCTCATCAACAACTTTCTCAAAAAACTCACTTAGTTTTTTATCAGACACGTACACCTCAATGGAGTCACTATTTAGGTTGTAAGTTTTCGCTAATCGAACCCTCTTTTCATTAGGTAACTCAGGGAGACTTTCCCTTAAATTTTCAGTATTAAATTCTTCTAGTTCTCCTAGTTTTAGTTTAGGTAGATCAGGCTCTGGGAAATATCTGTAGTCTGCCGCCTCTTCCTTTATTCTCTGGGAAAATGTTACCCCCTTACTCTCATCCCAGCCCCTAGTTTCCTGTACTATACTCTCTCCACTATCAAGTAGTTCAATCTGTCTTTGTATTTCAAATTCAATAGATTTCTCAACTGCCTTAAAAGAGTTTAAGTTCTTTATCTCCACCTTAGTCCCTAGTTCAGCCCCCTTTTCAGCAATCGATATATTTACCTCCACCCTCATCTCTCCTTTTTCCATATTTGCATTAGATGCCTCCAGAATTTTAAGTAACAATCTTAGCTCTCTTCCAAAATTTCCCGCCTCTTCAGATGAATGTATTACGGGCTCTGTAACTAACTCCATCAATGGAACTCCTGCCCTATTAAAATCAACAAGGCTGCTTCCAGATTCAGACGTGTGAGACGATCGCGCAGTATCCTCCTCAAGATGAATTCTAGTCAACTCAACTCCTCTTAACTCTCCTCCTGAGACAAGTGGAAATTCAAACTGACTTAGCTGATATGCTTTTGGTATATCCGGATAGAAATAGTTTTTTCGATCAAACTCTGAGTAGTCTGCTAACTTACCTCCCATTGCAGTTCCCACGCGAAGAACTTGATGAACTGCCTCTTTATTTATCGTAGGTAATACTCCAGGATGCGCCATACACACAGGACATATGTTTACGTTAGGATTCTTCTCATCTGGGTCGTTCTTTGAGTCACAAAACATCTTCGTATTAGTACGAAGCTCTGCATGAATTTCCAATCCTATAGTTGGTTCATATTTCACCCTGTTATGTTAGAACGTTTTAGGTGAAAAAGCGAATGCTTATTCCAATTTTCGTAGAAACGAAACTATATTATCCGAGAAAGTCTTAACAGATGCCTCATCGTGAATCGACATTGAATAGACATTCCCTGACAACGTCTTCAGCTCATTAATCATATCGTTCCTTTCTTCTTCAGAAACCAAATCTGTTTTAGTCAAAAGTATTACAAAAGGTAGCTTTTCCATCAAAGGATCGAACTTCACAAGCTCGTCCAACAGAGCACGGAACGCCGCAATCTGGTCGTCTCGTTCAACCGAGATACAGTATACAAGGGCCTTTGTCCGATTAATATGCCTTAAGAATTTGTGCCCCAAACCTCGGCCTTCCGAGGCACCTTCAATGATACCCGGTATATCAGCAATGATATAACCGAACAGGTCACCGAGATTTGGATCTAACGTAGTAAAAGCGTAATTTCCCACTTTAGCCCGTGAATTAGTCAAAGAATTGAGTAAAGAGGACTTACCTGCATTAGGAAATCCAACTAATCCGAGATCCGCTATCAATTTAAGCTCAATCTCTAAAACATCACTTTCCCCACCCTTACCTTCAGTAGACTCTGTCGGAGTTACGTTTCTGGAACTCTTAAAATGTTCGTTCCCAAGACCTCCTCGTCCACCCTTTAGTACCACAATTTCCTCCTCGTCCAATAATTCAAATGTAGTGTCTTTTTCCTTCAAGTGAACAACCGAACCTATCGGAAGGAGTATAATTTTATCTTCACCATTTACTCCATGCAAACTATTCTGCCCACCATGTCCACCATGTCCTGCAGAGAAAAGTGTGTTCCCTCTATATTTTCCTAAAAGCGAAGAGTCTCGAACACCCTTAATTATGACATCACCACCCCTTCCTCCGTCACCTCCATTGGGACCACCTTTTTGGTTTCTTCTAGTCTGATTCCAGCGGACTACACCGTCTCCTCCGTCCCCTGAAATGACCTTTAAATCGATTTCATCAACAAAATTCATATACAATATTATTTATTAAGCTTTCACATACTACTGTGGTTTTGACTTTACTTGAGTTTCCTCATCATTAAACTATATCCCCCCAATCCTCCCTCCATAATCTTCTGAATGCGAGAGATTGTGGCCGAACTCATGCCTGTTACCCTCTCTATCTTCCTATATGCTGCTCCGAAATTAAGCATACGTGCTGCCTTCCATCTGTTTGACGCACCTCGAATCTCCTTTTCAGTGAGTAAATCGCCCAAAAATGCCCTTGCTTCAGCCAAATTCTTCAATTCAAGCATGGCAAGCATTAATTCATCGGTATCATCATTCATCCATCTGTGTTTTTTCATATCGCTTTATTATATGAAAGTGTTTCAGTAAAGTAAAGCACTTTTATTTCAGTGTAGACCCTATTGAAGAGGCTAAAGTCACTGCAAATGACCCTACAAGAGCAGGTACAATTCCCGCAACTTGGAATCCTTCGATGAAAGTTGAGAGAAACCAAAAGATTCCAGCACTCACAAAGAAGGTGGAAATACCAAAAGTGATAAGATGAATCGGCAAAGTAAGAAGTGTGAGAAGAGGTTTGATTGTGATACTCGCAACCGCCATCATCACTGCGACGATAAGTGCGGTGTACAAACTATTCACTTCTATTCCAATAACAAATCTCTCCAAAAGCAGAAGGGTTAAAACTACAAGTCCAAATCTTAAAAACATATTATTTAAATTTTAATACTAAACTTTCAAGTGCTTCTTCAACAAATTTTGTGTACTTCTCATCCGAGACGATCTCGGATCCCTCATCAACCAAATCTCCAACATTTGAAGTTGCCAAGGTCTTGCCTAAGACTTCAATGCCTGCCGCTAATAAAACAGGGGCTAAATGCTGTATAACGCGCACTCCTCCGTAGTTTCCGGCAGAAACACCTACAATAATGGCTGGTTTACCCATATATTCCTTAAAAGCTGAGTCAAAAAGGAGCTTAAATTCACCAGGAAAGCTCCTGTTATATTCTGGGACCACAAATACGAATCCATCGGCTTCCTGGGCTATTTTGCGCCATTTAGAGGCACTTTTGCCCTCAACCCATGGTGGAATTGTAAACGGTGAGTCCAAGTAGTCCTTAACATCTATAAATTCAGAGAAAACTCCCTCTTTGGAGTTTAATTTACCATGCACGAAGCGTGCTATGGCCTCTGTTTTACGTTCTGTTCGTCCTGTCCCAAGGATCAACGGTATGTTCATATACCAATACTATACCACCCTCTGAGTACGACTCTGATGTTCTTCTGAATTAGCGAGTCCACATTTCTTATATTTTTTACCTGATCCGCACGGACATGGCTCATTTCGTCCAATACTATTTTCTTTAGTTCTTTGTGCTGCTCGTGCTTTATCATTACCATCAAGCTTACCGAGATTCTCGGCTCCTTCCTGGGTCTCTCTCATTTCTTGAGATTCACGCCTTGCAAACATATCTCCTGATAGTTGCGGGAGTAGTCGTATAACATTCTCTTGGTAGGCATATTCAAGATCAGTATATAATCGAAGCCCTTCTTTTTTATACTCTAGCAGTGGATCTCTTTGACCGTATGCTCGAAGATTAACACTACCTCTTAGGTAGTCCATAGTTTCAAGATGGTCCACCCATAGCATGTCTAGAGTTTGAAGCAGAACTCTTCGTAACGATGCGATGTATCCTTCATCCCCTATTAGGGATTTCTTATCACTAGCAATTTTCGTAGCCTCCTCGTCTCCAGCTAGTGTTAGAGCTAGTTCTTCTTCAACTTTCTCATCAGTTCCTAAAAGAATATTTCTCCTTCTCTCGTAGAGAGTCTTTCTTTGGAGATTCAAAACATCATCGTATGCTAGTACCTGCTTACGAGAATCGAAGTGGAATCCTTCAATTTTTTTCTGAGCAGTCTCAAGAGATCGCGTTATCATCTTGTTTTGAATTGGCTCGTCTTCTGCTATTCCAAAACGTCCCATCATTCCTTTTATTGTGTCGCTTGCGAACACTCGCATAAGAGAGTCCTCTAGAGAAACAAAGAATTGAGTCTCCCCGCTATCACCCTGCCGTCCTGACCGTCCTCTTAGTTGGTTATCAATTCTACGTGCTTCGTGTCTTTCGGTTCCCAGAACAAACAATCCTCCAAGACTGCGAACATCTTCTGCCTCTTCTTTTGTAGCGCTATCTCCACCTAGTGAAATGTCCACTCCACGACCTGCCATGTTGGTTGCAACCGTAACTGCTCCAAGACGTCCTGCATCAGAGATAATACTTCCTTCTCGCTCATGGTTCTTAGCGTTAAGAAGTTCGTGCTTTATGCCCTCCTTTGTTAAATATGCGCTTAAAAGCTCGTTTTTTTCAACTGATGCTGTACCTATTAGAATAGGTTGGCCTTTCTCATTAACCTCTTTAACTTTACGAGAAATCGCTGTAAATTTACCATTCTCTGTTTGAAAAATTTGATCCTCGTGGTCAATACGTCTAATCTCATTGTTGGTTGGAACCTCTACTGTGTTTAGTCCGTAGACCTTATAAAATTCCTCAGAACTTGTCATGGCAGTTCCCGTCATACCAGAGAGTTTTGCATAGTTTTTAAAGTAGTTCTGGTATGTAATTGATGCAAAGGTTCTTGATTCTTGCTGAACATCAACCCCTTCTTTTGCCTCCATCGCCTGATGTAGTCCTTCGCTCCACCTTCTTCCTGGTTGCATACGTCCAGTAAATTCATCCACGATTATTACCTCTCCTTCTTGGATAACATAATCCTTATCAAGGATAAATAATGCCTTGGCACGCACTGCAGTTTCAAGATGATGAACATATTTAATTCCTTTGTCTGTGTAAATATTTTCTACCCCAAGTGCTCGTTGTGCTTTTTCTATTCCCTTGTCAGTTAACTGAACCGCCTTTAGTTTTTCGTCTACCGTAAAGTCAGTATCTCTATTCATGGTAGATGCAATCTGTGCAAACTGTCCATACAACTTCTCGGCGTCTGCTGCAGGAGCTGAAATTATTAAAGGAGTTCTAGCCTCATCTATTAGGATGGAGTCGATCTCGTCGACAATTGCAAAATTATATCCCCCCTCCTCAGACGTCCTTTGTCTAAGGTCTTCTTTGTTATATGAAATGTTATCTCTAAGATAATCAAAACCAAACTCATTATTCGTACCATAGGTAATGTCGGCCGCATATGCCTCTTGGCGAGTACAGACAGATAAAAACTCCTCCACAACACGATGATCTCCTTTTTCATCTCTTTCCTCATCTTCTTTCTCTCCAGGAGAAGAATCGTACATATATGAAATCTCGTGATTAATCACGGAGATACTTAGTCCAAGAAAGGAGTAGATCTGACCCATCCAAACAGCGTCACGACGTGAAAGATAGTCGTTTACGGTAACTACGTGCACACCTTTACCGGTTAGTGCGTTTAAGTACACAGGTAGGGTTGCAACAAGAGTCTTACCTTCTCCTGTCCTCATTTCAGCAATATCGCCGTTATGTAAAACTGCACCTCCGATAAGTTGTACGTCGTAATGTCTTTGTCCTAGCGTTCTTTTTGAGGCCTCCCGTACTGCTGCAAAAGCCTCAGGCATAAGGTCGTTAAGGGATTCCTCATTTTTCAATCTTTCCTTAAACTCCTCTGTTTTGCCCTTTAAATCGGTATCACTTAATTTCTCATACTCTTCTTCTAAGGCATTAACACTCCCAACAATAACCGAAGCACTTTTAAGTGCCCCTGCGTTTTCATCTCCTAAAAGTTTTTTTATTCCTTCAAACATAATTAAAAATCGTAGCCACTGTGGAAGGCGGGTGCGAGCTCCAAATGAAAATCTTTATGAGTGCCGCCGCCCTCCACAGTACCTACGACTGGGGGTCAGTATACCACTTAAAGTAGGTACAAAAAATGCCCCGAATGGGGCTTTCTTTGCGATTTTCATCATAAGTCACACACATAAATGTGGCACTCACAGAAGACTATAGCACACATTCTTGAAAAAGCAAGCTGTTGCAAGACACTATACATAGTATATACTACGTATATGAAGATAATAACGAGTATCAAATTGGACAAGAATATAAAAAGTGAGGCTACTGAGCTGGCAAAAGACCTTGGACTTTCTCTTAGTAGTGTTATAAACGCAACTCTGAAGCAATTTGTCAGCGAAAGACGGGTAGTTTTTAGCTCAACTCCCCTATTTAATGATAAAACGAGAAAAGAGTTCCTTTTGATGAAAGCTGACGTAGAAAATGGTAAGGATATATCGAAATCTTTCACTAACACAAAGGATCTTAAGAAAGAGCTGATGAGGTAATCTCTATGAATATCAGATTTCATAAAAAGTTCAAAAAGTCTCTTAGGAAACAAGGTAAAAAGATCCAGAATAAATTCTTTAGTAAGCTGGATTTATTCGTAAACGATCAATTTCACTATTCGTTAAATAATCACGCACTAACAGGAGAGTTTGTTGGATGGAGGAGTATAAATATATCTGGTGACGTTCGTGTTCATTATCAAGAAGAAAAAGACGGAATCGTATTAATGAACATAGGTAAGCACTCTCAGCTATATTAAATTCGCAATAATTTTAATATACGCTCCCCGTCTTCCTCTATGCCAGGTACTAATTCAATAGCTCTTTTTACAGATTGAATCGCCTTAGAAGTTAGACCCAAACTATCGTAAGCTGACACCAAAGCAAAAGCTGCAGTAGGATCCCCTTCATTTATCATATACTCTTCCCAGATTCTCTCAGCGATAACAAACTCTTCGTTTCGCACTAGAACTGTTAGTACCCTTACGTCTCCTCCCATGTGCTTGCCGTCTTCATACAAACTACTAAATCCCTCTATATCTCCAGTTTCAATTAGTGAGGCAGCGTAGAACAACTCGGCCAGAACATTTCCCGATGCTGACTCATACGCTTCCTTGGAAAGAGCGAGGGCTTTTTCTGTATCTTTTCTTAAAAAAGCATTGTTTGCAATTTTTAGAATTATTGTTTGCTTATTTGGACTAAGTTCCAAAGCTCTCTCTAGCTCTTTTAGCTCTAAGTCTGGCTGCCCAAATACTGAATGTACATCAGCCAAGAACACTGGAAACCTGGCATCAAGTGGAGTTCTTTCTTTTTCAAAAACCATTGCCCTAACTGCTGATCTATACCAATCTTGTTTAATATCTTCTTCTATCCATTCTTTTGGAAAAAAGAGCTTGGCTGTGTGTGCAATCTGCTCATTGATTTCCTGAGTGCCGTATGTGTTTAATGACGATGCTTTATTTAGTTTCTCAAGTGCCTGTCTAGACGCTGTATTGCCTCTTTGGGTATCACCGCGATCTCCTACTGTAATGGAAATGTTGGCATCACTTAATCCACCTAACAGCAGTTTATTCGCCTTAACGGGTTTGTAGTTTACTGTGATTATCAACGTAATTACAATAGGGATAATAATAAGAGTTACCCACAAAAGAGTACTGTCTCTTCCTGTCTCTATCTTTTCATTTCTTTTCCAAACATCATCAGTTACAGCCACTGTCCATGCGACAACAGAAAAGAATAATATATAACTTACTATTTGATCAAACACTGTAAGGTTTTGGAATCCGTATGCAGCCAACAAACCTACTAGTAACCACTTTTGTATGGTACTAAAATTAGTAGTTTTATATATAAGTACTAAGAGGGACAGGAATATAGATAAGTACGCCAATAGACCAAATACGCCAGAGGCGATACCCCAATCAAATATCATGTTGTGTGTGCGGTCGTACCACGGTTCGAAATTATGCATCCTTGGATCGTAATTGAAATTAAACACATAATTGAAGTTCTCCTGCCCCCATCCTAATAAAGGTCTCTCAGCAATGGCGTCTATCGCCATTTTCCACACTATAGTTCTAGCGAAAATAGAGTTGTCTGTAAGAGATATTGAAGCAAATCGATTCAGTAGATTATTTTCTCTCACGAAAGAACTGTCTCGCATTGCCCAAAAACCGATGGAAGATGCAATGATGAGCGCAGCAACCACAAGTGAAGTAGCCAACACCTTCTTATTACTCCTGTAAGAAAAAGCTACTCCTCCAGCACTTATAATAAGACCTATTATTATTCCCAACGTAGCGCCTCTGGTTGAGGTTAAATACACTCCGTAGAGTAAAAATGGTAACGTTGCAAAGTAAGCATATCGCTCATATGGTAATACCACCCTTCTAAATGCTAACACTAACGCTATAAAAATATGAAAGAGCGCATAAACTGCCAAGTAAATTGGGTTGCCAAGAGTTGAATAAAGTCTTACCGCGTCACTTGAAAATGACTGAATAATTACATGCAGCGATATTAGAAAACTTAAAGCAAGAGAGACTCTCCAAAACCAAAGCCACAACTTCTCGCTAACCATAACTGCCTGAGCCACAACAACATAAGCTAATATGTGAAGAAGGGTGATAAGGCCCTCCATCCTTTCATAATTACTCCAAAAACTTTTATAGAAGTTCTCACCGAATAAATCAGCCAAAGCTGTTATACCTACGAAAGTAACTAGCGATAACAGTAGATACGTCCACTTAGGGCGATACATACTGTATACAATAGCTAAAGCTAACCACGCGCTAAAAATAATCTCAACAATTATTCTAAACGCTATATTTTTCCCAACAACATAAGGAAAAAACATACTGTCGACAACTATCAAAACTACGAACGGAAGTGCAAAGACTCCTCCTATTACAATATTTTTTAGTATTTTTTCTATCTGCATTGCAATGGATTATAACAATGACAAGCAATGCTGCAAAACATACCTCAAGTCTAACCCGTGATACAATTTCTAAACATGAGTAAGGCAGTATTTTCTGATTTATATATAAGGATATTTAGAGTTGCCCCCGGAGAAATGACTCTAAAATTTTGGAAGAACGTTACTACTTCTTTCGTAGGAGAAGGAGGTGTTATTTTTATATCTCTTTTTGTTTACATCCTTTCTGTTAGATATCTTGGTCCTACTGAGTTTGGCAAATGGAGTTTAGTTGGAAGCACTGGAGAATTATTGGCAATTCTCCCACTTATGGGACTAGCCTCTGCATCCTTAGTATTTTTAGGAAAAGGGAGTTTTGATCAAAAGAAATTAGTAGGATCTGTAATATGGACTGTAGTAGTTCTTTCAATTATATTATTTCCTTCTTACCTAGCTCTAGAATCAGTAGTGTCGCCACTGATAAAAATTGATAGCCAGCTGCTTATAGCTGGTATAATTTACGCATTCTTTTTTCTTTGGGCACAACTATTTCAGGCCTTCTTTAAGGGTACCGACCAGTTTAGAAAATTATCCAAATTTCTAATCCTATCTGCGGTTATTTTCGCAACAATTACAATCACTTCACTTTTAGTATTTAAAGTAAATACTTTTGAAAGTTTGCTTTGGGGAAATATAGCCAGAACATTATCTTTAATATTAGCAGGACTAATAGTATTTAGAGAAAGCATACTTTATTTTAGTATGCCGATATTTAAAACAGTCTCTTCGTACGGCACCTTAAGTATGTTGAGTGCGATCCTTGGGTTCCTTAGTTTAGGAAGTATCGATAATCTAATGATTAATCACTATTTAGATATAAATTCCGTAGGAATATACGCCGCTTATTATATAATTTTTAGTCTTGTGGTGGGAAAGGTTCTTGGAACAGTTCTCCAGGTATTCCTTCCCTTGGTGGCGAAGGTGGAAGATCTAAGACCAACCTTAAAAAAGATTGCTATTTTACTTATACCTAGCTCAATAATATTGTTTGTACTAAGTATACTTGCAACAAAAGTAGCTTTTATTTTCTACGGAGGAGCATTTGTTTTTGATATATCTATAGCCGCGTTAGTGTCGCTTGCAGCAACTATTTATTTTTTAAAAGCACCGTTTGAAAGTATCTTGGTATCAAGGGGTATTAGCGGGATGAAATTTGGCCCACTAATTGCTTTAGTTCTTGGTGTTTCCAATGTTGTTTTCAATATGTTGCTTATACCCCCTTTTGGACTCCATGGCGCTGCTATTGGGACCGGCTTGTCAGCTCTTATCGCACTTCTATTAATCTTTTATCTGATACACAAAAATTTTATAAGCCAAAAACCTTTGCATACATTAAAGACTTAGTAGAAATATCAAATTTATCTCTATTTTCATTAGCCCATAATTTTATATTCCTATGTAAAGTATCTCGTAACTGTTTGTCATTTAGTACTTGCGTAATTATGCGAGCTAAATCTTCTGTATTTTTGAAAAACAAACCGTTCGTACCATCGCTGATCAGCTCTCTAAATGCTGGTATATTAGAGACTATAACGATCTTGCCTGCAAATAGAGCTTCTATAACAACAAGACCAAACCCTTCCTCTTCTGAGGGTATTACCAAGACGTCAATCTCTCTCAATTCTCCTGGTACATCTTTTGTGGATCCCACAAATTTAATAGTAAAAAGCATATTGTCCTTAGAATATCTCTTAAGGGAACTCATCAAGCTCCCATCTCCGACGATTCGAATTTTGGGGAGTGTATCTATATGCCTCAAGGCCCTAAGAAAATGTTGTGGGCCTTTAATTGTTTCAAGTCTTCCTAAATAACCAAGTACTAAATCACTCTCATTTCTTGCGCCAGACATCATCTTATCAACATCAATTCCATTAGGTATTACTACTATTTCTTGACTGCATTTAGTAGACAAGAAAGACTCAACTGCTTTTGATACCGCAACTATCTTAGTAGCATTTCTCCATCCTAGATTCTTTTTCAAAAAACTCTTAAAACTTCCAAATTTATATACGTCGTGCTGTACTACCACTCGTGTCTTTACTCTCAAAACCCTGGATACAAACATTCCCAATACATCTGCCAAGAATAAAGAGCTTACTACGACATCAGGTTTCTTTTTCGCAATATAGATAAACAATCTAAAAATAGTAAGTGGAGAGAATAAAATCCAAATAACTTTCCCAAAAAAAGTCGTGTGTATTGTATCTTTGGCCCCCGCAAAGTATATTGACGAAGCATGCTCTTCAAACTCCTCTTGAAAGGGGCCGTTGCCGAGAATTGTAACTACGTCAATATCGCATTGTGTCTTAAGTTGTGAGATTATATCAACAACAACTCTTTCCGATCCGCCTATAGCAAAATTGTTTAGTATCCAAATTATTTTCTTTTTCCGTTCCATATTATGAAAAAAACTCTTTTTATCTCTCGTTACGCCCCTCCAAGCATAGGAGGTGCACCACAAGTCATGTATACACTAATGAGAGACTTGCCACAAGAATCTTACGTAATGCTAACAAGTTTTTACAACATTGACAGCGTTTCTGCAGAAATAGGAAGTTGGTTGAATGGAAAATACATATTCTACGACAATAAGAACGCATCGAAATCCTTTATTGCTTCTTCTCCAACAAAAATTCAAAAGAAGGGACGTAACGTAATCAACAATCTTAGATATGTCGCCAAGCGCTCTAAAATAATTAGAGACCTTATAGGGATCCCTATAATTTTCATACAACTTTATTCAATTGTATTGACTGGGAGACAAACAATTAAAAATAATAGAATAGAAGTCATAATGGGGTTTTCAGATTACGGTCCTGCCCTTATAGGTTCTTACATCCTACATAAAATAACAAAGACTAAATTGACTCTTTTAATATTTGATGTTTATAAAGGAAATCTATATCCATTTCCTGGAAATTTTATGGCAGCACTGTTCGAAAAGCTAATACTCGTAGCCTCTTCAAAAGTACTCGTGACAAATAAGGCTACTAAGGACCTGTATATAGAGAGGTACGGGGATGAAGTGGAGGAAAAGATAGTTGTTATGCATAATCCCACTCCAGTGGATCATTCAAAGATCGATCTAAAACCATACTCCCCTAGAAGTCCTTACAAGATAGTATTCACCGGTTCGGTATATTGGCCTCAAATTGGATCTCTGCAAAACTTAGTTAAGGCAATCGAAAATACTGACATGCGCTTAGAGATATACTCTGCAACTCCAAAAAGTGTTCTTGAGAAAGAAGGCCTTCTCACAAAAGAGGTAGATTTTATGGGTACTGCTCCTGCTTCTGATATGCCGAAGGTGCAAGGTGATGCAGACCTTCTGTTTTTGCCGCTTTCTTGGAACACAAAAAATCAGGTAATCGTGGACACCGCAACCCCTGGTAAGCTGGCTGATTATTTGACTTCAGGACGACCAATTCTTATTCATTCTCCTAAAAGTAGCTGTATTTCGCAATACGGAAAAGAACACCATTTTGCCCTTGTTGTAGATGAAAACAATCCCGAGATACTTAGATCATCTATTTTAGAGTTTTTTAAAAATCCGGGAGAGACGGGGGATGAACTTGTGAGGAATGCTAAGAATTTTTATGATAAATATTTTAATGTTAAAAAGAATATTGAAATATTTAGATCTGTACTTTTTTAAATAAGATATTTATAAAGCCCTCGCCTCTATATATATCTTCTGATTCTAAATCTTCGGCTAGAATTTTTGATAACTCTCCATTATCCTCTATGCGGAATGCAGAATATCCTAACTCAATGAGCAGCTTAGAGGCACTTTGCCCAACTTCCTCTACTTCCCTAAGTACCTCCATCGCTATCGTGGGAGAATGTTCTCTTAGCATATTCAGTCCTCCTAAGAGAATTTTCATCTCAGATCCTTCTGCATCTAATTTAATAAAATCAGGGGCAATACTGGTACAATAGTTATCTAATGTGTCCGCCATTATTTCTGATTTAGTCTGGGAACTCGAAGTTCTTTCTATTGAGTTGGCGACAGAATACGATTCGTCTGTATAAAAAACGGATGGTCCAATAGTGTTAAATAAGGCTATGTTATTTATATAAATATTCTCATACCTACTTGTGCTTTTTTTAAGCAAATCAAATATCTTCTTAGTAGGCTCAAAAGAATGCACGGCACCATTAGTTCCAACCAGCCTGTTTAAAAGAAGCGTGTACAGTCCGCAATTAGCTCCTACATCTAAAACCGTATCCCCTTTATTTATGCTACCAATAAGAAACCTAGTAAGACCTGCCTCCGTAGTATTGTTCACAAAAAAGCCAAAAAAATAGAAGTAGAAGTGTTCAGGCATTTTGTGATAAATACTGGAGCCAAAAAAAGTGTCTGAGTGAGTAATAAATGGCACAAATTTTGAAAATAAATATACAAGACTTTTCATAGGAAATTTTATTCCGCGCCTAAGCCGAACAATCAAAGGATTTCCTTTCTGGGAGTGCCATAGAGATACAGACACTAATACTTTGTCTAAATTAGGTTCCATTATTCTGACCACACTACACGCCTTGCGTAATCGGTGTAACTAAGTATAAGTCTAACAACTTTTTTTGAAACATTTAAATTTGAATAGTCCAAAGGTAACTTAAAATCTCTTTTATCCCCTCTTGCCTGAGTTGTTACCACATCAATTGCCTGCAACACTCTTTCTGGATTTAGTCCTGCCATTACAAAAACCCCTTCATCCATACCTTCTAGACGTTCAGTAGTGTCTCTTAAGCTAACTCCTGGGAAATTTAACATGGACCCCTCTTCACTTAAGGTCCCACTGTCTGTAAGTACACAGAATGCATTCATCTGAAGAAAGACGTAATCAAACATCCCCACTGGCTTCATTTGAATTATGTTCTTAGGTAACTCAACTCCTGACTCTTCTATCCTTTTGCGTGTTCTAGGGTGTACAGAGAAAATAATTTTCTTATTATATTTTTTGGAAACTTCTTCCAGAGTTCTAACCAAGTTTCTGAAATTTTTCTCAATATCAATATTTTCCTCTCTGTGAACACTCAAAACAAAGTAGTCTTCTTTTTTTAAAGACAAATCTTTAAGAATGGTTGAGGCTTTTATTTTACTCATGTGTTTTTGTAAAACCTCATATGTAGGAGACCCTGTTTTTATAATCCGATCCATCGGAAGACCTTCGTTTAGTAAATTGTGTCTCGTTACGTCGCTATAAACAAGATTGATATCACTAAGATGATCCAACAGTCTCCTATTAACTTCTTCAGGTACCCTCATATCAAAACAGCGATTCCCGGCTTCCATATGAAAAATAGGGATCTTCCTCCTTTTTGCAGAATATGCCCCCATTCCACTATTAGTATCACCTAAGAGCAAAAAAGCGTCGGGTTTTTCTTTTTCTAATACCTCATCCACCTTTTCTATCACTCTACCTACTGCCGATGACGGACTTCCCCCTGCGATCTCCAAAAAATAATCAGGCTTTCTAATTCCTAACTCTTCGAAAAAGATTTCGTTTAGTTCGTAGTCATAATTTTGCCCAGTATGAATTAGTACATGGTCTGTTTTATCATCCAGCTCTTTAATGACCTCTGAGAGTTTTATTATCTCGGGTCGAGTCCCTATTACAATTGCTACTTTAATTTTTTTATTTTTCATACAATTTCACACTTTCTCAAAATTCGTATCCATATCGTCTGTGTTAAATATCTCATTACTCCAGAATGCCG
>Ga0114932_10002494_pt1 | contig 19297 bp, 19 predicted proteins | sample 2SBtaG_2_FD_87286 | JGI IMG/M metagenome (GOLD analysis project Ga0114932, IMG submission 87286) | Deep subsurface microbial communities from Kolumbo volcano to uncover new lineages of life (NeLLi) - 2SBTROV12_ACTIVE470 metaG | ecosystem: Environmental > Aquatic > Marine > Volcanic ... | reverse complement strand
CTATTATGATCTGTGTGTATTATTTGAACAAATTATGAATAATACAGATTTTTCATCAGAATAAGGGTCAAAACAAACGTTTATGACTAAAATCAAAGGAATTTCCAATAATTGGTTTGCACGTCAAATTGTGTTAACCGAATTTTGGCGAGAAATTAATTAAAAAAATAATTTAGTTTGATTGTTTTAGATTCAAAAGTTTGGTGTGAAACGGGTGTGTATTTGGGTGTACTCTGTGTAATTTCATGGCCAAAGTCCACCCACCCAATCATTTCCCTATAGTCCTTTTGAGTGTGGTGTAATAGTGGAAAAAAATTTTTGTAAAAATTTTGTGTGCATTAATCAAAGTAAGATATGATCAGTACCAATCATGCAACATGCAACACTAGACATTAAAGATTGTAAAAATGAATCAGATATCTTGTTTTGGGACAGATAAATTATGTAATATTTTTTTAGTAATTTTTCGTTCATCCCTATCAAGTAATTGTTTAAACCATAAATCACATGTAAAAATCAAATGAGAGCATAGTTCTTTAGTTTGTAAAAATCCATTTCCAATAGGGCAATCACATGAGGGCAAAAATGAATCACATATGTCAATTCGTGCTTTATATTTATCAAACGTACATTCAATTTTTTGTAACCCAACTTCTGTATGTGTATTCACAGAGAATTCTGACACTAGAATTGCCTTTTTGAATTCATCATCATAGGATGCATCAAATAATAATTTCAAAAAATAATAATATCTATTAGATTTTTCACGAAATTTATCTACATTAGAGAAAGTAATTTCCTCCATACTTCCAATATATTGCGTTGTTTCAATTCCTAATGGGAAAACTGTAATTTCTGCCAAACCAGATTCATAGTTTACAGAATTAATTTGCGCAAGTTGACCCACATGGTCACCATATCTAATTTTTGCAACAGAACCCAACCTACAAGGGATTACAGGCGTGATTTCACACCATTTTAGAAAACTTGATTCATCGACAACCTGGATAATTTTATTTTCTTTCAAAAAATTATCTAGAATTTGATCATCTATTTTTTTAAAACAGATGATTAATCCTTGATCATTTTTAGGAAGTTCTCGTATCATATCTTTAATTTGGTTGAGATCTAATTCATCATGAATCATGATAGACATATGAATAGTATTTGAAGATAATTGAATTTTGGTTTCTTGTAAAACTCGAAGTTGTTCTGAAGTAAACTGGTAATTGTTCATATCAATTGAAAAATCAAATAATGGTGCGGTATGATTACGCATTTTAATGACAGATGAATTAGATAGAACCATTCCCGCAATTCTAGTCACCTGATCATCCTGAGGTTCAAAATCTCCTTGATCTAGATGATGTAATTCTGAGAGAAAATTTTTGGGAGTTATTCTTCTTCCAAAAAATTTTTGCCTGCCTTGTTCAATAACCAATTGTTCTAATCGTGAATTTTCTATGTCATATTTTGAAGGAATAAAAAATTGATCTTCTTGATGTCCTAATCCTTGTTTTCGGATAATTTCTTTTTCTTCTTGTAATAAGTGAATTGAATTTATTATGATTCCAGTCTTTGGAATTAATTTAAAAAGTGGTCGTTTAGAATGTATTTCATTAAATAATCTACCATATGAAATCCCATTTTCATTTTTTGTGACAATATTCTTTATCACAGAAGGGATATTGGCATACAGTGGAGAAAGGGCATATGATTTAGAATCATGAGTGTCTGGTAAAATATGTTCGTTGATAATTAATTCATTGATTATAGCATCTATCATTTGATCATTTATGTGATTTTTTAAATTTGGGTTAAATTCAGGTTTTGTACGAACTAGATGCGAGTATTTTTCAACAATCCCAGGCAAAATGGAAGAAATTTCATCGTGTCTGATTGTTTGAGATTCTATAAAAAATAATAATACAACATATGCTCGGATTAAATTATAGATAAAATTTGAATTTATTTTATCCATATTATCATCACATAACTTTGTTAATTCATCATTTCGTGACATGATGTTTTCATTATCTAGATTTAATTTTTTAATTTGATTTTGTTTTTCTACACTAGAATGAGAAGTCATTAAACTCCTTCGTTGATTAAGTTTGATTTTTAAATAATTTGTAATAAGTTTAGTAGCTTGATTATAATCCATTAAATGGTGTTTGTCAATAATTGTCACTAACGTTTCTCCTTTAATGAAATCATTCAATAAATCTGGAAGGTACATCAAAGGGTATTTTTGATTTAACTTTATGATTAATTTTGAAAAATCACGACTGTCTATTTGTGCTTGTAGTGAATCTGTTGCTTTATTTAATGCATCAATTATTTTATCAAATTCTTTAACTTGTTTATCTACGAATTTGTCAGATTTTTGATCAGTTATCTGTTGAGAAATATTTTTAGCGGATCTGCATTGCCTGCATTGAGATTGAGGAATTATGCTATTAGGATCATTTTTTTTCATTTGCCTATAACCAAATAACTCTCTAACTTCTTCTTCAAATTGTTGTCTCGTACTTGCTGAAACTTGAGTTAATTTACACTTTGTACATATTTTTGTAAAAGTTTCAATAGATTTTTTCTCAATTTTTTCTTCCATTGTAGGTGAAACTATAGATGAATCACCACTCTCAGAAATACTGTTTTGACGGTTGCGAAGGATTTCTTTATAGATTCTGTTACGAGGTTTGCCTCTCACTCTATAGTGACAGCATTTACAATAGATTCCATTCTCATCTTGAGTACCTTCAACTGTTATGTAAATTTCACAAATTTGGCATCTTTTTTGTCCAACATCATATCGTCCAGAATTTGTAGGTTTTTTAGCAGCATATTGTAAACAAATTTTTTTACATTGTCCAGATCGAACATCACTCTCATTCATCACATAACAAGAAAAATAGATAGATAAAAGCAATATGTGGCTGATAGATCACATGTCAAATTTTTAAAATGTAAATTAAAATTTAATATCAAATATTCTACTAGCATTGATTTTAATGCATTTTATTTTAAATTCTTTTAAACAGTGATATTCACAACATAACATAACATGAACTTATCAGATAATGCAACATTAATTGATGAATATATTCAAAACAATCCAAATTCATCAATCCCAAAATCAGTATCAGTCGTACTACAAGGCAAACGCATAGATCTTAATTCATATCGGCTTCCACTTGATTTAACATTTTACAATATTCATAATGGTCGTTTTGCTTCAGAGTACATTGATCTTAAAAGAAAAGAAAAACGTGATTTAGATCCACAAAATCCTGAAGATTCTAAAAAAATTCAAACACTTCTTTATGAACTTGTCCCAAAAGACACTTTGCTTTTAGAAAGAGATTTACAAAAACATGGTCAAAAAGAACCGGGAATTATTACTTATGATGGAAGCGTAATTAATGGCAATCGTCGGAGGTCGGTCTTAGAAGAATTAGTGTCTCGTGGACTATCTGATTTTAATTATATTGAAGTTGCACGATTGCCTCTAAATGCAACATCTCAAGACATATGGAAAATTGAAGGAGGAATCCAACTATCAAAAAATCTTCAATTAGATTATGGTGCCATTAATGACTTGTTAAAATTTCAAAATGGAATTGATGCAGGTATTAGTCCAATTGAAATTGCAAATTCACTATATGGAGGATTTAAAGAAAAAGACATCATACTCAAATTAAATCAATTAAAATTAATTCAAGAGTATTTGATGTTTATTGGAGAAGTGGGAATTTTTAGTAGAGTTAAAAACATAACTGATGATTTTATTGTTTTGCGCGATACAATATCTGCATTCAAAAATAAAGGCGCATCACCAGATGAAATTGTTGCTCTAAAAAACATTGGTTTTCAATTAATACATGATGGGGTAGATAGAATGGGGTTAAGAAAAATAAAAGATATTTTAGCATCTGATAAAATTAGAAAGGAATTTTGGAAAGCACTAGAACATAGTGTACAAGAACCCGTATCTAAAAAACTAACTAAAAAAATGAAGGCACAAGAAAATGATGAATTTACAGAGGCAAGAACAATTTTCAATAATTGTCTAGATGATGTAAAGGCATCATCAGATGCAGAACAACCAGAAAAATTACTTAGACGTGCATTAACTAATTTGGACAGCATTACAGAGGATAAAAAATTGCTTCAAGGAAAAGGGGTGCGGGAACTTCTTTCTGAAATTGAACAAATTATTTCCAAATTAAAAAATTTGAATTAGTATGGTACTTAATCCAGATAACAAAACCAGTATTGACAATTACATTGCCTCACACCGTGAATCAAAATTAAACAAAATATTTCCAATCTCGCTTAAAGGTCAAAAAAAAGACTTGGAAATATACTTGCTACCCACAGAACTGCTCTTTTACAATATCAGAAATGGACGATTTGCTGCGGAATACAAGGAATTAGTCAAAAGAGAAGGAGGCCATCTTGAAGCTGAAAATCAAGAAGATGCAAAAAAAATCCGAGATTTATTGCTAAATTTAGATAAAAATGAGACAATTCAAACATACAAAGACATCAAAATACGTGGCCAGTGGAATTGTGGCATAATCTCTGAAGATGGATATCTAGTTGATGGTAATAGACGAATGTCTATTTTATCAAAACTTTATGAAGATACTGGAGAAACAAAATGGAAATTCATCGAAGTTGCAAAATTAGATGAATCAATCGGACCTGAAGATTTATGGGCACTAGAAGCTGGAATTCAACTAGGCAAAGATGAAATTGTCAGATATGGTCCAATTAATGAATTACTAAAATTAAAAGAAGGGGTTGATGCAGGATTATCAATAAAAACAATTGTTAAAACACTTTATGGATATGAAGATGAAGAAGAAATCAACATTAAATTAAAAAGACTAGAATTAATTGAACAATATTTAAGATTCATAGGAAGTCCAGAAAAATATTCCTTGGTAAAAAATAAACATGATCACTTTATAGATCTTCAAAATGTTATCGAACAATGTAAAAAAATTTCATATGATCCAGAAAAAATTGGAAAAATAAAACATGTTGCATTTGAATTAATTTTAGAGGGGGCAATTAATTCTAAAGATTTAAGAAAAATCAGACAGATGGTAGAACAAAATATTATTGATGCAATAGAGGAAATTGAAACTGCATCAATTGAAATAAAACCCCATATACCAAAACAAGAATCATTAGATGAAGTATCTAAAGATATTATTGATGAATTTGAAGAAAGTGAGCAAGAACACTCTACCACAATGACTCATTTTATCAATGCAACAGATGCACTAGATGTTCAAAATAATGAAGGGAAAGAATTACTACTACTCAACAGGGCTGAAAAAAATCTAAGACCAATATTAGAATATGCTGGCGATGGATTACCAAAAGAAGGGAAATTATTAGTTGAAAAAATATTCCAATATTCTAAAGAATTAAAGGAAAAATTTTGTAGGTGAATAAATGCAATCAATATGTTTAGATGAAAATAAACGATTAGTTGTAAAATTTGAACCTACTGGAGATTCCAATAAGGACTATTTTATTAAAGATTGGTTAAATGAAGCCGGTTTTACTAAAATTGAAAATAATTTTTTTTATGAATCTAAAGATATTGTAGAATTTAAAAATCGAGTAAAATGGACGGTTGATAAATTTAAAAAAGAGTTCGAGGAGGAGGATCGAGAAATTTGTGATCCTGTTAATGAGTATTTTGATTCAATTAATACAGATAAGGACAGTTATGAAAATGCGTTAAAAATAGGTAAAGAAATCAAAGAAAAATCAATTCACAATCCAAATACTTCTAAAAAATTTATTCGAGAACTCATGCAATATCAAAAAGAATCAGTAGAACATCTAATGGAGATAGGAAATGGTGCAAATTTTTCAGTTCCAGGTAGTGGAAAAACAACTATCACTTATGCATCTCTTTCACAATGGATTGATGATGGCACTGCTCAAAAAATTATTGTGATTGGCCCCACGGCATCATTCTTACCTTGGGAGGAAGAATATGCAGGATGTTTTGGTAAGACACCACGTTCATGTAGAGTGAGTGGAGATTTTGCAAGTAAATTTCACGAATTAGGTGAAGCATTTGATTTATTTTTAATGCACTTCAACACTGCTATGAATAGACAGTGGGAATTACAAAATTTTATGCAAACATGGAATACTGTATTAATAATTGATGAATCTCACTATATTAAAAATCCAGCATTAAAACGATGGGCATCTACTGCACTTAATGTAGCTCCATATGCAAAACACAGAATAATTTTATCCGGTACACCAATGCCAAATAACGCAAAAGATTTGTGGACTCAGATCACTTTTTTGTGGCCACATCATCTACCATTGGGGAATCAGATCATCTACAACAATTATGTCAAAAAACATGGAGTTGGAAAATATCAATCTATTTTAGATAGCCTGTTTTGTAGAATTAAAAAAAATGAATTACATTTACCAGAACCGAAATGGATACCATATGAAGTTGAATTAAACACACGTCAACAAGATATCTACAATGTAATTGAAGCTGATACACTAAAAGAAATTAATGAAACAAACATACGAGATCAAGCAAAATTACAAAAATTTAGAATTGCAAAGATGGTAAGACTATTACAAACTGCATCTAATCCTAGTCTACTTTCTGAATTTACATCAGGATTTGATGTATCAAATGAACTATTTTCTGAACAGTTTGGAATACCTAAACCTAGTGAGATTACAAGTACATTAGAACCCACAACTATTGAAAAAATTGTAAACTACTCAAAGTTTGAAATGCCATCAAAAATGGTCAAAGCAGCAAAGATTGCCGGAGACTTGTATGATAAAGGTCACAAAGTGATAATTTGGAATTCATTTATTCACAATATGATGTTATTTCAAAATGATCTTTTATCAAATAAAAAAGTACATGTAATAAATGGCACGACACCAAAAGATTCCACTGAACCTGGAAATCGTGATGAAATTATTAAAAAATTCAAAGAAGATGACGAGCCCCAAATTCTTGTAACTTCTGCTGCATCTCTTGGAGAATCTGTGTCATTGCATAAGAATTCTAAAGGTGAAACGGTATGCAATAACGCAATTTATCTTGACAGAAATTTCAATGGCGCTCAATATATGCAGTCCATGGATAGAATTCACAGAATTGGAATGAAGCGTGATGCTAAGGTGAAATATCATATTATTTTGGCTAAAAATACAATTGACGAAGTAATCGATACTAGTTTAAAATCCAAATGGAAAGAAATGTTGGTTGCATTAAACGATGATATGTTAGATGGGTTAAACATAGATCCAACCCCTGAAAAATTGAATGTTGATGAGTTTAATTTAGATTATCAAGCATTAGTTAAACAATTGAAAAAAAATATCGAGAATAAATGACATTAACATTTGATGACATATCACGAATTTTACGATTGGTGAAAATATATCAAAGAGAATCAAGTTCGCCAAGAAATTACATAAAAAGATCATACGATACTGAACCAATTAAACGAATGAGGTTACCAAACTATGATGAAATTGAAAAATTCTCTTTAAAATTAAATTTGATAGAAAAAAATAATGATGAGATAAAAATAACAAAAATCGGCGATGATTTTTTAGAAATATCTAAAACAAACACAGAACTAGCAAAAAAGAAAATTATTCAACAATGCTTAGAAATAAAAAATATTGGACAAAATATAGAAAATGCAATAGAACAATTTCATTATAACGGTAGTAAAATATGGTACCCCAAATGGGATGTTGTTAATTTATTTGAAGATACGCAAATTTTACCAATTTTATACGAAACAGGTTTTTTAGAAAAAAAAGATGTGTCTATCATCATTAATCCTAAATTTGAAAAATTAATTTATTCAAGAACCAAGAAAAAAATCCCACTAGAACAACTTGAAAAAAAATTAGAACAGCAAAAAAAAATAGGGGAAATTGCAGAGGACATTGTATTAAATTTTGAAAAAAACAGGCTCAAAAACTTAGGATTTGAGGAGGAATCAAAAAAAATAAGACAAATTAGTATTGATTTTTCCAATGCGGGTTATGATATTGAATCATTTAATGGTAAAGCAAAGAATGGTAGGCCAGATAGATTTATTGAAGTTAAAGGCACCACGCAAAAAGAATTTAATTTTTATTGGTCATCAAACGAAATAGAAACAGCAAAAAAAAATGGTTCCAATTATTGGATTTATTATATTTCTGAAATAAATATACAAAACAAAACATCACCAAATAAACCAAAAATTTTTTCTGATCCTTATGAAAGTATTTTTTCTAGTTCTGAATACCAAAAAGAAATTGAAAGCTATCACATACGAGAACAAAAACATGTTGATAAAAAACAATAGTCACAATTAGATGTTATTTTTTTTAGAAAATATTCTAACAGATTCACAATGTTTACAATTTTTTTTATATTTCCAACCACGACAAAGAGATTTTTCATCAGTGTTGATACAAACTAATCCATATTTTTCACTTTTCATCACATGATAACTATCGTTTGAGGAACCAATAACCAAAAAAGTTTTTTCATTGATTACAGATATTTTATTTCTTCTTACAATTTCTTTGGCCTTAAGTATTGTAGAGGTAGCTAAAACAGTAGTTTTCATCCTTTCACTCCTTTCTTTACTTAATTTTTCTTTCTGGGATTGTTCAAGTTCCACGATTAATTTTTCTATTTGAGAAGTAAGATCATTTGAAGTCATAATATGGATATTTCAAAATCTCCAATCATATAGGTCCATCCTTCTTGATCACAAAATTCTCATAGTAAATTTTGCCTTAAGATTCTCCAAGGTTGTTTGTAATTCTAAGGGGAATCAAAGATAATGAATACAGCATTGTTTTAGATAAATCCAACCATTGTTTTTCATTAGATGTATTATAGAAATCGAATCCTATAGATTAGAAGACATCAGTAATTGGGATTATTTTTTAGACTCATGATACCGCTCTCTCTTGAGCTTCAAAATTCTTGAGCGATTTTTAAGATAATACTCTCTTTTCTGCTTCTGAATTTTCCTGTAATTTTTTTCCTGGTACTTTTCTACTTTTTTCAAGACATCTGTTCTGTTTCTTTCGTAGTACCGTCTTTTGATAAGTTGGTATTTTTCAGGATTTTTCTTCACCCATTGTTGAGTATAGTGATTTCTGCAGAGTTTTTTTGAGTCTACTGGTTTTTTGCAGTTTTTGATGGAACAGTTTTTTGACAAATTTCTTACACTTGAGTATCAGGATTAACTATGGTTTTTAATTATTCTCGTAGATCCATCTTGACATATCACCAGAGCCATTTTCTGAGAAACAAAATCATTTAGGAAATCATGAGCATTCAGGTGGCTTTGGATTATCACATTATCAACAGCGGGGAGCACATACAACACATCGTACTCTACTTTCCCACCATCACACCACAGCCCGTAGTAAACGGTGTTAATTTGTAGTGTATTTTTGATGTATTTCACATATTTTGGAAATAAATTCACATCATACTGATACCTAGTAACTGCAATCATAGATACAGGTTCATCAGAAGTATGTTCTGCATCATAGATTTGCTGCATTGTTTGTTTTTGTAAATTTTCATCAAACATTACAGGATTGCTATGGACAGTAAAATTTATCGCAGATTCGTGCAATGTTTCTAAAAGTGAGTTATTCATTTTTTAATACCACACCGCCATTGTAGCATTTTTTACAAACCCAATTCGGATTAAAATTACATTTTAGAATAATTTCATAATCATCACATAACGAAAAATCACGATCATCTATCACTTTGCACCAGATATGTTGGAGGTTTCCAGGAAATCCAGGTTTAAAGAACAGTGTGATTTTTTTAGAATTACATTTTGGGCAAATGAGTTTCCCTCCAGGACAATATGCCACAAGAGGAGTCATTGGCCACCCATTACGTTTAATGTAAAAATGAAACGGAGTGTCAGTCATGAAATTGCACCAACAAATGAAATCATTGGTACAATTCGCTCCTAGTTTTGAATAGTTCGTATGCCACTTGATTTAATCCTTTAATCAACTCAGATGTTGATTCATATCCCAAAAACAGATGCGTGTTGCCACAGGATATTATGACACCACCCTCGTTGTTGTAATCCTCTCCCTTGTAGAGAGTAAGGGTTTTTCCCTCAAAAATTACTTCACTCATAAGGAATCCTCCAACAAGTTGCAACTCTTGCAATTCAGGCAGGTTTTAGAAATTGTGCAATTTTCACTATCTTTTACCAGTACATTGCACACTGGGTTGTTTTCAGGCTCTAGTTGCCTGTTCTTGAAACATTGTGTTTTCATACACAGGGATAGTTTTGAATGAATATAGTATACACTAATCATATGTATAGTATACTGTACATCTAAATAGACATAAAGTTAGGACACATTATGGGGTTGCCAGAAATTAATGATGTGAAAAACATTAGGAAAAAAATGGGATTGTCATTAAGAGAACTTGCAAAAGAGTCAGGATTGAGTGTTTCATGGATTAATCAAGTAGAAACAGGAGGCATCAAAGATCCCAGTTATCTCAAAATTAAAAAAATATTTGATCTTTATGAACATAAAAAATCAGGTCATGAAAAAACTGCAGGGGAGATATGCATTAAAAAGATCATATCATTTGATTTGGGTTCATCAGTAGAGGGTGCAAACAACGTAATGCTCGATACAGGAATTTCACAAATTCCAGTTTTTGAAAAAAATGTTTGTGTGGGCATGATTACAGATAAAATTATCACCAGTCTGGTTGGTTCTGATATCTCAGAGGTGAAAATTGTAAAAGAGATGCTAGACATTGCACCACCCAGAGTAAGTGCAGATACACCTATTCGAGCACTTCGTCGCATATTGGAGTATTTTGAATACGTCCTAGTTGAAAAAGAGGGATACATTCACGGGATTTTAGTAAGACAAGATCTGAACAATCTGCTCAACCAAGGAAAACCAAAAAGGAAAAAATACCATAAAAGAGAATAATTAATTTTTAGTTTATTTCTTCGAGACCGTATTGAGTTCATTGTGTCTAAAGCAGGGCACAACATGATCATTTACCATCCCAACTGTCTGCATGAAAGCGTAGCATATTGTGGGTCCCACAAACGTGAAACCTCTCTTCTTCAAATCCTTGCTCATCATCTCTGATTGTTTTGTTTTTGCAGGAATCTGCTTCCAGTTCTTGAACTTGTTTGTCTTTGTTTTGTGATTCACCAACCCCCAAATGTATTCATCAAATGAACCAAACTCATCTTTTATCTCAAGGAACCTCTTTGCGTTGTTTACAAAGGACTCCACCTTCTTTTTATTGCGGATAATTCCGTCATTTTTGAGGATTGAGTGGATGTCCCCTTTTTTGTACTGAGAGACTTTTTCAGGGTCAAATTTATCAAATGCTTTTCGATATGCAGGTCTTCTTTTGAGGATGGTAAACCACGAGAGACCTGCTTGTGCACCATCAAGAAGTAGGAACTCGAAAATCTTTCTGTCTTGGTGTAGCGGGACACCCCACTCTGTATCATGGTACTTTTGGTGAATCCCTTCTTTTACCCAATCGCATCTGATTGTCAATTTAACCATCAAAATTTTATGTAAACTATAATTAAAACAGACAGCTCAGACAAATGCCTTCCAATCATCAATTTCAGATATAACTCTGATTCTTCATTGCAGTCGATAGCATCTGTTTTAATTTGTTTTAAAAATTGATGTGTTTAATGTACATTTTTAATAATTATTTTCAATCACAGCAATTTGGAATTATCAAAAATTGATTGGCAAATAATAGTCATAAGAAATATTCTAAATTCTCTTAACTGCAAGGAATTTGTCTCGAAGAACACCCTTCTTGCCTCTCAATCTAAGTTTATTTCCACAACATGGGCAAAATCGTCCATCCCAGACGATGTACTTGTCGCAGACGTTGCACCTCTTCTGCCCGTTCTCGTAGCGACCACCTTCAGAGGGCATTTTAGCTACAAACTCTTTGCATCGGGCGTTACAGTGATTCATATTTTGAGTTTCCTGGTACCCTGCAGTTTCAAAGAAAGTTTAAGTTTTTCTCAGATTAGAAAAATAGCCCGGGCAAGACTCGAACTTGCGTCTCGGGCTTCAAAGGCCCAAATGCTTGACCGCTACACTACCGGGCTACTGAAAACAAGTGCCAGTAAAGACAATAAATCTCTAAGGGTGCAAGAAAGATAATTGATTAAAATTAACAAAGAAAAAGAAATCACCTTTTTAGATGCATCAGTAACTGACTTTGCAGATTCTTTAGGATACTGCGAGTACAAAATCCCACTATCCATCAAAGGCATCAAACCAAAGCCATCCCAGTCACTAATTCAAGGAACAAAAGCCCATCATGCAGAAGAAAAATACGAGCAAGAGCATGCGGAATTAGAGCCAGTATCAGTAGAGCAAATTGAAGATAAGCAAGAAGATGTGGAATTTGCAAGAGAGAACATACATTCAACTTTGATCATGCCATTTGAGTTTCCAACAGAGAATGTTTTGCTCACCCTATCTGGAAGAATAGATAAAATTCTCAGGGTTGATGAGACATTAATTGTTCAAGATGACAAGTTTGCAGGCAGGCCTCAAGTTTACGAAAACAAGACGCAACCGTATCCTAGCCAACTCCTTCAAGTACTAGCATACCTCAACTCTAGTTTCTCAGCAAAGAGAAGTAAGAATCCTGATGATTTCTTTGAAATGCCACATACTCACAAAAAATGGCAGATAAGAATCTGCGATAGAAAAACTAGAGAGCCATACAAAGTTTTCTCAGAAATTCAAGACTCATTTTCTTTGCAATATTTACAAATGTCATTACAAAAATTTACAACAATCTCACTTGGAATATCAAACCCAGAACACCACAACAGTGTGAACAAGTGTAACGCATGTAATTTGAAATCTTTTTGTGATTTTAAAATTGGATAGAATCCGGTCTGTTAATTTAAAATTATGAAACTTTGGATTTAGTTTAATTTTCTTGGAATGACTTTCTTTACCCATCTTTGCGCTCCTTGAGGATGGGAGTATTTCCAAGGCTTTGAGAATTTTTTCAAAACTTTGATTTTCCAGGCATATTTCCATTCGTTGTTATTTTCTTTGATTTCTGTAAACATGATTTTACCTAAAACCATTCCTCCACTGAGAAGGTATACTGGAATGTTTAGTTTGGTAGTTTTAAAATTTCTAAATTCATATTTTTTTGTTCCATTAATAATTTGGTCAGAATATGGTTGTCTAACAATAAAGCCCTGCAATGCAGTGGATAGTAATTTCAAAGTATTTTCATCTTTTGGAGATTCTTTTTCAATTTGTCGTAATGTTTCCTTGATATTTGAAAACATATTTCCTGATTTTCTATCACTACCTTTTCTCATATCAGACAACATATTCTCAAAAAACTCTACCTGTGAGCATGGTTTCCAGTAATCCATGCCAGAGTCATTGATTTTTCTCATACATGTATTGCAATAGTATTTCTTTCCAGCGTTAACCCTTCCAACAAATTTGCGGGTTCCGCACATGCAACAGAATCGCTCTTCACTCAATTTCTGAATATCCCCAAAGGAATTTTTTTGAATAATCTAATTCCCACTCTCAGAAAATTATCATCTATACCGTATTTCTCAAATACTCTTCTCAAGGCATAGCTTCTTGCAAAAGAAACGGTTGCATAAACAAAAGTAATCATCAAATTTGCAACTAGAGGATCATCTTGAATCCAGCCCATAGATAAGGGCAAGATTACAATTCCCACCCCATACCCTATCGGATAACCTCCAAAGGAATTTACAAATGCTTCAGATGCACTTTTCTTTTTTGAATCAATGTCTTGTTTTGACATTATTTGTTTTCCTCCAAAACATAATCAAAGTAGGATTTAAGTCCAGATTCTTCTCTAATTTCTTCACATGGTTGGGCTAAATCTGAAATTATTTTTGGGAGGTAATACAAAATTATCATTGCAACGCTGATTAGAGGATTGATGAATCCAAGTAGAATTGTTGAACTCCAAAACAAAATCTTTGAAAATCTATTCATCTCTTTCCCCCCACTGATGACCGCAATCATTGCATTCCCATTTTGGATCATGATCAGTAACACAGCACCCGCCAAGAACTATCTTTTTTTTATCAATGGCATCCTGCATCGATTCTACATCTCCAGGATACCCCCAGAAAATTTCAGCAACTGATAATCCTCTACAATTAGGACAATTCAATTTCCGTTCCTCCAGTACTCTTGCAAATAGTTACCATTCCAGGAAAAATAATCACATAAAGCACTGCAGAACCTACAAACTTGCTGTTCCCAAGAGCGAAATCGTGCTGTGTTTTTATGCGAAATTTGACATATTTTACACCTCAATTTTTCTTCCCCCAAATTTTATCTAGATTCTCTTGATTTTTTCTCTCTCTAGCCTCAGATTCTTTGCTTGATTTTTCAATATCAGAGGACAATTCCCGAGTCATTGAATCCATTGAATCACCAAAATCTTGAATGGTTTTGTTAAAGGCATCAATACCTTTTGTGACGTTAGCCATGTTAATGATTTGAAAAATACTTTTGATGTGTTCTTGTTTAATTTGAAATTTCATTTCAAATATCGCCTCATTGGTTTTGTATTTGTTAAAACAAGAATAGATGTAGAAATAATTCCCAAAATTACAAAAACAGCGTAGCATCGTGGCAATACAGTGTCAACCACTTGCAATTTATTTTTCCAACCTCTCTAGTTCTTCTCTTCCTTCTGCCACTCGCTCTTCCAACACTCTAACCATTCCTTGATGGTATCGTAGGTGAATCTCTGCACGTCTCAAGTCTTCTTGTCGGTATGGCTTTGCAAGAAACTTTGGAAGTATTCTTGTCAACTTCATTTCTTTTCCTCCTTGTTTTTGAGATATTCTCCCATTGCCACTTTGATGTAGTGTTTGATGTTGTGATTTTTCCAAGATATGTGATGGATGTCTCTATCAATCAAATTCATTGATATATCTCTCCTTTTGAGATTTGATCCTCTGATGAATCAAACATCCTGTCCAGTTCTTTTTGTTGGACTTTGATTGCCTGATCAAAGATGATCACCTTTGCCTTGTGATACTCCATCTCTGCATGCAGTTTCCTGATGTCATATTCTAAATCGACTGCATGGAGTCTGTCTGGAAGAATTTCTCTCATGTTGTTTTCCTTCATCTAGTTTCCTCCGTAGTACATTGGTTCATCATTGTCAACGAACTCACGAATAATTCTAGGATAAAAAGAAGCGCTAGAATTAAATTCGTTTTTCTGAATTATGTTTTCTTCTTTCATATCTTAGGTACGCAATAGAAATTATTATATAACATCAACATAGTATGCATACTGTACATACTATTATGAGTAAATTAGCCACGTTTAGAGTGCATATTGCCCCTTTAGGCTTTGAAATTGACAGAATTATCCTACCCCTAAAAGAAACAAAAGCCGACAAACTATGGTTACTAGTCCACGAAAAAACTGCAGAAGACAAATCAAGACCGTATCTTGAGAAAATAAAGAAAGAGTGCAAGAAGATCGGTGTGGAATTAAAAATTTCTTATGCAGATAGATTAAACATGTTCAAAATTATCAAATCAGTTAAAGAAATTATTACAGAAGAAGAAAAGAATTTCATTTACATCAATGTTGCATCAGGATCTAAAATCCAAGCAATAGCATGTATGATGGCATGTATGATTTTAAAAGAATGTAAAAATTTACAACCATTTTATGCAGAGCCTAAAACATACGCAGCATTTGAAGGAAAGCAACAATCGTTTGGAATCAAAGATACAATTCCGTTACCAACTTATGAACTGCAAATTCCAAAACCAAAGTTACTTGAAGCATTAAAAATAGTTCACCAAGCAGAAAAACAAAAGATTACAAAAAAAGAGATGGCAGAGATTGCAGAAGAGCAAGAAATCATCACAATAAACTCTGAGGAAAAAAATCACTCACAAGCAAGGTTTGCAAGCTTGGATAAAAATATCATCCAGCCATTAGAGGATGAGTGGAACTTTATCGAAGTGGAGAAAATCGGGAGGAATCGTTGGATAAAAATTACTCAAGAAGGTCTTGACGCTACAGAATTTTTGATTTGATAAATAATTGTTATAATCGAGGTAAATTTTTTAATGTTTCATCATAATTTTTAATATTTACTTGATCAGCATTGTGCATAATATCAACCAAAATTTTTGGATCACACATTTTAAAATTAGTATAAACAACGTTTTGTAATTCAGATTTCGTTATTATAGATAAATCCTTTACATGTAAATCACTCATTATCAATAACGGATTTTTATTAAATTTGAACCTATGAGGAAAAAGTTCATCTTTCCACCTTCCCTTTGCACCAGTTTTCCAAATTTTAGGCTCATTATTTTCATAATATCCTTCAGAAACTCGAAAAACACAAACAAAATCAAATTTTCCATTGAATGTAGGTCGCCCCCATTCGGTCATATTATATCTACCAAAAACCAATTTTCCTGTTTTTTTGGATTTATAGCTCCCATGTAATCCTGCCAAAAATACTATCAAATCATCTTTTTGAATTTCTTCCAACCTAGTTCCTTTACCAGTTGCGACCTTGTAATTTTTTTGAATTCCCCAAGTTTGATAGCGTAATGCAGCATCAAAGTGTTTTAATGCATCGCCTTTTTTTGTTAACAAAGTAACCCATAGTCTTGGCTGTCGTTTCTTTTTAGTTTTGAGAAGTTTCCGTAAATTTTTCAATTCATCTTTTACTAATTGTTTAGAATATCCAAGATACCATTTTTCAAATTTATCTAAATCGACAGTGATTTGTTCCAAGCCTAAATTAACATCATCCTCTTTTACTGCAACCATCACCAAACCATCATTATTTTTGAATTTAGGGAAATCATCATGATCATAATGATCAAATTTTCTTGTTTTCCATTCAACTTCAATAGGAATTGTTTTTCCGTTTTTTAATTTAAAGAAAATGTCAGGAAATCGATCTTCAGGATGATTTGGAAACGCAGATAGTATTGGAGAATCAAATAATCTAATCATGTCATCATTAAATTCATGGAAATTATTGATAATGTATTTTTGTAAAGTTAATTCAGGAATTTCTTTCATATTTGTTCACTCTGCATCCTTACAAATATCATTGTAATCACACCACTTGCACGTAAAACTTCCAGGTGTTGCACCAAATTCTTTTTTCTTTATAGATTCAGTAAACCCTTCAATAACTTCTCTTGCAGCATCAACATCTGTCTGAGATACGGGGTAATCAAAGAACTGCTGACCTTCTTCTTTTTCAACATAGAAAAATGACGCAGTCTTTGGTAGCTTGCCGTATTTCTTGTGCTCTTGCAAAGCCATGCAGTACATGTTGAGTTGCAAACTCTCTTCTACTTTATCCACTTTCTTATTTTTTCCACCAGTTTTGTAATCAATAATTACAAAATCGCCTTCAGGTGTTTTTTCAATTCTGTCAATTTTCCCATTGACTTGAAAGCCCCCTATTTGAGTTGAGAATTTTAATTCGACATCAGTAATGGTATTTTTATTTTCACTGTTCCATTTTTGATAGGAAGTTATTGCAGGAACAAGGGATTGTTTGTCTTCAGTTTCTTTTTGTATTGAACTTTCTAAATATTTTGAAGGGTCCCAACTCGACTCCAATTCAGATAGCATGGATTTTAGATCACCTTTCTTTTCAGGCATGTCGGGGTTATCAACATCTTCTACAATTTTGTGAAATACAGACCCCTTGTACAGAGCGTTTGCTTCCTGATTTCTAGGTAGAGCATTTAGGACATGTTTGTACCAGAACATCTTTGGGCATTTTGCATAATCATCAAACTTTGAGAAAGACAATTTTTGATTCTCATATCCCATTTCGATAGGATTTGTGCCTGCAAGTCTCTCATCAGTAATAGGATCAGGCTCATATTGTAACAGGTCATCATGTGAAAATCCATCAGATGATTTGTTTTTCCTATAATGATCAATTTTTGCAATTTCAATAATTTTATGAATTGCGCTCTGGAACTGATCTGAATGCAGGTTCTTTAGTGCTTTTTCAATATACTCATTTTTAATTACATCAAAGACATCTACGGGTGCTGAAATATTTTCATCAGAGTTTGAGTCGTATTTTATAAAATTGACATTTTTGTTTTCTCTAGGTTTTAGTGCTTCAAGAAACTTTGATGCTTTGCTTGCCCTTGATCTGTCCTCATATTGTGTAGGATACATCAAATACAAATGATTTATTGTTCTAGTCATACCAACATATAGAATTCTTCTCTCTTCTCTAGTGTGCTCAATCTTTGGAGTTGCACTAGGAATTACACCTTTGGCAAGTTGTTGTGGAACATAGAATGATTTTTCAGAGTACTTTATTGGCATTTTGTATGTTGCAACGTCTACAATGAATACAACTTGAAATTCCAATCCCTTGCTTTTGTGAATTGTAGATACTTGAACTGCATCATCTCCAGACAAGTCTCTTTTTGTTTCAACATCAAATTGGTTTAGTTGTTCTGTAAATTCTAAGAACTCTCTTACAGTTACCTCAGAATTTATCTTTTCAAAATCATATGCATTGTTTAAAACATTGTTCAAAACAGAGCGCTCTACAAAACTCTCAATAGAATCATCATTTGAGATTTTTTTGTAAAGATCAGTTTTGTTTCTAATAATTTTGTAAATTACTTGTGATGGAGAATGGTCTTTTGCAAGTTTGATGAAATCATTGATGGTGGAAAACAATTCTCGTATCTGAGTTTTTTGGGTTAGATGCTCCACATTCAAATCGGAGAGTACGTCAAATGCATAATCTCCGTCAGTTTTTCCACGAGCCCTAACTCCTGCTTCTTGATTTATTTTTGAGATGTTCTGAGGGCGGACATCGTACTCTTCAAGAAGTCGAATAATACTAGTCATTGATTTCATAGGATTTGCAATAATTCTCAGAAATGCAAAGAGAACCTGGGCACTAGGGGAGCCATGAACCTTTGATTTTCCTATGTATTTTACAGGGATTCCCTCTGATGCCAAGATTTTGGCGATATTCAGACCATCTTGCTGTTTTCTTGATAAAATGGCAAAATCCCTAAAAGAATAACCAGGGTTAATTTTTATCATCTCGCCAATTTTATTTTTGATAAATTCGGCTTGTGCAATTTCAGATGAGCACTCTACAACATTTACTTTG
>Ga0114932_10002493_pt1 | contig 19306 bp, 18 predicted proteins | sample 2SBtaG_2_FD_87286 | JGI IMG/M metagenome (GOLD analysis project Ga0114932, IMG submission 87286) | Deep subsurface microbial communities from Kolumbo volcano to uncover new lineages of life (NeLLi) - 2SBTROV12_ACTIVE470 metaG | ecosystem: Environmental > Aquatic > Marine > Volcanic ... | reverse complement strand
GAGGAGTACGAGATCAAGGAGGGCGGGCTCAACTACCGCACGCACGTCCTCCCGGGCCGGGTCAAGTGGGGTCCTGTGACCCTCAAGAAGGGCCTGACCGACGACACGGACCTCGAAGACTGGTTCAAGGCGACGGTCCAGAACTCCAACACCGGGTACGACGCGTCGACCCGCGGAGCAGCGTCGGGCAACCGTAAGACGGTGAAGATCACGCTGCTGAACCGGGACATGTCGGCGCGCAAGAGCTGGAACATCCGCAACGCGTGGATCAAGTCCTGGCAGGGGACGGCCTTGAACGGCAACGGCTCCGAGATGGCGATCGAGACTTTCGTCCTCAACCACGAGGGCGTGACCGAGTGGACCGGGGAGAGTTGAACCTCTCTTCGGCATCAGAAAACCGAACCACCGCGTAGCACCGAGAAAAGGAGCCCGCGATGACCGAGTTGGCCAAGGCCTTCTTCGAGCAGGTCGAAAACGGCGAGCAGTTCGAAGCCCAGTTCAATCCGGAGAGCTACAGCATCTCCAAGAGCGCAGACTGGTCTCAGAACAAGAGCGACCACGTGCTCGACAGCCCCCTCCTGGAGTGGAAGGGCGGCAAGTCGATGAAGCTCGAGATGACGTTGATGTTCGACACGTACGAGGAAGACTCGGACGTGCGGAAGAAGACGATGCCCATCGAAGAGCTGACCATGGTCTACGACGAGACCCACGGTCCGCCGCACCTGTACTTCCACTGGGACGACTACATCAAGGTCCGCGGGAACCACAAGGTCACCTGGGTCATGACGGCGTTCAACACGACCTACAAGATGTTCAACGGTTCGGGCGTGCCCGTCCGCGCGGAGATGAAGGTCTCCCTCACCGAGATCGCGGACGAGGCGACGCAGAAGAAGCGGATCCGCCTGCAGTCCCCCGATCACGAGAAGGCGTACCGGGTTCAGCCGGGCGACACGCTCCAGGCCATCGCCAACGAGGCGTACGACGACCCCACGCTGTGGCGCCCCATCGCCTCCGCCAACAACATCGAGGACCCGCGCGACCTCGAGCCGGGCCAGGTGCTTCGCGTCCCGCGGATCCGCTGACCGATGGGCTCGGAACACAACTACGCGGCCTTCTCCGTCACCATCGGGGGCACGAGCCTCAACGTCGCCAACGACGGCATGGAGGTGGCGAAGATCCTCGTCGACCTCGAGGCCGACAAGATCGACATGGCCACCGTCAAGTTCAACGACGTGGCCCGCGGCGTGCTCGCCGAGGCGAAGTACAACGTCGGCGACACGATGCAGATCGACCTCGGCTACGCCGACGGCGAGACGACGCTCTTCAAGGGCGAGGTCGTCTGCCTCGAGCCCAACTGGCCCGAGGGCCAGCCCGCGGGGTTGACGGTCCGCGGCATGGACCGCGCGCACCGCCTGAAGCGCGGCAGCAAGGTCCGCTTCTGGGAAGAGAAGAAGGACAGCGACCTCGTGAGCGAGATCGCGGGGGAGCACGGGCTCTCGGCGGACTGCGACACGACCGACGTGACGCACGTCTACATCCTGCAGAACAACCTGTCGGACGCCGAGTTCCTGAAGTACCTCGCGCGTCGCAACCACTTCCACCTGCAGGTGGACGACAACAAGGTGAAGTTCATCAAGCCCGCCGTGGGCGGCGGCACCGAGGTCGAGCTCAAGTACTCGATCGAGCTGATGGACTGCCGCATGCGCCTCAACGCGATCGGCCAGGTCGACGAGGTGATCGTTCGAGGCTGGGACATCTTCCAGAAGAAGGAGATCGTCGGCAAAGCGAAGACCGGCGACCTCAGCAAGGGCGGGGGCAAGAACATCGGCGCGGACCTCGCCAAGGACGCCTTCGGCGCGGCCAAGACCTACGTCACCACCTACCCCGTGGCCGATCAGGCCGCCGCGAAGAGCCTCGCGAAGGGGCTGCTCGGGGCCAAGGCCAACCAGTTCCTCACCGGGACCGGGCGTTGCCAGGGCAACCCGGACATCAAGCCCGGCAACACGGTGAACCTGAAGGAGCTCGGCATCTTCAGCGGGAAGTACTACGTGACGGCCGCCCGCCACCAGATCGGCCAGCGCGGCTACATCACCGACTTCGACTTCTGCTCCAACACCGACGGGAACGGGTAGATCGTCGGGGGGGCGCGTGATTCGCCCCGCCGCTCGGCCTCGGATGTGCATACCCTGATGGCATGAGGAGCATTCTGCTGGTCGTCGCGCTCCTGATGCCTTCGACGGCGACCGCGGCCACGCACCTCTGCCACACCCCGCAGCTCCTGCCCACCTTCGAGCCCGCCCCCGGGCCGGCGTCGTGGACCGCCGCGCGCGACAAGTACGCGCGCAACCCCCTGGGTCTGCCGAACGAGCGCCTGAGCGACAACTTCGCGGTGCGCTGGGGCAACTCCTGGGGCGGCACCACGGGCCAGGTGGACGATCTGCTGGACGCGCTCGAGGACGCGTGGAGGGTCCAGATCGGGGAGATGCTGCACCCGATGCCGTGGGGCACGACCGAGGTGCTCATGAACGTCTACATCGGCGACTCCGGGAACGGCGCGCCGCCCGGGTACGGCGCAGGCGGCTACTTCACGCCGGACGACGACTCGTACCCGACCCTCGTCATCGCCGCCGACTCGATCCCCGCGCGGACCCGGACGGTCGCCATCCACGAGCTGTACCACGCGGTGCAGTGGGGCCTCGGCACCTACACCTACGACAACGACGACCCCGGCGCTTGGTACTGGGAGGCCACGGCGAGCTGGATCCCGTCGATGGTGGACACGAACTCGAGCGACCACGCCATCTTCCTGTTCGGCTTCGCCCTCGCCGCGTACCTCCCCCTGGACTCGTTCGACTACGCCGACTCGGGCGCGCTGATCGAGTACCACCAGTACGGCGCGATGATCTTCCCGACGTTCATCAGCGAGCAGGTGACGCCCTGGCAGGCCGTCCGCAACTCCTGGGTCGAGCCCGTCGGGGGCGGCGGCGACCCGATCGAGGCGCTGCGCTACGAGCTGGACGACCTGGACGAGGACTTCGACGACGTGTTCGTGGAGTTCGCGGCGCACAACGTCTTCTGGGACTACCGCCAAGGCGACGACTTCGAGTACCTCGTGGAGTTCTACGAGGACTACTACCCCGGCGAAGACCCCTACACGGCCATCGTGACGGAGGCGGGGGAGGGCCGTCCGCCGGGCTCTCGGGAGCCCTACCGCTACGGGACCAACACGCTGCACTTCGACCTCCCCGGCAGCCGCACCTGGGAGCTCACCATCGACGTCGACGGCCGCGGCGACCGCGACAGCGCCGCCCGGTGGGGCGCCACGCTGGTGACCCGGAGCGGCGGCATCGACTACGAGCGCCTGCCCTTCGACGACGGCATCGCCTCCGTGCGGTTCGTCGACGACGGCGACGTCGCGCTCTCCATCGCCGCCTGGTCCGAAGATCGCCGCAGCGGCGAGCAGTTCGGGTGGTCCTGGGATCTGCGCGAGGTCGACGACCTCGGCGACGACGACGACGCGACCGACGACGACGACGCGTTCGCGGACGACGACGACGACTTCGGCGGCGGCGGGGGAGGCAGCGCGCGCGGCCGAGGGTGCGCGTGCGACGCCGCCTCGTCCCCGGGTCCGCCCCCCTGGCTCGCGTTGGCGGGCCTGCTCTTGGTGCGTCGCCGGGAGCGTTCCGCCCGGCCCACCACCGGATGAGGCCTCCGGCGGCTTGATCCTCCTCCGCCAATGAAGGAGAATTGGCGCCCGGTCCGCTCGGAGGAGATGGACCGCCGGTCGTAGCTGAATGGTTGGATGTGCGGCCGCCCGGCAAGGAGAACCTCGTGAGTCGCGAGTTCCTCGGCAGAGGGTGGCGCTTTCCTGTCGTTCCGCGTCGAGACGGGCTCGGCGTGGAGCTGTCGGAGTACGAGCTCAACATCGCCGAGTGCATCCACGTGATCCTGAACACGCAGCCCGGCGAGCGACAGATGCTCCCCGAGTTCGGCTGCCCCCTTCAGGATCTCATCTTCGAGACCAACTCCGCCGCCACCCGCCACCGGGCGGAGGGGATGGTGCGCACCGCGCTCGCCGAGTGGGAGCCGCGCATCGACGTGGACGACGTGATCGCCGAGTCGGCGCCGGGCGACCCCAATCGCATCCGGCTCCGCATCTCGTACATCGTCCGGAAGTCGAACAACCACCAGAACATGGTCCACCTGCTCCAGCTGCAGGAGTTCATCGATGCCGATTGAAGCGCCCAACCTCGATGATCTGACGTACGCGGAGATCGTCGAGCGCGCGAAGCAACTCATCCCCGTCTACTGCCCCGAGTGGACGAACTTCAACGACGCCGATCCGGGCATGACCCTCGTCCAGCTGTTCGCGTGGATGACGGAGATGACGATCTACCGGCTCAACCGGGTCCCGGACGCGACGTACATCCACTTCCTGAACTTCATCGGGGAGCGTCAAGGCCCCGCGCTCCCCGCGCGCACCCTGGTCAGCTTCCAGAAGCTCAACGACAAGACCCCGCCGGTGCGCCTCGACAAGATGGTCGAGGTCGCCACCGAGCAGACCGAGGACGTGGACGACGTCCGCTTCCTGACCGTGCGCGCGGTGACCGTCATCAACCCGCGCCTCGAGCGCATCCTCGGCCTCCAGATCGCCCCCGGCCTGGGCGGCGAGAAGGACGTGCTGGCCATCGAGCGGATCGTGGACCAGGACCCCGAGGCCCCGCCGGTGTACGAGTTCGGCGAGAAGGCGGGCGACTCCGCGGGGCTGCCGCTGCTCGAGCCGGACCCGGACCGGAACAACCTCAACGCGAACATCTACGAGCAGTTCCTGTACGTCGGGCACAACCTCCTCGAGCGGCTGCACACGGACGACGAGGTCACCCTGCACGTGGAGCTCAAGGGCAACGAGAGCGGCAAGCTCTTCGACCTGCAGCGCTTCTTCAAGTGGGAGCACCGCACGGAGAAGGAGTGGGTCCCGTGGCTCGACTCCCGCAACCTGCTGGCGTCGGGGCTGGAACCCCAGGCCGCCATCGCCGACTGGGACCAGGAGACGGGCGACCTCGTGTCGGACGAGGGCCGCAACCTCGCGCGCTACTGGGTCCGCGGACACCTGGACTTCGAGTCCTACTACCTGGACCTCATCCGCGAGCACCCCAAGGGTCGGTTCAAGCCGCGTCGAGGCCGCAGCCACTCCATGGAGCTGTTCGTCACGCGCTCCGGGGACCACACGCTCGAGTTCAAGTTCACCGAGCCGATCCGCCCCGGCAACAAGGAAGCATTCATCATCCGCTTCCCGCGACTGTCCCTGCGCGTGGCGCCCACGTACGTGCCCGGGATGCAGTGGTACTACTTCACGGAGGACGGCCGCTGGTCGGCGCTCCCGGACCGAAACGTCACGCTGCGCGGCCTCGACACGTACATCAACGGCCCCATGCCGTCGGACGCCGCGCTGCCGGCGCGCTTCCAGGCCACGCGGAGCCGCGCCGTCGACATCGCCGCCCTCACGGATGAGGGCGAGCTGGTCATCAGCCTCGAGCGGCTCATCAGGATCAAGCTGCTCAAGGGCCCGAACATCAACCGGCTGGAGGAGGTCTCCCTCGAGTCCCCGCCGGTGGAGCCGTACAGCAGCTCGGAGTTCAACATCAAGGCGGTCGAGAACTCGGCCATGTACATGGGCAGCGACGTGTTCGAGGACACCGTCGAGCGGGTGGCCTTCGAGTTCAACTACTTCTTCAAGGGCTACAAGTACCCGCGCGCGGGGCAGTGGGGCCTCGAGGACGACCTCAAGCGCTACCGCTTCAAGCTCCAGTACCGCGCCAAGAACAAGTGGAAGCCGGTCAAGCTGAACGACGACGAGGGCAACGCGTTCGAGGAGTTCTGCTTCTCGGACATGCAGCCGACGTACAGCGAAGAGGACCAGTGCTTCAGCGTGCGCATGAGCCTCGAGCCGGCCACGCAGTTCAAGGGCATCACGGCCGTGAAGCTGCTGGGGGACGAGACGTACTGGATCCGCCTCGTGCTCACGTACGCGGACCTCACCGACCAGGTCGAGGTCGACATCGGCAAGACCGAGACGGCCAAGGCCACGAAGGACGGCAAGGGCAAGGCGACCGAGAGCGCCAGCATCTTCGTGAACCGCGAGCAGCACTACTTCCCGCAGTTCTTCGGCATCCGCGTGCAGCACCGCGGCGGCGGGCGCAAGAAGCGCGGCGAGGAGGGCGAGGACTGGTACCGGCACATCCTCCACGACTTCGAGGCCCTCGGCGTCAACGAGAACATCCCCAACCCCCGGTTCACGTCGATCCGGCCGCTGGTCTCCCGCTCGCTCACGAGCAAGAAGGAGATCCGCTTCCCCTGGATCGCCCCCGTGGAGACGCACAAGGACGGCCGCTTCGTCTACATGGCGTTCGACCGCCCGCTCCCCCTCGGCGAGGAGCTGTCCATCTACTTCCGCATGACCGGCGAGCCGGTCCGAGGCGCCGAGCGCACCGGCACGTGGGAGTACCTGGCCACCGGCCGCTGGCGCGAGATGCGCTACATCCCCACGTCGTTCGACTTCCGGGGGAGCGGCTTCGTGCGGCTCCAGATCCCGGTGCTCGGCGGCGACGTGGACCAGGAGGTGACCTGGATCCGGGTCAAGCTGCCCGACTACGTCAAGCGGGCCGACGGCACCATGGGGCCCGCCCGCTACCCGCGCCTGACCCACCTGCTGCTCAACGCGGCCGAGGTGGTCAACATCCAGAAGCGCACGCTCGAGAAGTTCAGCGCGTTCGGGATCCCCAACCAGACGATCCACCTCGTGCACCAGCCCGCAGTCATCCCGTACAGCGAGGTGCTCAACGGCCTGCCCGAGGACCTGCGCACCCACGGGTTCATCGACGTGGACGTGGTCGACGACGACCGCGCCGAGCCCTGGACCCTGTCCCTGGACGACGACCTGCGCGACGCGGGGCGCCACAGCCAGTCGTACTCGGTGGACCCGGTGCGGTCGGTCGTCCGCTTCGGCGACGGCGTCCACGGCGCCATCCCCAAGGCGGGCACGCACAACATCGTCGTGAACCACTACTACACCACGGACGGCTTGGCGGGGAACGTGCCCGCGGGCTCCATCAGCGTGTGCCTCACGTACGGCAGCAAGGTGCTCGTGAACAACCCGTTCCCGGCCACCGGCGGGCGGGACGTCGAGCGCGTGGACGACCTCGTGAAGCGGGCGCCGCGAGCCCTCACGGGCCGCACCCGGGCGGTCACTACCGAGGACTTCGAGATCATCGCCAAGGAGGCGTCGCCCGCGATGCTCGCGCGGTGCTACGCCTACAAGGACCCGAAGGACGACCCGTGGGTCATCCGCATCACGGTCCTGCCCCAGCGCGACGACAAGTCGGGCGAGATCCCCGACGCCGAGGAGATCGGGCTGCTGCGCGCCGTGCAGGAGTACGTCGCCGAGCGGTGCCTGATCAACACCCAGGTCCGCGTGCAGATGGTGCAGCTGATCCCCGTCACGGTGGAGCTGCGCTGCCTGCTCAACCCGCGCACCAACCCGTCGGGGGTGCGCGAGCGGGCCGAGGAGTGGATCACCCGGTTCCTCGACCCGTACTTCGGGGGGGTGGACGGCGGCGGCTGGCCCTTCGGCGACGTGCCGCGGTCCCAGGACCTGCAGCACATCCTCAAGGAGATCCCCGAGATCCGGCACGTCGAGGAGTGCACTGTCCTGCGCGCGCCGCCCCAGGGGTCGCCCGCCGGGTACTCGAAGACGCTGCCCAAGAAGGGCAAGCCCGGGCAGCTCTACATCCTCCACGGCACGCCCACCGTGCTGGTCGACGTCGACTGATGCACCCCTCTCGACAAACCGCCTCCCTTCGGTCGACGGTTTCTCGCCGGGGGCCCCGCTCTGCCTCCGAAGAACTCCGCTTCGCTTCGCTCCGCTGCGCGCGCTTGGGGCGCTTGCGGTTCCTCATTCGGTCTGCGAGGTGATCTAGATGCTCCAGATCGACACACTGGAGCAGATCCTCAGGGAGGGTCTGGACGCCGAGGACGGGGTGGCCATCGTGCACCACGTGCTGGGCAACCCGTGTCGCGTGGAGTACGTGAACGAGGTGCGTCGCCACCTCTACGGGCGGATCGTCGGCGTCCGAATCCGGCCCCGCGGGGGCACGCCGCCCACCACCGTGACGCTCCATCCGCGGGGCAACGGGGTGCGCTTCGAGCGCGAGAGTCGCCTGATCCACTTCGCCACGCTCGAGCCGCGGGACACGATCAGCCTGCTCGTGGCCACCCAGGGCTACGGGGCGTACCTGCCCGGGGTCTTCACCCGCGGCATGCAGAACCAGCGGACGGGCTCGGGGCGCCCCGAGGCGGACTTCCTGCGGCGCTTCCTGCTCGTCTTCCAGACGCTGAACTTCCGCGTCGAGAGCGAGGTCCGTCGCCGCGATCGGATCGTCTCGCCCGTCATCCACGACCCGAAGTTCATGCCGTGGCTGGCGTCGTGGCTCGACTTCGATCTCGACGAGCGCATCCCCGTCACCCGGCGGCGCATCTTCCTGCGTCGGGCGGTGGAGCTGTTCCGCTGGCGCGGGACCATCCACGGCATCCGGGAGATGATCAAGACGCTCACGGGGCTCGAGGTGAACATCGTCGAGCGCAAGGGCCCCCAGCCGTTGGAGCTGGGCAACTGCGCCCTGTCGCGCCCCACCGAGGCCGACGCGACGGTGCTGCTCCCGTTCGTGACGCACCCCGGCGAGCACCTGATGGTCTCGCCCCGGTTCGCCCGCGAGGAGTACTTCACGATCGTGCTCGACGACCGCCAGGTGCTGCTCTCGCAGTACGGCGAGCGGCTCAAGGAACTCTTGGAGCAGGTGGTTCGGCTCGTCGAACGCGAGAAGCCGGCCCACCTCAACTTCGTCATCTGTTTTCGGGACGAGGAGCTCACCCACAACGGCCTGGTACTGGCCGGCGGGGGCGGGATCACGCCCAACTCGGTTCTCGGGAGGTCGTGCCTGCTCGGCTGAGCCCCCCGGCTCGGTCGTCACGGCCCGCCCTCGCCATGTGAAGGGACATCATGGAAGGCATTCAAAACCGCAGGCTTCGCTCCTTCGAGGGGATGTGTCTGTCGGACATCGACCTCCAGGACGAGCAGAACTACTGGCTGTTCAAGCGCCGGCTGCACAACATCCACCTGCACGGCACGGGCGTCGTCATGGGGCTCAAGCCGGAGGTCGTGCAGACGGCCGAGGGCGACTGCATCGAGATCTCCGAGGGCTACGCGCTCGACGTCGAGGGCAACGACCTGGTCGTGCCCGAAGGCGCGCGCAGCGAGGTGGTCCCCGAGGAGCCCGGCAAGTACCGGGTGTTCCTGGTCTACAAGGAGGAGGACGACGCGGCGAGCAAGCGCCAGGCGTACAACTCCACCGAACGCCAGGAGACGCGCACCGTCGAGTCCACCACGATCGTCTTCAACGAGAAGGAGATCATGGGGGGCGTCGAGATCGGGCGCATCACCGTGGGCGACGGGCGCAAGGTCGAGGGCAAGATCGACCTCCGGTACGTCCCCGTGGCGACCCCTCCGGAGCCCGAGGCCCTGGGCGAGCTGCGCAACAAGCTGCGTGAGTTCATCGACGCGTCCATCGAGCTGCTGATGAAGGCGTACCTGGTGGAGCAGAAGCCCGTCGCCGACGTGCGGGCCCAGCTCTTCCTGCAGACGCTCGTCACCGCCGAGGCGCGGCTGATGTCCGAGGGCAGCTCCGAGGAGGTGCTGTGCAACATCTTCAGCGCCCTCATGGAGCGCGCCCAGCTGTTTCTGCGCGGGGTGCGCAAGGAGGGCAAGAAGAAGGGGCTGTTCCCGCACTTCAAGACCTCCTGGCAGGCGGTCAAGAAGATCCAGACCAACCGGCCGAAGAGCGACAAGCTCGATCTGCGGCTGGACTGGATGCAGAAGGCGCTTCAGGGCGCCATCAAGGCCTCCGGGAAGGACCGCGAGAACATCCGCGGTATCTACTACGAGGAAGTGGACGACGATTAGGCCCGAGGACGGTTGATGTCTGAGGAAGAAGAAGACTTCGAGATCGTCGTCGTCGCGCTGGACGAGGACGGCAACGAGATCGAGGAGGACGACGACGACGGCCTGGAGGTCGACGCGGACGGCGTCGTGGATCTCACGTTCGGCGAGAAGCAGTACCGCCGGATGGAGTACGACAACGACGACCGGTTCGCCATCTACAAGCTGATGGCGCACTTCCGGGAGGACGTCGTCCGGTCGGGCCGCATCTTCTGCGCGGGCGCCGGGGCGCTGGGCAACGAGGTCCTCAAGAACTTCGCGCTGCTCGGCGTGGGCGAGCTCTGGCTGGCGGACTTCGACGCCATCGACAAGTCCAACCTCGCCAAGTCCGTCCTCTTCCGACCGTCGGACATCGGTCGCCAGAAGGTGGAGGTCGCGGCCGAGCGTCTGCAGGACATGGACCCGGACATGAAGATCGTCCCCATCCAGGGGGACATCCGCTTCGAGGTCGGGCTCGGCGTGTATCGGCGCATGGACGTGCTGTGCTCGGTCGTCGACTCGATCGACGCGCGGGTCGGCTTCAACCGCATCTGCGCGGCCCTGGGCAAGCCCTGGCTGGACGCGGGGATCGGCGAGCTGAGCTGGCGCGTGGCGTGCTGGCACCCCCACCAGGGCGCTTGCTACGAGTGCACGATGGACGCCGCGATGCGGTACCAGCAGCACCTGCCGTACGCGCCCACCTGCGCGCCCATGCAGGAGGCCATCCGGGAGATGAACCGGCAGCCCACGTCGCCCCTGGCGGCGGCCATGTCGGGCGCGATGATGGCGCAGGAGGCGCTCAAGCTCCTCCACCACGAGAAGATGGACGAGTTCCCCGCCGAGCTGGAGCTGCCCTTCGGGCACCAGTTCTACTTCGGCGGAGCCGCGCCCTACCTCGAGACCCAGACGCGTCGGCGCGTGGCCGAGTGCGAGGGGCACGAGTACTGGGGCGAGGTCCACGAGGAGCCCGGGTTCACCGCCGAGGGCACGACCCTGCGGGAGCTCCTGGAGCGGGCGGCCGAGCTGCTGGAGACGACCCCGCGCGGGGTCGGCCTGCGGCTGGGCTCGGACCTGATCACGGAGCTGTACTGCCATCAGTGCGGTTGGCGCGGCGAGTACTTCTACCCCCGCCGGGGTCGGCATTTGGACCTCGGCTGTCGCAACTGCGACAATGAAGCTCGACCGGATTACAAGCGCGCGTTTCGGGTCATGGACAAGTTCGCCGACCACACGTTGGCCCAGCTTGGCTTCCCGAAGCTGCACATCTTCCGGGTCTACGGTGGGGGCACGACCCTCGCCATCGAGCTGACCGGAGACGAAGCCGAGGTGATGCGTGGCGGATAAGGTTGGATTCGGCGGACCGGGGGACGTCATCCCCACGGCGCTGGCGTTGTTGGGGTTGTCGCTGCTCTGGGGCATGACCCAGTACGCAGACGGCACGGTGTTCATCGGCCTCGTGATCGCGCCGCCGCTCGCCCTCGGCATCCTCTCGGCCGCCACCGTGCGGATGATCCTGGGGCGCGGCCGCGGCGGCATGGGCGCGGTCGGAGGCGCGGGCATCGTGGTCTTCGCGCTGATGTTCGCCATCGCCGCCATCGCGGCGAAGGCCTCGGCGGACGGGGCCATCGCGTTCGAGACGTCCGCCCTGGTGCTCTCCTTCGCCGTGGGCAGCGTCGGCTCGTTCGTGGGGGCGCTGTCGCTCAACCACTACCGCATCGTCGAGAAGCCCGAAGAGGACGACGATCTGGATGACGAGGAGGACGACGACGGGGACGACGTCGACTACTCGACCCAGCCCGAGGAGCTCGTCTGCCTCCTCACGAACCAGGTGGTGAACCCGGACCACGACAAGTACGTCGTCTGCCACAACAAGTTCAACCAGAGCGAGACCTGCCACGCCGTCTACTTGATGGACTACGTGCACCTCCTCGACGGTCGGTGCCGGAGGTGCTTCGCGGCCCTCAAGGACCGCGACCTCGAGGGCATGGGTTGATGCACCCCAACGTCGAACCGGCTCGCTTCGCGTCCGCCGATTCCACGCCGGGGGCCCCGCTCTGCGAGGTTCCGACTCCGCTTCACTCTGTTCCGCTGCGCGCGCTTGGGGCGCTTGCTTCGGACGAAGATCCCGAGTCCGTTATAATCCGACACCCCCACGCTGCCGCCTTCCCCGCATGACGCCGGGGCCGCAGAGCAGTTTCAGGAGATAGAGCGATGTCCAGTGTGGTGAAGGTGCGGCTCAAGGAGCCGACCGGCGGTACGAATCGAACCGTCAAGATCAGCTCCAACGTGCCGTCCAGCAAGCTCGCGCCCTTCCTGGCGCGTCAGCTGAAGATGAACATGACGGACGAGCAGGGCCAGCCGCGGTCCTTCAAGATCTCCGTGCCTGACCGTCGCTCCGGTGGCCGCAAGCACTACATCCTGCAGCCCAACGAGAACCTCGGCGACGCGGGCGTCGAAGAGGGGGACGAGATTCGGCTCGTGATGGAGCACATCCCGGCCTGACCGGAGGAGCACTCGCAACATGGCGGAACCCACCAAGAAGAAGCGACGTCGGAAGAAGCCCCCCGAGGCCGCCTCGGGCGGCGGAGGCGGAGGTCGGCTCGAGAAGAAGCCGGACGGTGACGCCAAGTTCGTCATGGGCCGGCTCCAGACCGAGTGGGAGCGGCTGCAGTACTACATGGGCGAGCAGGAGTACTGCTCGGTCGAGCCATTGGACTTCACGTGGGGCGAAGAGGCCCTGCCGTACAAGTACCGCTTCACCTACAAGAAGCCGACCCTGGGCCGCCCCGACAAGAAGACCTTCCGCAGCAAGGCGTACCCCCTCGATCACTTCCCGGTGAAGGATGAGGTCAGCTTCGACATCTACCTGTCCGAGGCGTATCCGGTGGTGAAGCCGGAGATCTACGCCGTCAGCGAGATCTGGCACCCGAACGTGCACCCCGGGGACGGGTTCGTCTGCTACGTGAACGACAACACCTGGGACCTGACGGTCCACCTGTCGGACGTGGCGGAGATGCTCCTGGGCGTCCTGTCCTGGGAGGACATCAACCAGAACCCGGACGACTTCTACCGCCGGGTGGAGACGGGCGACTACATGAACGCCGACGCGGCGGCCTGGGCCTTCAACCACCCGGACGAGGTCGACTCGTTCCGCATGTTCTATTACACCAAGGGCGGCATCAGCTTCGACATGGAGGAGGACGGCGCCGAGTAATCGGCAGTCCCGTCGGAGACGCAACGAGGCGGAGCTTCCCTTCCGGGAGCTCCGTCTTCGTCGTTCTGGTCACTCGCCGGCTCCCCTCGAACCCGAGTGTTCGGCCCGACGCGGCTCCGTTCGCTTCGCTCTCTCCCTGACGCCGCGCGTGCCGAACCCTCGGGCGGGGAGCCTCGATTTGGATCGAGAGACGGGCCCGCCCTCTCAGGTCTTGCATAAGGAGTGGAGCCCCCCGCCTGGGGGACGGTGCTCCACGGCGTCAGGGAGCGACCGCAGGGAGCGGAGCCGTGAGAGCGCCGTCCTCCCAGGTCGGAGGGGGGCGTGGGCTGGCGAAAGAGGGCGCGCCCTACAGGGTCGGGGCGGACTGGCGGGGCGCGTAGTCGAGCTCGCCGTCGTCGGAGCTCCGGCGGCTGAAGGGGCTGTCGCCGGCGTCCCCGCTGCCGGCCTTGGGCTGGCCGGGGAGGTACACCGAGAAGTTCACGTGGATGCCGGCGTAGCGGTAGTCGCGCCAGAGGCGCAGGGCGTACGGGATGTTGGCGCCGACGCTGACCTCGATGGGATCGATGGGTCGGATCTTCACCCCGACGCCCGCCTGGTGGAACCCGAAGTACTGGGCGTCGCCCGTGGGCGGGCTGTAGAAGCTGTGCTTCTGGAGGCTCTCGAAGTACACCGACACGATCTTGTTGGGGCTGATGGCCGCCTGGATGTTCCAGAGCACCTGGTGGTGCAGGTTGTTCACCCGCACGCGGAACCCGAGGGTGGTCTGGATCTGGAAGACGTCGTTGGGCTTGAAGCCGAACCCGTAGGTGGGCTGGATCGCGAAGAAGAAGCCGCTCTTGGGCGTGGCCCCCGCCTCGACGTGGAACATGCCGGACATCAGCAGACCGGTGCGCGTGTCCTTGATGAACGCGCCCTTGCCGCCGATCTGCAGGGAGCCGCCGAGATCCTGGCCGGCGTGGCGGAACGACGCCCAGGCGCTGACCTGGCGGTGGAAGTTCCACTCGAAGGTCGCCTCGTAGTTGAAGCGGTCCGAGAAGCCCCAGAGCACGCCGACCTCGATGTGTCGGCGGGTGTTCGGCGACAGAGACAGGAGCGTGGGCGCGAAGAAGCGGAGCTCCTCGTCCTTCGCGTCGACCTTGCTGAGCTCCTCTTCGGCGAGCCGCTCCTCGAGCGTCTCCTGGTAGGCCGCCTCCTCGAGGGCCTTGATCCGCTTCTCGATCTCGAGGCGGTACAGCGACTTCGTGTAGACGTCGAGGTAGCGGTTCCAGGCGTCGATCTCCTCGGAGGGACCTTCGCCGCGCAGCTCGTCCTTGTACTCCTTGTAGATCTCTTCGGTGTCGACCTCGTCGTCCTCTTCGGGGGCGTCGCCCTCCTCGGCCTCGTCGTCCTCGAACTCGAGGTCGAGGTCTTCGTCCTGCGCGAGCGCGGAGGCGGGCAGGAACAGCAGGGCCGTGGCGAGGACGGGGAGGGGCAGGCGCAGCGGTCGAGACATGGCGCGGACAATACCAGCGTTCGATGCGGTTGTTGGTAGGGTCGCCCGCCCACGATGACGACTCCCTTCGCCCTCGCGCCCGGCCTCGCGCCGGACGACTACTCGTCCCTGGAGAGCTTCGCGGCGCACATCCAGGAGGTGGTGCTGCACCTGCGCGACGAGGGGCACGTCCTGTCGTCCGTCGACCAGCACTTCATCGAGCGCTGGTGGGCGGCCGGCTACCCTCTGGAGGTCGTCCTCGCGTCCGTCCTGGAGGGCGGCCGACGGCTCATGGCGCGCAAGCGACGGCCTCGCGGGCTCCCCCTCAAGTCGCTGGACAAGGGCGTCTCCAAGGACGGCGCGAGGGCCCTGGAGCGGGGCGTCGGCTCCGCGACCGAGACGGTGTCGCCGGGCGACGGGCTGGTGGCGGCGCTGCTCGACGACGTGACCGCCGCCTTGGCCGCCGGCGACACCGCGAGGGGGCCGAGGGAGAAGGCGGCGGAGGCCCTCCGCGCCCTCCGCGACGCGGAGCGCGGGGCCCCGGTGTTCGCGTCCTGCCTCGCCGTGTCCCGGCGGTACTACGACGACCTGCTCGAGGCCCTCCCGCGGGACGAGGCGGACGACCTCCGCGCGCAGGCCGTCACGACGCTCGGGGACGCAGCCCAGCGAATGACCCCGGAGGGCCTGTCCGAGACGGTGGAAGAACTGGCGCGACGGAGCCTGCGCACGCAGGATTCGCTCCTCGACCCGACCGGCTGGACCTCCCGGCCGTGACCCCGCAGGACGCCCCATGAACGCGACCCCCACCACGCCGCCGATCGTCATCGAAGACGACGGGCGGATCTGCGTGGCGCGGTTCGCGGACCGGGACTGGGTCTGCCCCGCCTGTCGCGGCAGCGGGGGCATCGTCGACCGCGACGAGCACGGCTACGAGATCTTCGCGACGTGCGACTGCACCGCCGCCCGGCGCCGCATCGAGCTGTTCAACGCCGCCGGGATCGGGCGTCGCTACAAGGCCGCGACCCTCGACTCCTACCGCCCCCGCAACGACAAGCAGTCGCGCGCCAAGCAGATGGCCGAGGACTTCACGCTCATGTACCCGGCCGTGAAGCGCGGGCTCACGTTCGTGGGGCCCGTCGGCACGGGCAAGACGCACCTCGTGCTCGGCATGTTCCGCAAGCTGACGCTCGAGAAGGGCGTGCCCTGCCGGTTCGTGGACTACTCGCACCTGGTGAAGGACCTGCGTCGGTCGTACGAGACGGGGGAAGGGGAGACGGGGCACGTCGTGCCGCTGTTCCAGGTGGAGGTCCTGCTCATCGACGAGCTGGGGCGCGGCCGCCGGACCGAGTGGGAGCTGACCGTCCTCGACGACCTGATCAGCCGTCGCTACAACGCCGGGAAGATCACCCTGTGCACCACGAACTTCCCCATCGCCGAGAACCGCGGCGCCGCGGTGCGCCAGGTCCTGAACGCCGCCCACGAAGCCCGGGCCCGGCGCTCGGCCACGGCGCACGCGTTCCAGAGCCTCCAGGACCGCATGGACGCGCGCATCTTCAGCCGCCTGTCCGAGATGTGCGAGTTCGTCGAGGTCGACGGCGAGGACTACCGCCGTCGGGCTTGATCCGGGGCCCTCTCAACGCACGCCGGCGACTCGGCGGAGGGCGTCGGCGAGCTCGTCCATGTCGGGGGACGGGACCTCGATCCGGGTGTCTCCCCGCGTCACCGTGAGGCTCCCCGGCGCCCCGCCGGCGTCGGCCACGTCCCGGATCCGCACGTCGATCTCGGGGGCCCCGATCCGGAGGGCGACCGCGAGCGCCTCCAGCTCGGCTTCGTGCAGCCGATCCACCGAGTCGCCGTGGCCCCGCACGCGGATCGTGACCGCGATGGACGTGGGGTCCACCGCCTCGGCGACGGCGTCGAGCGCGGCCTGAAGCGAGGCGCTCGGCCCGTGGTCTCCGTGCCGCGTGACGTCCCGGACCCGATCCGCGGAGGCCGTCCCCAGGACCATCAGTCCGGCCGCCGCGACCACCCCCGCGGCCGGCCCGAGCGTACGCAGGACCCGGGTCGGGGAGGGGAGCAGCCCGCGTCTGCGCACGCGATCGAGGTCGAAGATCGCCCACCCCAGCACGCCGAGGACTCCCGCCCCCGCGGCGGGCTCCGTCCACGCCCCCTCCGACCCGAGGGCGCCCCCGATCGCCGACGCCACCAGAGCGATCGCCCCCAACGCGCCCACCCACGGCACGACCCGGTCGATGCCGGCGCGGGGGGTCACCATCGCTTCGCCTCCGCGACCGCGGCGGCGACGGCCAAGGCGCTCACCGTCAGCGCCGCGAGCCACCCGAGGTCTGCGAGCACGACGAGGCCTTCGCACAGCCGCTCCACCCGGTCCGCGAGCGCGGCGTCCGCGGCCCGGCCCCACGTCCACAGCAGCAGCAGGCCCGTCCCGCCCAGCACCACCGCAGTGGCTCGACGGCGCGCGATCGTCCCCGCCAGCACGGCGACCGCGCACGCCGCCCCCACGATCAGCATCAGGCTCGGGGCCAGGGCGACGAGTCGGGGCCCTCGCCCCTCCATCAACACGGGCACGAACGCGACGGGGACCGAAGCCACGACGCCCAGCAGCCCGAGGCGCAGCGACGCGGCCAGCCAGGTCCCCGTCACGACCGCGCCCGCGCGCACCGGCGCCGACAGATGCAGGGTCCGCACCGCCGGTCCGGACGACCCGAGGGCGACCAGCGGCGCGAACAGCACGAGGAGCAGCGCGAGGTTCCGCGCCTGGGTCGGCAGGAGCGCCACGGGCGGCGTCATCGCCCCCGCCGCGGCCGCCGCCGCCACCGATTCGTGCAGACGGAGGGTCATCGCGAGGAGCCCGGTGTGCAGGAGCAGGAAGGCCCCGTGGACGGCCCAGGCGCCCCGGGTCGTCCCGGCGGCGAGCAGCTCCCGGGCGACGACCGTCCGGATCACGTGCACCGAACCGGGCCTCACGGCGCGCTCTTTCGGTAGACGTCCGCGAAGGGGGCCCCGTCACGCGCGCCCTCGGCCACCAAGGTCCCGCCGCGGAGCACGAGGATCCGGTCGCAGAGCCGCTGCGCGTCCTCGATCAGGTGGGTGGACAGGAGCACCGCCGCCCCGTCGTCCGCCGCCGCGCGGAGCAGCGCGTGCATGGCCTCCCGCTGGTCGGGGTCGAGGCCGGCGGTGGGTTCGTCGAGCAGGAGGACGGGAGGGCGATGCACGATCGCGAGGGCCACGCCGACGCGCCGCCGGGTGCCTCGGGACAGCGTCGTCAGGCGTTGGTCGGCCGTCCCGGCGAGGTCCGTCGCCTCCAGGGCCCACGTCGTCGCGTCCCGGCCCAGCCCGCGAAGGGCGGCCGCGTACGCGACGATCCCGCGGGGGGTGAGGTCCCGGTCGGCGGGCGGCTCCTCGGGGGCCCAGCCCACGCGCGCGCGAGCCTCCAAGGCGTCGTTCACGAGGTCCCGGCCGGCGATCGTGGCGCCTCCCGACGTGGGGAGGACGCGACCCGCCAAGAGCCGCAGCGTGGTCGACTTCCCCGCCCCGTTGGGGCCGAGCAGGCCCACGATCTCACCCGCGGCGACGGTGAACGAGAGGCGGGTCACGAGGTCGCCTCGGCCGAGGCCCGCGACGCGGAGGGCGGCGGGTTTTCGAGCCATCGACGGCGACACTATCAAGTGTCGTCCGGAGCGTCCGATGGGGGACGCATGCTCGCCAAGACCACCTCGACGAACATCCAGCGCGCCCCCGACAACGAAGGCCCCGTCGCGTCCTATCGCGTCGGGCTGTCGACCGTCCTGCGGTTCGGCGGACGCGATCGCCCCCGCACGGCCACGGCGGCGAGCCACGGCGGGATCTTCGTCGAGTCGCCCGACGCGCTGCCCATCGGAGAACTCGTGCTCGCGCTCATCACCCTGGGCAAGGGAGACGGAGAGATCCGGGCGCTCATGACCGTCGAGCGCGTCGTGCTGCCGGCCGAGTCGGCGTTCTGTGGGGGCCTCCCCGGGATGGGCCTGCGCTTCTTCCTCACCGACGACATGCTCCGGCGTCGGTGGTCGAAGTACGTCGATCGTCTCGACGCCGCGGGCAACCCACGCCTCGTGGACCCGCGTGCCATCGAGCATCGCCGGGGTCCGCTTCGGCTCCCGGGCAACCCTCGCCGCACCGCCCCCCGTCGTCACGCCCGGTTCCGGGTGCGCCTGGCCGAGGGCGAGATGGCGTCCTTCTATACGCGCAACATCGGCAAGGGCGGCATGTTCATCGCCACCACCGAGCTTCAGGCGCGCGGCACCCGGATCCAGCTGGACGTGCGCCACCCCATCAGCCGCGAGGTCTTCCAGATCCCCGCCGAGGTGCGGTGGGTCGCCGACAAGGGCCCGAAGGAGGAGTGGGGGATGGGCGTCGCGTTCCGCTCGCCGCAGCCGGGCGACGAGGAGGCGTTCCTGAGGTTCGTGAACTCCGGCAACCGCTGACGCCCGGCGGGCGTCGACTTCCGGTTCCTACCTGCAGTTGACGGCGTCCGTCCGGGACGCCGCCCTCCGGGCGCCCTTCGGGCGTCGACTTCCGGTTCCTACCTGCAGTT